>Ga0207797_1000281_pt1 | contig 38874 bp, 41 predicted proteins | sample PRCRCaboRojoPR_6_FD_187275 | JGI IMG/M metagenome (GOLD analysis project Ga0207797, IMG submission 187275) | Marine sediment microbial community from Cabo Rojo, Puerto Rico - PR CR 10% Liquid 1 (SPAdes) | ecosystem: Environmental > Aquatic > Marine > Coastal > Sediment | place: Cabo Rojo, Puerto... | reverse complement strand
TCGCCCATGGCCTCGGGCACGCCCCAGCCGATGCCGCCGGACTCGTCGTTCAGGTTCCACATCATGCGCCGGAGCACCACCCGGGCCGCCTCGAGGTTCTCCCGGGCGAGCTCCGCCGTGACCGCCCCCATGACGCGGACCGCCGTCCAGTGGACCCGGGGCTCCATGTGATGGAGCGCGCCGAAGAGCGGACTCACCAGGACCCGCGCCGGCAGGTCGGAGAGCCGCTCCAGGGCCCCCGCCTCCTCCCCCGTTTCCATGGCCTCCAGGACACGCCGCTTGACGGCCCGCCCTCCGGGTCGCCTCCCGCTCCGTCTAGCCGTCATGCTCCCACTCGATGCAGTCCTTCGGGCAGTTGGCGATGGCCTCGCCCACGGCCTCCTCGGGGTAGTCCGAAAGGTCCACCACCTCGATCCGTCCGGTGTCCGGGTTCCTCCGAAACAGCTCGGGGCAGAGCACCAGGCAGGCTTCGCAGCCCGAGCAGCGGATCAGGTCGAGGCAGGGTCTTCTTCGGGTGCTTCGGTTCTCGATCGCCGTTCCTTCCATTCCAGGTAGTCGCCGTATGTGAAACCCGTGGCCAGGGTGGGGGCCGCGGAGTGGCCCTGCTTCCGGCAGACGCGGCATCGCTCCCCGCTGCAGCCCTGGCACTGGAAGCAGTCGGGGCACCGCTCCCTCCTTTCCCCGCACACAGCGCCTTTCCCGCCTCCGCAGCCCCGGTCTTCCTGAGTCATCGGGTTTCCCTCCGCGAAAACGATCAGAAGGCCTCGTCCACCTTCCACGCCTCCCAGACCTTGCCCACCAGGTCCGGACCCGGCTCGAGCGTGGTCTTGCCCGGCCGCCATCCCGAGGGTGTGGCCTCGGCCCCGCCCGTCTCGCGAACGTGCTGAAACGCCTGAACCTGCCGAATGAGCTCGTCCACGTTCCTCCCCACGGGCGGCGCCAGGATCTCCATGGCCTGAATCACCCCGTCCGGGTCGATGATGAAACGCCCCCGCAGCTCCACGCCCGCGTTCTCGTCGTACACGCCGTACACCCGGCCCACCTTGCCCCCGCCGTCCGAGAGCATGGGAAAGGGCGCACCGCCGTCCACCATCCTGCTCAGCTCCTTGTCCTGCCACATCTTGTGCACGAAGTGGCTGTCCACACTCATGGAGAGGACCTCCACACCCAGCTTCTGCAGCTCGGGGTACTTCGCCGCAACTGCGGCGATCTCGGTGGCTCAGACAAAGGTGAAGTCACCCGGGTAGAAGCAGAGGACCAACCACTTGCCTTGGTAATCGGAAAGAGACACCTGTCCGAACTGACCGTTCTGATATGCCGGGCTGTCGAAGTCCGGGGCCTTCTGTCCCACCTTCACCGGGCTCATGCTCTCCTCCTCGCGTTTCACAGGTTCGCTGGATGCTTCCGGGGTCTTCGCCGGGTCGCCGCCGGCCATTCCTCCCTTGGGCCGCGCACAGCCGACCTTGAGCTCTTTCATGCCCCCCCTCCTTTCTTTGATGTGTTTCGCCACGTTCGTAAAGATCCTGAAACCACCGTCGGGTTACACCCCCTCCACCCGGAAACGACCGGAGCCGACGATCCAGGACCGGTTTTCTCCTCAGCCGGCCGCCGCAGGAGCCTCACCCTCTTCGCCTCCACCGCCGAGCCGCTTCCGGTTCAACGCGTAGAACGCCACCGGCACCACCACGAGGGTGAAGGCCGTGGAGGCGAAGAGCCCGAAGATGAGCGCCCAGGCCAGGCCAGAGAAGATGGGGTCCAGGGTGATGGGCCAGGCGCCCAAAGCCGTGGTGGCCGCCGTGAGCACGATGGGACGGAACCGGATGGCCCCGCTCTCCAGGATGGACTCCTTCAGGGGCTTGCCGTCGCGAAGCTCGCCCTGGATGAACTCCATGAGCACCAGGGAGTTCCGGATCACGATGCCGCCCAGGGCGATCATGCCGATCATGCTGGTGGCCGTGAAGAAAACCGGGTTCTCGAACCCGCCCACCGGGTCGGCGGACACCGCGTTGAGGAGCCAGAAGCCGGGCATGATGCCGATGAAGGTGAGCGGGACCGCCATCATGATGAGCAGCGGCATGCCGAAGGAGTTGAGCTGGATCACCAGCAGCAGGTAGATGCCCGTGAGCGCCGCCACGTTGGCAAGGCCCAGGTCCCGAAACACCCGCAGGGTGATCTTCCACTCCCCCTCGCCCGCCCAGTCGATGCGCAGACCCTCCGCAGGGGGATCCCGGTCGAGACGGCCCTGCATGTCCAGGATCGCCTCTCCGGGGGCCCGGCCCGCCATCTCCGCGAACACGTAGACCACCCGCTCGAGGTTCTTGTGGTAGATGGGCTGGTCCTCGGGCACCTTGACGAACCGGCCCAGCTCGGCCAGGGGGACCATGGCGCCCGCGGCCGTCCGGACGGGAATCTGGCGCAGCCCGTTCCGGCCCGAGCGGATCTCCCGAGGAAACACGATCCGGACGCGCAGGGGCTGCCGCTCGTCCGGCAGGTGCACCGTGGCCGGGGACGCCCCGGCCAGGGCGATCCGGAGGGACCGGGTGATCATCTCGGTGGAGACGCCGTGAAGGGCCGCTTTCTCCTTGTCCAGGACGAAGTCGAGCCGCCTGCGTTCCGCCTCGGTGGAGTCGTCGATGTCCACCACGAAGGGCTCCTCGCGCATGACCCGGCGGACGTGCTCCGCCTCGTGCACGAGGTCCTGGTGGGAGCGATCCGGGGTGCCGTAGATCTCCGCCACCAGGGTGGCGATCACGGGCGGGCCCGGCGGCAGCTCCACGAGACTCATGGCGACCCCGTGCTCGCGGGCGACGGCCTCGAGGCCCTTCCGGAGCCTCAACACGATCTCGTGGCTCTGCTGCACGCGCCTTCCCTTGGGCACCATGTCCACCCGGATGTCCGCCAGGTGTCCGCCCCGGCGCAGGTAGTAGTGGCGGACCATGCCGTTGAAGTCCATGGGCGAGGCCGTGCCCACGTAGGAGACGAAGTTGTTCACCTCGGGCACGCCCCGGAGAAACGCCTCGAAATCCCGGACCATTCGGTCGGTGGCCTCCAGCGGCGTGCCCTCGGGCATGTCCAGCACGATCTGGAACTCGTTCTTGTTGTCGAAGGGGAGCATCTTCAGGGGCACGTAGCGAAAGAGGGCCAGGCCGGCCGACACCGCCAGGAGCAGGACGATGAGCAGGGCGAGCCCCCACCGGAGGAGGCGGTGGTCGAGAAACGGCGTCACCACCGCCCGGTAGGACCGCCGGATCCAGCCCGGGATGACGTCGCCCTCGAGCTCCTCGCTCCGGTCCCCTCCCTTGCCCTTTCGCTTGAGCAGGTTGTAGGTGAGCCAGGGCACGACGGTGAGGGCACAGAGCGTCGAGAAGGTCACCGTGAGGGGCACGTTGGCCGCCATGGGGGCCATGTAGGGTCCCATCATGCCGGTGATGAAGAACAGGGGCGTGAAGGAGACGATGATGGCCAGGGTGGACATGATCACCGGGGGGAGCACCTCGTCCACCGCGAACAACGTGGCCAGCACGGGGTTGCGTTTCCGGGACAGGATGTGGCGCTGGATGTTGTCCACGTTGGTGATGGGGTCGTCCACCACCAGGCCCAGGGAGAGGATCAGGGCGAAGAGGGTCACCCGGTTGATGGTGTAACCGAAGAGGTAGTTGAAAAAGAGCGCCAGAGAGAAGCTGATGGGGACCGCCAGGGCCACCACGAGGGCCTCCCGCCTTCCGAGGGTCAGGGCGAGGAGGCCCACCACAGTGAGGATGGCGAAGGCCAGGGAGCCCAGGAGATCGTTCACCTTGTCCTGGGCCGTACGCCCGTAGTTTCGCGTCACCTCCACGTGCACCCCTGCCGGGATGACGGTCTCCTTCAGGGTCTCCATCCGGTCCAGGATGTCCCGGGCCACCCAGACGGCGTTGGTGCCCTTCTTCTTGGCCAGGGCCAGGGTCACGGCGGGGCAGGACTCCCGGTCCGGCGGCAGATCCTCGGCCTCACGGTACCGCCGGGAAAACCCGATCCGGGTGTAGTGGGCGGCCTCCTCGGGTCCGTCCAGCACCCGGGCCACGTCCTCCAGGTAGACCGGGCGGCCCTCGTGCACGCCGACCACGAGTCGGCGCACCTCCTCGGCCGAGGCCACGAAGGAGTCGCTGGTCACCGTCAGATCGCGGTTGGCGCTCGAAAAGCTCCCCGCGGTCACCGAGGCGTCCGTCGCCTCGAGGGCCCCGAAGACCTGGAGAGGGCTCACCCCCCGGCCCGACATCCGCTCGGGCAGGAGCTCCACGCGGACCTCACGCTTCCTTCCCCCCACGATGCTCGCGCGTGAGATGTCCTCCACCTCGGAGAGCCGGGAGAGGACCTCCTCGCCGATGCGACGCAGCTCGTGGTCCGAGGAGCGCTCCGAGTAGAGGGTGAGGTTGACGATGGGCACGTCGTCGATCTCCACGGGCTTGACCACCCACCCCTTGACCAGCGGCGGGGCCTCGTCGATGTTCATGGAGATCTTGTTGTGGAGCTTGACCAGGGAGCGTTCCCGGTCCTCGCCCACGTAGAAGCGGACCGTGACCACGGCGTGATCCCGGTAGGAGATGGAGTAGACGTACTCCACCCCGTCGATCTGCCACAGGAGCTGCTCCAGGGGGGTGGAGACGAGCTTCTCCACCTCCTCGGCGCTGGCGCCCGGGGCCTGGACGAATACGTCCGCCAGCGGGACGACGATCTGGGGCTCCTCCTCACGAGGGGTGATCAGAATGGCCGCCGCCCCCATGGCCAGGGAGGCCAGGATCAAGAGGATGGACAGCTTGGAGAGGAGAAAGGGCCGGACGATCCGGGGAATCAAGCCCTTGGGCGCCTGTTCCGTCTCCGTCATCGCGCCCCTCCGTCAAGGGCCAGGGTCTCCCCCCCGTCGAGCCCGGCCAGGACCTCGACCCGGCCCTCCATGATGCGCCCGGTCTTGACGAAGACCCGCTCCCACCGGCCGCCGGCACGAACGGTCACCATCTCGAGCTGGCCCACCCGGACGACGGCTTTGCGTGGCACCGTCACGATCTCGCGATCCGCCACGGGGACCAGGAGCCGCCCGAACATGCCGGGGTAAAGGCCCTCGGCCTGAGGCAGGCTCACCTTGACGAGAAAGGTCCTTGTGACGGGATCGGCGAAAGGAACCACCTCGTCCACCACACCCTCGAGCTCCCGGTCCAGGACGTCCACCGAGACCGCCATGCGGCTCCCGACGCGGATCCGGTGGATGAGCCCTTCTCGAACCAGCGACTCCAACCGGAGCGCGCCGCGGGTCTGAAGCAGCAGGAGGACCTTCCCGGGCCAGGCCATGTCCCCGGGCTCTGCCGTCCGCTCGGCGACCTGGCCGGACTCCTGGGCCTCGATGCGCGTGTAGCCCAGCGCGATGCGGGACTCCTCCACCATCTTCTCGGCCTGTCGAACGCCCGCCTCGGCCTCCTGGAGGCTCTGCTGGGCGCGTTCGACCCCGGCCTTGGCCTGAAGAAAGGCGGAGCGGGCCCGCTCCATGTCCTGCTCGGTGGCGGCCTCTCCCTGGAAGTAGGTCCGGGTCCGTTCGTAGGCCGCCTCCGCCTCGGTGAACACGGCCTCGGCCGAGCGCACGGCCTGGGCCGCCTGACGCCTGCGCGCCTGCGCGGAGAGGACCGCCTGCCGGGCCTGGTCCACCTTGCTCCGGAGCTGGCTCCCGTCCAGCACGATCAGGACGTCGCCCCGGTCCACGTCGTCCCCGGGGCGCACCTTGACCTCCAGGATCCGTGCCGTCACCTGGGACTCGACACGGGTCTCGGTCTGGGGCCGAACCGTGCCCACGGCACGGTCCACCTCGGTCACGGTCTCCACCCGCGCCCGGGCGGTCTGCGCCGGTTCCTCGACCTCGGGGGGGGGCGGCACCCGGGTCTCGGGTCCGACGCGGTTCGGCGTGAACATCCCGGTCATGTAAAGCATGAGCAGGACCAGCAGGGCCGCCCCGCCCAGGGGAGGCAGGATTCGAATGAACGGTCTGTTTCGGCGGCTGTCGTTCAAGGGGATCTCCTAAGGCGGGCCGACGCCCGCAACCCAGCTGAAGAACGGCCGGCTCTGGCGGCCGGGGCCTGCCTCCGCTTCCTTCGCTCGGAAAACCCCGGCCCTCACGCCCGCGGCCTCGGTGTGAAAACCTTCTTGTTTTTTTGTGACTCAGGGTTTGACGGATTCGCAAAAACCCGCTCATCCGCCGCTGGAGACGATATGACCTGTTGAAATCCCAAGGGCGGATCTCGAAGATACGGGCCTTTTGCGACTCCATCAGGGTTTCATGTGTAAGTCACCAAAAGGCTCAGTTTTCTTCAGCCGGTGCCGGGGATTCGCCCCAGAGCCCCAGCGCCCGCCCCACGTCCGCGCGGGCCTTCTCGCGGTCGTAGAGGGCGGTGATGGCGCGGATCTCGGTCCGGCTCCGGTCCAGCTCGGCGTCCAGGTATCGCGTCACCGTGGCGGATCCCCCCTCGTACTGCTTCTTGACGAGGCGCAGCGACTCCTCGGCCTGGGCCACGCTGGCCCGGGTCACCTGGATCCGGGCCTGAGCCTCCTCCAAGGCGAGATAGGCGGAGCGGAGATCCAGCTTCACCGACAGGGCGGCCTTGCGATCGGCCGCCAGCATCTCCTCCAGCACGGCCTCGGCCTCCCGCACGGATGCGCCCGTGCTCCCTCCCGTGAACAGGTCCCAGTCCAGCATCACGCCGGCCGTCCAGTTGGCTCGGTCGCTTTCGAACTGCGTCCCCTCGTCGTCGAAGTAGTAGTGCGCCTGGGCGTCCACCCTGGGCAGGTACTCCCCCCGGGCCGCGTCGATGCCCATGCGGGAGCGGATCACCGCGAGCCGAGCCTTTTCGAGCTCCGGCCGGCGCGCCATGGCCACAGGCAGCCCTTCGTCGTAGTCCGCCGGCAGCTCCCGGCCCACCCGCCCGTCCTCCTCGAGATGCAGGTCCGTATCCGGGTCGAGCCCCATCAGGTTGGCCAGGGAGGCCAGGGCCAGGCTGTACCCGTTTCTGGAGCGGATGAGCTCCTCGCGGGCCTGGGCCAGCCGAACCTCGAGGGAGAGCACGTCGGACTTGAGCACCCCGCCGGCCCGGAACCGCACCTGCATGACCTGAAGCTGCGCCTGCACGGTCTCCACGGACTCCCGCGCGATGCGGATGTAGTCCCGGGCCGCCAGGGCGTTGAAGTAGGCGTGGATCACGGAGCTCGCCAGACCGTTCCGGATGCTCTGCCGGTCCAGCTCTCGGATGGAGCGCCCGGTCTCCGCCATGCGCTTCCTCAGGTAGTCCCGGCCGCCGCGGAAGAGGTTCAGGCGCGCTCTCAGGCCCACCTCCAGGTTCTCGAACGGCCCGGGATCGTTGAAGTTGACGCGCGGCGGGAGGCTCCGCTGATCGATGGTCTTGAAGAGGTAGGCGGACGGAGCCTCTCCTTCGGTGTACTCGGAGTAGACGGAGACCGCCGGCCAGAAGGCGGCCACGGCCTGGTCGATCATGGCCTCGGACCGGCGGATGCGCGCCACGGCCGCATCCACGTCCGGGTTGTTCTCGAGGGCGATGCGAACGGCCCTCTCGAGGGAGAGGGGCGTGTCTCGATCGGGACGGGCCGTGGGAGGCGTCTCTTCTCGATCCATTCCCTCCCCGGCCGTCAGGGACCGGACCTGCTCGGCGCGAATGCGGCGGTAGCTGTACCGGTCCTCGGCGACGCATCCGGCGGCGAGAAACAGGTGGACGGCCAGGAGCGCACTGATCAACGGAACGGCGCTCCTGCCGAGAAGTCCGGGGCCGCCGGCGCGACGATCACGCACGTCGACGAATGGGTGCGCTGGACGATGCATGGGCTGCCGTCTCCGCCGGATTACGCGGGCAGGGCTTCTGCGATCTTCCGGGCCAGGTCCCGGCAGGCGGTCAGGTCATCGTCTCCCGGGAGATAGTGGCTGCGGACGCCCTCCCCCTTCAGGTCGAACTTCATGGCCTCCAGCTCGCCGGCGACGATCTTCACCGCCTCTCCGCTCCAACCGTAGGAGCCGAACGCGGCCCCGATCTTGTTCTTGGGTTTCAACCCCTTCATGTAGGTGAGAAAGTCGCTCACCGTGGGGAAGATGCCGTTGTTCAGGGTCGGTGAGCCCACGATCACGGCTCCGGCATCGAGTACCTCGGTCATCACGTCGCTGCGGTGGCAGGCCCGGAGATGCATGGGCTTGGCCGGGACCCCGTCCGCGATGAGGGCGTCGGCGATGGTCTCCGCCATGAGCTGGGTGCTGTGCCACATGGTGTCGTAAACGATCACGGCCTTCCGCTGCGGCTCCATGCGGCTCCACTCCACGTAGGCGTTGATGATCCGGGAGGGGTCCTGTCGCCAGATGACGCCGTGGTCCGGGCAGACCATGTCGAGACGGAGCCCCATCTCCGTCACCTTGTCCGCCAGCTTGAGGATGAGCGGCGCGTAGAGCATGAGGATGTTGGCGAAGTACTTCTTGGCGTGGGGCATGATCGCCTCGCCGATCTCGTCGTCGAAGCGCTCCGGCCCGGCGTAGTGCTGGCCGAAGGCGTCGCTGGAGAAGAGAATGCCGTCCTCCCCGCTGTAGGTGAACATGCTGTCCGGCCAGTGGAGCATGCGGGTCTCCATGAAGGTGAGCGTCCGCCTGCCGATGGAGAGATTCTGGAGGTTGTCCACCGGCCGGTAGTTCCACTGCTGCGGGAAATGGAGGGAGAGGTTCTTGTGCCCCATCTTGGAGCAGTAGAGGGGCTTGTCCTCCCCGATGCGGTGCATGATCCGGGGGAGCCCGCCGGAGTGATCCATCTCCGTGTGGTTGCTGACCATGATGTCGATCTTCTTGGGATCCACGATCTGGCTGATCTTGTGGAGCATCTCGTCCGCAAAGGGTGCCTTCACGGTGTCGATCAGCGTAACCTTTTCGTCCAGGATCAGGAACGCGTTGTAGCTGGTCCCCTCGTAGATGGAGTAGCCGTGAAAGTCCCGGTTGTTCCAGTCCACCGCTCCGACCCAGTAGATGTCCTTGGCGATCTCGATGGGACGCATGTTCTTCTCCTTTCCTTCTGTTGTCTCGACCCTGCTTCGCAGGAGCGTTTTTCGGGATTCATCATGATACACCATAGTACACCCCCCCCGCCAAATCAAGCCTGCCCCGCACAACCTGCCGAGATAACCGACGATACACGACGGAGAGAGCCGAACACGGTTCCTCCGAGAACGTCCCGGACGATCCCGTGCAGGGAACGATGCGCGCCCCGCCGGACGTTCCAGCGAAAGAAAAAGGCCCGGGGTCGAGAACACCACCCCGGGCCCACACAGCTCAACCGAAGACGCCGCGCCGGATCAGGCCGCGTCCAGCTTCTGCCGGTCGGCCATGTCCACGAGCACCCGCTCCCGGGCCTTGTCGAGGCCGAGCGCGGCCCGCTTCGCATCGATGTGGGCGATCATCAGCTTCGCCATCTCATAGGGGTCCTTGGCGAAACCCCACTTGCCGAAGCCCTGCTCCTCGAGCCCCTCGAAGAGGTGCTGGTGGAACCGGGTCCCCTCCACGATGGGGAAGGTCACGCCGAACACCGTGTAGACGCCCGAGGCCACGAAGTACTGCCCGATGGAGATGGCCTTCTCGCTCATCCACTCGGGTGCGGCCCCGGCCACCGGCAGCTCGGCGATGCTCTCGCCCAGGCCGCCCACGCGGACCATCTCGGAGCAGGCGATGAGGACGCGGCTGTTGTCCACGCAGGAACCCAGCCCCAGGACCGGCGGCATGCCCACGGTCTCACACACCTCGCTCAGCCCGGGGCCGGCCAGGTGGGCGGCCTCGGGGGTGTAGAGCCCGGCCTTGGCCAGGGCGATCTGGGAGCAGCCGGTCTGGACGACCAGCACGTCGTTCTTGATGAGCTCCTTGACGAGCTCGACGTGCACCCAGTCCTGCTTGACCCGCGGGTTGGTACAGCCCACCACGCCGGCCACCCCGCGGATGCGGCCGTTGATGATGTTGTCGTTGAGCGGGGTGTAGGAAGACCGGAACGACCCTCCCAGCATGTAGTTGATGTACTCGTGCGAGAACCCGTGGACCCCCATGTTGCGGATGTTCGGGATCTCGACGGCGGCGGTCCGGTTCTTGAACCGCACGACGGCGTTCTCCACGATGGCGTCCGTGCACTCCCGGGGGGTGTGCTCATGGAACTCGATGTGCTCCACGCCCTCGATGTGGCACCGCGGGTTCGTGGTGAACAGCTTGGTTCCGTAGCAGTCGGCCACCTTGGCCAGGCCCTGCTTGATGCACTGGACGTCCACGCCCATGGAGTCCACGGCGCCCGTCACCAGGATGGACTCCGTGGACATGAAGTTGCCCGCGTGCGGGATCCCGTGGCGGGAGAGCATCTCCGCCCCCGAGCAGCACATGCCGACCAGGTTGATTCCCTCGGCGCCGGCCTCCTTGGCGGCCTGGATCAGGCCGGGGTCGTTCACCGAGTCCAGCATGGACTCGAACAGGTTCGGCTCGTGGCCGTGGATGATGATGTTGACCTCGTTCTCCTTGAGGCAGCCCATGTTCACCTCGGCCCGCACCGGCGTCGGGGTCCCGTACAGGATGTCCGAGATCTCCGTGGCCACCATGGAGCCGCCCCAGCCGTCCGAGAGGGCGGTCCGGGAGCACTGCTTGGTGATGTTCTCGTACTCCTGGTCCACGCCCATGTGGGTTCGATGCATGATCTCCATGATCTCCCGCATGGCCCCGCGGGGCACCACGCCGTGCTTCCGCCAGGTCTCGAGGGTCTTCTCCGGGACCCGCTTGGCAAAGGGGATCTCCCCCTCCACGGCCACGTAGGTCCGCTCCAGCTCGTGGTAGAGATCCATGGCGATCTCCTTGACGCTGCGGCCCTCGGTCTCGATGCCCATCTCGGTGGCCACCTCCTCCAGCTTGACAGGGTCCTTGACCTTGTAGTCCTGGATGTGGCCGTTGACGACGTCCCGGAACAGGTCCAGCATGGCCATGCCGTGGTCCGTGTGCGCGGCCGCGCCGCTGGCCACCATCCGGCCGAAGTTCCGGGCCTGGATCGTGTCGATGGTGGCCCCGCAGACCCCCACCTTGCCGTAGGGGTCGTTGGCGTTCAACCGGCACGGCCCCATGGAGCAGTGCTTGCAGCAGGCAGAGTTCGCGCCGATGGGGCAGGCCTTCATGGTCGCCGCCCGGTGGAAGGCCGTTTCCACACCGTCTCTCTCGGCCTTGGCGAGCATCTGCGCGGTGGCGTCACAGATGGTGACGTCACGCGGGTTGAGGCCGGCCGCTTCCTTCTTCTTTTTGTCCTTGTTGGATTTCTCCGTCATGGATACCCTCCTTGGGAACGCTTCGTGCGCCCCGAGTTTGAGATGCTGTGGTGAAAAAACCTTATTAGTAACTGTTACTATTTATACCAAACTTTCAACCGCCCCACCACCCTTTTTTCCTACAGGGGCCGTTTCCAAAACGCCACCACGCCCTCCTCGCCGAAGAAGAGCTGGACGAGCTCCCATCCTTCCGCTCCCCGATGGTTGAGGATCTCCCGCATCACCTGGAGCTGGCCCTCAGGAACCTCCTCAACGCCGCAAACCCCCTTCTCCGAGCAGAAGTACGCCATGCGAGTGAATTCCTGAGCATTATACTTCGTTATATCGTACTCAAAGCCTCCCATTTTGATGCTTCCTTTCAGCCAATTCCTTAGAAAGCGAAAAGGAGCTCGCCCTGCCCGGGCGGGCGATCCGCCTCGGGGCAGGGCGGCATCGCGACTACTTGCTGAAGCCCTCGGACGAGCCGCCCTCGCCTTCGAGGGCGCACTGGGTGAAGTCGATCTCCTGCTTGCACTGGCTGCAGGTGTGCTTCTTCTCGAACTCGTCCGAGAAGATCTCCTTTTCCTTTCCGCAGTTGGGGCACTTGCAGACAAACGAGCTCAGATGCTTGAAGCTGTCGAACCCGGGGCAATGCTGCGGTGTGGTCATGACGTCCTCCTTTTCGATTCCTTCACGGGCCCGCACGACGGGCCTCCCTAGACGATTCCCTTTGCGATCTCCCGGCCATAGTCCTGCGCCATGGCGGTTCCGCCCGCCAGCGAGGCCGCCTTGAGCCGCAGGGGTCCCCCGACCATGTTCATCTGAAAGATCTTCTTCATGGTGTCGTAGATCCGGTCCGGCGCCTCCCCGCTCCAGCCGAACGCGCCGAAGGCCCCGCCGGTCTTACCCTCCAGCCCGGCTTTCTCCGCCAGGAAGAGCAGGGTCTTCATGCCCTGCATCATGTCCCCGTGGTAGGTGGCCGATCCAAACGCGTAGGCGTCGTACCCTTCGAGGTCCTGCTCCTTCTTGATCTCGGTCACGTTGACGACGTCCGCTTCGGCGCCTCCGAATCGGATGCCCTCGGCGATCAACTCGCCGATGCTCTTGGTCTCGCCGCTTCTCGTGGTGTACACAACCAGGGCCTTGGCCATGGCTCCCCTCCGATGACCCCACCCGAATGGGGCGTTTCGAATCGAAGCATCCGCTTGCGTGCAGCCCACGCTTCGCCGTCGCCCCAACCAGGCCGGGACGGCCTCCAGGGCCGATTACTTGAGCCGCGGATCCTGCCCGGTGTTCCCGCAGTCGGGGATGTAGCAGGAGACGTCCACGAACTCGCAGTCCTTCCGGCACTGGGGGCAGGTCTTGGGCGGCGCTTCCGCGCTCATGGTGTATCCACACTCCTTGCATTTCCACTCACCCATGGCTTCCCCTCCGGTATCCTACAGCTGGTTCTTCCACAAACCGTGGATGTTGCAGTACTCCCTCGCCGTCACCTGGTCGGCGTCGACCTTGAACAGGGCCTCGGGGGCGGCACCCGGCTCCAGAAACTGCCGGTAGGCCTTTCCGTCCGCGACGAGCTCGATCCACTCGATGTAGTGCTTCTCCTCCATGGGATGCGCCACCTCGCCCACGGTCACCTTGAAACCCTCAGCGGTCTTCTCCACCACGGGCACGTGCTTTTCCTTGGCCGCATCCACCGTGTTCTCCCGGAAGAGCTTCATGGGCTGGCCGCAGCAGACCAGCTCCCCCTGCCCCCCGTGAAGCACCTCCACGATGTTTCCACACACCTCGCACTTGTAAACCTCCAGCTTGCTGGCCATGTTCCTTCTCCTTTCGTCCTAGTAGTTTTCGCCCAAGAGCTCGAAGTGGGCCTGGGGATGGTCACAGGCCGGGCAGGTGTCCGGGGCCCCGGTGCCCTCGTGAAGATACCCGCAGTTGCGGCACCGCCACACCACCGGGGTGTCCCGCTCGAAGACCTTGCCGGCCTCAATGTTGGCGGCCAGGTCCAGGTATCGCTTCTCGTGCTGCTTTTCGGCCACGGCGATCCGCTCGAACACGTCCGCGATCTGCGCAAACCCCTCCTCCCGGGCGACCTCGGCAAAGCCCGGGTACATCTCGGTGTGCTCGTAGTTCTCACCGGCCGCCGCCTCCTCCAGGTTGGACAGGGTGGTCCCGATCACGCCGGCCGGAAAAGAGGCCTGAACCCGGGCATCGCCCCCCTCCAGAAACTTGAAGAGCCGCTTGGCGTGCTCCTTCTCCTGGTTCGCGGTCTCCTCGAAGATGTGGGAGATCTGGACGTATCCGTCCTTCTTGGCCCGGCTCGCAAAGTAGGTGTACCGGTTGCGGGCCTGGGACTCTCCGGCAAACGCCGTGAGCAGGTTCCGCTCGGTCTTACTCCCCTTCAGCTCCATGGTCCTGTTCCTCCTCGGGTGATGGTGTGTCCCGGGCCTCCTCCAGCAGGTGGCCTTTGCTCTCCCGGCAGTCCGGGCAAAGCCCGAAAAACTCGAGCTTGTGGCCGAACACCCCGTACTTGGTCAGCCTCCCCAGGGCCGTCTCGAGCTGTGAAACCGTGTCGTCCTGGGGCGGTATCCCCATGTCCTCCACCCGGCCGCAACCGATGCAGGTCATGTGGTAGTGGTCCCGCGTCTCCCCGTCAAAACGCATCTGGGGAAAGTCGGGGCCGATCTTCCGAATCAGCCCGCTGGAGGCCAGAACGTCGAGGTTCCGGTACACCGTCCCCATGCTGATCCGCGGGAGACGCTTGCGGACCCTTTCGTAGACTTCATCCGCCGTGGGATGATCGTGGCTGCGCTGCACCTCTTCCAGGATGACGCTTCGCTGATGGGTCATCCGCTGCCGCTTCTGTTCCATGCCCAACCCCGGAGCCTTATCAGGAATGATTCCTAATAATATGGCTGCCGCTCCCCCCTGTCAAGCAAAACACCGGGGGGCTCCCGCCGGGACCTAGCCCTTGCCTTCCTCTGCGACCGAGCCGGGGCCGGCCAGAGGCTTGAACATCTTCTTTCCCGCCCCGCAGACCGGGCATTTCCAGTCCTCAGGCAGATCTTCGAAGCGCGTGCCCTTTGGGATCTTGCCCTTGCGGTCCCCACGGTCGGGATCGTAGATGTAGCCGCAGTTCACGGTCTGGCACTGGTACATTTCCTCTGGCTTGCTCATGTCGGTCTCCTGCTTCCGTCGCCGCCGGATCGGAAAAGGGCGGTCTAGTCCACCTTGAAGAACGCTTTCGCCTTGGCGCCGCAAACCGGGCAGGTCTCGGGCGGCGCCTGTTCCACGGTGTAGCCGCAGACGGAGCAGACGTAGTAGTCCGTCTCCTGGAGGGCGCTCAAGTTGTCCAGGGCCTTTTGGTAGAGATCCGCGTGGACCTTCTCCACCTCGTTGGCGTATCGGAACGACCGCTCCGCGGCCTTGTTCCCCTCCTCCCCGGCCGCCTGGATCATGCCGGGATACATCTCCTTGAACTCGTGGGTCTCGCCCCCCACGGCCTCCCGCAGGTTCTCCTCGGTGCTGTGGATGCCGCCCAGGGCCCTCAGGTGGGCGTGGGCGTGTACCGTCTCCGCCTCGGCCGCCGCGCGGAAGAGCCTGGCTACCTGGGGATGACCCTCCTTGTCCGCCTGCTTGGCAAAGGCGAGGTATTTCCGATTGGCCTGGGATTCGCCTGCAAAAGCTTCCATCAGGTTCTGCTCCGTCTTGCTCATCTCTTTCCTCCCCCTTTCGTCGTGGACACGATCACGCGTCCTTCTTCTCAAAGGTCTTTTTCTCTCCGCACCCGGGGCACTTCTGGGGCTTGCACCGCCCTTCCTTGAGGTGACCGCAGCTGCTGCACTCGAACTCGGCCATGGTGATCCTCCTCCCTTTCTCACTCGTCCCGCCACCAGCCCTTTCGAAGATGGGCCTCGCGCTCCTGCTCGGCCAGACGCCGAATCTTGTAGGCGGAGTCCCGGAGGACCCCGTAGAGGATGCCGCAACCCACATCTTCCCGAGCCCCGTCGCCTTCGTCCGCCAGAGAGAGCATGGTCTCCGCCATCTTCAGGGTCTTGGCCAGGCTTTCGTCGCACGGTCTCATGGGATCTCCGAAACGAGAAGGCGCATGGACCCTTCTACTTCAAGACCCGTGCCATCCTTCGCCCGCCGAATGCTTCTGCAACCCATTGTTTTTCCAGCATCTGATACCATCCCCCTGGAAACTCGAGACGCTCGCCGGAAAAACCCGAGACATCCTCGAGACAGCCGCATCCAGCGCAGCAAGAACGCTCGGACTTCGCCCTTGCGGGTGGATCAACGGCCGTTTCCATCGGGTTCGCGTGGTGTCTCATGATTGAATCGAGACACATGTGTATCTTGATACAAACGTCCATGACCAGCATCCGGCTCCCGGTCACTTCCGCTGATGAAAACCCGTGTTTTCGATAGGGGTTTTACACCCCGCGGTGCTTGTCGCAAGCCTTGCGGCGGCATGTGAAACGCCGCCCTACGCCCGGCCCACCGAGGGGGTATTTTCACGGCAAAACCACGGGCCTCGAATCGCGGGGGACCGCAAAGGCGGGCCTCAGTTTCTGCTCATCATGTGGGTGACCGCCGCTTCCAGGCCGTCCAGGGTGAGCTCGAACATGGGGAAGATTTCTCGGATGATCTGAATGGTCCGGGTGTAGCGCCACTCGTCGGCCATCTTCGGGTTGAGCCAGACGGTGTGGGGGAAGGTTTCCGCAATGAGCTGGAGCCGCTCGTAGCTGGGACGGCCGGAACGCTCCTCGTAATGGATGGAGCCGTCCGTGGCCATCAGCTCGTAGGGCGCCATGCTGGCGTCTCCCACGATGATGAAGCGCGTCTCCGGGTCGAGGCGGGGCATCTCGCTCACCCGGAACGGTTTGCGTCGACGCGGGGGATCCTCCCACAGCACATCGTAGATGGTGTTGTGGAAGAACAGGGTCCGCAGGTCCTTGAACTGGGCCCGCGCGTAGTTGAACAGGGTCTGGACCACCTCGATGTAGGGGTCCATGGACCAGCCCCCGTTGTCGATGGCCAGGATGACCTTGAGCCGGTCCCTCAGGCTGCGGTCGAAAACGATCTCGATCTCGCCTCCGTTCCGCATGGTCTCGCGGATGGTCTTGTCCACGTTGATCCGGTCCATGGGCCCCGCCGGCACCATGTTCCGGAGCCGCTTGAGCGCCTCGCCGATCTGAGCCTGGGTGAGGGGCCCTTCCTGGGAGTAGTCCCTGTAGCGGCGATCCATGGCCACCTTCACGGCGGACTTGTTGCGGGAGACGCCCCCCACCCGCATGCCGCCGGGGTGGTGGCCCGAGTGGCCCACGGGCGAGGTGCCCCGGGTGCCGATCCAGCGGTTCCCGCCGTGGTGCGCCTCGGTCTGCTCCTTGAGCCGCTCCATGAAGTAGTCGATCAGCTCCTCGGGGGTCATCTTGGCGAGCTCTTCCTCGTCCATGCCGAGGGCGCGGGCCAGCTCCTCCGGTGACTTCAGCCACTCCTCCAGCATGGCGCGGGCGATCTCCTCGAGCTCGCGCTCACTGGGCTCCTGGAGCTCAGCGCCTTCGAAGTGGTGCGCGAACACCTGGTCGTAGAGGTCGAACCACCGCTCGCTCTTGACCAGGATGGCCCGGGCTGCGGTGTAGAAGTCGTCGATGGTGTGGATCAGGCCCATGCTCAGGGCCTGCTGCAGCTTGAGAAAGGCCGTCGGGGTGACGGGAATCCCCAGCCGCTTCAGGGTGAAGAAAAACTCGATGAACATGCCTCTTCCTCGTCCCTCGCCTTCCCCGGTCCTAGATGCGGAACCGCCGCACGCTGTTCTGCGCCACGGCGTAGTCCGGACTCTTCTTGAACAGCACGCCCAGGTAGGGAATCTCCCCCTTCTGCAGCTTCTTGGGCTTGAAGTCGGGATCCGCCCTCAGGGCGCGTACCCAGTTGATGAGCTCCCGGGTGGCCGGTTTCTTCTCCACCCCGCGGATCTCCCGCAGCCGGTAAAAGGCGTCGACTGCGCTGTTCAGCAGGTCCTGGGCCACGTCCGGGAAGTGGACCCGAACGATCCGGCCCATCATCTCCTCGTCCGGAAAGGCGATGTGGTGGAAGTTGCAGCGCCCCAGGAAAGGATCGGAGAGGTCCTTCTTGGCGTTGGAGGTGATCACGATCACCGGGCGGTGCCTGGCCCGGATCCGCTTGTCGATCTCGATGATGTCGAACTCCATCTGGTCCAGCACGTCGAGCATGTCGTCCTGGAAGTCCGTGTCCGCCTTGTCGATCTCGTCGATGAGCAGCACGGTCCGCTCGTCCGCGGTGAAGGCCTGGCCGATCTTGCCCATCTTGATGTAGTCCTCGATGTTGCTCACGTCCCGGGTGGAGTCCCCGAACCGGCTGTCGTTGAGACGGGTGAGCGTGTCGTACTGGTAGAGGGCCTCCACGAGCTTCATGCTCGACTTCACGTTCAGCACGATGAGCGGCATGCCCAGCGCCTCTGCGATGGCGTGGGCCAGCATGGTCTTTCCGGTGCCCGGCTCCCCCTTGAGCAGCAGGGGCATCTCGAGCGACATGGAGACGTTGACGATCTGGGCCAGCTCGCTGTCGAGCACGTACTTGGTGGCTCCGGTGAAAGCGGCCCCTTCTTTGAGCGCAGGTTTCGACGGCATAGAATCACTCCTCACATTGGGGATCAAAGCCTCCATCCATACCGGGGCGTTCCTGTCGCCCCGCGGACGGTGCGTGAATCCGACAAGCTAAACATTTCTCAGACAGATGCAATGGTACCCCTCCACCCGGCGATGTGTCAAACGGGCTCCGAGGGGCCAAAAAAGGCTTTCCCCGGGATCGGAGGACGTGCTAGGAAGGATCCCAAGAGACCGGAAGGAAGGAGAAGACGCCCATGCCGCTTTCGTTCCAGACGCTGAACCGGGGCACCATCGCCTTCGGCTTCTTCAACATCGATTCGGACCTCCTCCTCATGGACCGGTTCTTCCTGTTTGCACCGGAGTTCTGCGACCGCGTGGGCCGGCTGGCCGACGATCCGGGCCGGACGGTCTTCGAGGCCGAGTGGGAGGTGGACGTCATCGAGGACCCCGCGGACATCGGGGACCTCATGGGCGCCATCCACAACCTTCGCCACACGGGTTTCATCGGCGAGGTCTACAGGCGCCACCCGTTTCCTTCCCGGCCCGAGGATTTCCGGCAGAAGCCCGAGGGGTACCGGACGCGCGAGGAGATCCGGGAGATCCTCGACCGCTATGCAGCGCCTGCCACCCTTGCCTTCACCGCCGACCCGGCGAGCGGGGAGGTGGTGATCGGTCCCTTTCGCTTCTCCCGGCGGGGCTTTCTCGAGCTCGTCCAGTACGTGTGGCTGGGCGGGTACCCGCGCTGGAGGGGCATGGAGCGCCCCGACTACGTCGCCGCCATGAAGGGCCGCATCGAGCGGAGCGGGAACCCCCTGTTCGAAGGGGTCGCGCTGGCATAGAAGAACGGCCCGCGGACGCCGGCCGGCCTAGTCGCTCACCCAGTACCGCAGGTAATCCCTGCCCTCCTTGCCTGCCTTCATCCGCAGTTCTTCCGCCCGGGCCTCGGCCTGCTTTTCCGCATCCTCCCCCTCGAACTGCGCCACGGCCACCTCTTCGCTGGTGCGCTGATCCATCTCGATCACCTTGAACAACATCGCTTTCCTCCCTGGGTTCCCGCGGGTTTCCGGGTGCGCCGTGGGCTCTCGGCTCCGTCCTCTCTACTCGCTCTCCCGGATCATCTCGAGGGAGAGGATGATCTCCACGGTCTTTCCCGTGACGCCCATATCGTAAAACTTTCCGCTGCCCACGTTGTAGGCGAGCCGATCGATCGAGAACCGGGCGTCGAACCCGGCCACCAGGGTGTTTTCCCGCATGGGGCCCGGGGTCACGCCGTGGAACGCGAACGGCACCGTGATCTCCCGGCTCACGTCCTTGATCCGGAACGTCCCGTCGGCCTCGTAGCGGTCTCCGCCCAGGGCCCGAATCTCCCTGCTGCGGAAGGTCATTTCGGGGTACCTGGCCGCGTGAAAGAAATCCTCGCTCCGGAGGTGCTCGTCCCTGCGGTCGACGTTGGTGTCCACGCTCGCCACCCCGACCCGGATGTCGATGGCGCTTTCGTCGAGGTTCTCCGGGTCGAAGGCGATGGAGCCGGAGAAGTCGTCGAACCGTCCCCGCACCGTGGAGAAGATGTGCCGGATGTCGAAGTAGAACCCGCAGTGCGGCGGGTCGAACCTCCAGACCGGCGGCTCGCACCGAGCCTGCCCGGGCAGGAGCAGCCCGGACGACAGCAAAAGCATGCAGAGGGCTCGCTTCATGGTCTTCCTCCTTCATGGGGACGGCGCTGCAAGCCGCACCCAGTATAACAGAAATGCGGCCGGTCTTCGATCCCCCCGCCGAACGGTGTGCGTCTCCGGTCCTTTGCGTCCCGCCGGCCTTCCTGACCGCTTCGCCGCGTCGTCCCCGCGATAAGTGCGCCCAACCCCGGCGACCACGGCCTCCCGAACGACGGAGAACGGCCACTTGCACGACGAGACGCACCCCGGAGAGACGGATTCCCCGGATGGGCCGGGCGGCGGCGGGTCGTGACCGCCGCGGCTCGGGCCGCCGAGGCCGCCATGGCCCTGCTCGAGGATCCGGTGCATCCCCACGGCCGGGAGTCTCTCACGAAGACGGTGGGGGAGAAGCTGGAGGCTCAAAGGAGAATCGCCCCGGGAACCGGACGGGGCTCAACCTCGAAGGGAGTGGAGCAGGTCCAGGTAGAGGTCCGCCGCCAGGGCCACCTGGGAGAAGCTCACCGACTCGTCCTGGGTGTGGGCCTTCTCCAGCTGGCCCGGGCCCAGCATGACCGGGCGGATCCCCTCCGCCCACAGGAGGTTCGCATCCGAGTGGCTGGGGAAGGCCCCCGGGCTCCAGGGCAGCCCGTGACGGCCGTAGGTCGCCCTCAGAAGGTCCGGCAGCCACCCCTTGTCGGGCAGCGCGTAGCCCCCCTGGAGCGTGCAGAACTCGAAGGCGTCTCGGAGGTCGAGTCCCCTGGGCAGGGTTCGGGACACCACGTCCTCCAGCTCCGCGGCGATCTCGCCCACCGGGGATTGCGGGGGGAGGTGCAGGTCGATGGCCACGTCACACCGGTCCGGAACGGCGAAACCGGCATGGGAGCTGTTCATGTCGCGGATGTTGTAGATGACGTCCCGGTGGGACGCCTCCAGATGGGAGGTGAGCCCCATGAGGACCTGGAGCATGCTCCGAACCGCGTTGGGTCCCCGGTTCGCCAGGGAGGCGTGAACCCGCCGGCCCGTGGTGCGGAGCTCCATCTCGATGTAGCCGTAGTGGCTCAGGCAGGGAAGCAGGTTCGTGGGCTCGGCCACCACGGCCCACGAGAAACGGTGGTCCTCCAGGAGAGCCGAGGTGCCGTCGCCGCTTTCCTCCTCGCCCACGACCAGGGCCAGTGCGGCGGGAACCTCCCGGTCCGTCAGCTCCACGAATGCGGTGAAGGCCTCCACCATGGCCGCGCAACCGCCTTTCATGTCGGCCGCTCCGAGTCCGGCCATCTCGTCCCCGGACTCCTCGCACTTGTACTGGTCGTAGTCGAAGGCGGCCACGGTGTCCACGTGTCCGAGGAACACGAGCTCCGGCTCCAGCCCTTTGGGCCGCAGGAGAACGTTGTCCCGGTCCTCCTCCACCGGGAGGCGCTCGACCCCCATCCCCGCCTGCCCCATGCGGTCCTCCAGGAAGGAGACCAGCTCGCCCTCCTTGCCGGACGGGCTGTAGATGTCGATCATCCCCCGGAGCAGGTCTCTCAAACGCTGTCGGTTGATGTGCAGGCCTGACTGGACCATGATGGACCCTTTCCGCTGTGTGCTCTCCCCCGATCAGTCCCCGGCGAGCTGCAGGGTCAGATAGACGTGGTCCTGGGGCGAGCTGAACCCGCACTTCTCGAAGAAGCGCAGGGCATCCACGTTTCGGGCCTCGGTGTCCACCAGCAGCATCCGTGCGCCACCCTCTTCCATGGTCCTGCGAAAGGCGGCGAAGAGCCGCCGGCCGATACCCTTCCCCCGCAAGGACTCGGCTACGCCGAACCAGACGAGATAGCCGTATCTTCGAGGCGAGTTCCGTTTGTCGATCACGGTGGCCAGCACGAACCCCACCACGCGCCCGTCCTTCTCGGCGACCAGGCAGGAGCCCGGGTCGTTCCGATAGAGGTCGATCACCTCGAACTCGTCCCAGGTGCGATACAGGCTGGGGGATTCGGAAAGCGTGAAGAGGCGCTCGCCCAGCTGAAAGACCGGGGCCAAATGCTCGATCCGCATGGGACGGATGGTCACGGGCTCGCCCGTCCGGTTCACCATGAAACCTCACCTTCGCAAGACGGTACCCTCACCTTAGGACACCCGGGGTGGTGCGTCAAGCCGGCCCCTCGCCCCTCCGGGACGGCTGCGGACCACAGGGTTTCTTCCGGAGTCTCCGCGGTCGGCCCCTTGAACCGGGGCGATCAGGCGATTACAATGGCCGATGAAATCCGGGTGAGCTCAATGGGAACGCATGCAGACCTTCAAACGACCGAGGGGGGTTCCATGGAATCGGAATGCATCTTCTGCCAGATTGCGGGTGGAGAGAAGCCCGCCGACATCGTCTACCGGGACGAGCACCTGGTCGCCTTCAAGGACATCAAGCCCCATGCGCCGGTGCACATCCTGCTGGTGCCCCGGAAGCACATCCGCAGCATCAACGACCTGGAGGAGGAGGACCGCGCTCTCGTGGCCGAGCTTCTCTTCCGGGCCCGCCGAATCGCCGAGGAAACGGGGATCCACGAGTCCGGCTACCGCCTGGTCTTCAACGTGGAGCGGGGTGGAGGCCAGTTCGTGTTTCACCTCCACCTCCACCTGATGGGCGGGTGGTAGGCGGGACGAATCAGCCCGAGAGGCCGCGCCAGGTTTCCCGTGCGCGTTCCGTTCCGGACGCCTGCCTTCCACCGGACACCGCGGGCCCCGGCCGGCCGGTTCGTCCGCCGCGGAGCCTGGCGATGCGCTCTTCCAGGGGTGGGTGCGTGGAGAAGAGATGGGCGAGCCTCCGACCGCTCAAGGGGTTCACGATGAACATGTGGGCCGTGTTCGCCTGGGCCTGCATGGGCCGGCGGCGGGCGTGGCTGCCCAGCTTTTCCAGTGCGTCGGCGAGGGAGCCCGAGTCTCCGAGATAAGCGCTTCCGCTGGCGTCTGCATGGTACTCCCTCGACCGGGAGATGGCCATCTGGACGAGCATGGCCGCAACGGGCGCCAGGATGGACATGGCGATGAGGCCGAGGATCCCCAGCCCGCCCTCCTCGTCCTCGGACCCCCCTCCCAGGAGGGCCGTCCACCGTGCCATGCTCGCGAGGATCATGACGGCCCCGGCCAGGGTGGCGGCGATGGAACCGATCAGGATGTCCCGATTCTTGACGTGGGCCAGCTCGTGGGCCAGCACGCCGGCCACCTCGTCGCGGTCCATCAGCTCCAGGAGCCCTTCGGTGACCGCCACCACGGCGTGCTCCGGGTTCCGTCCCGTGGCGAAGGCGTTGGGCGACTTTTCCGGGATGATGAAGATGCGCGGCACGGGAATTCCGGCCCGCTCCGCGAGGTGTTGTACGATCCCGTGGAGCTGCGGGTGCTCGCCGGGTGAAACCTCCCGCGCCCGGTACATGCGCAGCACGATCCGATCCGAGTACCAGTAGCTGAACAGGTTCATCCCCATGGCCAGGATGAAAGCGAAGATCATTCCCTGTTCTCCACCGAACATGCCCCCGACCAGGACGATCAGGGCGGTCATGGAGCCGAGGAGCAGGGTCGTTTTGAACCAGTTTCCCACGGTGTTCTCTCCTCCACAAAACGGCTTTCCCGGGGACGGGAAAGCCGGGTCGGTGTTCCTGGCAAAAAGATAGACACGGGCCGGATCTTGTCAAGACGGGCCGGAGGGTGTGCCCCGGCGGTACCGGCGGCACGGCTCAGTAGGTGGGGCCGAGGTCGCCCATGGCCCCGTCGAACTTCCGGGCGATCATGTTCTCGTACTCCTTCCCCAGAAACGGCCGGTTGTTGTAGAGGTACCACTTGATGCTGTCCCAGTAATCCCGCAGCTCCCGGGGGTCCTGTATGCTTTCGAGCAGCCGGTCGACCTCCTCCAGCTTTTCCCGCTTGAGATCGTCCTTGCGGAGCTCGTACAGATCCCGCAGCTTGCTCCGCTGCTCCTCGGTGAACCCGATGTCCAGGCTGCGCTCCGCGAGGTCTTCGTACAGCCCGTGAATCTCGGTGAAATCCTCCAGGAGCTCCAGCTGCTTTTTGGCCTGGGAGAGCATGAGATCGGTGATCTCCTCGAGCCGGTGATCGAAGGCCCGTTCCAGATCGAGCTCGTAGTCGTCCGTGTAAAACGGGATCTTTCTGAGGGACTGAAGGGAGTAGTGGAAGTAGTTCTTGAGCTGATCCAGGTTGGTGATGGAGGCCATGTAGGAGATCTTCTTCTGGATGTCGACGCGGTCCACGAAGTCCAGCGTGAGCACGCGGGAGTCCTCGTCCATGCGAAGAACGAGGCCGGTGCCGGATCTCAGAAAGCGGTCCACGTGGCCTGGGTCCTCCCAGAGCGTCTGGGCCGTCACCCCGTTGAGGAAATCGTTCAGGGCCTCGTACCTCCGGGCGATCTTCGGTATGATCTCGAGGAAGCTGATGGAAACCGGGTTGTCCGGTCGGGCCTCGAACCGTTTCGATCCCAAGAGGGCTGCGAGGAGGAGCTTGACTTGATTCTGGTAGCTCAGGTATCGGCTCACGTTCTCGAAACCGAAGAGCCTGACCTGGTCTCCGGTCAATCGGTCCAGGATGAAGTGGCGCAACGCCTCGGGCAGGTTCTCGAGGGTCCGATGGATCCGGAACGCCTCGTACAGCTCCCGTTCGAAGGTGGGGTAGCCGACCCCCGAAAGGCCCCTTTTCTTGTATATGTATCGCATCGGGACCTTCATGATGAGCTTGACGAGATCCGGGAACCGAACGGTCTTGATTCCCCGAAGACGAAACACCCGCTCCAGGGCCGCGATCATCCGGCCGGCCTCCCGGACCTCCCCCCCCTCCTCCCCGCCCTCCTGACACGCCTCCAGGTAAGCGGTCGGGGTGAGGTTGTCGGGAACCCCCCGCTCCCGATAGGCCTCCAGCGCCCGGTGGAGCCGGCCGTTCGCCAGGAAGACCGCGTCCATGTGCTCGTCGAACCCGACCGCACCGTCCATGATCCGGTGGCACAGGTCTCGCACGCGAAACAGCTCCCCGGCCAGATCCTCCAGGATCAGATCCTCGCGCAGGGACGAGAGCATGATGAAGCTGTTGAGAAAGAAGGCGTCGAACAGGTCCTCGTCGTTGAGGCTGATCACCTCCCGCAACGCCCGGTAGGAGAACTCGCCCCGGAGGATGTGATGCATGAAATCGTGATATCGCACCAGGGTGAAGAGATAGGACCGGGCCTCCTCGTCCATGCCGAAGCGATCCGGGATTCTTTCCTCCTCCAGGAAACGGGCACCGGACCCGGCGTGGTCCACCGGATGGACCCGGCCGGCATGCCGACCCCGAAGCTCGGGCACCCGCCCCAGATCCTGGAACACGAAGGACTTGATCAGGGCGTCGAAGAGGGACGGCTTTTCCCGGAGGCTGTCCACGATGCCCTCCAGCTCGCTGATCTGGGCATCGCTGACACCCACCGTGCCGGCCGCCATGGGACCGAACTCCCGCTGGGCCAGCTTGTGCAGGAGCCGGGTATCCTGGAACTCCTGGGGGTCCCTCAGGACCAGGGCCTGGAGCTTGCGGATGTTTCGGAAGACGTAGTCCAGGGGGGACGAGTTGAGGTAGACGTTCCCTGCGAGATCCAGGTTCTCCAGCCCCGCCAGCTCCGGGAGGAAGAAGCGGAAGAGCGAAGGCGCATGTACGTAGAGCGCGTTGACGTCCGTGTACAGCTCCTCGACGCTGAACAGGACGGCCTGGAGCGCATCGCACAGCCGATCCCGCACCTCGCTCACCCTTTCGAACCAGTTCCTCTGCCGCGCTGGAAGGCGAAAGCCCTCCACATGCTCCTCCTGGTAGCTGAGGAGGTCCGAGTGATTCTGGTAAAAGGCCTCCAGCTTGGCGAACAGGCCGTCCACCTCCTCGAGGGTCTCGTGAGGGATCTCCGCGATGCTGCGGCCGGCGAAGGACCGAACGCGCCGATCCAGCTGCTCGATCACGCCGTCCAGGTCGATGCAGGTGATGTCCAGGGACTGGGTCTCCGGGTCGATCCGAAGCTGGATTCCCGTCCCGATGACGAAGCCCGTCCCGCTCTGATACAAGTGCTCGCTGAACCGGGCCAGGGTGTCCAGATCCAAATAGGTCGTGTTGATCGCACCGGCCTCCTCCTCGACCTGGTGGACCCGGTCCGCGGTCTTTCCCTGGGGGGTGTCCCCCAGGAGCGGGTTGAAGTTGATGATCTCGCCGCGTGACACGGTGACCGCGATCCAGAGGAGGATGAAGGCCAGCCGGCTGTCCATGAGCTCGAAGATGTGACCGGTTCCGTGAAACTCCGCATTCAGGAACCGGCGGTAGAAGATGGGAAGCTCCAGCGGGTCGTCCCTCAGAAACCGGCCTTCGAACTCCTCGATCGTCCGGATGAGCTGCAGGATGTTCTCGATCTTCTGGAGCTTCTCCGGATCGTAGTCGGCCAGGCTCTCCTTCTCCATTTCGCCTTTGAGACGCAGCTCGGCCCAGCTGTCCAGAAACTCGAAGTGATCCACCAGATCCATGAGCTTCAGGACCTTCCGGACGATCATGTTGTGTATCCCGCCCATCTGGCTGATCTTCTCGTCCAGGAGGCGGTCCCAGTCCAGCTCCCGGTTGGTGACCACACGGACGAGCGATCCATAGAGGTCGAACAGCTCGGCCAGGTGCTCCGGTCTCAGCTCCGCCCTGCGCGAGGCCACCGTCTCCGCCATGGTCATGAGCCGGGAGTAGCGCAGCAGGTTCAACGCCTTGCCCTGTTCCTCCTGTCGGGCCAGGTCGGAGAGGGGCTTCAGCGCCTTCTCGTTCATCTTGCCGGACAGCACGCGCCCCATGGTGGTGTGCCCCACGATGATGAGATAGATCTCACGGAGCTCCCCCGCGTTCAGCCCGAAAAAGGGCAGGACCTCCAGGTGCTCGAGGATGGGGGTCTCGGCGCCCTCGATGCCGTCCGGGTTCAGGTAGGAGCGGATCCGCTCCAGTGTCTTGGTCCTGGACATGAGGCGAAGGACGTCGTTGAGCCCCGTGTACCGCCTCCGCCGGTTCTCGAAAGGTTGCCTCAACCGGGCCATGAAGACCTCGGGGAGCCCGGAGTAGACCTTGCTCTTGATCTCGTTCAGAACGTCGAGCGTCCGGAGGACGTACTCGAAGGAGTCGCGGTAATCGGCCAGGAGCTCCAGCGGGCAGCCGGCCAGCCGCGACTGGTCGATATCGTCCCGTATGGTTTCGAGCCGGGTCACCGGGGGCTTTTTCTGTCCCAGGTAGGTCAGCTTGTACCGGGGCGTGAACCCGGCGGCCGAAAACCGCCTGCGCCACTCCGCCTTGAGGGGGGCGGGAAGAAGGGGCTTGAAGGAGATCTCGTCGAAAAAGATGGAAAGGAGCCGGGCCCACACCTTCTCCTGGTCGTGATCCACCTCCGGGTCCAGCGGGTAGTTCAGGTAAGGAAGGGCGGCCACCTCCTCGAGCGTCATCTCCTCCAGAGGCCGGTGCCCGAGAAGGTCGTCGATGACCTCTTTCTCCACGTAGACGCCCCGCAAGTATTTCTGGAAATCGAAGACGTGGATCCGCTCCGATCGGTCCCGGACCTGATACTTCCTGCGGGTTCGAAAGATGTGGGTGAACAGGAGAAACTCTTTTCTTTCCTCTTTGGTCTTGAAGGTGACCTTGACGGTCTGGTTCGTCTTCTGGGTGTAGTGGTTCGCAATGATGTAGATCTCGCCGTCCGGTTTCAACGCACGGTAGACCTTTCCCAGCAGGTATCGGGCATAGCGATCCACGCGGGACCTGGAGAGCGATCCCCCTCCCTGGCCCAGGAATCGTTCCATGAACAGGATCTCGTGCAGATCCCGCGTGAGGATGATCAGGTCCAGGGGCTCCCCCTGGCTGCGGAGCTTCTCCAGGGAGTCCAGGACGATGAAGCGGTGCTCCTTGAATCGGAGGGAGAGGTTGTTGATCAGGAGGTCGTCGGCGTGGGTGACCAGCCCGATCCGGTGGCTTTCCTTGAGGAACTTCCGGCGGTGGAAATCCACCACCTTGCTGATCTCCTCGGCCTTGTACCGGATGTTGCTGATGGTCCTGGAGACCAGGTTGGCGGGAACGAGGTAGTAGAGCTTCCCCTGGCGGGTGAACCGGATCAGCAGCCCGAGGCTCTTGTAGATCCGGTTGAGCTCCCGATGGTGCCGCCGGATGAAATCCGTGTCGTCCTCGGTGAAGGACTGAAGAAGCTCGAAATCATCGGGGCTCAATCGATCGCTGAGCTCGAACAGGCCCAAACCGTATGCGTTGCCGCCGAAACGGCTCTCGATCTGGGAAGGGTGCCGGTGGGCCGCAAAGGTGCCGGGGGGGACGTCGGCCGGATCGATCCCGTGGGCATCGAAGGCCTCCGGACGGATGAACCCGAACGGATCCTCCCGCCACCAGGTCTTCTTGCCGAGCCTCTCGACCGTGTCCTCTTTCACCGGGCTTTTCGGCAACCCCTCAGCCTCCCGCGGGGAATGGTTCGATCCGGACGCCGGCAGTCACGATCCCTCGAAGGGCCCTTTCCTCGTCCCGGGCGGCTGCCGAACCTCCGTGAACGGAACCCATTATAGTACATCGCCCCGGCGGCTGGAAAGGCCGGGACGGCGGCGCCTTCGCTCCGCGCCGGAAGCCCCGCGCTCGCGCCCGGTCGTCAAACGAGACAGGGACGGGGGTCGCCCGTCCCTGCGTTCTTCCTCACGGGATCGCATTCCACGCCGAGTCGACTTCTCAGTCGAGCTTGCGGAAGGCCTCCTTCCGTCCGGTGTACTTCTCCCGCATCTGAGGCTTCATGAGCTTTCCGGTGGGATTCCGCATGACCTGGTCGAAGACGACCTTCCGGGGGACCTTGTACACGGCGAGCTTGGTCTTGGCGAACTCGATGACCTCCTCCTCGGTCATGCTCTGGCCCTCCTTGAGCTGGACGATGGCCATGACCACCTCCACCAGCCTGTCGTCGGGATAGCCGATGCAGGCCACGTCGTCGATCTTCGGGTTCTCCATGAGGGCGTCCTCGATCTCCACCGGGAAGATGTTCTCGCCGCCGCTGGTGATCATGTCCTTCTTCCGGTCCACAATGTAGAAGAACCCCTCCTCATCCGTCTTCAGGAGGTCGCCCGTGTACAACCATCCGTCCCTCAAGGTCTCGGCCGTCATCTCCGGGTTCTTGAAGTACCCCTTCATCATCCGGGGGGTGCGGAAGGTGAGCTCCCCCACCTCTTCGGGCGCGACCGGCTTCCCCTCGAAATCCACGAGCATGGCCTCAACGCCGAAGGTGGGCTTGCCGATGGAGCCGGGCTTGCGCAGCACGTCCTCGGGGTACAGGTTGAAGGTCCCGCCCCCGCCTCCTTCCGTGATCCCGTAAATGTTGGACACGGCCGCGGGCAGGTTGTCCACGAGGCTCTTCATGACCTCGAACGGGACCGGCTGCGCGCCGATCTCCAGGTACTTCCAGCTCGACAGGTCGTAGTCGGACAGCTTGATCTCCCCGTTCTTGAGGGCGTTCAGGACGGCCACCGCCACGGGAACCACGAACAGGATGTCCGTGCCCTTCTCCTCGGCCATGGCCTCGATGATCCACTTCGGCTCCTTGAACTCCCGGAGCAGGGTGCCGGTGGCGCCGGTGGCGTAGAACGGAGCCCAGAGGAACATGGTGCCGCTGTGGTAGAGGGGCAGGAAGAAGACGTAGTTGTCGTTCTTCTGGACGAAGTAGCTCATGCCGTTGCCGATGGCCGTGTTGTTCAGGGAGTAGTGGGTGTGGAGCACCGGCTTGGGCTTGCCCGTGGTGCCCGAGGTGAACATCATGGCCAGGTCGTGGTGGTCGTCCACGTCCACCAGGGCCTCGGACTCGTCGTCGTAGGCGTCCACGGTCTTGAAGTCGATCATGTCGTCCGGGACCTCGGAGCCCACGCAGATGTACTTCTCCACGGTGGTGAGGTCGTTCTGGACGGGCTGGACGACCGGCAGGAACTCGGAGCCCAGGATGAAGACCCTGGGATCGCACACGCCGGCGGCGTAGAGGATGTCCGAACCCACGAAGCGGAAGTTCAGCGGCACGATGACCGCCCCCAGCTTGATGATGCCGTAGTAGGTGATCAGCCACTCCAGGGAGTTGTTCTGGAGGTGCATGACGTAGTCGCCCTCCTTCACCCCCAGCTCCTTGGAAAGATAGTTCGCCGTGCGGTTGATGGCGTCGTTGAACTCCCTCCACGTCAGGGTTCTTCTCTGGTTCTGGGAAGGGGTTCGCTCGATCAGGCAGACCTTGTCGGGCAGGTGGCGCGCGTTGATCTTGGCGTATCTGGCGTAGTTCATGAGCTCGAATCCTCCTTCATCCAGGACGGCCGGCCCGGCCGTCCGCTGCATTGTGCTTTTCTCACGTCACGAGAGGGCCGGCCTCCGCCCCCCTTACCTTCCCCACGGGAGGCCTCCGCCGGCCGCAAGGGGTCTCCCGGCTGGTTCTACTGGGCGAACCCCAGCGTCCGTGGCAGCCACATGACCGCGGCGGGCCAGTAGGTGATGATGGCCAGGACCGCGTACTGGATGATCAGGAACGGGATCACGGCCCTGGAGACGTAGACCAGGTCTCTGTTCGCGATGGCCCCGGTGATGTAAAGGCTCACGCCCATGGGGGGCGTGCAGTAGGCGATGGCCAGGTTCACCGTCAGAATCAGGCCGAAGTGCATGGGATCGATCCCGAAAGCGGCCAGCATGGGCAGAAAGACCGGCCCCAGGATCAGGGTGGCGGAGATGATGTCCATGAACATGCCGACCACCACCAGCAGGAGGTTGAGGATCAGGAGGAACACAATCGGGGACTGGATGCTGGAGAGCACCGCCTCGGTGATCTGGTTCGGGATGGACTCCAGGGTCAGGTACCGGCCGAAGCAGGTGGCCCCGGCCACGATGATGAGGAGCGTGGCGGAGGTCACGGCCGAGCTCACGGTGATCCGCTTCACGTCCCTGAGCTTGATGGACTTGTGGATGAAGATCTCCACGATGAAGGCGTACACGCAGGCCACCACCGCAGCCTCGTTGGCGGTGAACGCCCCGGAGAAGATCCCCCCGAAGATGATCACGGGGAGCATGAGGGACCAGAATCCCTCCTTCAGGATCTGGAGGACCTGCTTGAAGTCGGGCACCGGCATTCGCACGAAGTCCGTGCGCTTCCGGTGCACGAAGTAGGTGTAGAGACAGACCCCGAGCATGATCAGGATCCCCGGCAGGAAGCCGGTGAGAAACAGCCCTTCCAGGGAGACGTTGCTGATCATGGAGTAGAGGATCATGCCGATGCTCGGGGGGATGATCACCCCCAGGTTGGGCGAGGTGGTCATGACGCCGATGGTGTACTTCTCCTGATAACCGTTCTCCAGGAGGGCGGGGATCATGAACCCGCCCAGGGCCACCACCGTGGCCACGGTGGAGCCGGAGATCGCCCCGAACAGGCCGCAGCCCAGCACGCCGGCCATGCCCAGGCCGCCCGGCAGCCAGCTCACCAGGACGTTGGCCACCTTGATCAGCTTGTCCACGATGGTGCCGGCGGTCATGATGTTGCCGCACAGGATGAAGTAGAGCACCACCACGAGCGCAAACTTGTCCATGCTGCGAAACAGGGTCTGGGCCAGCAGGAGCAGGGGGAGATCCGTGTAGAGAAGGAACCCCAGCACGGCCGTAAAAAAGAGGCACATGAACACCGGCACCAGGGCCGCCATGCTTCCCAGCAGAATCAGCAGAATAACCAAATGGCTCAGTTCCATGTCGAGGTCCGCCTCCCGGGATTGAAGTAAAGGGCGATTATGGGGTCACCGGGCCTGGGCGGCCTCGGGTTTTGCGCGCAGCTCTTGGATGTCCTGGGTCATGACCTGAATGGTGCGGACGAACATCATGACGCCCATGATGGGCAGAATGGAATAGAGATAAACCAGGGGGATCTGCATGATGATGGTCTTCTGATAGGTGGCCACCTGGAGGGCGGCCATCTTCCAGCCGTAGTAGACCATCATCAGAGAAAACAACATGGTGACCAGGTTGCTGAAGAACGTGAGCGGTGTCCTGAGGGAAGGTACGATCTGCACCAGGGCGTCGATCTTGATCATGGAGCGGGCCTTGATCGCGGCGCTGGATCCGATGAAGGTGGTGAGGATGATGACCTCCCTGACCAGCTCCTCCGACCAGGCCAGCGAGTAGTTGAACCCGTAGCGGAGGACCACGTTGACGAAGAGTGCGATCAAGGCGGCCATGGTGGAGATGAAGAGGACCCACTCCTCGACGAAACTCAGAATCTTGTCCAGCACGTTCAGGATTTTGCCAAACATGAAGGCCTCGAGAAAAGGGGGCGGAGGGGCTGCCCCCCTCCGCCCGCAGGTCGTTTACTTGTAACCGATGTACTTCTGGACCTCGAGCAGGTAGTCGTCGGGACGGTACTCGTCGCCGGGGTAGAGCTTGTTGATCTCCTCGGCGAACTCGTCGTGCACCGAGTCGGCCTGCCTCTTGAGGAGAGCCATCTCGTCGTCGGAGAGCTGGAAGAACTCGACGCCCTTGGACTGGGCGTCGGCGATCTGGTCCGCCTCCTGCTGGATGGTCTGGGCCCGGATGTCCGCGGCCACGTCGTGAACCGTCTCCACGAAGATCTCCTGGAGGTCATCGGGCAGGGTGTTGAACCAGGCCTTGTTGAAGATCCAGATGAACAGGCCCTGCGCGTAGTTCAGCTGGGTGAAGTAGTCACACACCTCGAACTTCTTGGTGATGTTGCACACCGCGGGGGTGTGGTCCAGGCCGGTGATCACGCCCTGCTTCAGGGCCACCGGCACGTCCGGCCAGGGCATCACCACGGGGTTGAATCCCCAGGCTTTGTAGCTCAGCTTGTTCACGGCCGCCTCGGCGATCCGGAACTTGACCTGCTTGGCGTCCTCGATGGTCCGGACCGGCGTGGTGGTGGCCCACCCGTAGTTTCCATAGCCCGTGATGTCGACCCCCATGATGCCCTGGTGGTCCATGGCCATCATGTAGTGGTCGAAGAGCTTGCCGCTGTTGACGAACTTGTCGAGCTTGTCGAAGGAATCGATGAGAAAGGGAAGGTTGATGAGCCCGAACCGCGGGCCCAGGTTGGTCGAAGCAACGGAGCTGCAGCCCATTCCCTGGATGGCGCCCATCTGGAGCTGGTTGAGAACCTCCACCTCGCCCCCGAGCATGGAGAACGGCTTGTAGTCGATGTAGATCTGGCCGTTCGTCCTCTTCCAAAGCTCGTCGCGAAGCGCGAACCCGGTGTACACTCCTTTCAAAACCGGGTGAGAGACGTTGGACACGATGGCCTTGTACTTGGCTCCGGAGGGATCGAAAGCAGGTTTCCACGCGTCCAGGGACGGTGCCTTCGCCCACACGAGGCCACAGGTCAGCAGAAGACCCACCACACACACCGTTACGGCAAACCATGTCTTCTTCATGCCCACCCACACTCCTTTCTTTGAGCTAGAGGTTTTGAGAATAAAAGAAGTCTGCCTCACCTCCCACCCGATCCGTTTTGGTGACCGGGATTCAACCAGAGTTGGTCGCGCTTGTCAAGCAGTTCAGCTACAATTCAGCTACAACGTAAGCCCTTTGTAGTCATGCACAGGGCTCGAGAGAGGAGATGGCCTCGGGACGAAGGCCACACTCCGCCGTTCGGCATTCGAGCGGGTGCGCGTGCCCGTTTCCTTGGGTGCCGCCTGTTCGACGTCTTTCGAGCGTGGTCAGTCGCCTCGCCTGAGCATCCGTAGCCTTGGACGGGAATCAGATCCGACGGACTCGCGACATCCCGCTCATCCGCCGCTGGAGACGCCATGCCTCCTGTACATCCGGGGGACAGATCTCGAGGTTGAGTTGGTTTTTCAACGCCGTCAAACCTTCAAACCCACGCGGTCGTCGTGCCTCAATCTGCTCTGGATTCCCTTGCTCACGTGGTAAGTCCGGCTGAACTCGGACCAGAACTCCTTGTCCTTTTCCTTCCAGTCGGGCCCGAACTTTTCGTCGAAGAACTCACCGAGCCGGTCGAAGAGGAGTTTCCATGTGGGCTCCCCGGCTTCCATGGCCGCCATGAGCTCGCCCAGGATCTCCTCGAGCTCGGCCAGCTTTTCCTTGGGCAGGTACGAAATGGCGCCGAGCCGTATGGACTCCAGGAGGGTCTCCGCGCTGAGGGCGTGGGCCGTGAGCATGACGGTCGGTATCTTCCGGTCCACGGCCTGCTCGAGCAGGCTGAGGCCGTCCACGCCCATGATGTCCAGAATGGCGAGATCGTAGCTCCCCTTGCTGATCTTGTCCACAGCGGTCTGGTAGTCCTGGGCCTTGTCCACGCTGGCTCCTTCGAGGGCGTCTTCGATCGTGTCCAGAACGTCCCTTTCGTCGTCCACGGCCAGAATGCGCTTCCCCTCCAGACGGGATTTTCCTTGGGGCATGTCTGCTCCTCCTCGATGGTAAGATAGCCCTATGGCGGCCTTCCAGGCATTGGGGGCGTCGCGGGTCGTCCGCATCGCGTCCCATGCCGGACGGAACGGGGTCTTCCGAAAATGATGATGCGGCAGAAGTATACGGAAGCAGACGTCCTCTTGTCAAGACGCGTTGCTCGATTCCTCGAACACAAAGGCGGCACCGCCACCTGCACAAAGGGCTTGACAGGCTTTCGGATCCAGGGTATCAAAAGCATGAATGAATGATCATTCATTGCTTGCCATGAAACAGCCCAAGAACAAGGAAAAGTACTTCCGCATCATCCAGGCGGCCACGCACGTCTTCGCCAGGAGAGGGTTCTACCAGGCCAAGGTCTCGGAGATCGCCAAGGAGGCCAACGTGGCCGACGGGACCATCTACCTCTACTTCGAGAACAAGGACGACATCCTCATCTCCCTGTTCGAGGAGCAGATGAAGGTCGTCCTGCAGAACATGCGGGAGCAGGTCGCCGGCCTGGAGGACCCCGTCCGGAAGCTGGAGCGCTTCGCCCTCTGCCACCTGAACCTGATCGAGCAGAACAAGGATATGGCCGAGATCATCCAGGTGGAGCTCCGCCAGAGCAGCAAGTTCATGAAGAGCTACAAGAACGAGCAGTTCGCCGAGTACCTCGACCTGATCGCCGACATCGTGCGCGAGGGACAGGGGGCGGGCGTCTTCAAGAAGGAGATCCTTCCCGATTTGGTCAAGAGGGCCCTCTTCGGCGCCCTCGACGAATTGTCCCGCTACTGGGTATTGTCAAGCCACAGGAAATATGATATTGAGACCGCGGCCAAACAGATCAGTGACACTTTCCTATATGGACTGGCCGTCGATTCCGGCAAAACGCCTGCAGAGACCAAAGGAAGAGGAGAAAGGAGGTTGCGGTGAAAATCATAGCCTGCGTAAAGCAAGTCCCCGACACGGAGACCCAGATCAAGGTGGCTTCCGACGGGACATCGATCGCCCAGGACGGCATCAAGTGGGTGATGAACCCCTACGACGAGTTTGGTGTGGAAGAGGCCCTCCGGCTCAAGGAGAAGTTCGGCGGGGAGGTCACCGTGGTCGGTCTCGGCCCGAAACGGGTGACCGAGTCCCTGAGGACGGCGCTGGCCATGGGCGCCGACAAGGCCGTCCTCGTCACGGACGACGCCCTGGAGGGCAGTGACGCGCTGGCCGTGGCCAAGGCCCTGGCGGCCGCGATCAAGGATCTCGAGTACGACCTCATCCTGGCCGGGCAGCGCGGGGTGGACGACGATCAGGGGCTGGTGGGCGCGTCGCTCGCAGAGCTCCTGGGGATCCCCCATCTCCCCGTGATCACGAAGCTCGAGGCTTCCGAGGACGGAAAGAGCGTCAAAGCGAACCGGCCGGTGGAGGGTCAAACCCTCGTCCTGGAAGCGGCCCTCCCGGCCCTGGTGACCGCCCAGAAGGGGCTGAACGAGCCGCGCTATGCATCGCTGCCGGGCATCATGAAGGCGAAGAAGAAGCCCCTCGAGGAGAAGTCCCTGGCCGATCTGGGCCTGGACGCCTCTGAATTCGGGACCGGGGCCCGCAAGCTCAAGGTCATCGAGCTCACGCCTCCGCCTGAACGTCAGGCTGGAAAGATCGTCGAAGGCGAGTCGCCGGAGGAGAAAGCGGCCGCGCTGGCCAAGCTCCTCCACGACGAAGCCAAGGTGATTTAGCTTTCGACCCGAACGGCCCTCCGGGCGGGGCAAGGACCCGAAGGCCGTGCCCATACATCGATTCCAAAGGAGACGGAGAAGATGGCACAAGGAGTGATGGTAATCGCCGAACAGAGAGGTGGAGAGATCCACAAGATATCCAACGAAGTCACCAGCGAAGGCCGACGCCTGGCCGATGCGCTGGGACAGGACCTGACCGCGGTCGTTCTGGGAAGCGGCGTCAAGGACAAGGCGGCCGGCCTGGCCCGGTACGGCGCGGACAAGATCGTTGCGGCCGACGACCCGCAGCTGGAGAACTACACCGCGGACGCCTATGTCCCGGTCCTCGCGGAGATCATCAAGGCCAACGAACCGGCGGTCCTGCTGCTGGGGGCCTCCTCCATGGGCAAGGACCTCTCCGCCCGGCTGAGCGCCCGTCTCGGGGTGGGAATGGCCCAGGACTGCGTCTCTTTCGCGGTCGAGGACGGCAAGCTCACGGCCGTGCGGCCGATCTACGCGGGCAAGGCCTACGCCAGGGTGACCTTCAGCGACGACAGCCTTCCGCAGATGGCCACGGCCCGGCCCAACGTCCTGGAGGTCAACGAGCCGGATACCGGGCGGTCGGCCGACGTCGCGGACGCCGCGGTGAACCTGGATGACGGCCAGCCCAAGGCCAAGGTGGCCGAGGTGGTGGTCGACGAGAGCGGCAAGGTGGATCTCACCGAGGCCGACAAGATCGTGTCCGGCGGACGGGGTATCAAGGGACCCGAGGGATTCCAGGTCCTGGAAGAGCTGGCTGCGGCCGTCGGCGGCAGCGTCGGGGCCAGCCGCTCCGCCGTGGACGCCGGGTGGCGGTCCCACACGGACCAGGTGGGGCAGACCGGCAAGGTGGTCTCCCCGAACCTCTACATCGCCTGCGGCATCTCCGGTGCGATTCAGCACCTCGCCGGCATGAGCACCTCCAAGGTGATCGTGGCCATCAACAAGGACCCCGATGCGCCGATCTTCCAGAAGGCCGATTACGGTGTCGTGGACGACCTGTTCAAGGTGGTCCCGCCGCTGACCGAGGAAGTGAAGAAGGTGATGGCGTAGCGGAAACCGCGCGCGAAGGTCAGGCGGGGCGCTCCCTTGAAGGAGGGGGTGCCCCGTTCGCCTTCTCGCCCCGTGAGCCCTCCTGGAAACCCCCTTCACATTGCCGGTGCCCACCTCGCGATGTCTGCAGGCGGGAGACCGGTCTTGTCGCCGCCATCCCCTTTCGATCGACGCGATTCTGCATGGAAACGTCTCCCCGTCCTGAGTGGTCCCTACGCCCCGGCCCCAGGGCCGTTCGACGAACCTTGCCGGGGTGACGGGCGGGGGCGTGCGGCCTTTCCCACCCCCGAAGTAGGGATTGACATCCTCCGGGCCGTTCTTAACTTGTGCGAAGCCGGACACGATGCCGGCTTGTGAACACCCACTTCCCGGAAACAGGCGGTTTCTTCCGCCCCCGGGGGGCGAAAGAAGGCCGATCCCGGCGGCGCAAGACAGGCGCCGGGGCGTTTCCGGTTCATGGTTGACGCCAAGATCCAGGCCAGACAAGGAGGAAATGATGACGAACGAGCACACGCCCACCTGCCCGCACTGCCGGGGGACGCTGGAGCGATGGGAACCCAACCCCTACACCGGTTGGGATCACGATCTCTACTACTGCAACAACAACGAATGCACCTATTTCATCGCCGGAAGACGCAAGATATGCGAGGAGTTCGAGAAGAACTTCGCCTACCGATACTGCGTTGATCCGGAGAAAAATCAGGAGCTTGCCCTGATCGCCTGGTGTCCCGGGGAGCTCTCCCTGCTCAAAGGAAGGTGTGAGGACGCCGAGTATCGCCGTGAGGCCGTGGGCTGAACCGCCGTCGAGGCCCCCATTGAGGCTTCGGGGGGGCGGGGCCGCACGAGGCCCCCGTCCCCCCTCTTTTCTTGGCGAGCCCGGGGTCTGGGCGGGCACAATTTGATTGACAGTCCGGGCAAACACCCTATACTAAACGGTCATCGAGTTGAAGCGGCGGTGTAGCTCAGTCGGTCAGAGCATACGGCTCATATCCGTAGTGTCACTGGTTCGAGTCCAGTCACCGCCACCACTCAGCTTCACCGGCATTGACACCCCCTCCATCGGTCTTAACCTGGGGCCGATGGGCGTCTTGGACCAGAGGTGATCAGGCCATGGGTGCCATGCCCTGCTTCAGGGCCGAAGATCTCGAGACGGTGGGTGAGGCGCTGGACATTGCGGAAGACCGGACCAGCGGCCACTACAAGTATTCGCTCGCCCAGTGGAAGCGTCACCCTTACGGCGTGAAGACCCTGGCCAGCCTGCAGGGTCACGAGATTGCGAGAGCGCCGGCGTTCGCCGTGCTGAACAAGTACTCCGATCCGGCCCTCCCCTTCGAGCGAACCGGCCGCAAAGGGGATTTTTACAGCATCTGCCTCCAGGACCACCGGATCTTGAAGGCCATGGCCAGGGACCACAGGCTGCGTCTTCTTCCCCTTCTGGTCTACGTCTTCACACACGAGCTGGTGCACATCGTGCGGTTCTGCAACTTCGCCCAGCGTTTCGACATTCGCGGCGAGGTCCGAGAGCGCGAAGAGGAGATCGTTCACGCGACCACCATGCAGATCCTGAAGGGACTTTCCCTGAGGCAGCTCGACTACATTCTGGAAGTTTACCGGTCTCACGGTCTGTTCGCCCGCGAGGCCTGTTGAGAACGCTTCGGAGTTAAAGGAGGAAGCCACCATGCCCATTTACGAGTACCAGTGCACGGAGTGCGGTCATTCCGAGGAGGTGCTCCAGAAGTTCTCCGATCCCCCGCTCGCCGAGTGTCCACATTGCAAGGGGGGCATGAGGAAGCTCATGTCCATGAACTCTTTCCATCTCAAGGGCTCGGGGTGGTACGTGACCGACTATGCCAGCAAGAACAAGCCGTCCGCCTCGTCGGCGACCCCGTCCGGAGGGAACGAAGGAGGATCCGCATCCTCCGCGAACTCCAAGGATTCCGGAGGCTCCGCCAAGACCGACGCCTCCGGAAGCGCATCGAAGACATCCACGGAATAGGCGAAGGAAACCATGAAGCGTTTCGGGAGCGGGAACGTTCAAGACAAGCTCATCAACCGTCTTGAACGGCAGGAGAAGCA
>Ga0207797_1000280_pt1 | contig 39081 bp, 31 predicted proteins | sample PRCRCaboRojoPR_6_FD_187275 | JGI IMG/M metagenome (GOLD analysis project Ga0207797, IMG submission 187275) | Marine sediment microbial community from Cabo Rojo, Puerto Rico - PR CR 10% Liquid 1 (SPAdes) | ecosystem: Environmental > Aquatic > Marine > Coastal > Sediment | place: Cabo Rojo, Puerto... | reverse complement strand
TGAACTACAGCGATCCGAACACTGGATTTCACGCTGGCTGGCACCAGGACGAGGATCATCCTGATCTCGGGCGGGCTCATTTCCAGTACTCGACGAACGACGAGTCTGACCGATGGGGTATCACATTCGACCACGAGACGCCGTCCCTGATCCTCTGGGAGATCGTCGAAGAACTCCTCGAGGACGTCCTCCCGACATACCAGTAACCGATCCGACGAGAGAATGACCGACAATAGCACCACACGGACACGCCGCGATCGCTCCCTCGCCAGTTCGTTCTAGCGCTATCTCCAAGACAAGGGGAAGGGCCGCGGTGGTGAGGGCGGGAACTACCGACGAAACGTCGCGCGCGAACTCCAGCGGTTCCACGAGTGGGCGACCGGCGAGCGCGGTGCCGACGAGTGGAACGGCATCACCTTCGGCGACGGCGGCCGGGAGCCGACCTTTGCCGACCTCGACGAGCGCGTGTTCCGCGAGTACGCCCGCCACCTCGCCGGCGACCGCGGTCTCAAACAGAACACCGTCAAGACGTACTATGCCTACATCTCGGCGTGGTGTGGGTGGTGTGTCAACGAGGGCTACCTCGAGGCCCACTATGCCCAGCGAGCGAGCGCGATGGCACCCCTCCCCGACGACGACGGCCGAAAGCCGGGTGACCAGCAGGCGTGGACGCCAGCGCAACGTCACGCACTGACCCGATACGTCGACGAGGAGGCTCGGACCGACATCGAGGCGTTCACGACGCTACCAGAGGATGCTGACTCGCTCGACCGGCAGCGGGCACGATATACGGCCCTGAAAGCGGCGCGAGATCGGGCGCTCGTGTTCGTCCTCGCGTACACGGCCGTCCGAGTTGGCGAACTCCTGCGTGATCCGGACGACCCGCGTCGCCGGGGCGTCCGGTGGGAGGAGGTGAACCTCGAGGACGGGAGCATGGACGTCTATCGCAAGAAACAGCAGTGGGATGCGGCGAGCCTTCCCGATCCGGTGCTCTCGCCGCTCCGGAGTTATCAGAAGCTCATGGACCCGCCGACCGATCGGTGGCCGGTGTTCCCGACGTTCGACCAGCGGACGCTCGCGACGCTCGTCCGCGAAGAACTCGCCGACCGGGGGCTCCGACCGGAAGCGATCGCTGAGCATCGTAAGGGGTACGCCCGCGATTTCCTGCTGACGCTCGAGGAGGACATCCGTCCGAACTCGCTCACGACCGATGGGGCGCGGTCGATCCTTCGACGCCTTACCGGGGCCGCCGACATCGACATCGACCACCCGAAGCATGACTACCTCGCTCCTCACGGGGGGCGCCGGGGGATGGGCGAGGTGCTCGTCCGCGCGTTCGGGTACACCGTCGCGGCCCGGTATCTCGACAACTCCGAGGAGATGGTCCGTGAGCGGTACTCGCATATCGAGGCCGGTGAACTCGGTGACGTCGCAACGGAGGCGCTCTCCGAAGTCGACGACTACTCAGCATCAGCTCCAGGTCGAGATAGCTAACCCCCTCCTCGTCCATTGTCGAGCCTCGTCCATCGACACGTGTCGCACGTCGTATTCAGAATATACACATTATAGATAATGTACAGTACCTCAACTATGTCGCTTAGCCGTGATTTCTCTCGAGGCTCTGTGAACGACCCCACGGGTGAGATGTCGCCGTCGTCGTCATCTTCCTCGCGAGCCTGCTCATGGGCGGCGCGTACGTCTACACCGGACGACTGTGGTTCCCGATGACCATCCACGCCGGGGGGAACGTCACGCGAGGGGTCATCTTTGGAGTAAGCGTCTCCGGCAACGACGTCACGCCGGTCGCCTTCCTCGCCGGCGAACCCGCGGGGCCCGAGTGACTGAGCGGGGGCGCATACGGGCTCGAAGGGTCGCTCGTCACGCTCGCCATCCTCGCCTTGTGAACGACCGCCGTGCTCTGGCAGGTTCATCGGCGTGGACGGACCGTGTCCCGTACCTTGCGCCGGGCGTGAATCGCCGAACCACCCTCCCGCGATATCGAGCGGCCACGAATCACTCACCGTCCTTCTCCCGTCGTGAGGGGGGCGGCGAGGGCCGACGTCCGTGCGCTGAAGGATGCCTGACCGACTGAGCTCTCGCGGATCCCTGTGAGTCGACCCGAACGGTGGAGTATCGTACAGCTGAATCGCGAACAGTCGGTGCCGTCGATCCGTCAGGTCTGCTCGTCCCCGAGGACATCACCGCGATACGTCCCCGAACTATTTTTGAGGACTACTGCAACTCGCCTGATCTCGGTTCGCGCTACTCGGATAAACAGACCGGATATCCGGTCTACATCGTCTCGGGACCCACCACTAAAAAACGAGACCTCGGCAGTAAAGGGTATAAGAAGACTTCTGCACCACCACAGAATTGGATAGTATCGATAGCGTGGTTCTCGAACATCCGATGTGGGCCAATCAGCGAAACGCTCTCCCGGTTACTGAGCGTGGCCCATCAGAACAACTGTCTCCCACCAAAATGACGAACGGTATCGGCGCAAGGACTATATTCCATCTATCTGACCATCGGCCATGCTGGATCCAATTGACAGAGAAACTGAAGAACGGCTTATCGACGAGATCGACATCGAAGAACTCGAGCGACACGTTGACGCCTTCGAAGGCCTCGACCGTATATCGGGGACGGAAGACGAGTGGATCGCCAGCGACTATATTATTGACACACTGACCTCCTACGGTATCGCTGCAGAACTCCTCGAGTTCGAAGGATACATCAGCATCCCTGAGGAGGGTCATCTCGATATCTCGGTGCCCACCTCTCGGACGTATACGGAGGCTATTACGGTCTCGTTTGGAGCCTCAACATTACCTAGCGGTGTCAGTGGTGAAGTCGTACATCTCGAGGAGATATCCGATGAAAGAGTGGCATCCGTGGATGTCGATGGAAAAGTCGTCTGCACTCGAGGACTCCCTACGCCAGCTCCAGTCGGGATTCTGGAAGCGGCTGGTGCCGAAGCAGTCGTCTTCGAATCCCCTGCCGGAAATCACCTCCACGAGATGATAGTCACGCCGGTCTGGGGGACCCCGGGACTCGACGAAGTCGATTCGATTCCGGACATTCCAGTCGTCGAAGTGACTGGTGAGGCAGGTGGGTGGATCAGAGAGAAGTGTCGTGAAGGACCGGTAGAGGCAACTGTCCACGCCGATGTCACTGTGGAAGTGGCCACGCTTCCTTGTCCCGTCGCCTCTATCGAGGGAGCCGAGAGCGATCGGTACCTGGTCGTCGGCAATCACGTCGACTCCTGGTACGAGGGGATCACGGACAACGCAACAGCGATGGCTGCGACGATGGAGCTCGCTCGAGTATTCGCAGAGGAAAACCCAGATCGAGGCCTCGTGTTCGGGTTTTGGCCGGCTCACTCGACCGGGAGGTACGCCGGATCGACCTGGTACGCCGATCGGGAATGGGCTGATCTTCGGGAGAACGGAGTTGCCTACTTCCATCTCGATCTCTGTGGACTCAAAGGTGCAGAGGGACTCTGGCATCAGGAGATGGCCGAGCTCAGTGATGAACACGTTGACGTCCTGGAGACCGTAAGCCGGTTCCCATTACGCCAAGGGGGGGAATCATGGCTCGGTGGTACGCGACCGGCTCGGAACGGCGATCAGTCGTTCTGGGGAGCCGGGCTTTCCTCTCTGCTCTCGGGGGCTCGCCTCGATCCCGCGACGGACGAAGGGGGGCCTATCGGTGGTGGCTGGTGGTGGCATACAGCCGAAGATACACGAGACAAGGTCGACTTCGATGTGCTCGTGGAAGAATCGAAGATCGCTGTGGCAATGGCCTCACGTATTTGCTGTTCGCCCGTCCTCCCACACGATTATCGCGAGACGGTCGAGGAGTACCGAGCACAGCTCTCCGAAATATCTGAGACATCGTCACTGGAGTTCGGAGATATCGAGTCCGAACTCGTGCTGTTATCGGAATCACTCACCGAGGCCTATGATATCGTTGAGAAAGTCACGTCTCTCGAGTCCCCGGTCGGACGGGCCGCAGAGGATTTACAGATCGCTCTCGGGAACGAGTTGATCCCCGGACTCTACATGGCCCGTCCGGATTACGAACAGGAACCAGCCCTGCCCCACGACCTCTTACCGGGTCTTCGATCGACGCTGGATCATCGAAGTTCGTCCAAGCGCATGCAACTGTTCGCAGCAACCGATAGACGACGGGCGGAGAACCGTCTTCGTCACCGTGTGCGTAGAGCACGTAAAGCCGTCGACCAGTTCCTCGATACGTACAGTTAATCCCCGGTCCCGGAGAGGTCCGCACATCCTCCCCCTCTCCTTCGGGAACGCCGAAACCGATACCGTCCCCTCGGATCCGCATAGTGGTCGAGTACCTGAACTATCCCGGGCGTTCGAACCGATCGGCCATCGCGGACGGCTCGATTTCACCTCCGGCGGGCCTATCCGGTGGTCCAGCCTCCAAGCGGTCCCAGCGGACGAGCAGTTCGGATGATCGCCGGACCCTGATACCCGTCGGGCTGGCCGCCTTTCCACGGAACGAAACGCGATCCGGCCTCCACCACCGGCGTCGCGAGCGCGTTCTATCAACGCAACCTCGGGACATACCGGCAACTACTGGCACACGATCGGTGACGAGCCCGGGATGGTAGCCCCGAAGGAGTTATTGAACCTGAAACGCACGCAATAGGCGTCACATGGTCGAACTCGTGGACCTATCCGGTCACGTAGAGGAGGGACAGCCCCTCGCAGGTTCAGCCGACGAGACGCGTATCTTCACCACCCTGACTCACGAGGAACGCGGCTTTCAGGTGAAAACCGAACTCGAGGAGCGGGGTCGCGATAGCGACACCGAGTACGTCCGTCGCCATCTCAGGGCCGAACGGGAGGGCTACAACGAGGAACAGCCGATGAACCGTACGTTGCTCCTCAGCGAACACGGCCCGACGCACGTCGACGCGATCAATCACCTCGATCCGACATCGGACCTGTCGATCGACGACATGTCGCTTGACAGGTTCTACAGTGACGCGATCTGTCTCGACGTCTCCGACACGACGCATCCGAATCCGATCACGGTCGACATCCTCGAGAGCGCACTCTCGACACACGGCCTAGACGTGCGGGAAGGCGACGCGGTCTTGGTCGAAACGGGGAACCGACGATCGAACTACTCGACGACCGACAAGGCGAAGAAGCGACGATATCGGAACGAGTTCGTCGGTTTCGAAGAGGCTGCCGTGGAGTTCCTCGTCGAGAAGGGTACGCACGCGCTCGGTATCGACTCGATCAGCGTCGATCATCCCACGAACATATATCCCGACTACCACTTCCCCGTTCATGCGCTCGCGTCGCGGGAGGAACTCGTGATCTACGAGAACATGGCCAACCTCCACGAGGTCGCCGGCCAGCGATTCACGCTCTCCGCGTTTCCGCTGAAGATCAGGGACGGGACGGGATCACCCGTTCGACCCGTCGCGATACTCGATGCGTAGCGAGCGGGAACGAACACTTCCGGGCCGGCGGGGCACCGGTCGGTGTGACCTCGGTCACGATCCCGGGTCGGGTCAAGTAGCCACCCGCTCGAAGTACCCGAGGAACGACTCCCCACAGAGCAGTCGTCGTTCCTCGGGGTTGTACCCCCTTTCGGTCAATCCCTCTGGGATGGTCTCCCAGTCCCGATACGTCTCCATCGGCGGGAGACCCACGCCCATCGGACGGGCGGACGGGTCGTCGGACACGTGGTCGCGGAGCGATCGTTTCATCCCGTCCCGCAGGTCGGCTGGGACCTCGGGCGTCCATATTCCCCAGTTCGTTCCGATGCCGACCCGTTCCACGCCGACGACATCGGCGGCGTGATCGACGTGATCGAGCATGGCCGCGAACCCGTCGTCCTCCCCCTGGAAGAACGGGATCGCGCTGATCCCGACGTACCCGTCCGCAGCCGCGAGTCGTTCGAGTTCCTCGTCGCTCTTGCCTCGCGGTTCGTCCCTGAGCGCCCGACAGAACACGTGACTGAACGCTGGTGGATCGTCCGAGACGTCTATCGCTTCCGTCGTCGTCGTCCTCCCGCAGTGGGACAGTTCGATCATCATCCCGAGTTCGTTCGCCCGTTCGACGACGTCGAGGCCGAATTCGGAGAGTCCGGCGTCGGTCCGCTCGGCACAGCCATCGCCGACGAGATTTCGCGAACTATAGGTCAGCTGGACCGTCCGCACGCCGAAATCGTAGAGGTCCGCGAGGCGTGCAGTGGACCCGTCCAGTGCGGACGTATCCTCGATCTGAAGGAGGATCGAAACGCCGTCCGAGCGCATGTCTGCGGGTGTGAGGGCCTTCGAGAGCCAGTCGGCGGCGTCGACGTAGGTCTGGACCCGCCGGACCCCGTCGACGATCCCGTCCCACCCCTGGGGGTTCTCGCGTCCGAACGAGATGAGGGTCGCGCCGAACGTCGTTACCCCGGTGGCTTCGACGTACTCCCTGACGCGCTCGCGATAGGCGGCGTCGTCACGGAACTGTCGCGCCCGTTCGTCCGCGAGGTGGTCGTGGACCCGCAGTGCGTCTTCGCCACGCGAGAGTGCGGTCCGCATCTCGGATTCGAGGTACTCCGACATCACCGGGGGGAGTGGCTCCGGGATCCAGTCGTACACCGGACCACCAGTCAGACGTTTCCAGTCGGTCGTCTCGGGCGCCATGTCGGTCTATCGGCTACCGGAACCATAACTGGTAGGGCGGAACCGATTACGGTCCCATCGGGGAGGACGACGGGTCACCGGAGGTCACCGTAGTCCTCGTCGAACTCGGCTCGAATGACGCCGATATCGCTCCCATCCAGACGAGTAGATCGCCTTGCTCGATCGGATCCGACGGAGACGGACCGGGCGCACCTGTAGTAGCGTTTGGAAGTCTTTCCTCACGGACGGAGGGAACGGCCCCGTCCGGAGCGTGTTATCGGTTCCAACCGCTACTATAGCCGGAGACGTTCGATGACGTGAGCGGTGGGCGCGATAGTCTGGTTCCGGAGGGCCTGAACGGGGTGATTCACGGGCTATCGGATATCCGTCCCCAAACACTTATTTCGAGGTCAACTAATCCCACGCACATGAGGCGACCTGAGCGAATCGTGGACGTCGACGTCCACCACTGCTACGAGGAGAGCGAGGACCTGGTGCCGTACCTCCCGGACGAACACGTCGACAAGTTCCTCGGCGACGACGGCGTGTCAATCGGCGGACGGCAGTTCGGCAACAACGGTGGCTTCCAGGGGATCATGGGCGAGTTGCGGGACGAGTCGGACAACGACCCGATGATGGTCACGGCCGGTGCCCTCATCGACGACGTTCGGGACCGGCTCCTCGACGAGTACGATATCGACATCGCGCTCCTGACCGGGTTCGGAACGTTCCTTTCGGCCAGTTCCTACCCGGACCGGGAGTACGGGACGGCGCTCTGTCGCGCGTTCAACGAGTATACGATCGAGAACTGGTTGGAGGTCGACGACCGGTTCCGGTACTCGTTGATGGTGAACCACTCGGACCCGGACCGTGCCGCGGAGGAAGTCCGACGCATCGGCGACCACCCCCAGGTCATCGGCGTGATGATGGCGCCGAGCGCCACCTATCCGTTCGGGAACGCCGTGTACGATCCGATTTATCAGGCCGCCATCGACCACGACCTCACGATCACGTGTCACCTGGGGGGAGGCGGCGGGATCCACAGCTACCCGCCGACCGGTGCCGGCCATCCGACTCATTACATCGAAAGCCGGATGAGTCGACACCCGAACATCCAGGCCCACCTGGCGAGCCTGGTGTTCGAGGGGGCCTTCGAACGGTTCCCCGAGTTCAGGTTCGTGAGTCTCGAGTGGGGATGGAGCTGGATCCCGTCGTTCCTGTGGCGGATGGACCACAAGTGGGAACAGAACAAGGAGGCGTTCCCGGATCTCAGGCAGGCGCCGAGCGAGTACATCCGTGACCACGTGCGGTTCAACACGCAGCCCGTCGAGGAGCCGGAGACGAACGAACAGCTGCGCCAACTGCTCGAACTGATGGACGGGGACGAACTGCTGCTCTACGCGAGTGACTTCCCCCACTGGGACTTCGACAACCCGGACCGGACCCTTACGACCGTCTCCCCGGAGGTCCGGCGACGGATCTTCGCCGACAACGCGTCGGAGGTCTTCGCCCTATAAACCCGGACGTCTCCACCCGGGTCGATATCCCCTTCCGTTTTCGTGTGCGAGTGGTCGTGGGCGACTGAACTGTCCGAGCAGTGGGCCCAGTCCCGAGCGCCGACTCGCCGACGGCCGACGGTGACCTATGTGTGGACGACGATGACGTCGTCTTCGACGGAGACGGGATACGTGTCCACTTCCGGTTCCGCTTCGCCGAACTCCGCTTCGATCGCCTCCTCGACGTCCGTGTCCTCGAACGAGCCGTCATCGCAGAATACCTCCGGAGACTCGACGGTGACGTCGAACGTCATCGATCGAACCGTCCTCGGTTCGAGGACGAACTCGCCGGTCGTGATGTCGAACTCGTATCCGTGCCAGGGACAGCGGATGATCTCCCCGTCCCGGTCGATCGCGTACTCGCCCGGTTCCGGGCCGGTCATCAACCCCGTGATCCGTCCTTCGCAGAGCGGTGCTCCCCGGTGTGGACACTTGTTGTGGAGCGCGTAATACTCCCCCTTGACGTTGTAGACCCCGACTTCGATGTTGCCCGCTTCTGTGATCTTCACTTCACCCGGCGGGAGCTCATCTTTCCTACAGACGACATGTCTTCCCATGTCCCTGGAATACGTACGGTGGGTAATAAGATTTCAGGGGCGGGGAGTGCGCTCGACTCAGGCCGGACTGAAAAGATCGGCGGCGTTGTCGGCCAGGATCCTCCGGCGGTCGGAGTGGGGGAGCGAGGTGAGAATCCCGTCGGGGTCCGTCACGGCTTCCTCGGGGAAGCCGCTCCCGTACATCAGGAGGTCCGCCCCGTCGATCCATTCGTAGACCGTCTCGATGTACGAGCCGGACTCGATCTCCTCGACGGGCTGGACGTCGAACCGCACGTGGTCACGGATGTACTCGCTCGGCGGCTGTTCGACCCAGGGGATCTCCGTGTGGAGGTTCTTCCACTCGGAGTCGATCCGCCACAGATAACCGGGGAGCCAACTCCAGCCCCATCCGATCGCAGCGAGCCGCAGGCCCGGGAACTTCTCGAAGGCCCCCTCGAAGACGTAACTCTGGATATGAGCCTGCACCTGTGCGGGCTGGATGACCTCGCGTTCGGTCGAGTTCGTCGGGTACCCCCCTGCGGTCGGTGGGTGCCCGTGGACGCCGGCGCTCCCGAAGGTCGGACGGAGCGTGATGACCAGCCCCGCTTGCTCCGCTGCCTCGTGGATGGGGTCGTATTCCTTGTTCCCGAACGGTTTGTCCGAGCGGGGAGAGAGGTTCACACCGACCACCTGCGGATGATCGCCGATGCGCCCGATCTCCTCGGCCGCTGCCGACGGGTCCTGATGGTTCACCGTCATCGTGTAACGGAACCGCTCGTCGACAGCCAGCCACTCGTCGATCGTGTAGTCGTTGTACGCAGTACAGAGGGCGTTCCCGTAATCCTTGTTCGGGATCGAACTCGGGGCGTAAAACGGCTTGCTCCCGGTGAGTAGCGCCAGATCGACGTGATCGAAAAGCCGCTCACGTACGATTTCCGCCGGCGTCTGGTCCTCCAGGAGTCGGGCGACCGTCTCCTTGCCGATGCTGTCACAGATCGCCTCGAACCCGGCTGCGTTCTCCAGTCCCCGGACGCCAACGAGTGGTTGACCGAACTCCGTGAACCGTTCGGCGTAGCCTTCGGGGAGATACTCGATCAGGTCGCTCTGTTCCGCGTAGAGATGATTGGCTCCGACGTCGAACGTCTCGACCGCGTTCGTCATGCGATGAGGGTTCGTCTAAACACTACTTATACTCTATGTCGGACCACGTGTCGGCAGTTTCGCTCCAGACGTCTTCGAACACGCGAAGCAGGTTCCCCCCGAGGATCCCCTCGATCGCGTCGTCGTCGTATCCCCGGGCGACCAGCCCCCGGGCGAGGTTCTCTATCTCGGTGAGCCGGGAAAGGCCGACCGGATACGGGTCCATCCGCTCGGTTGAGCCGGCACCGTACACCTCCGGATGGGTCGTCCGCCAGGTGGCCAGATTCGATCCCTGATGGATCGATCCCGCGTCGAGCGTCCTGTCGCTCATGTCGCTGCCGAAGGCCACGCTCTCGGCGCCGCCTACCTCGACGGCGTGATCGATGTGATCCAGTACGTCGTGGATCGTCGCTTGGAGAACCCGATGCGTTTCCGGGTCGCGTTTGATCACGGGTGGGAACGGTGTGATACAGTTGACGCCACCACCGGCCGCGACGGCTCCGAGTTGGGCGTCGGTTTTCGCGCGGCCCTGTGCGTTGGCGATCGCACGACAGCCGATGTGGGACTGGATGACCGGATCGTCCGACCGTTCGATCACGTCCCCCGTCGTCGAATCGTTACAGTGGGCGGTATCCAGCACGATCCCCAGTTCGTTACAGAGCGAGACCATCTCCTGGCCGAGCGCCGTCAGGCCCGCATCCCGTCGCTCGCAACAGCCGTCCCCGAGGGTGTTCCCACGGTTGTACGTCGGATCGACGATTCGCACGCCCAGTTCGTACATAGACCGCACCCTGTCGAGGTCGTTCCCCATCCAGTTCGCCCCCTGGAACCCGAGGATTATACCCGTCCGTTCGGTTGTGGCGGCGGCCGCGATATCGTCGACGGTTTCGACGAGGTGGTACATCTCGTCGTGTTCGCGGACCGCTCTCCTGACCGCTGCGACGTCCCCTACCGTCCCTTCGAAGTCGAACGAGGGGCCCCCGACTGTGAGGTTTCCCGCCAGAACCCCTGCCTCCGAGAGTCGGTCGTTGTAGTCGGGGTCGCTCAAATAGTACGTGCCGGCGACGAGACCGTCCACGAACGGCGACTCGCGATGGAGACGTGCCGCGCGTCGCTCTTCCGCTTCCGTGAGATCGAGTGGATCGCTCGACTCGGTACCTTCGCGTTCTCCCATAGGGGAGGTACCCGTCGTGGGAACGTAAACGTGCGCTTCTATGCGAGTTCCGGTCCGCTTCCGCTCGATTCGGGCCTACGATCGTCGACATGGTTCTCTCGAACCGGCACAGGTCACGGTGATACTCCGGATTGTCGTCCGTGTATCCCCCGGGCAGAACGTTCGCTCCGATGGATCACCTGTCCGAACCCTGCTCGATGTGGTGTGGATACCTAGACGGTACTCCACTCGTATGCCCGTAGAACGTGTCACACGGACTGTCGTGACTGTTCCAAAGGCCGACGAGCACTGGGCGGTCCGACGCTCGGAACCACGGTTCCGTTTCGCCCCGACGGTAACTGATCACGGGAGTCCGTATCAGCTGCCACCGAGCACGGCCCGCATAGGTCCAGGGGCCGGACTGGGGCCCCTTCAGGACCGTTCACGTGCGACGACCTCGTCCATGTGGTCGGTGACGATACCGATGTCCTTGCCGTATATGACGAACGACGTGTGGTCCTTGACGTCCGCGATCTGCTGTTCGGTCGAGACGAAGATCCCGGCGGGGATCCCGTTGGTCGCCGCGGCGTCGAAGACCCGACCGATGGCGTCGAGATGAGTGTCGCTCCAGAACTCCGTGCCGAGCGAGTGGGCGAGATCACCGGGACCGACCAGGAGCGCCGTCACGTCGTCCATGGCGGCCAGCGTCTCCGCGTTCTCAAGGCCGGGCACGGTCTCGACCATCGGGAGCAGCGCGAGGTGGTCGTTCACGTAGTCGATGTACTCCGACCGCTCGACGTCGCCGAACCGCGCTGCCCTGGTCGTCGTGCCGAGACTCCGACCGTGATCGTACCACACGTGGGAACCGACCTCCCGGACGTAGTCCGGTGACTCCACCTGCGGAAGGACGATCCCTCGGACCCCGAGGTCGAGGAGGTAGGTGATCATACTCGTATCGTCTCTCGGGACCCGGACCGCCACGGGGAGATCGTTCAGATCGGCCGCCCGAACGATGTTCTCCAACCGTGTGAACACCGGTGACCCGTGTTGTCGGTCCACGAAGAGGAAGGAGACGTCCGTATACGAGAGTGCCTCGGCCATGTTCGCGGACATACTTTTCAGGATCGTTCCGATCGAGAAGGTCTCCGATTCGAGCATCTCCACGAACGACGTTGGGCTGGCCATCGAGCGACTCTACCCGAGCCCGTTTAATCAATCATTCGTCGGAGAGGGGGCCGCAAGTCGACGGACGGACACGGACCGGGGGAAGCGATCCACTACGTGTCGGCATCGAGCACCAGTCGAGCGGAACGAACGCTCACCGTACCCGGTTCCCGATTCGGCTCAGATATCGTACCCGGCCTCGCGGACCGTCGCGAGCCGGTCACGGATGGTTTCCCGGACCGCAGGGACGTCGTCCCCGACGCGGATGATCTGCGTACCCGCCTCCACCTCGCTCACGAGGGAGTCGACGTCTCCAGCCATGCCGCCGACCGGGACGTCCGCCTCGGCACACGCCTTTCGGACCCGGGCGAGTGCGGCCCGGACCTCCGGGTGCTCCGTCTCCATGGGGTAGTTCATCGAGACCGAGAGGTCGCCCGGGCCGAGGAAGACGAAGTCGATCCCGGGGACGGCGAGGATCTCGTCTATCTGTTCGACCGCGGATTCCGTCTCGATCAACACGCCCGCCAGGATGGTCTCGTCGGACTCGCGGACGTACTCGGCCGTACGGTCACCCCAGTTGTTGGGAAGGCTCGCGCCGACGCCTCTCTCGCCCGGCCCGTCGTCGTACACGTACTTCGTAGCCGCTAGCACCTCCCGGGTCCGTTCTGCGGTTTTGACCCGGGGGAGGAGGATCGATCTGATACCGGCGTCGAGGACGTTCCGGACCATGGCCGGGTCGGAGTCGCTCAGTCGGAGGAACGGTTCGATGTCGGCCGCTCGTGACGCCCTGACGAGCTGATTCAACGAGAGGCTGTCGTACGGGCTGTGGCCGGTGTGTTCCGTGTCGAGCCAGACGAAATCCAGGTCCAGCGACCCGTAGGTGTCGACGATGGTCGGCGACGCGGTTACGGCTCGCGCCCCGATGACCGTCTCCCCGTTGGCGAGGGCTTCCCGAAGTGGATTCCCATCCATGAACGAGGACCCCCCGGCGCGCAATTAAGACTACCGCTCAGCGACGTCTCCCGGGGCTCACGCCGTGCTCCCGATGGGTCCGTCGGTGTGAACCGCCGTTCTCGCGACTGCGGAGCGCCTCCGGATGACCTCGTGTGGACCGGGGGCCGCCGTCGCTGGCATCGTCGGTCCGGATCACCGGTACAGTTATGAATTGCTGAGACAACCCCGGTCACATGTCCGGTCTGCCACCGTCAGTGAGGCCACCGTCTCCCGACCGACTCAGGGAGATCGCTGCCAAACACTACCTCGAACTGAGCGACGAGGAGGTAGCACAGTTCCGTGATGTGATCGAACAGACCCTGGAGGTCCACGAATGGCTCGACGAGATGCATCCACGCCAGTCACGGGCGAGCCACACGACCCGTGATCCTGGATACAAACCCCGCGCGTCCGAGGACCCCGGCAATGCGTACGTGACCAAATGCGACGTCGAGGGCGCAACTGACGGACCGCTCTCGGGGTACTCGATCGGATTGAAGGACAACATCGCAGTGCGGGGCGTCGAACTGACCTGCGGGTCGAAACTGCTGGAGGGATACGTTCCCTCGACCGACGCGACGGTCGTACATCGCCTGCTCGACGCCGGTGGCACGATAACGGCGAAACTGAACATGACCGAGTTCGGCGTCTCCCACCTGTCCGCGACGGGGCCCATCTCGAATCCACGCGACGAGAACTACCACGCGGGGTCGTCCTCCGCTGGTCCGGCGGCAGCCGTCGTCAATGGGGACGTCGACGTTGCACTCGGTACCGACGGCGGGGGGTCGATCCGCGTTCCGTCCGCGTGGAGCGGCTGTGTCGGCCACCACCCGACGTATGGGCTGGTTCCGAGCGAGGGGGTCGTCGGAGGGAACGCGGGGACGCTGAGCTGTGTCGGACCGCTCGCACGGTCTGTTCGGGACTGCGCTCTCGCGCTCGAAGTGATAGCCGACGACCATCGGAGGCGTCGGTCCGTCCCGACCGAGTTCACGAACCCGACGGACGTGCTGGACGAGGGCGTCGACGACGTCACCATCGGAGTGGTCGAGGAGGGGTTCGCCGAGGCCGACCCGTCCATCGAGGAGGCGACGCGCGACGCTATCGACACGCTGTCGGACGAGGGGGCGAGCGTCGCCGAGCTCTCCATCCCGTGGCACTCGGACGCGTGGTACGTTCAGGTCGCCCTCATGATCGAGGAGACGGCGGGACGGGTCCGAACCGAGTACGTGGGACACGGAACGAAAGGCCATTACGACGTACAGCTCGCCGATGCGTTCGGGCGGGCGAGGCGTGCACAGGCCGACGACCTCCCGGCGCGATTGAAGTTCTCGGTCCTCATGGGTCAGTACCTCGCCGACGAGTACTACGGGCGGTACTACGCCAAAGCACAGAACCTTCGCTCGGAGGTCACCGAGGCCTACAGGGACGCTCTGGCGGACGTCGACGTTCTGGCGATGCCGACCACACCGAAGCCTGCAGGCGAGATCAGCGAGACGGAGGCCCGGATCGAACAGCAGTCGCTCAAACCGGTCATCTACAGCAACACCAAACCGTTCAACGCGACCGGGCACCCCGCGACGTCGGTGCCGTGCAGCTCGACGACGGACGACCTCCCGGTCGGGTTGATGCTCGTCGGGGCACGGTTCGACGACGCGACGCCGTTGCGGGTCGCGCACGCGTACCAGCGTGCTAGCGAGCACGGATTCGGTGGGTGACCCGTCGAAGGGACCGACGCCGAGGCCCTCGGCTCGGTCCTCCTGCAAGACACCACGGGTGGCGAGTCCAACACTGCCCCTCGTCCCGGAGGCCCCCTACGACGCCGTTTCTTCCCCCGTGTCCGGCTGGTCCGGGATCTGATCCGGGGAGACGTCCTCGTCTACTGCCGTGCTCGGGAACGCCTTCTCCAGACCGAGGTCCGAACGGATGCTCTCGACGACGGCCCCACTCAGGCGGAGCATCTTCCCGACCTCGATACCCTCGTTCGGATGATAGCCCGTGACGTAGTCCACGTACTCGCCCACGTCCTTCCGCACGCCGTCGCTGATGAGGTAGAAACTCCGATGGTAGGCCTCGATGACGTCCGTTATCTCCTCGTCCAGTTTCGAGTCGTTGTCCATCACGTACCGCTCCTGTTCGAGCTGGAACTGATCGTCCGTGTGGAGCCCGACCGCCGATCGGTTGAGGCTGACGACTGCCGACATGATCTCGTGGTAGGCCCGCAGCTGTTCCCGCTCGAGGGGCGAGCCCATCCGTCCGACCACCCTGTAACCGGCGTACGCGATGACGACCAGCGAGAACGCGGCGACGACCGACGCGACCGCCACGACCAGCAACGAGGTAGACGAGCTGACGACCATCAGGCGTCCCGTCGGGGGAGTTCCTGGTCGTTCCCCTCGTCGTACAGATGGCACGCGACGGACTGCTCGAGCTCGGGATCGGGCTGGTAGGCCGGGGGATCGGTGTCGCAGTCCTCGAACCGGTACTGACACCGGAACTTGTACGGGCAGCCCTCGATCCCTCCGATCCGCTCTTTGACCTCCGGAGGCACGTTGATCCGCGAACGCGTCTTGGACGGATCGATCCGGGGGACTGCGGCCCGCAGGAGCTGCGTGTAGGGGTGTTTGGGTTCCTGGAGGACCTCCGAGACCTCCCCGGTCTCGACGATCTCCCCCTGGTACATGATCGCGATCCGATCGCAGATGTACCGCAGCATCGAGAGGTCGTGGGAGATGTAGAATATCGTCACGTCCTCCTCGTCCACGAGGCGCTTGAGGACGCTCAGTACGCCCGCCCTGACGGAGACGTCCAGCATCGACGTCGGCTCGTCGGCAACGATGAACGACGGGTTGAGCACCATCGCCCGCGCGAGTGCGACGCGCTGTCGCTGCCCGCCGCTGAGTTCGTACGGATACTGGTTGAGGAACTCCACGGGCGGTCGGAGTCCACACTGTTCGAGCGTCTCGATGACCCGGTTCTCCCGTTCCTCGCGGGTTCCGATACCGTGGATGATCAGCGGCTCACGGACCCACTTTCGGACCGTGAACCGGCTGTTGATGGACGAGAACGGGTCCTGGAACACCATCTGGCAGTCGCGGCGGTACTCCTTCAGCTCCGGCCCGGAGAGGCTCGCGATATCGGTCTGGTCCTCGCCGAAGAGGATCTCCCCCTGCGTCGGGGTCTCGAGGCGGGTGAGACACCGTCCAGTCGTCGTCTTCCCACAGCCACTCTCGCCCGCGATACCGTAGATCTCCCCTTTCCGGATGTTCAGATCGATCCCGTCGACGGCGTGGATGTATTCCTGATTGCCCAGCATCTGATCTACCAGCCCCGATTCGACGGGGAACTGCTTGTGTAGGTCGTTGATCTCGACTAGAGTCTGTGCCATTTTGACGTCTCCTCCATCGTTGCTTCGTACTGCTCTTCGATGTCGAACCCCTCGTCGGTGACCAGACAGGCTGCTGCCCTGTCATCCCCGCGCGGCGTGAGGGACGGTTTATCGGTCTCGCAACGGGGCTCGCTGTACGGACACCGTTCGTAGAAACTACATCCGGCTGGCGGATCACTCAGGTCCGGGGGTTCCCCCCGTATCGTGACGAGACTGTCGTCCGACTCGTCGAGTGACGGGAACGCGCTCAGAAGGCCCTGCGTGTACGGATGCTCCGGGTCACTGAACACCTCCTCGATCGGTCCCACCTCGACCAGTTCCCCGGCATACATGACGCCGATCTTGTCGCACGTCTCCGAGACGACGCTGATGTCGTGGGTGATCATCACCATCGAGATGTTCTCGGATTCGCTCAGCTCGTCGATCTGCGAGAGGATGTGATCCTGCGTCACGACGTCGAGGGCGGTCGTCGGCTCGTCGGCCAGTATCAACGGTGGATCGAGCGCGAGCGACATGGCGATCATCACGCGCTGTCGCATTCCGCCCGAGAGCTGGTGGGGATAGGAGTTGACGTGTTCCTTGTCGATACCGACCTGATCGATGAGGTTCCCGGCGCGTTCCCTGGCCTTCTTTTTCGACACCTTCTCGTGGAACTGGATGGCTTCCCTGATCTGGTCGCCGACGTCGTACACCGGGTCGAGGGCGTTCATCGCGCTCTGGGAGATCATCGCGATCTCGGCCCACCGGATGTCCTCGAGGGTGCTCCGATCCGCCTGCGTCGTATCGGTGACGCTGCCGTCCTTCCGCGTGAGCTCGATCGACCCCTCGGTCACCTCGCCGTTGTCGGGGAGAAGACCGTTGATGCTCTGGGCGACGGTCGTCTTGCCGCAACCGCTCTCGCCGACGAGGCCGAGCCGTTCGCCGGCCTCGATCTCGAAGGAGACGTCGTTGACTGCCTGTATACTGCCGGTTTCGGTCCTGTACTTGACGGATAGGTTCTCGACATTGAGTAACGTCATGGGTCAGTACTCCCTCAGCTGCGGGTTCACGACCTCCTCGATGCCCTGGGCGACGAGGTAGGCGGACATCACGAAGAGCACGATAGCGACGCCCGGCGGAATGAACCACCACCACACACCCTGTGAGAGCGCCTGATTGACGTGCGCGAGGTTCAGTGTTTTCCCCCAGCTGACAGTCCCGGGATCGCCGAGGCCGATGAACGAGAGCCCCGCCTCCGCGATGATCGCCCACCCCACCGCGAAGATGGAGTACAGGAGGGTGATCGGCAACACCTTCGGGAAGATGTGTAACATGATAATACGGCTGTTACTGGCGCCGGAGGCCCTCGCAGCGTCTATCATCGGCTGCTCCTTGATCGAGACGACCTCGGACCGGATCACGCGTGCGGTGTTCCGCCAGAGGAGCAGTGATATGGCGACGGCCATGTTGATGATCGACCCTTCCCCGATCACCATGATGAGGACGATGACGAACGGGAGGAACGGAACCCCGTACGCGACGTCGACGATCCGCATCAGGGTGAGTTCGAGGTTGCCGCCGTAGTACCCGGCGACGAGTCCGACGATGGACCCGATCCCGCCGACGATCCCGGCGGTCAAGAGGCCCATCATGAACGCGACACGCGAACCCCAGACGACCTGGCTGAACACCGGTCGTGCCTGCGAGGTCGTCCCGAACGGGTACTCGAGCGACGGCGGGTGGTTCTTCACCCAGCTTCCGTCCTCCGTGATCACCCGTTCCTGTGGCTCGTGCGGTGCGATCTGTGGGGCGAACACCGCCATGACCACGAACGTCACGATGAGGAACATCCCGACCTTCGCCATATCGTTTCTTAATACAGTCCTGCCGCTCTCCCCGATCTTGATCGAGGCTTGCCGCGCTGATTCTCGGAGGCGTTGCGCCCTATCCGACTGCCCGATCTTGTTCAGTGGGTTCTGAGTTGCCATCGTGTTTCCCTCCTAGTACCTGACCCGGGGGTCCAGGAACGCGTACGCGACGTCCGCGATCAGGTTCATGACCAGGATAACTGCCGCCATCGTCAGGAAGGCGAACTGTGCTGCCGGGTAGTCGGCCCGGAACACCGAGTCCACCATCAACCGACCGATCCCAGGATACGTGAACACCGTCTCGACCAATACGTTCCCCCCCATCGAGTAACCGAGCGCGACGGCGAAGGCGGTCGTAACCGGGAGCAGGGCGTTCCGCGCGGCGTGTTTGTACATGATCGTCCGCTCGGAGCCGCCCTTCGCACGTACTATCTTCACGTAATCGGCGTGGATCTCCTCGAGGATGCTCGTCCGCATCAACAACAGCGGTAAGCCCATGAGATAGAACGTCATCGAGAGGATGGGAAGGACCAGATGCCTGTAGAACTCGGGCTCGGTCACGAGGTCGAGGTGGCTATCCCACAGGTATCCGGGAGGCATTATCCCTCTGAGCGGGAACCACGCCAGGGTCACCCCGAAGACGAACAACAGGATCAGGCCGACCCAGAACCGGGGCGTCGATCTGAACAGGATCCCCAGCCCGAGCCCGAGGCGCTCCACGGGCTCCCCCCGCCGCCAGGCCAGGGCGACCCCGATGGTGGCGCCGAGAAAGTACGCGATCAGGATGGCGGGGATGGTCAGGAAGAGACTGTTGATCAGCCGGGGAACCACTACACCGACCACCGGTTCACCGTAGTAGAAACTGGTACCCCAGTCGAGCACCACGAGGTTCGTGATGAAATCGTAGTACTGTACGTGCCACGGTTGGTTGATCCCGAACGCCTCCCGGACGGCCTGCATCTCGTCCGGGGACATGTCCATGCCGAGGTGCGCACCGAGCGGCGAGCCGACCAGTCGGAAGAGGCTGAACACGATAGTAGCGATAACGAAGTACGTACCGATGATTCCAGCTACACGTTTCCCCATGTACCGTCCAAGGGCCATACCCGGGCCTTTTATCCGAGAGTATTAAGCGTTCGGGTATGCGTAACACCCACAGACGGATCGACGATAGGCCGCCGGCGGAGGCCGACCCTCGGGTCCGCTCTGGTGGTCGTCCACGGGTTCGCTGCCACGCCGGTCGAACGGGGAACGAGCCCGGTATTTCACGCCGTCCGGCTCGTCGTTCGTCAGCGACGGCGGGGACCGCTCGGGCGCGGGCACCACAGTCCGTACCGGGAGCCCAGGGGAACCGCGACCGGTCACCGAACCCCCCCTCCCAAACGTTCATAATCCGATCGTGACAACTGGTATCATGAACTCCGACAGCGGCTCGGTACTCACCGTGACGGGGCCGATCGATCCGGACGATCTCGGCGTGACCCTCCCTCACGAACACCTGTTCGCGGACTGGACGGATCGGTACGAACCGCCGGACTCTGCCTCCGACCGTCGTCGTTCCCGCGAACCGATCTCGCTCGGGAACCTCGGCTTCGTCCACAGGAACAAGAGCGCTCACGAGGGGAACCTCCGGCTGGATTCCTACGGCGAGGCCATCGAGGAGGTGACCCATTACCGGAACGTCGGCGGGGAGACGATCGTCGAAGTGACGCCGAAGAACGTCGCGAGCGATCCCACCCACCTCCGACATCTCGCACGGCAAACGGGGCTCAACGTGGTTCACGGGACCGCGTACTACAACAAACGAAACAGCGATCTCCCCGACAGGCTGTCCACAGCGGGAATCGAGGATATCGAAGCGGAGTTCGTCTCGGACGTCCGAGAGGGTATCGATGACACGGACGTTCGCGCCGGCCTCGTCGGCGAGATCGGTCTGAGCGATCGGATTTACGACGTGGAGGAGAAGGTGTTGCGGGCGGGCGCACGGGCAGCTGCAGCGACCGGCGTACCGCTGATGGTCCACCCGCCGGGCGGGTCGATCGAATCGCAGCGGGACGGAACGTATCCCTCCTCGCGCTGGGGGCTGGAAGTCCTCGACATCGTCGAGGAGGAGGGCCTCGACCCGGGTCGGGTCGTCCTGGCACACCAGGATCGGTCGCGCTGGAACGAGGACCTCGACAACCAGAAAGAGATCGCGGAGCGTGGGGCGTACGTCGAGTACGACCTGTTCAACGGGAAACTGGCACACTACAAGCCGAACAGCCGGGACGCGTATCCCTCCGACGTCGAACGGGCCGAACGTATCGTCGAGTTGATCGAAGCGGGGTACGGGTCACGACTGCTCCTCTCCCAGGACGTCTATCTCAAGATCCATCGGCGGGCGTACGGCGGGTTCGGATACGCGCACGTCCTCGAGAACGTGGTCCCGATCCTCCGGGCACTCGACGCGACGGATCGACAGATCGAACGGCTACTGATCGACAACCCTCGTGACGTACTGACGGTTCGAGAGGGCTGATCCCGCGACCGCCCGACCGACCGGATTTCGGTTGTCACACCCCCCTTCCCCGACGGTCGAGGGACGGCACCATGCCGTCCGTGACTACCGACCGCGGACTGCCGAGGGGGTACGGCTTCCGGGACGACTCACTCCCGATTGTGGTCGTGAATGTCGGCGAGGAGGTCGGCCAGTTCGTCACGGAGGAACTCGAAGAGGACTTCCCCCTTCTCCTCGCTGGCCACGGTCGGATCGCCGGTGACGCCGGATTCCCTCGTCGTCCTGCTCTCGCTCTGGGAGACGGCTAACGGGTTCCTCCTGCCTGCGCCCCCCTCGTCCTCGAAGAAGTCCTGGAACGCGTGTTCGTATCCACCCTTCCGGGTCGACCGCACGTTGACCTCCATCTCCCCCTCGTCGACGAGTTCCGGACGGAGATACATCATGAGCGACGTCTCGAACTCCCCGGCGTGGGACATACCGCCCATCTCGCTGTCACGGAGTTCGTGGATGATCGGTTCGGCGAGATAGTAGTACGTTACACCGAGCAGTTCGACGGGAGCGTCGACCGACGCGGCGACGGTCTGTACGGCGGCCGATTTGAGGGGGCCGTTCCCGCCGTGACCGTTCACGAAGAGCACGGCGTCGAACCCTGCGTCGATCCCGGAGAGGGCCACGTCCTGGAGGCTCTGCAGGAGATGTGTGAACTCACCCGTGATCGAGCCACCCCAGTACAGGTGATAGGGGGAGTATCCGACCCACATGGGCGGTGTCACCAGCACCGGAACGTCCTCGCTCGCCTTTTCCGCACCGGCCGTCGCCACGGACGTGGCGAGGTAGATATCGGTCATGACCGGCATGTGAGGCCCGTGCTGTTCGAGGCTCCCCATCGGAACGACGAGTACCGAGCCGTCCCGTCCGGCCAAGTCGTTGATCTCCGTGTAGGCGCGCCCGGCCCATTCTACGGGCGAGGCACCCATGGCTTCCCGATAGACCATGCCCACAGGTGGCCGGCCGGTAGAATAAATAGCTGACCCCTCCCCGCAACGACCAACTTAAATCGGTGGTGATCCGGTAGTTGTTACCTCGAAGACGAGAATATTTATATGTCTGGATTTACTCCCACGAGTATGGCAGGCCTTATCAAGGCTCCAGAATCGGCTGAGAGCAGCGACGAGACGACAACAAAGCGCACCAAAGCCCGCAGAAAGTTCCTGAAAGGACTCGGTATGGTCGGTATCAGCGGTATCCTCGCAGGCTGTGGCGGGCAAAGTGGCGGCGACGGCGGTGGCGGCGGTGGTGGCGACGGCGGCGACGGCGGCGACGGCGGCGACGGCGGTGGCGGCGACGGCAGCGACGGCAGCGACGGCGGAACTGCCCGCGCAAGCGGTGAAGTCCACTCCTTCGAAGTCATCGGCAATCCACCGAACGCCGGACTCAAGTACCAGGTCGAGGCACGGACGGCAGAGGTGTGGCAGCAGGAACTCCCGTTCACCATCGAACATCGGCCGATGGACCAGGAACGGGTCGTGGACAAATACTTCTTCGAACAGGATGCGGACATCGCGTTCAACTCCTACTCGATCCGTCCCGAGCGGATGGACCCGCACCAGCTCCTGTTCGACCAGTTCCACTCGAGCCGGACGAACTGTGGTGCGTACAACCAGACGAACTACACCAACGATGCGATGGACGAGATCCTCGAGAACGGAGCGCGGACCATCGACCGGGAGGAGCGCCAGCAGTACATCCGTCAGGCGCAGAACGAACTGACGTCGCTCGATGGGGAGGCCGAGTTCGGCTCGGAACACGTCATCACACATCCGGGCGAACCCCACATCTGGAACTCCGATAAATGGGATAACATCACCGTCGTCCCGGGGATGGGGCTCCAGACCATCTGGTCGTACAACGAGGCCACCCCGACCACCGACGACACACAGATGGTCATCCCGATGAGTTCGGGGGCGCCGAACCTCACTCCGCTCAGTTCCAACCAGATGAACCGGGAGACCATGAAACAGGTCTACGACACGTTGACGAAGCTGGGCAAGGACGGCGCGGAGCCTGCTCCTTGGCTGGCGACGGACTGGGAGGTCTCGGACGACAACCTGAACATCACGATGAACCTGGTGGAGGGACACACCTTCCACGACGGCGAACCCGTGACTGCGGAGGACGTCGCGTTCTCGTACCGTTACATCGGGGAGCACAGTCCCTTCCTCAGTGGGTCCGTTTCCTCGATCGACGAGGTGACTGCCCTCGACGAGACCACTGTCGAGTTCACGCTGAGCGAGCCGTTCGCCCCGATCTTCACGTACACCTTCAACAGGATCCCCATCCTCCCACAGCACATCTGGGAGAACATCCCCGACGATGTCGACGCGGACGAAGCGTGGCGGTACTCGCCGGCTGACAACGACGACCTGATCGGGAGCGGTCACCTGCAGTTCACGCAGTGGCAGAAGGACGACGAGATCCGTCTCGATTCGTTCGACGACCACTTCAACCCGCCGGAGGCCGATCAGGTCGTGCTATCGGTCATCACCGACCCCTCGGCGTTCAACGGTGGCTTCAGCCAGGGGACTCTGGACCTCGCCTTCGACGTTTCGCGCGTCGACTCGCCGAACCTCATCGAACTGGCCGAAGAGAACGACTTCCTGAACACCGAGACGGTCATCAGCGTCGGGAGCTTCCCGTTCGCGATGTACACCACGTTCGCTCCGACCAGCTTCCCGGAGGTCAGGGCTGCGTTCTGTTCGACGGTTCCGAAACAGGAGGCTGTCGAGGAGATCCACGGTGGGCTCGCCGAGGTCGGGAACAGTATGATCTCCCCGGTCCTCCCCTTCTGGTACAGCGACGAGCAGACGATGTGGGGGATGAGCTACGGTGGCCGGGAGAAGGCGATCGAAGTTCTCGAGGACCGCGGCTTCGTCATCGAGGACGGAACCATCTACTACCCCGAGGGAGAGGCGCCCGAGTCGAGATACCTGGAAGGCCACGGCTGCGAGTAGCCGACCGACCACCCGGTTCTCCCGGTATCCCCGGACGCGTTCTCCGCTGGTTCACGCGGTTCCATCCTGTACCCTACTCGCGTTCCACTATACCCCGCTCGATCGATCACTGTCACGGCATCGAAACTGACGGTCGGGTCCCGGATCGACCTGCGGGCCGACGGCACGAGAAGGCTGCTCGAATCGAGGGGCTGCTTTCTGCCCGGCGACGGTTCCCCCGAGCCCGTTCGAGATGCCGACAGCTGACGCACACTCACGGTCGTGGGGAAGTCGCTCGACCGCCAGTTCCACGCACAGGTGCTTCTACTCCCCCCAGACGGTTTCGAACACCCGGAGCAGGTTGCCGCCCATGATCTTCTCGATATCCTCGTCGGAGTAGCCCCGTTCGACGAGCGCTCCGGTTAGATTGCCGAGCTTCTCGTGGCGGTCGACGCCGCGAGGATACGGGTCGTACGTCTCCTCGGGTCCCCGACCGTACACCTCCGGGTGGTCCGGACGGAAATGGCGGAGCGCCGAATGTTCGGGGGTCGTTCCGGTATCGAGGGCGTGGTCGTTCATATCGGTCCCGAACGCGACGTGGTCGACGCCCACGAGGTCGACGATGTGGTCGATGTGGTCGATCACGTCGTGGACTGTTGCCTGGAGTACCTCGTAGCTGTCGGGGTCGACTTTGACCAGCGGCGGGAAGACCGTGACTCCGATCACCCCACCGTTGTCCGCGAGGGCCTCGATGTGCTCGTCGGTCTTGTTTCGGCCCTGGAGCGGGGCCACCGCACGCGGGTTCGCGTGTGAGATTATCACCGGATCGTTGGATCGTTCGATCGCTTCCATCGTCGTTCGATCCCCGCAGTGAGAGAGGTCGACGACGATGCCGAGGGCGTTCATCTCGTCGACGAAGGCCTGGCCGTAGTACGAGAGCCCGGGGTCCCGTCGTTCGCAGGCCCCGGCCCCGATGTAATTGAGGTTGTTGTAGGTGAGCTGGATGATCCGCACACCCATCTGCTGGAACGACCGAAGGTACTCGAACCCCGGATCCATGTCCTCGCGACTGATCGGGACGGCCGGCATGGAGTCCTGGAACCCGAGGATGACCCCGACCTTTCCCTCCTCGTCCGCCTCGGCGATCGTCTCGGTCGAGTCCACAACCACGAACGACTCCCCGTGTTCCTCGACCAGTTCGTGTACGTCCTGGATCGCCTCCGTCGCTCCCCGATAGTCGCTCCGACTCGCCACGGTGAAGTTCCCCGCACTGATCCCACCCCGGTGCAAGTGGTCGCGGTAGTCGTCCTCAACGAGGTACGCATCCGTTGGAACCAGTCCGTCCACGACCGTGATGTCCTCGTGGAGACGTTCGGCGCGGTCGACCTGCTCAGGGTTCAGGTTGATCGGATCTTCGGTCGCCATGGAACCCGGTTCAGTCTCACGTTACTTATGTTTCCCCCTCACCGGGTATCGACGCCCGTTTTTGTGAGTCCGACGGAGAACAGCCCCGTTCGGGTCGGCGTCTCCCGTGCCCGCTCGCGGGTGGTCACCCGGTCAAGTCTAAACCGAGGAGGATGGATCCGCTGGCGAGTAGTGCGACGACGAATCCCGCGAAGGCCGCCGGATAGCCAAAGGGACCTGCGACGAACCCAACGTAAGCCGGCCCCAGGCTTCCGATTCCGATGTACACGGTACGGGACGCCCCGAGATCGCCGGCCATGCTCGCGTCGGGGAACACGTCCATCAGATGAGCCTGCATCACCGGTGGGAACACTGCCTTGCTCAGTGCGAATCCCGCGATCCCCAGGGCTACGCTGGCGGTCGCGGGACCGAGCAGGAGTGTCGATATCCCGACCGCTCCGAGTACGACGCCGACCCCTGCGATCACGATTCGTCCGAGACGGTCCGAAAGCCATCCTGCGAGCGGTCGACAGACGATTCCGACCGCGAACAGACTCGCGAACGCGATACTGGCCACCTGGGGCGACGCACCTCGATTCGTCTGTAGGAGCGTGGGCAGAAACGCGTAGACTCCCTGGACAGTGAACGCGAACAGGGAATACGCGAGGATCAGGAATTGAAACCGCCGCTGCCCGAACAGCCGTTCGCTAGTTCCGACCACGGGGAGGGAGACCCGCTCTACGACGACCGGTTCACGGCCCCACCTGTACAACAGCACGGCGACTACACAGCCTCCGATGGCGGCCGGAACGAACGCCGCACGCCAGATCCCGTACGCAAGCACGATAGCCGCCGATCCGGCGCCGACGACCCCACCGACATCACTGAACGTCGAGTGGATGCCGAACGCCATGCCGCGTTTCCGCTCGAACAGATCCGAGAGGAGGCCGCGGTCGGCACTGCCGTACAGTCCCTCTCCGACCCCAATGACGACCGCGCCGAGCACGAAGACAACGAACGTTGTGGCGGCTGAGAGGATCAGGGAACCGGTGGTCAGGACGAGCAGACTCCCGACGAGGACGGTCTTTCGCGTTAACTGATCCGAAATACGCCCGCTCGGGAACTGCAGGAGTGCCACACAGGCGGCCGCAGTGGACAGTGTGAGTCCCGCCTCGAACGGCGTAATCGAGAGATCGGTAGTGACCGTCGGCAGGAGCGGCGGAAGCGTCCGTCGGCCGACCTTGACGACGGCGAGGCCGACCGACAGTGCTCCGAGCATCCGCCCGGTGTGTCCCGCGATGATCCGCTCGCTGCTGGTCGACACGTGAGTGGCCGAGTTTGACGTAACGGCGTCTTAGACGTTTGGATACGATACCGTAGCGTCGAGCAACGCAACGCGTCGAGGAGACATAGCCGATTGCGGTCGCCGGGTCGGGACGCGCTTCCTCGGCTGAAGATGCAGTAGCGTTCGCGGATGGGCGATTCACACGGATGGGGACTCTCGTCGCCGGTCACCGTCGATCGGCACGAACGGCGGTATCTCACCCAAAGGTCGGGCGAGCGGAACGTACGACGAGGATAGACCGACTCGCCGCCCGCATCGTGTCGTGCACGGGTCGGGGAATCTCTCGACGGATCTGGCCCGTACGATCGGTCTCCCCGCGTCCTCCGTCGTCGGTAGTTATAGAACAGCCGAGCGGGAAACGGAGTAGTAACATGTCCGAGGTGTCGAAGCTGACCGAGGAACTGGTAGAGATCCCCAGCCACGAGGACGAGACGGAAGCCGGTGATTACATCGAGGGATGGCTGCGGACGGAGACAGATGGCGACGTGGAACGGGACGACGTCGGCAACGTCATCGCCCGGAAGGGGGACGGCGACACGACGCTCGCTCTTGTCGGTCACCACGATGTCGTCGCCCCCGCCTCGACACAGGTCGATGGCGACGCGTACGTGGTCGAGGAGCGCGACGGTCGTCTGTACGGCCGAGGGACGGCGGACATGAAGGGCTCGGTTGCGGCCGCCATGCTCGCCTTCCGCGACGCCACCCCGTCCTGTGAACTCGTCTTCGCGAGTTTCGTCGGCGAGGAGACGGGTGGGGTCGGTGCCACGCACGCCATCGAGGCTGGATTCGCTCCCGACTACGCTATCGTCGGCGAAGGATCGACCGACTACTCGAAACCCGACGTGACCGATGTCGTGGTGGCTCACAAGGGCGGGCGGGGAAGCACGATCCGGGTCAAGGGGCGTCCCGCCCACGCGAGCGAACCCGCCGCCGGCGAGAACGCGATCTACCGCGCCAGCGAGGCGATCGGACTCGTGCGCGACCTTCCGCAGCCGTCGGTCGAACTGTACGACGAGACGCTCACGGGTACCGCCGTCGTCACCCAGATCCGGGACGGTGGGAACGCCTCGAACGTCATCCCGGACGCCTGTACTCTAACCATCGACGAGCGGACCGTCCCGGGTGAACGCGTCGACCTCGGACGGGTCACGTCGCTCGATGGCGTCGAGTGGACGGTTGATTACGACGGTCCCCCCATGCGCTGTGACGACGAAGCGTTCGCGGAGGCCGTTCTCGACGTGGCGACCGACGTTCAGGACGGATCGCCGGAACTGACCACGAAACCCCACGTGACGGACGCCGGTCGCCTGGCGCAGGCGGGCGTCACCTGCGTCGTCTGTGGAGCGTCAGAACCGGGGGAAGCCCACACGGAAACGGAGAGTGCGAGCGTCGAGGTGCTCGAACGCTGTTACAGAATCTACCGCGAGTCGGCGAGCAGACTCTGACCGAACTCTCGGGGTCCGCCCCCCGATCGAGTCCGGTACCGCCCAAGCGCTGGAACAGGTCTGGCGGATGGTCCCCAGACCCACTGTAACACGGAACCTCTCCGGCGGACGGAATGTGGACGAGCTGGTACTTCTCGGTGCTCTATCGTTCCGGACACCGACACGAATTCGGACTGCGAGGAGAGGTAGGTTTAACCCGGACGTTGTGAAGTGGTAGCACATGTCGGAAGATATCTGTTTCACGCCGGCCGTCGAGCTCGCCTCGCGCATCCGCAACGGGAACCTCTCGCCGGTCACCGTCGTCGATGCGTTCCTGGACCGCATCGAACGAGTCAATCCCGAGATCAATGCGTACGTGACCGTCCTGGACGAGCATGCACGTGAGAAGGCCCGTGAAGCCGAGGCGGCACTACAAGCCGGCGGGAAGGTGGGACCACTCCATGGGGTACCCGTCGCCATCAAGGACCTCGTGGACGTCGAGGGGGTGAAGACGACCTCGGGATCCAAACTCCGGTCCGACAACGTCGCCACCCGGGACGACATCGTCGTCCAACGCCTCCGCGATGCCGGAGCCATCGTTCTGGGCAAGACGAACACGCCCGAGTTCGGCCGAAAGCCGATGACCACGAACTACCTCTTCGGTCCGACCGGCAACCCCTGGGATCCGGAAAAGACCGCAGGCGGCTCTTCGGGCGGGAGCGGCGCTGCGGTCGGGGCTGGACTCGCACCGCTGGCGCAGGGGTCGGACACGGCGGGGTCGATACGTGTGCCCGCGAGTGCCTGTGGGATCTACGGCCTCATGCCGGACTTCGGGCGGGTTCCGAAGGGTCCGAACCGGTCGGACGCGTTCGTCTACGTGGGACCGTACTCGTTTACCGGTCCGATGACGAGGACGGTCGGAGACGCCGCTCTCATGCTTGACGTGATGGCGGGTCCACACCGGGCGAGTCCGTTCAGCTTGCCGGAGCGCAACCGGTCGTATCTCGACGCCGTCAGAGGCGCTACCGCCGACCTGAAAGTCGCGTACAGTCCCGACCTCGGCATCTGCGAGGTTGCTCCGGGGATTCGGGACACCGTCGACGACGCAGTGAACGCATTGGAACCGAAAGTCCGTTCGATAGATCGGGTGGAGACGGTGTTCGATCAGACGTGGGACGAGTTACACGATGCGATCGAGGTACTCCTGCAGGAACGATATCGTGGGATGTACCACCGGCTACAGCAGGAGGGAACCGATCTGCTAGAGCATCGAGAGGACGTGACGAACGAGGTGATCTCGCGGGTCGAGAAATCCCTCGAACTGACCGTGCTCGACGTCAGGCGGGCAGAACAGGTCAGAACAGAAGCCTACGATGCCGTCCAGTCGCTGTTGGGAGGGTACGATCTGCTCGTCACACCGACGCTCGGAATGCCACCGTTCGAGAAGGGGACCCAGCCTGAAGGGATAAACGGCGTCGAAATCGATCCGCTACACGGGTGGATACTGACCTGGCCCTTCAACCTGACTGGCAATCCGACCGCGTCGGTCCCTGCCGGCTACTCGGACGATCAGCTCCCTATCGGGATGCAACTGATCGGAAGACGTCACGAGGACGACACGGTCCTGAGAGCGAGTGCCGCATTCGAGGAGGCTCGACCATGGACTACAACGCGCCCACCCCTCTGATCGGTCGAGTTGGTACGACCCGTCTCGGCGAGCAGTAGACCCGGTCCGGGGATACAGCGCACCTACTCACCATTTCAGCTTCGTTTCTATCTCGATACGATGGTGCTATCCGGTGAGTCAGCCGCTACTGCGGAGCGATTATCGGGCGGACGGGGACCCAGATATCGTTTGCGAGGATTGAGATAATTCGATAGATGTTTGCACGGCACAAACAACTATAATGGTCGCCGTACTCTACCGCGATATGCGAACGCTGAAAACTGTCGAAAGGACGCTGGACGTTTTAGAGGCCCTGGAGGAGTTGAATCAGGCCCGCGTATCGGAGTTGGCCGATCATCTCGACCTGTCGAAAGGAGGTGTTTATAATCATCTCGCCACCCTACACGAACGCGGATACGTGATAAAAAATGAAAAACAGTACAGACTCAGTCACCGCTTCTTCAATCTGGGCCATTTTGTCAAACATCGGACAGACTTGTACAACGTTGCGAAACAGGAGCTCGATCAGCTGGCGGGGCTTACGTCGGGCCACGCAGTGCTCATTATCGAGGAGTTCGGGAGGGCGGTGTACCTGTATCGAGCAAAAGGTGCTAACGGGGTGTCCGAAGAGTACAGTGCGCGCCGGCGCGAGAGTACGGATCACCTCCATATAAGCGCGGCAGGGAAAGCGATCCTCGCGTACCTTCCGATCGAAGAGGTCGAGGAGATCGTTCGATGCCAGGGTCTCCCGGCGAAGACCCCGAAAACCATAACGGACGAGGACACCCTGCTGGAGGACCTAGTCACCATCCGGGAACGGAACTACTCGGTCTGTGATGAGGAGGCCGTTCCCGGCATCAGAGCCGTAGGAGCGCCGGTAATCAATGCGGACGGGGAGGTGCTCGGGGGAATCAGCGTGTCGGGTGCGAGGAACCAATTCTCGCCCGAAGCGGTCCGCGGACGATTCGCTCAGATGGTGATGAACACTGCTGACGTGATCGAAGCGGATCTCGCGACACGAAACACCTCTCGTGGGATCCGGTAGTCCCGTAGACCCTTTTGTGGTATGCACAGACAGTGTGGCGCTTGCCCCGGCAACAAAATCGCAAACGGGGGCAGATGACTAACACGTTCTGGATTCTACCCCTGTTTTCTCGTATTACTCACATCGAAGTAGGGAGATCAGGACGGGGTATCGTGGCTGTTTGTGGTTTGCAAACAGTGTCGACGGACCCAGTACTGTTCGTCGAAGGGAGACGTCACAGGAGAGTCGCGTCTCCTATAGACTACTCGTAACCTCCCCACGAGTCACAGGAGGTGATAGAACATGTATCCGATACGTGTTGGAACAGGTTTTTTACACCCCGCGGTGTTCTCGGCTGGCGGGTCTGGATGCAGGCACGATGGCGGCTGAATGCGGCAACGATGCCAAGGCCTTTCGCGACGAACTCCGCGACAACGGGACCAGACCGCCGATCGAGCACGGGATCATGGATCCACTCGATCACGCCCACAACACCCGCATGGACCGTGATCGGGACAACCGTCGCTCGATGAACGGGACCGTCATCTCATCGATCGATCGAACGCACGGCGGAGCCGGGCGTGCGCGGAGCTGGCTGTATAGTAGCGTTTGGAACCGTTAACACGCTCCGGACGGGGCCGTCCTCCGTCCGTGAGGAAAGACTTCCAGACGCTACTATAGTTCCGTGAATGATGCTCAAAGCCATCGTCTACAGCCTTCGCCGGAGCGTCCGATATCCGTGAAATCCACTGCCGTGTATCGAAGCTACGGAGCTGAAATAATTGAACTAGATTCGGTGATCGGATCGTTCACCCCTTAACACAGTCACAGCCACCTCGCTCGAACAGCTCGGCGAGGGAATACTGGGTACCACATTCCTGGCAGAGAGCCTGCGCGTCGAGTAACACCTCGAACCGCTCGAGGGCGAGCCGATCCGTGTCCCGGAGCAGTTCGATACGGTGTTCGGCCACCGAGTGGGTCCGCGTGAGGAGCCGCTGGATCGTCTCGAGGTCCTTCTCGAGCTTCTCCGTATCGCTAACCCCCTCGTACTCGGCGCCGCGCCACTCTTTGAGATACGACCGGATCGCCTGGTACGTCACGAAATCCGACTCGAGTGCGTCGACATCGATGCCGTGACGCTCGAGCCGACTGCGTGCCTCCGTCCGCACCCCCGTACTGACGTCTTCGCCGGTGAGATGCTGGTAGGTACCGTCCAGGTCGCTCTCCAGCGAGCTCATCCCCGCGTCCAGAAGCGCCTGTTCGAGCAGGCGCTTGTTGAAGAACTCGGCGAGATCGCGGAGGCTCATTCGGTCGATGCCGTCGCCAGTCCAGCGCGCTTCCAGGTCGGCCCCGAGCCCGTCGAGATCATACTCCTCGAGAAGTCGTGCCACCTTGCTCGACGGTCGATCCGCCGCTGTATCTCCCATGATCTACACCGGCGTACGCGAAGACGTCCTAAAAGCGTGTCGTGGCTAGATCCCGGTGATCCGGTGGTAGTCCGCGTCCAACGCCTGTGCGTCCTCTTCCAGCAGCGCGACGACCAGGTACTCGGCGTAGTCCGAGAAGTACGCGACCAGTTCGGCGATCCGTCCGGCATCGATGGCTTCCAGCGAGTCCAACAGCACGAACGGGACCGTCTCGTAGAGGTCGTGGACGAGATAGCCCGCGAGCGCGAAGACGAGTCCCGTCACCTCGCGTTCGCTCTCGCTGAGGTGGTCGATGGTGTCCTCGTAGGCCGTCCCGCTCTCGGTAGTGCGGACCACGTGGATGTCGAACGCGGTCTCCTCGACCGTTCCCCGGCCCTCGCGGACCGTCCGAGTGACCCGCTCGATCCAGATCCGCTCGATGTTCTCGTAGCTCAGGATCTCGAGGATCGCGTCCATATGCTCGTTGAACTGCTCGACGGCGTCCTCCTCTATCCGGTCGATCTTCATCCGCTGGTCGTCCAGGTCGTCCAGCAGGTCGTCTCGCTCGGCTCGAAGGTCGTCCGCACGGTCGATCATCCGCTCGACCTCCGTGATCTCGTCGGTCACCTCCTCGAGGTCGGACTCGAGTTTGTCGAGTTCGAACTCGTACTGGTTGGCCTGCTTGTGGAGGTCGAGGATCTCCTCGAAGTCTTCCGATTCGAGCTCCTCGACGCTGGCCTCGCGGCGTTCGACCTCGTCGGTCAGTTCGTCGCGGCGGTCTCTGAGCGACTCGACCTGTGTTCGGCGTCTTTCGAGTTCGTCCTCGACATCCCGGAGCTTCTCTTCGAGGTCGTCACGACGACGTCGGGCCCGCTGTGCCTCCTGCTGTTCTGCCTTGAGCGTCTCGAGGTCGTCCTTGACGTCGTTGAGTTGCGTGACTTTCCGACTCCGGAGTTCTCTGAGGCGGCCCAGGGTTCCCTCGATCTGCTCGCGGTCGACGGTCGAGCCACAGGTCCAGCAGACGACTGACGCCGCCCCGTCGGCGAGCAACTGGTCGGTGATCGCGTCGTCGGAGGCCGTGCCAGTTGCGTCGAGTGCGTCGAGGACGTCGTAGTCGCCCTCCTCGAGTCGCTCCTCGTTGTGCTGGATGAGACGCTGCAGTTCGTTTATTTCAGCGTTCAGTTCCTGGCGTTCGTCGCGGAGTGACTCGATGTCGGCTGCCAAGTCCGTCCGGTCACCCATCGGTGTCTCGGGCAGGTCCGCGAGGTCGTTCTGGAGATCGTTCCGTTCCTGTTCGAGCGAGGTGATACTCGCCTGTTGGGTTTCGATACTGTGACGGACGCGTTCGAGGTCGGAGCGGGTCTCCCGGAGTTCCTCGAGCTGGGCTTCGAGTTCGTCCTGCTCCTTCCGGCTTTCCTCGAGGTCACGGCTGTGTTCGTCGATTTCCTCTTCGATTTCGGCGATGGCCGTTCGTTTCTCGTCGATCCGCTCACGCAGCGTGCTCCGGCGCTGTTCGAGGTCGGCGAGCTCACCCGTTCGTGATTCGATAGTGTCTAGGTCGTCGTCGATCTCGTTTCGCTTGGCTTTCAGGCGGTCGATCTCCTGCCGGATCGCCTCGGTATCGACCGGGCGCATAATCACCTCCCGAAGATCGTCCCCTCGAGCGACTGCTTGGCGAGCCTCGTTCGTTTCGAGCAGGAACGCGAACAGGTCCGCGACCTCGATGTCGTCGAGGTACCCCTCACCGTTTATTACTAACCCGTCCCCGGTCCGGGTGAGCACCCGTTCGTAGGTGCCATCGCGGATGGAAAGGCGAACTCGTCCCTCGCTGGCGTCGCCCTTGAGCGTAGCGTCATCACTTCCCATTACGGCCATGATCGACTGGAGCAACGACGTCCGATTGGTCGCGTTCTCGCCCGAGAGGACGGTCGTACCGGGTGGGATGTCCACCTCGGCCTCGGTGATCCCCCCAACGTTTTCGATGACGAACCGAGCAGCGTCGGACGTCTGCTCTGTCGTAGCCATATGTCTCACAGATCCATCCAGAACCGCTAAAACCTTGCTAACCCGGAATGGAGGTCGAACACGAGTCCTTTTATGCGATCTCATCGAGGCCTATCGGTGGCTCCTGCACAGAATAACGAATGTACATTCGTTATTTAATCTCGGATTTCGCGCTCGGTAAAGAGTAGCGACCGGATGTCGAACCGGTTACGGCCTCTCAGGACTCCGTTCTGCTATCCGTCAGGGTCCGCTATCCCTCCGGTCGCTATAGTAGCGTTTGGAAGTCTTTACTCACGGACGGAGGACGGCCCCGTCGGGAGCGTGTTATCGGTTCCAAACGCTACTATAGATCCACCTCGGTCGTGGCTATTTACGCGGGGGCGTGGATTCGACGCTTGTGATAGGACACCCGTGTTCACTCCCGGTGATCGGTACGCTGGACAGGGTTCGTGGTCCCTGCGAAAGCTGCCACCGAATCGACGACCTGACTCCTGCTGGCCGGTCGCAACGAGGCATCGCTTTGCCCGTATATCGGTGGCTTCGAAGCGTTCGAACCACTCGAGGAGGGCGACGCGCTCACCCGTAGATACGTCGTCCACGGTGACGGCGAATATGTCGAATCCTCGGCGCGACACCACCTACGTTCAGTTGCCCGAGTGCTCGAATCGGCGTTACGGGACCGGTCGGTCGAAGGACTCGAGTTTGATCTGGGTGGGGTCATCGGGCGGTAATCCGTACGCGTGCGCCGTCACGCCGAGATCATCGGCGAGTTCGTCGAGCCTTGCGGCCAACCTCGTGCCGATCTGGTAGGGTCGAGGGTAGATGGTCTCTCGCTCCTCGTGGATGAGTTCCATCGGATTCTCTCCCTGCCACTGTGTATCCTGGCCAGTCGGAGAGCCATCTGTATCGCTTCGCTTCCCGAACTGTGCGCTCTTACCAGTCCCTCTTCGGCACACGGAACGAGTTTCTCGATCAGTTCTGCCCACTCGATCTCCAGTTCCGTGGAGGTCCCCATGTGTGCCGCCTTCTCGTGGGTTACACCGTTCTTGAAGCAGTCCGTTCCACGATCGTGGAGCCCCTTCGACGTGGAACGAGTGTCGACGTATTCCCGTTGTAGCTCGCTTACGGGAAGTAAACATGTCTCTCTTTGTGACTAAAACGAGCGGCACATTAAAAATGTATCGTCCATACTGCCGGAAAGATACAACTCCTTTCGACCCGTTCGTAAGGGTGGTTCGGCAATGCAGGATAGACGTACCGATCGCTCCGCGTCCGATCGCCGATGAGGTCCCGGCACCGGGACCCGTCGTCGATCGAGTCTGGACGAGTTCTATGACCGGTTTGACGAGGGGGCTACAGCGGACGCTCGAGTCGACTCGCAAGCACGCGATGCGGCCTCGAGCGTACGCGCTCGTGTCCGGACTGGCACTCATCGGGTCGTTCGTCAGCGTCCTCTACTACATCGTCGACATCGTCGGGGGGGTCACCTGGCTCCTCTCCGTCGTCGTGGTCGCACTCGTCGTCGGGACGGCGTTCGCACGGTTTCTGTCGACCCGGTTCGCGCTGGGACTCGGTCTCGGGCTGCTCGCTGGCGGGGCGTGCGTCTACGTCCTGCTCGTTCCCGAGCATCACGACGCCGTCACGAGCCTCGGGTTCATCGTCGACACGGCCGAGTATCTGACCGGTGTATCGGTCCTGTACTTCCTGCGGGTCGACGTCTGGGCCATCGCGATCGCACCAGGGCCGACCTTCCTGACGTGGTATCTCCTCCTGCGGCGTCGATACGACCTCGCCGTGGTAGTCGGCGGGCTGACGCTCGGATTCTTCGTCCTGACCGGGGACGCGGGATGGACGACGACTCTCGTCGGCTCGCTGAGCGTGTTCGGGGTGCTTGGGTTCGGCTCCCGCGAGCGAGTCGGCGGGTCCCGGAGCTATGCCGAACGGCTCGGCGACGTGTTCGTCGCCAGCGTCTTGGCGTCTCAGATGCTCCAGTACACCGACTGGGTGAGTTCGACGCGACCCGCCGCCGGCCCGGGGGGTGCGTCACCGACTACTGGAGGGACCCTCACGACTGCTGATGAGTACGTTACCGCGTCCGGGAGGATCACTCTCTCACCGCGTGTGATTTTTACCGTTACCGCTGACAGGGAAGCCTACTGGCACGCCGACGCGTACGATCGCTACACGGGCAGCCGGTGGATCCGATCCGGACAACGGGTGACCTACGAGGCACCGCTTCGCCACCCCGATGGCGCGACGACGACCGTCCAGCAGACGTTCCGTGCGGTGGTCCCGCCGGAAGTCGATATAGAGGGCTTCTCGTTGCAGGTGATGCCAGCCGCGTGGAAGCCGGTACGCGTTCTAGATGGTGCCCAGTTCACGGCGGTTACCTCGACTGGGACGTTCGTCCCTACGGAGGGGCTCGACGACGGGGAGAAGTACACGGTCGTGAGCGAGGTTCCGGACTCGACCCCGACACGGCTCCGAAACGCCGGTACGGCATATCCACGCGAGATACGCGACCGGTACCTGCAGGTCCCCGAGAGCACGCCGGATCGCGTTGGGCGGAGAACGCGTGAGGTCGCGGGCGAGGCGGCCACGCCGTACGACGCCGCCCGGGCGATCGAGGCGTGGCTCGAAGCGAACAAGGAGTACTCATGGGACGCCGATCGGCCGGCGGGTGACCTTGCAGACGCGTTCCTCTTCTCGCTGGACCGTGGCTACTGTGTCCACTACGCGACAGCGATGGCCGTCATGCTCCGGACGCTCGGAATCCCCGCCCGCCTCGCCACCGGGTACACGACGGGTCAGCGGGTCGCCGAGGATCGCTGGATCGTTCGCGGGTTGGATTCACACGCCTGGGTCGATGTGTACTTCCCGGGGAGCGGCTGGATCACCTTCGACCCGACGCCGTCGGATCCCCGCCGGACTGTCGAGATCCAGCGGCTCGAGGAGGCTCGTGCCGAGGGTCTCCAGGGGGTCGATACCGACGAGACTCGTTCGAACCGTCTGTCGGTCGACGCGACGCCTGCCGAGTCCGGTCTGACGGCCCCAGCGGGAGCCCAAACAGCCCCGCCGGAGGGAGCCACTGACGCAGGGGAGGAGACCACGAGCGGCCGATGGGGGCTGAACGCACCTTTCGGTCGGGAGAACGCCACTGGTCTCTCATCGAAGATCACTCGTACGGATCGTGTGACGCTCGTCGCGGGGGTGATTGCCGGACTACTTGGCGTCGGTCGGCTCGGACTGGCCGAGCGGGGATACCGGTCCCTTTGGCTCCGCTGGCAACCCTCGACGGACTCGCCCCGAGACGACGTGGAACGGGCGTTCGAGCGGCTCGAGTACCTGCTCGGACGTCGCCACCGCCCACGGGCGACGGGCGAGACCCCACGGCAGTACCTCGCCGCGCTGGACGTCCCCGTCGACCGCCGGGCTCGTCGGGTCGTCGAACTCCACGAGCGGGCACGGTACGCCGATGGGGTCACCCGTCGAGAAGCCGACGAGGCGATCCGCTGTGTGAACGACCTTGTCGAGGGCTCGTCTAACGCCGAGGGCCCGTCGTAGCGCGATGGAATCCGGATCGACTCTCGCATCCGACCGATCGAGCCGTGCTGAGCGGAGAACCTCGACCACGTCCGAAGGAACGAGCTTCTCGACCGGTGGACTGCGAAGAGCTAGCTCGCCGTGTGGCTGACGGTACTCGGCAGGTGCGTGGGTCCGGCTACCGTGACACCGGCGTACTTGATGCTCTCTCCAGGCCGAGTCGGTTCACAGTTCCCGCCTCCTTCGGCGACGAGGTCGACGACGCCCTCGATGTACTGCTAACGTGGCTCCTTTCGAATGTACCAACCCTCCCGAATCCACCCGGGTGAATTTCCCGACCGGAAGAAATGCGTGTTCAGACCGTGATGAGACGACCACGACCGACGTGCTCCACGAGCTCAGAACCCGTCTCCTCGCCCGGGACCGGGACGCGTGGAACCACGCCCGCCGAGCGGTCATACTAACACCTATTCTTATTCTCGCCGGTGGAGCAGCGAGCATCCTCCTCCAGAGCGAACTCGCACACCGCGGCTACACCGTCGGGCCTGACGGGGTCGTGACGCTCGTCGTCGTCGTGGCATCGTTGGTTGTCGGGTATGACTTGTTCGCACGACTAGGTCGACGACATCCCCGAGGATGGCCGGTAGGAACGTCGGCCGACACGTCTCACGTCTTCCTGTTGATTCGTCGATAACGTGAGTAGATCGGGCTGTTACCGCCCCCGTGCGACATCACGATGGGGATCATCGATCGCTGACAAGGGATGCCGAGAGGGTACCAATCCCGTTTGAGCGTATCGAGGATTTTTTCCCGACCCGGCTGTGGTTGTGGGTGATGGCCCTCCAGCTCATCGACGCGATCACCGATGGAACCAGACGAGTGCTGACTCGAACCGGCGGCATCCTGCTGGTGCTTCTGCTCGCCCAGCAGCTGCTGCTCGTCACGTCGATCAACACCCTGCTGGCAACCGAAATACCACAGGAGGCAGCCGACGTGATCGGCCTCACGATACCGGTCTCCGGGACCGTTGCGGGCGCGATCCTGCTCGGGACGTTCGTCTTCAGTGGCCTCTACTTCGTGGTCCTCTCCCGCGCGTTCGCACGCCCGCTCCCACAGCTCTCCTCGTTCCCGACGGAGCTGTACACTCGACGGATCGGTCGAGCCACGCTCTCGACGCTCGTCGGCGGGGTGGTCGTGTTCGTTGCCGTCATGATCGGGTTCGCCTTCCTATTCGTGCCGGGACTCTTCTTCGCGGCGTGCTTCCTGTTCTTCGTTTTCGCCGTCGGTGTGGAGGACCGGGGCGTGCTCGGCGCACTCAAGCGGAGTTGGGGCCTCTCGAAGGGCAA
>Ga0207797_1000279_pt1 | contig 39106 bp, 38 predicted proteins | sample PRCRCaboRojoPR_6_FD_187275 | JGI IMG/M metagenome (GOLD analysis project Ga0207797, IMG submission 187275) | Marine sediment microbial community from Cabo Rojo, Puerto Rico - PR CR 10% Liquid 1 (SPAdes) | ecosystem: Environmental > Aquatic > Marine > Coastal > Sediment | place: Cabo Rojo, Puerto... | reverse complement strand
AAAGTTCCGAATTTACCTGATTTAGGATATTGACTTAATTTCACCGTTATTCACCTCTTCCATAAATCGTTCTACTTTTTGTTCTGATTTAACCTCGTTTTTTTCCACGCCCGTTGCGACGTCTACGGCGTAAGGACGAACTTTCTCGACCGCTTTTCCGACGTTTTCAGGGTTGAGTCCTCCGGCCAGAATTACCGGAGTCGGATGGACCGTATCTTTTATCGTCCGGCTGGTGTCCCAGTCGTGGACTCGACCAGTACCTCCCGTCCGGCCTTCCGACTTGCTATCCAGCAGCAGCGCATCGACCGGTAAATCTGTCAGTTCCAGCGCCCGGTTCTTTAAGTCCTCCGGTTTTCCATCCACGGTTACCAGCGAAATCAGACCTGTGGTATTTGGTATAGAGCGGGCTATTTCTTTGGTCCGGCTCAAAGTTAAGGTCGAGTGGAGTTGAAGGTAATCCGGCTCTACCTTCATGACTAGTTCCCGCAAAACTTTTGGCTTAACTTCCGTCGTCACTATTACTGTGCTGGTGAATGGAGGAGTTTCTTTTACCAGTCGGGTCGCCCTATTCGGCTCAATATTTCTCGGTGATTCGGGTGTGGCTACGATAAATCCGACCGCATCAGCCCTTGCGGTTACCCTCAAATCGTCGCTGGTTTGATTTCCGCATATTTTTACCTTAACCATCGAAGACACCACGCAGTTGTTGGAGGAAATTTTTCGGGTTCTCAGCTTTAGCCAGAGAGGTTCCGACGAGGAAGGCGTCCGCGCCCGCATCTCTTAGATAATTGATGTCGGATCGATCGCTTATTCCGCTCATGCCCCAGACTACCCGGTCCTTACCCACACTGGATAAGATACTTTTCGTAGTTGAGAGATCCACTTTCAGGCTTCGTAAATCCCTGTTGTTGATCCCTATCATGTCGGCATCAGTTTTTAAAGCCGATTCGTACTCCGCCCGGTCGTTTATCTCCAGCAGGACTTCTAGATCCAGCTCCTGGGAGTATTGAATGCCGTCTTCGAGGCTAAAATCGGGGATTCCCCGGGTAAATAGCCTGTAGATAAACAATATTGCGTCCGCCCCCAGGGCTTTCCCGGTATCGATCTGGGAGTAATCGACTATAAAGTCCTTCATTAATACCGGTCTGTCAAGCTTCGCTACCTTTTTCAGGTTGTCGAGTGAGCCGTAGAAATGGTCGGGGTCGGTGAGTACTGAAAGACCCGTTACGCCCCCCTTAACATAGCTCTTACTGAGCTTGACCGGATCAAATTCGTCTCCAAAAATCCTTCCCTGGGATGGTGAGCCCGGTTTAATCTCCCCGATAACTGGGGCAGATCTTTGGGCTTTGACCCTCTGTTTCAAAGAAACTGTGTTTCTTTCTTTATCCCAGCCGGGATCCCTATCGTAAAGCCCCGAATCTACCCGGTTGAGAGCGGATTTCGATAGTTCGTCGAGTACGTCGCTCATAACGGTACTTCCCGGAATAGATTTTTTTCCATCTCGTCGAGGTCGTCCACGGTACCCGTTTTCTTAACCAGTTCTCTGGCCTTCCTGTAGGCTTCGCCGGAGTCAATAGATTGACGGGCAAGTTCGAGCCCTTCACCCAGGGAATTTCCGCCCCCCGCTACGTAAATTCCGGCTCCGGCGTTTAATAAAACTACCTCCCGTGCCGGACCGTCTATTTCTCCGGTCATGATACCTAACGCCAATTGAGCACTTTTTGCTGGAGCTAGGTCACCGATATCTTCAGGATCCGCCTCCGGCAGGCCGAAATCACCGGGTTGAATCGTATAGTGCTGGATTTTTCCGTAATTTAGCTCCCCCACGAACGTTTTGCCCACCGTTGATATTTCATCAATACCGGCCAGCCCGTGTACGACCAGGGCACGATTTACTCCGAGTTTATCCAGTACGGAAGGAAACTTTTCTACAAGTTTTCGGTCGTAAACCCCCAGCAATTGACGGGAGGCGGAGGCCGGGTTAGTTAAGGGGCCCAGTACGTTGAATACCGTTCTTATTCCGAGGTCTTTTCTCGGTTTTGCCGCGTGTTTCATTGCCGGGTGCAGGTTAGGAGCGTAAAGGAATCCGATACCCACTTCTTCAATTGCTTTTTCCACTTGTTCCGGTTTTGCGTTTAGGTCGACCCCTAGGGACTCTAATAGGTCGGCGCTGCCGCTCTTGCTTGTGTTGGACCTGTTACCATGTTTGGCCACAGGAAATCCCGCTCCTGCTACCACAAAAGCGCTGATGGTGGATATGTTGAAAGTCTTAACTTTAGAGCCGCCCGTGCCGCACATGTCCACCAGTTCCGTGGTTAATTCGGGGTTAATCTTGATACTCTTTTGTCTCATTACGTCTGCAAAAGCCGCAATTTCCTCGACGGATTCCCCTTTTGATTTTAAGCCAGCGAGAAGTGCACCTATACTGGTATCCGAACTTTCTCCGCTCATCAATTCGTTCATGACGCCGCTGGCAAGTTCTGGATCGAGGTCTTTTCTGTCGGTCACGTGTTCTATAGCCTCTTTTATTAGAGTCATCTAATGTCACCCCTGGATAAGTTCAAAAAGTTCTTGAGAATGTCTTTTCCGTTTTCAGTAAGTATGGATTCCGGGTGAAACTGGACTCCGTAAATTGGGTACTCCGCGTGGCGAATTCCCATTATTTGGTCGTCCGGTCCCCACGCTGTAACTTCCAGTTCGTCAGGAAGAGAATCCGAATCAATGACGAGAGAGTGGTACCGTGCTGCCGGAAAGGGGTCGGGGATTCCGCCGAAGAGACCGTTCTGGTTGTGCCGGATTTCGCTGGTTTTACCGTGGAAGAGTCTTCGAGCCCCGACTATTTTTCCTCCAAAGGCTGCCGCTACACCTTGATGGCCCAGGCAGACGCCGAGAGTAGGAATTCGGGGCGACAGTTCCTTCAGGACGGTAAGAGATAGCCCGAAGTAGCGAGAATCCGTGGGAGTTCCCGGGCCGGGAGAAATCACCAGCGCAGTCGGTAGTAAATCCTTCAGCTCGGCCAATTCGATCTCGTCGTTCCGAAATACCAGGGGGTCGCAATCAAGTTCTCCCAGATATTGGACCAGGTTATAAGTAAAAGAGTCGTAGTTGTCGATAACTACTATCCTCCTTTCTTTGGCGCTAGTTATTTTCACTTTTTCCACCTCCCCGGAGAAACAGCGTCCCTGAGTGCTCCCAGTTTGTGGTTGATTTCTTCCCATTCCTTTTTCGGGTTGGAGTCCGCAACTATCCCGGCGCCCGCTCTGAGGGAGATTTGATCGTCTTTCGTGAAGAGACTCCGAATCGTTATGCAGGAATCCAAATCGCCGGTGAAAGAGATATAACCGACTGCGCCGGCGTACGGTCCCCTGGGAGTTATCTCAAGTTCGTCTATTAGTTCCATTGCTCTTACTTTCGGGGCTCCCGAAACCGTCCCCGCGGGGAAAAGGGCCGCGAAAGCATCTAAAGGAGGTTTGTCCTCGGGTAGTTTTCCCGTAACTTTCGAAACGATATGCTGGACGTGGCTAAATTTTTTAACTTTCATGTATTCCGGGACGTCCACCGAACCGTATTTCGCCACCCTTCCAACGTCATTTCGAGCCAGGTCGACCAGCATGTTGTGCTCGGCTCGCTCCTTGTCGTCCGTAATCATTTCCGTTCTTAGTTTTTCTCTTTCCTGGGGGGTATTGCCTAATGGGCGGGTGCCCGCTATGGGATAGGTACTAATTTCGCCGTTGCTAACGGAGACGAGTTCTTCGGGACTGGAGCCAATTACGCGTCTAGCTCCAAATTTCAGATGGTACATGTAAGGCGAAGGGTTTATTTCTCTGAGCTTGCTGTAGGCGCGGAGCTGATCGCCTTGAAATTTCCCCGTGAGTTCTCGTGAGAGAACGGTCTGGTAGATGTCACCCGAATAAATATAATCCTTTGCTTTGTTAACACTGGAAGTGAAGTCCGGCCGGCTAAAGTCCGATTCCAGATCGCTTATTCGAAATTCCGATCCTCTTTCCTGGTCTCGGGAGTGCACCAGTTTTCTTAGTTCCGAAGATCGGTCTTTTCCGTAAGAAAAGTAGGTGAGCGTTTCTTTATCCCTGCTATGCACGATTCCGTCGGTAAATAGACCCATATGAAGGTCGGGAAATTTATTCTCGCCTGGTGGGGCGGGAAGGTCCTCCAGGTACCTTACGAAATCGTAACTCGTATAGCCGACCAAGCCGCCCAGGTACCTGTTAAAACTCTCGGGCGCTATGTTCTCCAGGCGCCTGTCCAGTTCTTTTAAATGTGGAACCGGGTCCGCTGTCTCCATAACGGTTTCGCCGTTTTCTTTAAAAGTACCTTCCGATAAAGTCAGAATTGCCTCGGGATCGAACCCGATGAAAGTATATTTGGCAAGCTCGTCCGGGCCGGCCGAGCTTTCCAGGATAAAGCTGGTTTCGAATTGAGGGTATATCCGGCTGTAGATTTCAAATGGGTCGTCGATCTCCCATTCGAGTTTCTTTAGAGTGGGAGATTGATTTGGTTTAGCGGAGAGAAGGAAATCGTCTAAAAGACGGTAAGGACCAGTGGGGTCATTAGCTCTGGGCGAGCCAAACCCGATCACTCTGTAATTTGTTGAAATTTTGTTGCATGTTGCACCTCCGTGGTCTTTCTAAAATTAATTCTGCGCTTAAAAATAAAAAAACTATGGGAAAACACCCATAGTATTAGTAGGTTTAGAGATTTGGTTATTTGATCCGCAAACCCCTAAACTCTAGTTTAACCAAGGCCAGGAAATACGGTTATCCGGATAGCAGCGGTAACTTGCCAATCTCACCTCCGGTTGTAACTTTGTATTTTTCATTATTACTCCTTTCAGGGTTTAAATCATTATATTTATCAAAGCCCAACTTATCAACATCTAATCATTGGTTCCAGAATATTTAGATTGTTCCTGGAGCCAGCAACCACATATTGTATTGATCGAGTTCTGGAGCAGGAACTAACTCCAGCGCTGGAAAGAATAGCAAACTGGACTTGGCTTCGGATCGTTCTTCAGGAGTTCCAGGGAATAATATGTTGAAAAGGGCAATTTATTTTATATTGAGCCAGGATCCATCGGCTCTGCTTTCTTAATTCTGACGACCCGTTTTCCAGCTAACTTTTAACACGGAGAATACCAGTTACTATTTTTGTTTATTATAATTCTAGCAAATATTTAACCTGTCCGCTTTGCTGTCGGGCACACCGCAGGATCTGAGTAACTGGGGATTGTTTTGAACCTGGCTGCAAATCTGACAGATTCTTTTTGATATGTCGCTCACTGCGTCTTTTTCCAGATCTTCAGCGAGTTCTTCGATCAGTTTGTAGGCTGTATTGTCTTTAGTTCTGAACTTCCCCCGCTTTTCTCCGATATACTGGGAGACTGCAGCTTGGGTAATTCCGAGAATATCCGCGACTTTTTGTTGTGTTAGGTCCTTTTTAACTAATTCCCGAGCCAGACACGCTCTTATACAGGGCAATATGTGCCAGAGAGCAACCTCGCAGGGCTGCTTCGGGGTCATCTTCGCCCGTTCGCCGTTAAATTTTTCTTCGACTTGTTCTTTCGTCATTGAAATGTAGATCACCTATTTAAAGAAACTTAACCGGATTTGTGAGTCATGAAAACTAAAGGTATCGTGGAGACGAAGTTTAATATTATACTCACTCCGCATCCTTGCCACTATCATGCTAAGTGACAAGTAAGTGTTTTCACAAGTGATTTGGTCATTGGTTTGTTAATTTACCGGTTCTAATTTGGGCTGAATTTACGTGAATAAGAAGCGGAAGAAGTTATATGCCTCAGAAAGTTCGTCGGACGTCCGGGTTTACCCGAGACGTTGAAATGAATATTAAGATTGTTATAATAATTACAATTGTTATTGCACTCAAAAGATTTATGATTTGCGTTCATTGTCGTTATCCTGAGAAACAAAAACCCGATTAGCCCAAAATTTACCTTATTCTGATAGAGGTAGTGTGAAAACAGAAGAAAGGCGCGACCTTGAAATAGTTGTCCGAAGTCAAGAACCGGAAAATGAGGAAGATCTAGACGGTTTGCCCGTTGTCGAAGTTTTAAAACCCCTGTTGATAGTTAGTAGCAGTGAAGACGGAAAGGAAAAAGAGATTGATTTGCCGAAAGTTCGACTGTTGGGGGGCGGGAGTGGGGATAAAAATAATCCGGAGGTTCACGGTCCGGACAGGGCTAAAACCTGGAAGAAGGTCAGCGAGTGGGTTCAGGACATAGTCATCGACGTTCATCCCGTTATACAGGAGAAGCGACACCAGAATAGAGTGAAGGCGGAAAGTTCGTACCTCTACGGCCAGGAAGACCCGGAGCTGTACGAGTGGCAGGACGACGAGGAGATCCTGGAAGAAATGCGTCCGCAATACAGTAGCCTCAGGAACCAACTTGTAGAGGAAATAGGCAATCCGACTCGTTCGGATTTTGCCAAGCTTTATCCTCATAAATACGATGATCCCGGATTGAGCGAACAGGCGAGAAGGACGGTCAGGGATTTAAAAGCAGTTTTCGGATCCGATATATTGATTAAAGTGTAAATTGTTTTCCCTTCCGGCTGGAGGTGATCGTCCCGATTCTGAATTGGATCGAAAGTATTTAAAGACTTAACGCAGACCTTTAATCCACATTACACGGAGGTATATAAAATATGACCGAAGAAATCAAAGAAGTTGAGGAGACGGAAGAAGGGAGTATCCTGGACAACTTGAACCGCAGGGACTTTATAAAAGGCGCCGCAGCCGCCGTTGGAGGAGTTCTCTTTAGTTCCTCAGTAGCGACCAATTTGGAAGCCGCAGCCCATAACGGTCAGGATTACGTAATAGTCTCTGAGGTAGTTAAAGGCAGTGCTGACTCCGTAGGCCCACCTTGTCAGCTGACAAGTACGTTTAAGAAAGGGGAACAGATAGTCTGGCACGCAGTCCTGTTTAGCGGTAGCACCGGTGAGAAGTTAAACGACCACAAAGAGCTTATGGACAGAGGTATGAAAGTGCAGGTCGAACTGGAGAATGGAGAAACAGTTGATATGAATCATAGCGAACATCCCCCCAGCGGCAGTCCGAAAATCTATTACTGGGGTGGCAGCTGGAAGATCTCTCCGGGCGTTCCAACCGGGAAGATGACTTACAAAATCACGGCCGAAGACGATGAAGGAAGGACGGGAACTCTGGAAATGTTTGGTGACAAGACCGTTGATACCTTCCCGCACGTCCTGACGATCGAAGAAAGATAAGTTTTACTGAAGGCATACATATTTAGTAAAATAAGGGGGCCAGTCGTTGGTCCCCTTATTTATTTTTTGAAAGGAGGGAAGATGGCTAAAGGACAGGGTGAAGATGGTGGGATCATTAGAAACCTCAGAAAGATGCCGACCCCGGAGGCGGGTTTTCAGGGTGAACTAAGGTGTGAATCCGAGGAAGCTCAAGTGGGTGACGAGGTGAAGATTTCCGGAGTGGGTCTTCCGGAAGAGAGAGATTTTCAATTACTCTGGCGATCACACGAAACCGACTGGGATATTGAAACGAATAAGGATGGAGTTCTCTGGCAGAAATTTTTCGGAATAAACCACACGGAGAGACAGGAAATACTCGCTTCAGTAGAGACCGACCCCGAGGGGGAATTTGCCGTAGATGTGGAGATACCTGAAGATTACGGGGGCCTTCACGATATCTATCTCATAGATGACGAGAGACGTATTAACAAGGTTGGGATCCTGGTTGTTCCGAGTTTTGACGTTTATCCCGAGTCCGGAACTCTTGGCTCTCCGATAACCGTGACTGCGCACGGGATACCTCTTCCGGTAGCTGAATCGGTCGATACACCGCCATATCACATTTACTACGATAACAGCTACACCGGGTTAATCAGTCCGGTTACACCGAGAGGAACGGCAGAGGTAACGATTCCGGCAACGGGGCAACCTGGAACTCACGTTATTGACGTGGAGAGATGTCAGTTTGCCAACGCCCATTCCTACCGTCAGACACATATCGGACTCCTGTCTTTGCCCGGAACGCCCGAACTGTCCTGGACTTTTGAATTAACCGAAGGAGAGCCACAGTTGCCGGCTCCAATCGGGGACCAGGCTCCTTCCAGAAGAGCGAGGGACGACGTCACTCTTCCCGATGACGAAGGACCTAAGATTATCACCAGCCACAGAGCTATCCCGGTCCGAGGTTCTCTGGAAGTAATTGGCTCAGGCTTCCCGCCGGGCTCGCGGGTAGAGCTTATATGGCCCGAGCTGGAGGGGAGCAATATACGGGAGGAGAGATTTAAGGAAGTAACCGCTGAAAAAGTTAACATTACGGTTGATCCGAATGGAAAATTCAGAGCGGAAATGAAGCCAGCGCCCGAAACCGTGCAGGGAGGTCCACATCCAATTCACGCCATGATCGACGGCGAAAAAGTAGCGACCACCTCCGCGATCGTACTGCCCGTATTCGAAGAACTCTCCCGAGACTCGGGCCCGGTCGGTAGTCAGATCACGATCAACGCTCAGGGCGTAGGGTGGAACGAGATCTGGAACCAGGTTACGATCCTCTACGATAACTCTTATATCGGTTACGCCTGTGGGGGGGACATCCCCGGGATAATTGAAGCTAAACTCAGGGCGACGGGCAGTCCCGGCTGGCACTTTATAGATATATATCCCACCATTCAAAAACAGAGGAAGTTTGCGGAAGAAGCATTCGAAATTCCGTTTATCTACAGGTTGCCGTTTTTAAACTGGGACTCCCATCCGGAGGGTTATCACTTTCGCTACGCTTTTAAGGTTGAGTAGTAATTCTAAGAGGTGATATATTTGACAGAGGAAGCTTCGCCGGACAAGGCCGATTATTTGACGAGAAGAAATTTTCTTAAGTTTGCCGGTGGTTCTCTTGTATCTCTCTCCCTGCCGCTGGCTAGTTCATTGGATGGTTCTGCTTCCCAGTCAGCTATTAATATTGGCGGGATATTTTCACTTACCGGGCCCAATGCTCCAGTAGGCAAGACTATCAGAGACGGTGCTCGGTTGGCGGTCAAGAAGATCAACGACGAAGGCGGGATAGGCGGGGAGATCCCGATCGATTTAGTCGTCGAAGACGGCAAAACCTCTCAAACAGGCGCTTCGAAGGCCGCTCGACGTCTGGCCAACCGAGGTGATATCAGTTTTGCTTTTGGACCGTTGATCGGAACGCACGGTATGGCGACCCAACCTATCTTCGGAGCGGCGGGCATACCTCAGGTTTTCTTTGGAACCGTTCCGGGGTTTACCGAACGCCACGAAGAATATCCGATGTCGATAAGATACGGGACTCAAGCAAGCCTTCAGATGGCTCCAGTTCTAAAGTACGCGGTAGAAAAGCGAGACCACGAAAAGCTCCATCTATTTGCTCCAAACAACCAGCAGGGAAAAAGTTTCGAAAAGGTCGTCCGGAACCAGCTGGGCAGGGTACCCGGCGGCGAGCTGAGGGGAGTTAGTTACTATACTCCGTTTAGCAGCGATTTTTCACAGTTCATGGCGAAGGCACTCAACTCCCCGGCCGAAGGGGTTATCGTCGGGACGGGAATACCGACCGATCTGATTTCAGTGGCGCGCGAGTTCGACAGGCGGGGAATAGACCCGGAAGAATTCGGGTACTATACGGGCCAGACTCCGAATGGATCGGTGGATTTCGAGAAACAGGTAGCGGACAAAGGCATAGGTGAAGGTTTTATCTTTGCCTGGCACTACGAAAACGGAGAATATCCCAGAGAGTTTCAGAGATCTGATCCCCCAGAACAGGCTACGGATATGGAATCTGTCTTCAGGAACGAATTCGGTCACGCCCCCGACTCTCCTCCCTCGGCGAGCTGGGGCTGGGGAAGTACCCATATAGTAAAACAGGCGATCGAAGGGATGATAGAGGCCGAGGGTCTGGATACAGTTCTTTCGCTGAACTATCGGGAGGAATTGCCGAGAGAAGCGGTATCGTATCTGTTGCCGGACGAGGGCGCCAGTGGTTCCGGACCCGTGGTGAATACGCCCTACGGTAATTACGGCTTCTTGAGTTGTGGACAGTTTGACATAAGGCTGGGAGTGGCAACGGTTCAAGATAACCGTCGTTATCTTCTGAAAGACCGGGGATATGGCGAAGAGCTGCTCGGGTCTCTTTGCTCCTGACGGACAAAGTGTATGATTGAATGGGGTATCCTGCCAAAGTTTTTACTGGACGGTTTATTCTTAGGGAGTTACTACGGGCTCCTTGCCCTGGGAGTTTCAATAGTTTTTGGGGTTCTGGATATCGGAGACGTGGCCCAGGGCGGCCTGTTTACGGTCGGGGCTTACCTGACGTATACCGTAGTTGAGGGGTTCGGATTCAATTATTTTCTGGCGCCGGCCGTCGTGGTTCCGCTGACTGCGTTGGTCAGCCTCGCGTTTGGGACGTTTATTTACCGTAAGTTGCGAGAATACGGGATAGCTCCGACCTTTCTGGGCGCGGTCAGCCTGCTCATCATCGTCCAGAGCCTGGTCGCGATGGTCTACGGCGAGAGAGCGAAAACGGTCTCTTCGCCGATCGTTCCCCGGATGGTCGGCGTTGGGGAGACTTCTATCTTTTCTCACAAACTTTTCGTAATCCTGACGACCGTTTTTCTTGCCGGTCTGGTATGGTACATATTGCGTAAAACCAGGTGGGGAAAAGGATTACGGGCGGTATCGCAGAACCGGGAAGCAGCTTCACTGGTGGGTGTGAATTATGCCCTCACCACGGCTGTTGCGTTTGCCGTTGCGGGGTCGCTCGCCGGTCTGGCCGGATTCTTAACCGCTCCCGTTTATACTTTTACACCTTTCACCGGCAGATTTCCCGTGTTAAAAGCGTTCGTGATATCGAGAATATCTCTGGGTTCTATTCCCGGCGTCCTGGCCCTTGCGGGTTTGATAGGAGTGGCCGAGTCGCTTACGTCCGCCTATTTTCTGGGGGAATTCAGTAACCTGATACCGTTCGTTCTTCTGATCCTGGTAACTCTTGTTCGGCCCGAGGTTCTCGGTCCCGAAGAAGGAGGGCAGATCAGGCGAGACCTGAAGGCCCGGATAAAGTTTAACCTGCCCGCCATTAAGAAGCTGACCTGGATTATCGGTCCGCTGATCCTGGTTTTGCCCGTACTGTTGAACCTTCCTTCCTATTTGATTCATCTGTCTATTGCCGCGGGCACTGCCTCTATTGCCGTAACGAGCCTGGATTTATTGTACGGCTACGTCGGCTCGCCCTCTCTGGCTCAGGGGGCTTTCTACGGTATCGGGGCGTACGCCTCGGCAATACTAACTATGAACCTGGGCAGTTCGGTCTTTCTCGGGTTGGTAGGTGGGGTGGTTTTTAGCGTAATTATCGGGTTTGTCGTTGGTTCAGTCGGGGTAAGGACCGGTCGACACTGGACTTCTTTTACTTTCGTTACCACGATAATATTTACAATTCTATTTACCAACCTTGACTCGATAACCGGGGGGCCGAGCGGCATATCGGGAGTGCCGATTCTCACCCTCGGGTTTCCGGGAATCAACGGGATAGAATTCAATCCGTTCTTGAGCAAGTCGGCGTACTATCTACTCGTGGTTACCGCGCTGGGTCTGGTACTTGCGGGGAAATATTTAATTCTAAAAACCTGGTTCGGCCGTTCGCTAAAAGCGATAAGAGAAGACGAGGGGCTTGCTAAATCGATTGGAATTCCGACGAGAAAGTACAAAGTCCTGGCGTTCGGCATTAGCGCCGGAGTGGCGGGACTTGCCGGTTCTCTCTACGGTCATTACGTCTCCTACCTCCATCCGGAATTGTTCAATTTCGTAACGTCTTTCCGGTTTCTCATGATGAACCGGATCGGGGGGCTCGGGAGCCTTCTGGGGCCGGTTTTCGGGTCAATGGGTTTAACGATAGTGGAAGAGTTTACCCATCCGCTTAACTCGTACCTGGCTCAACTGGTATTCAGTGGTATATTGATAACGACGCTGCTTTACTTTCCAGAAGGTTTGGTCGGGGTTTTTAGGAGAGCCCTCGGCGGAATTCTCCCCCGGAGATTTGTAAGAACACCCGGAGTCGGTGAAAAATTAACCGCCGAAGACTCCGACGAAGGCAGGTAAGAGTGATTTTAATGACAAATATTCTCGAGGTCCGGAACCTGAGTAAAAGTTTCAACGGGTTACGGGCGGTTACGGATGTTAATCTTGAAGTGAAAAAGGGGTCGGTAGCCGGCCTTGCCGGTCCTAACGGAGCAGGAAAGACTACATTGTTCAACCTGATTAGTGGGTTTATTTCTCCTACCTCGGGTAATATTTACTTCGAGGGGAGCGATATAACTTCCTGGTCGGTCCCCCGGCGTGTCAATCTGGGAATTACGCGGACATTTCAGGAGAGCAGAGTTTTCCCGGGATTAACAGTCCGGGAAAACGTGCTGACCGGAACTTACACGGCGGGGAGTAAAGGAATCTTCGAATCGATAGTCCGCCAGGACGGAACTGGCCGAGTTGGGGATGAGGAATCGGCAATCGGCTGGGTCCTCGAAGTCACCAACCTGAAAAACTACGAAGGGGCGATGGCCTGTAATTTGTCCTACGGTTACAGGCAGCGGCTGGAACTGGCAATTGCGATAGCGACCAATCCAAAGCTGCTGCTGCTGGACGAACCTTTTAGCGGAACACATGCAAGTGACCTTCAGGAACTGGCCGGGTTGCTGGGGGTTTTAAAGGAAGCCGGGCTCACGGTGATTCTGGTGGAGCACGATATAACTACCGTTGCCAATATAGCCGACAGGTTTGTCTACATGGAGGGCGGGAAAGTTACGATACCAAATGGGTAATGGATTGCTCGAGGTCGACAGGCTGGAGTTGAAAATTGACCTTCACTGGGTGCTGAAAGGCGTCAATTTTCACGTGAATGGAGGGGAAATCGTCGCCATAGTGGGCGAAAACGGGTCCGGGAAGACGATGACTCTGCGATCGATCGCGGGGCTCGAAGACGCAACCGCGACGAGACTTGAATTTCACGGAAGGAACATCAACGGGATGGAGCCCCACAACCGGGCGAAAGAAGGACTTAGTTATTGTCCTTCCGAGGGCCACGTATTCCCTAGGATGACGGTAAAAGAAAATCTTGAGATGGGTAAGTACCTTTTTCCCGAGGAGATGAACGGGGATTTTGAGGTTGTTTATGAGCTTTTTCCCGTTTTGAAAGAAAGATCCGATCAGGCAGCTGGCAAGCTGAGCGGGGGCGAACGTCAGATGCTCGCGTTGAGTAAGTCCCTGATGACGGAACCGGATCTCTTACTACTGGACGAGTTCTCCCTGGGGCTGGCTCAAAAGATCGCTCTGGAGTTTACCGGGAAAGTCGAGGAGATTTACAAATCAGGTGTCTCCGTGCTTTTTGTCGAGCAGAACTTGCAGCTGGCAGCGGGTCTGGCTCATCGGGATTACCATATGGTTGAGGGTCGGATCGAGAATGAAGGCGTGCTTTGATTTGTGCCGAACGAGGAGTTTAAGATAGCTGGAGGAGAGAACTTAATAAGATGAAGACAGTTAAACACGATCTCGTTATTGTGGGTGGAGGCGCTGCCGGGTTAAGGGCGGCAATCGAAGCCGATGATCACGTGGATGACGTTGCCGTAGTTTCCAAGGTCAGGGCGCTTAGATCTCATTCGGTCTCCGCCCAGGGCGGTATCGCAGCCCCTCTGGGTAATTTGCCGGAAAACGAAGAGGACGACTGGGAAAGACACTTCAAAGATACCGTCAGAGGTGGCGCTTACCTCGTGGATAAGGACGCCTGTGAAATCCTAACGAAAAATGCAAGAGAGAACGTGGTGGAATTGGAACACATGGGGGTTCCGTTTACAAGAAAAGAAGACGGTCACCTGGATCAGAGGCCGTTTGGCGGACACAGTCTCCCAAGAGCCCTTTATGCAGCCGACAGTACGGGTCACGCGATAATTTACGCGCTCTACGGGGAAAACGTAAAGCGGGAGACGACTTTTTACGACGAGTACTTCGTGTTCGATCTCTTAACTGACCGACAAAAGGTTAACGGGCTCGTCGGCTACGAGATGGAGACGGGCGAACTCGTCTTGTTCCGAGCCAAAGCCGTGATTCTTGCCACCGGAGGTTGCGGTCAGGCCTACGATATAACCAGTAGTGGAAGAGCGAGTACGGGAGACGGATTGGGCATGGCGATAAGGGCCGGGATTCCCCTGAGTGATATGGAATTCATCCAGTTCCATCCTACGGGATTAAAGGGAAGAGGCATACTGATAAGCGAGGCCGCCCGAGGGGAGGGAGGCTACCTGTTGAACGGAGACGGTGAGCGGTTTATGGAAAAATACGAACCGGATGCCATGGAACTTGCGCCCAGGGACGTCGTTGTCAGGGCAATGCAGAGGGAATTGAACGCCGGTAGGGGTGTAAACGGTGAAGATTACCTCCACCTGGACCTGACGCACCTGCCCCGGGAGAAGATCGAAAGGAAGTTGCCAACCATTAACGACCTTGCTAAAGACTTTGCCAAGGTCGATCCCTCCAGGCAGCCAATTCCGGTTCAGCCCACGGCTCACTACTGCATGGGCGGAATTCCGACCGATCTTTCAGGACGTGTGGAAAGTAGTGACGGGGCCGAGTCGTGGGATAACCTGTACGCTGCGGGTGAGGTGGCCTGTGTCAGCGTCCACGGGGCAAATAGGTTAGGAGCCAATTCCCTGCTTGAGGCAGTGACTTTTGGTAAGCGTGCGGGAAAATTCGCCGCCCGGCGCGCTGCGGGTACGGAATTTGGAAAAAATGGACGCGATATACTGTCCCGATACGAATCGAAGCTCAATTCTAAATTAAATGGAGAAGGTTCGGTCAGGGTTCACGAGTTGAAGGATAAGTTAACCTCAATTATGACCGATAGTGCCGGGGTATTCCGGAACGGAGAAGACCTGGAATCCGCCCTCCTGGGTATCAGGGACTTGAAGGAGAGTTATTCGAACGACCTGATCCTTGGGGACCGAAGCAAGAGTTTCAACACCGAGTTACGGTCCGCGCTCGAGCTGGAGAACGTTCTCAATTTTTCGGAATTCATTGTTCATGCGGCACTTTCACGAGAGGAGAGTCGGGGTGCACATTCCAGAACTGATTTTCCCGAGAGTGATGACGAAAATTGGTTAGCTCACAGTCGGCTGATTAGAGTCAGGTCCGGTGAGATAAAAGTGGATTATAGAAAGGTCCGGGCTAAGGACGAGCGTGAAGAATATCGTTAAAGGAGTTATCAATGGAAGATATCTCGTTTAAAGTAAATAGGTACGACCCGGATAGCGACAAAGGGAGCTACTATCAGGACTTATCGCTGAAAGTGGAGGATAGTGACCTGGAAAAATTGACAGTACTCGATTGTCTTATCAGGTTAAAGGAGGAGCAGGACGGGTCCCTTACTTTCCGACATTCCTGCGGTCACGGGTCATGTGGTTCGTGTGCGATGCTGATAAATGGAAACAACCGGCTGGCCTGTGAAACCTACGTCACCGAGTTGATCGGAACGGCCGGACCGGATATAGAAGTCTCGCCGTTGCCCGGATTCCCGATGGTAAAAGATCTTGTGGTGGATATGGGGACTCTGTTTGCTCACGATAAGGAGGTAAAACCGTATTTAATCGACCGTGAAGACTCCGATACTTCGGAAGAAACGTTGCAGACTCCTGATCAGCTGGAGCGAATTAGAGAAGCCAGGGATTGTATAATGTGCGGAGCCTGTACCTCTGCCTGCCCAACTTATTGGGATAACAAAAAGTACCTCGGTCCGGCTGCTTTCGTTAGGGCGTTCAGGTGGCAGAAAGACAGTCGGGAAAAAGATACCGCAGAGCGAATGGATGTCCTGGACGACAAGTCGGGAGGAGTCTGGGGCTGTAATAAGGTATTTAACTGCAACGAGGCCTGTCCCAAGGAGATTGATACCGTTGGTATAATCGAGAAGCTGAAGCGGAAGGCGCTGGGATTTTAGACTGGTAATTATCCGGCTTTTTATTACAATTGTTATTAGATTGTGAATTTGATAGTTATAAAACCTTAATTCACACTCCACTTAGGAGGTTCTTTCAATAATGAAAACAAATGACGCTGAAAAAGTAAACCGATCCGGTGGGCTCAAGGTGATTCTATTTCTCGCCAGGGTGTTAATGGGAGGAAGCTTGATTGGCCTTGGTTTACGTCTCTTTGTCGGCGGGGGCTGGGATGCCTGGAATGCTATTGGAGTAGTTCTTCCTACTACGTATCCTAGGGGACCTATAGGGGACATTTTCCTTAACTTCTGGGGTAATCCGTTTGTGATTCAATTACTCATCTGGTCTTCAGTGCTGGTCGGGATTGCCCTGGTACTTGGTATTGCCGTCCGGCTTGCTTCCTACGGAGGAATTCTGATAATGTTGATGCTTTATTTAGCCGTGATTCCACCGGGTTCCGTCATATTGAACCAGCAGATAATGTATGTCGTCGTTTTGCTCTTCCTGGTGGCAGGTGAAGCCGGAAAAGTAGGTGGCTTAGACTCTTTTCTCGCCCCAATTCTGGAAGAAAGGTATCCAGGTCTAAAATATTTACTCGGATAACTTTGGCCGAAAAATCCGATTCAGCTTAAGTCGATACCCGGCAGGGAGTATTGGAAGTATAGCCGAATTCCTACTCTTTGCCGGAAAACTTTATTAAAACATAACCCCTGCTATAGTTCTTGGGAGGTAGCCGCTTCTTTTACTTTCTTGCGAATTATTCCCAGCCCGAGAGAGACGAACAGGCTCGCCAGCAGAAATGCCGTCAGATAGCTACCCGATTTTGCTACGTATCCACCTATCAACGATCCGACGACTGCACTCAGTCCGCTGACACCGTTGTAAAACCCGAAAACCTGTCCTTTGATGGAGCCGGGGGAAAGCCTGGAAGTTACGACCAGATTGCTCACGTTGATCAAGGCCCAGCTCACACCTATTACAACGAAAAAAAGTGATATAACGACCAGTCTAATTGTAACGTTCTGGATGAAGAGAAAAGGTAAGACTATTGCAGGTAGCATCAGAATTCTCAGGTAAAGAGAGGAGCGTAGAACCTTGACCGGACCGACTCTCTTAATTAATTTCGAGGCACCTCTGTAAAATAGTGCACTGGAGAGGGAGTTCGCAATAAATAACAGATATATTATTCCGTCGTTCAGGCCTATCGCCGTCTTGAAATAGGCTGGTAGAGGAATAAAGAATGTAGAAAACCCGGTGTAGATTAAACCGATGGCGATTAAGAACGCGGTTAAATTCGGGCCGAATTGATCCGCTACGGAGAACAACTTCCCGGGCTTAAGCAAGTAATAAAGGTGAATCGGGAGATATCTAAACCTTTCAGTGATCATGTCGCCGGCTTCCAGGAGTCTGCCCCGAAACTTGCTCCGGTCGAATTTAATATCGCCCGGAATTACCCGGTAAGCAATCAGGCCACCGATGAACGAGGATACTCCCATTACGATAAATAAATATCGGAAGCTGAGTGCGTCCGTGACAATCGCAGGAGCAAAGCTCGTCCAGGCTAATCCTACGGCGAGACCGAGTGCCCACCCGAAGCCGGCGTTCAGGTTAAACGAACCTATTTTGTCGTCCCAGCGACCGCGCTCCTCTTTCTCGATAATCAGGATGGTTACGACCGAAGCCGAAGACATCCAGAAAATCATGTAGGAGGCATTGAGCAGCAACAGAAGAGGTAGTGATGTGATAAACCCCATTGATAGGAAAGAAAAAGCTATCCCGAATAACCCGATTACGACGAAGATCTTCCTGCTGTTCAATCTGTCAGAAAGGCTGCCCCAGACGATACTCGCGGGTACCGCTATCAAGTTACCCGCCGCTGTCAGGAGACCGATTTCCCCTACCCCGCCACCGAGGTGCAGGACGTAGAGGGGGATCAGGATGGAAACGCCGCCAGCTGACAGGTTTGCCAGAGCGTAGGCGCCGTACCAGCGGTCGAATTCCAGTCTATGTTCGATTTTCTCTAAAAGTTTGCGGAGAAGATTCATATGGATCAGATTAGCGATAGAAGCCCCGTCTTCAAAGTTCCCCTCCAAAGGCCCCAGGAATATCCACAACTCGAATTCTCGATCTTGGTGATCTTGACCGAACCGAACCAGGCTAGTATCACCAACAGCAGAATTATTCCAAACTATTCAATACGAGATGATACTATATTTGGCGGTGACGGTAAAATCAATACCTTGGTTGAATGGGAGTTTGGTTCGAAAAGTTTTTAGTAAGTTTAACGCTAATCCTCAGTTCGGTTCAGCCAGAAGTCGAACGATCTGGCCGGAGCAAAAACGTCCAGCCCCACGGACCTTCCCTCGCCGGAATTCTCTATCCGGTGTGGTTCGTTTGCCGGAAAGTGGACCGAGTCAAATTTTTCCAGCTTGAATTCTTCTTCCTCGGTATACACGGTAAACTCACCCTCGAGAACTACCGTAACCTGCTCGTTTTCGTGATGATGCATCGGGGAAGAATGACCCGGAGGTTTGTCGAACCACTCGAAGGAAAAATTTTCGCTTCCGGCGAGTGACGTCCTGTTCCAGTCCTCCTCGGGCTGGTACTTTTCGGCCTCATCGAACCTGACTACTTTCATAAAATCACCTAATAGTTATAACTTTCGCAATCGATCGATTAGGGTCGTTGGCTCAGTCTATGGAGTACCTGACAAATTCGTATTCGCAGGCAGGTCCGGTTGCGATCCACCAGTCTTTATTTGTATTGTCGATTATCCATGTTGCACAGGAGATAAATCCCTGCTCGTCTTCGTCGAGCGGTTCGGGGTGACGGCAGATCGACTGGGGAAAGTTGACGTGATCCCTGGTGAATTTCTTCAATAAGTCAAGATCAATATTTCCCTCGTTTTCCCTAAGCAATCTGTTTATCCTGTTATGTCTAATTGTAGAGGAGGCCGAACTCCGTCCGCCTGCCTGGCCGAGATCCTGTCTGTCTCTAAATTTATCAGTCACGTAATGGTTCGCGTGACCTATTGACTTCCGGGAGTAAATTACGTCGACTTCGTCGGGCGTAGCTTCTACGCTGTATATTTCCTCCGGTCCCCCGATTACGAAGTTAAAACAACCCGCCCTTTTCGCTTGAAGCACTGCTGAAAGGGCATCACCTATCTTGTCCTGTCGCAAGATATTCTCGATAAGTACATATGTGGGTACCCCGTAGTCGAAATTAAGCCGAGGTACGGAATTCCAGCTAACTCCGATGCCTTCTTCGTTCAATCCGGCGCCTGCCATCATGCCGGGATACGTATAGGAGAGGAAGCTCGGTCCCTCTTCCCTATTTACCTGAAGTAAAAATGGATCTGCTTTCTCACAGAGTTCAGGAGTTATATCCCACGTCTGGCCCATCAAATTCGATCCGTCACCGGTCGCTCCACCCGTAACGGCAAAAGTCGTACAGCTCTGAGCCAGGTCGGAGAAGGACCGACGTTCTTCGTGTAACGAGATCAGCACTATCTCCTCTAACTTTCTTTCTGAGCCCTCCGCTACTCCTTTTAATTCCTCGTATATTGGTTCAGAGTAGTCTTCTATGAACGGTATGTATTTGTGAGAGTGGTCAAGTATGTCCCTGTCGGACTGGTCCGATTCCGCTAGCTCTTCAAGCAAGTAATCTACAAAATTTTCTATCTCTCTTTTGACTTTATTCCCGTATTCTTTGCCCCGCTCGAACGGATCTCCCGATATCTCAATTTTCTTCAATCTGTCGTTTTTCACTTTTCCTCCCGAATTTTAGAAACCTATTTTCGATAATACTCGCGAGCTTCTTCGAGAATTACCTCGAGTTCCTTTTCCGTTTCCGGTTCCAGATCCACCGGTTCTGAGTCCTCTAAAATTGCCCTTGCTTTATCCTCGGCGACTTCGCTGATCTCCTTACTGCCTTTTGTTATCCACTTTTCCCATGTATCCCTGTTACTGAGCTGCGACTGGTACTGTTCTCCCTTCCTTGCGTGGCGGGCGGTATGCTTCTCCCGCAGAAAGTCCCCTCTAGGGCCTACGGAATCCATTAGATCCAGAGCAATGGTCTCCTCGCTAATTTCGAATCGATTCAGTGTATCCATGATCATCCCGAAAACTTCGTTATCGATTACAAGCTGGGCAAGACTACAGCTTTTTAGCGACTCCAATCCTCCCGCCCCGGAAAGGAAGTCAGCTCCTGCCAGGGCTGGAACTATTCCGTTCATCGACTTTTCGTAACCCTGCTGCTGATCCATTATTTTCGAGTCCGAAGACAACCCGTAAACGTCGGAAGGGACCTCGTATTCGTTCAAGAGCTGTACGGCACACGCGGAAGCCATCCCCAGTTCGTTTGTACCCCAGGATACGTATGAAGTTCTCATGTCCATAATCGATAACCTGGGGCCCAGTACTGTGGGTAGGCCAGGAGATATTGCCTGAACGATAGTCAATCCCGCCAGGAGTTCCGCGTTCTGCTGGACTAAAGCTCCGGCAAAGGTCACGGGTGCAGTCCCACCGGTGGTTGGGGCAGGTAATATCTTTAGCGGTAAGCCTTTTCTCGCCCCTTCAATCAGCGCTTCGGAACTCAACCTGTCGAAGGCAAGGGGGCTGATCGGAGAAACGGAAATGACGAAACTCGGTTTTTCCTTTAACTCGTCGTCACCCCCGGCGAGTGCCCGGAAGATCCTGTAGAGAAATTCTACTTCCGTTCCCGAGTCCACGGGATTTTCGACTATTTTTTCCGTGTTACGAACCGCCGCGTTGACCATTTCGACCTGTTCCGCTCCCGAGACGACGTCGGTGGGCGAAACCATCGGCGAGTACGCGTGGATATTATCAAGGCGGCTCATTATCCTTGCCGCGTTCCTTACATCGGCAATTTTCGCTTCTCTGCGTTCACCGGTCTCCAGGTCCCTGATGTAAGAAGGACCCCCCGTCGTATGGGTATGAACAGTGTCACCTGCTATCCTTATTTCTTCTCCGTTATTGTCTCTTTCGTAAAGACTGAACCCCGCCGGAGCGGTTTCTATCGCCCTTTCGAGTAGAGAGGGGGGAAATTTTACGATATTTGAATCTCCTTCGAGTTTTGCCCCCTCTTCGGTCAATATCTCCCGAAGTTCACCGTTATCGACTAAAACTCCGGTATTACTGAGAACTTTTAGAGTGGATTCGTGAAGTTTATCTAGTTCGGATTCCGATAATAGTTTTAGATATTGTCTGCTCGATCCGTAATCGGTCATCTATTTTCACCCGCTTACATGTTTGTGTCACAGTTGTTATCCGATTCAGTAAGTAATTGCTACTTTTACTGGAGCTGGGGGCTCTTTTTTAGTTTCGGGTCCAGCGCGTCCCTGAGAGCTTCTCCCAGGAATGTAAAGCCCAGAGTGGCCATTACCAGGAAGATAGCACTAAAGGTGACCATCCAGGGAGATGTTCTTATATAGGAATAACCCGAGCGGAGAATCCTGCCCCAGCCCGGTATCGGTGGGGGAACACCAAGACCGAGGAAACTCAACGCTGCCGCGAAAGTTATTATTACCGGTATGTCCATTGCGGCGTTTATGAATACGGGACCTATCGAGTTTGGGAATATGTGTTTAAACAAAGTTCTAGTCGTAGTACTACCGGCTGCCTCGGAAGCCATGACGAACTCTCTCTTGCTTACCTGGGCGCTTTGAGCTCGAACTAGACGGCCATAGCCGGGGAATCTCGTAATTCCAAGCACGATTATTAACACTAACATGTTTGCTCCCCCGGTTAGTGTAATTATGGTAATTGCCAGAAGCAATGGCGGAAATGCCCTTACGGTATCGAACATGAAAAGCAAAATATTGTCCAGCGTTCCCCCGCTATAACCGGCAATCGTACCCAGCATGATCCCGACTATAACTCCTAGACCTATTGCCGGCAGGGAGACCAGCAGAGCAATCCTGGAGCCAAAAATAAGCCTGCTCAAAAGATCCCGCCCCAGGTGATCCGTTCCGAATGGATGTTTGGCCGTAGGTCCGGCTAGTCTGTTTGTTACGTCGATATCCGTCGGGTTATGGGGAGCAAGTTGTGGTGCAAATATGGCAATTAAAATAATCAACGCGATCAGTACGAGCCCCAGAGTTCCTGAAAAGGAGGACAAAATCCGGCGCAACATCCCGGTCTGATAACTTTTTACTAGGCGGTTTAATATGTTCATGGTTAACCTCTTTAGATCACTCCGTTCTCATTCTGGGATCAATAAAACCGTGAGAAAGATCCGCGACCATATTGACGAAGGCGTAGAGGAAGACCGCTATTATCAACCCACCTTCGGCTACGGGGAAGTTTCTCGCCTTGACCGCGTTATAGATCAGCGTACCCAGGCCCGGACGATTGAAGACTACCTCGGTTAGCACCGTGCCGCCCAGAAGGGTTCCGAACCCAACTCCGATGAACGAGACGACCGGAACCATTGCACTTCTAAGGGCGTGTTTGTAGAGGGTCATTCTCTCCGAAACTCCTTTTGCCCTGGCCGTTCGGACGTAATCTTCAGTCAGCTCGTCCAGCACTACCGCCCTAGTTAGACGCGCTATATAGCCTATCCAGCCTATTGCGATCGCCGTCATTGGTAAAATTAGATGATAGAGCTGATCGAGAATATTTCCCGGTTCGCCTCCGCCCGTGGCGGGAAACCACCTCAGTATTACCGCAAACACCAGCAGGAGAACGATCGCCTTTACGAACGAAGGCATTGTAATAAAGGAAACGGATAAAACACCCGTTATTTTATCCAATAGTGAGTCTCTGTAGGCAGCGGCAAAAGCCCCAAGTGGTATTCCAATAAGGGCGGCGACGCCCATGCCGGTGAAGGCGAGTACGATTGTATAGGGTAAAGCGTTAAGTACGAGTTCTCGGACCGGCCTGTGAGTCAGCACGTCTCTTCCGAGATCTCCCTGAAAAACGTTGAACATAAATTTACCGAACTGAACGTATATTGGCTGGTTCAGCCCCATCTTCTCCTCGAAGCTGGCGATGATTTCCGGTGATGCTCTGGGTCCAAGCAAAATTGTGGCCGGGTTACCGGGCATGAACTGGATCATGATAAAGAGAAGAACCATCGCCCCAAATACGGTAGCCAGAGCGGTAAGAAACCTTCTAAAAGTATACTGGGCCATATCGATAACCACCTTTATTTTACGGAGCTTACTTTAGGAAGCGAAGAGGAAGGGAGCATAGTTAACAGTTAAATTTTTATAGTCCCTTCCTCTTCCCCGAATCATTAATTCAATTCAAGTCGACAAAAACTGAGAAATCAATTGGCCAGAAACAAATCTTCAACTATTCTTTTTTCTCGTAGTACTCGTACTGTGCGTACTGAGCTATGTAAGAAGGCTTGATGTCCGGTTTTGTAACGTGGACGTTTGCTCCGTTGGTGACAAAGACCAGGGGGACCTCTTCGTGCATTATTTGCTGCATTTTTACGAAGTTCTTCTTTCTGAGGTCCTGGTCCAGCGTTGTGTTGGCTTCGTCGAGAAGTTTGTCGTATTCCTCGTTGCACCAGCCCACTACGTTCCATTTACCGACCTGGTCACAGGTGAACCATTCGAACCAGTAGCCCGGGTTCAAATTCAACGAGAAACTATAGTAATGCATTACCGGAGGTAGGGTTTTTAGTTCCTCGTACTGGTTTTCGACCTGTTTAATATTAGCGTTGATACCCACTCTCATGAGTTGTTGCTGGATAATCTGGGCACTGAAAGAATGGTAATCGGGACCGCCGACTACTATAGTGGTATTGAATCCGTTGGGATGGCCGGCTTCCTCGAGTAGCTCCTCGGCTTTTTCGACGTCCTGCTCGTAGTCGGGACACTCGTCCCAGGAGCCCACTATCTGCTCGGGCAGCATGCAGTTGTTTACTTCCGGTACGTCGTTGTATGCTCCTTCTACGATTTCCTCGGAATCGATTGCGTACCTGATTGCCTTTCTGACCTTAATGTCGTTAAATGGTTCTGCCTGGGTGTTGAAGCCGACCCAGTGGTAGCGCAGGTTAGTGAGCTTGTGAACTACAGCGTTATCCTTATCTCGATATCTATCCACAGAACTCAATGAAATAGAAGTATCGTCAATTTCACCCCGGTCAAAAGCCATCTCGGCCGACTGGGTGTTTTCGATCGTCAATATTTCTACCGTTTTGAATTCCGGCTTCTCTCCGTAATAGTCCTCGAACCGCTCCAGGACTATTTTCTGCTCAGGCTGCCACTCCTTCCAGCGGTAGGGACCTGAGCCGATCGGATGAGTAGAGAACTTATCTCCCATCTCCTGATAAGCCTCTTTGCTGATGATTGCTCCCGACGTGTAGGGGATGGTGGTCGTGAATAGAGAAGCAAGTGGTTCGCTAAAGACCAGTTTGCCCGTATATTTTCCTGTTACTTCAACGTGATCGAGCGTTTCCCATTCGCCCTTGTAAGGAGAGTCGTTTTCGGGATCAATAATCCGTTCGTAGGAAAATTTGACGTCTTCTGCCGTCATCTCGCCGTATCCTTCGTGGAACTGAATTCCCTTTTTAAGTTCGAAGGTTACCGTCTTTCCGTCTTCGCTTACGTCAACTGATTTAGCTGCATCTAGCTGTAACTCTTGCGAACCCGGCTTGTACTTCATCAATCGACTGAATATTGCCAGGTTTATGTTGTACTCCTCGTCACCGAGGTGAAAAGCCGGATCCATATTGGTTATATCATTTCCCTTTCGAGCTCTTACCGTCAGGACATCTCCACCGTCCGCAGCCAGAGCCGTGAATCCACTTAGGATAAGCAGACAAGAAAGTGCTAACGTCAAGCCAATAGTTTTGAGACTAAAGTTCTTTTTCATTTCAGCCTCCCTTTATTATTGAGGTATGAATTGAGATTAGAAAGGTAAACCAGAAACTTGCCGGCATTTTCGTGAGTTGAGTTACCACCCCCGTTAAATGTTTCTTTTAGATGAAATAATGCTCATCTGTCAGAAATCTGCCAATGAAGGATCCCGATAATTTGCTTTGCGCAGTTACACAAAATTATATTATTTTTAGACATCCATTGTGTAAGCAATATATCGATTTTTTATCCAAACCCACCATACAGTATATTTTATTTATCTCAGTGCTGAAAGCAACCCACCTAATTTGATGTTAGTAAGTTTACCAAAACAGGACAATTTCCATTCGAGCCTTTTACAGGTCTTGGAGTTTGATTTGATAAATCTTGCATCCGGCTATGAACTCATTATAATATTTCGAAGCGGTGATTCAAGTTATGGGAAACAGTGTTTCTTCAGACAAGGCGACGATACTATCAGTGGAGCGTGCGGTCATACTGCTCCGGAAGATGAGTGAAGAGACTACTCCGATAGGCGTCAGGGAGATGGCGCGGATAGTCGGATATAGTCCTTCAACCGTCCAGAAGCTGTTGAACTCGCTCGAGGTCCAGGGATTGGTCAGGCAGGATCCAGACACGGAAGGTTACGAACTCGGACTGGGGATTTTTAGGCTCGGAGCATCGGTATTGCACCAGCTGGACGTTCACAAAGTCGCCCGACCCAGGTTGCAGGAACTCATGGAGCAAACAAATGAAAGTTCCTACCTTGCCCTGCTTACTCCGAATCTGAAGTGGTACGTATTCGTGGACAAAGTGGAATCGACTCATCTGCTGAGATGGACTGCCGACCTTGGAGCCTGGAGGCCCATGAATTGTACGGCGGAGGGCAAAGCCATGCTCGCTCACCTGCCGGACGACCATCTGGATTATCTAGAATCGGAGGGATTATTGCGGGACTCTACCCCCAGCTCAATAACTGACCCGGAGGAACTCAGGAAAGAACTAGAAAAGGTCAAGGAGAGGGGCTGGGCTTACTCGGACGAGGAGTTTGCCGAGGGAGTGAGGGCCGTCGCCGGACCGGTTTTTAATTACTCAGGGAAGGTTCTTGGGGCGGTGAGCGTGGTAGGTCCGACGTTGCGATTGACGGATGACAGGATAGATGATTTATCAAAGATAGTCAATGAAAAAAGTAAAGTTATTTCCGAAGAACTGGGATTTAAGGAGGAACCAAATGACTGAAGACGAGTATTCCGTATTCTGGAGAAATCTTACCGACCCCCCGCTAATAATTGACAGGGGAAAAGGGGTCTACCTCTACGACGAGGAAGGAAACGAGTACCTCGATGCCGCCTCCGGGGCGGCTGTCTGTGCCCTTGGCCACGGAAACAGCGAGATTGCAAATGTAATGAAAGAGCAGACCGAGAAGCTGAATTATACCCATACGTCTGATTACGCGTCCCGGCCGCTGATCGAGTTTTCGGAGCGACTGGCTTCTATTTCGCCGGAAGGGTTGACGAAAGTACATCCGGTGTCCGGGGGGTCCGAGTCCAACGAGACAGCGATTAAGCTGGCGCGGACGTACCACAAGATGAGGGGAGAATCGGAGAGGTACAAGATCGTATCGAGGTCTTCTTCGTATCACGGAGCGACGCTGGGGGCGCTGTCGCTCAGCGGCAAGACCAGCAGGCAAAGAGATTATGCCCCGATGATGGTACCGAACCCGAAGATCACCCCCGCTTACTGCTACAGGTGTCCGTTCGGCGAGACACCCGATAGCTGCTCTCTGGAGTGTGCCGACGACCTGGAGCGGGCAATAGTCCAGGAAGGAGAGGAGACCGTCTCGGGATTCATCGCGGAACCGGTTTCCGGAGCGAGCGCTCCCGGGGTTCATCCGCCGGACGAGTACTGGGAGCGCATTCGGGAGATATGTGACAGATACGGAATATTGCTGATAGTGGACGAGGTTATGAGCGGTATGGGTCGGACCGGCAAGTGGTGGGGGATAGACCATAGTGACGTGGAACCTGATATGATCTGTAGTTCAAAGGGCCTGGGGTCCGGTTATACCCCGGTAGGTGCCGTTGTTATTCACGATGATATTTACAGGACCGTCAAAGAAGCCGACGGTAGTTTCAACCACGGCTTTACCTACGAGGGAAACCCGATTTCCTCCGCCGTGGGGTCGAAGATAATAGAGATCATGGAACGGGACGGTCTGGTCGGTCGAGCAGCCGCTATGGGCGACAAATTGCTCACCCGGTTGAAGGAATTGCTGGGCGATCACCCGAACGTGGGCGAAATCCGGGGCAGAGGTCTGCTTATCGGGGTTGAATTTGTTCGAGATAAAAGTACAAAGGAACCGTTCGGCAGGGAGTCGGACCTCCCTGTCAGAATAAGGGAAGCGGGAATCGACAAGGGTATACACGTTTACCCGGGAGGAAGCCCGATAAACGGCGTATGGACGGATCACGTGATGCTTTCACCCCCTTTCACCATTACTGAAGACCACGTGAACGAGATTGTTTCCGATCTCCGCGACGCGGTCGACGAGGTGATCTGAGGCGTGGAGAAGTGTACTCTTTCCGACATTAAGGGTGACAGTCCCAGGGAAGGCGTGAAGCGAAAAGTAATAAGGGGAGACTCGCTGGAATTCGTCCAGTATACCTACGAGGGCGGGTCTACATTTCCCGTCCATTCCCACAAGGCGGAACAGATAACCTGGGTGGTTAGCGGCGAGCTGGTTTTCCGAACGCCCGATTCCGATCCGCCGGAGGAGATTATCCTTTCTCCGGGAGAGATAGTGGTCATACCGTCGGACGAACCGCACGGCGCTTCCGTACCGGATAGCTGCGAGGAGACCGTGACCTGTAACGTGTTCTCGGAGATCCGGAAAGACCTACCTGGTTAACCTGTAGGGATCGGATTATCGTAGCGCATCTGTCTTGAATGGGCTCAGTAAGCTATTTCCATCGCTCTTCCTGTCTTGTGGAATTGTAGTCCCTCTTTCCGTAAAGTAATATTCCCTGTCAAGCGGGAGGAAATATGACCAAACCAGTTATCGGGATTACGAGCTGTTTTGATCCGGGAGGAGAGAAATTCTGGTTTAAGCGAAATTACGCCAGCGCCGTATGGAAGACGGGAGGGGTTCCGTTTGCTTTGCCTCACCTTGAGGGAATGACCGATGACCTTGAAGAGATGGTGGGGCCGATTGACGGGTTGTTGCTCTCGGGAGGGACGGACCTGGATCCAAATTACTTCGGTCAGGAGCCGAAATTTGAACTAAACGAGATCGATCCCATAAGGGACCGGCTGGAGATAGACCTGGCTAAACTGGCGTTGAAGGAAGAAATTCCGGTCCTGGCGATCTGTCGTGGCATTCAAATTTTAAACGTGGCCGCGGGTGGTAATCTCTATCAGGATCTTGGCAAACAGAGGGAGAACGGGTTAAACCACTACCAGGACGCCCCGAGATGGCACCCAACTCACGAAGTCCGGATAGACCGGGGAAGCACCCTATACGATGTTATCGGGAAGGAGAAGATCAAGGTCAATTCCCTGCACCATCAGAACGTGATGGATGTGGGACGGGGGTTCGAGGTGGCCGCCCGGAGCAGTGACGGGTTGATCGAGGCGATAGAGCAAAGGGAATCCAGGTTTCAGCTGGGAGTACAGTGGCATCCGGAAGCAATGGTGGATAATGACGAAAATTCTTTTCGAATCTTCTCTCGGTTCGTCGAAGTTGCTCAATAAAGATCGGTCAACCGAACTGAAAGAACTTACTCAAGTATCCCGCAATTAACCCGCCGAGTAACGGAACTACGAAGGCGGACAGGAAACGCAGCAGCGAGAACCTCCAGCCGAGAAAGGCAAGTTCGTAAGGAACTCTGGTGAGGGCGACTCCTATACTGGCGGACAGAACCATTGTCATGATCTGTCCGATTCCCGAACCCGCGTCGAGGAGAGAAGCCGCTATGGGGTAGATCGTGAACGGTGCACCCGGTGTAACCGCCCCCACTCCCCAGGCGATCAGGTAACCCTTTATCCCGCTGGCGGGACCGAGGTAGTTTGAGACAACTTCCTGGGGAATAAGTACGCGGAGAAACCCGGCAACGCCCAGAGCGAGCAGGAGTAGAGCCCAAACGTTGTTCAGGGTGCCCAGGCTGGATTTTAACCCGTTGATTACACCCTCTACTCCCTGAACGAACCAGCTGAGCACTCCCAGGATCGTGAATACCGCAAGCATTATTGCCGTATTGATGTCCATTTTATTCTACCTCTTGACGAGACCGAATCGTTGCCGGCTCACTCCGTACTAGCTCTACTGTAATTTAACCTGGTGTCGAGAGTTCGGCCCAGATAACCTTCTAACTCCCTGTCGATTTCCCCGGCAAGGTTTTCCCTAAACTCTTCAGCTCGGTATTCTACGGAAACGCCGACGATCTTTTGAAAGAAGAGTCCGGATTTTTCGACTTCGAACTCGGAGAGGTCCGCCCCTGCATTTGTCGCCATCTCCCGGGTTATTTCGCGTAACTTCGCCGCCCGCTGGCTCTCTTTTCTCACTTCCCAGGTCATCATGCCAAGGAAGACGGCGATTACGAGCAGTAAAACCATTAAAACAAGAATTCGACTTTTTGTCGCCTTTTTCGCTCCCTTCTGTTCGTACCATCTCCCGGGCTTGTAGCCCTGTAACCACAGGGTAAACGTTCCCGCGAGATTTATGCTTACCACATTTATCAGTAGAATAATGGTCGCGTTAGAGGCGATCTTTAAGTTCGCCGTCGCAATCCCTATTCCGGCGGCGGCGGCGGGAGGAAGCAAGGCAACCGAAATCATCACCCCGACGAGGGCGGAGTTTATCCCGGCAGTAAGCGAAAAGGCTCCTGCCAGTCCCGAGCCGAGAGCAACTATCAGGCTCAGGAATCCGGGATCGAGCTGGTGGGTGATCTGGGTCAACGAAAGAAGCTCCAGGTTTTCCGGTAACATAGTCGTTAGCGCTAACCTGCTAAATGCGGTACTGCTTGCGATAGCGAGCAATACGCCCAGCACCTGTTTCTTTACGCCCGTGTAGAAGAGAGGTCGGTCGTTGATTATCGTCCCCACGCAACTTGCCATGGCGGGACCGATAAGCGGGGCTATGACCATCGATCCAACCACAATCGCAGCGTTGTCCATGAGAATACCCGCTGAAGCGATCAAGGAGGCTGCCAGCAAGAGGAGGTAGTAGGTCGGGGACGACGGGGAAAGGTTTTCGGCGCTTGCCTTTAGTTCCTGTCGGGCTACCTTGCTTTCGTCCGTTTCTTCCGATTCCTCGTAGCGTTCTTTGAGTTCTTCGAATTCCCGGGCGACGATAGCTTCGGCCTTTGTGACGACGGTAAACCCGTTTTCTTCCAGCCCAGCCTTTCTGAGTTGGTCGAGGACTTCCTCCACACCCTCCTTGGGGATGGGAAAGAACAGTACGTCGCTGTACTTTCTCTGAGAGGTCTCGGGGCTTATCACGTAGTCTATCCCTTTTTCGGTCAGGAGGTCGATTATTACCTCCTTCTTCCCTTCGGGAATAACGGCCTGAATTATTCTCATGGATTTTCAGCTCTATTGGTACCTAAAATGGAGAGTAACTATCGATCCCCAGAAAAGTTTTGTCGGTGTTTTCTATCCTCGCCTGACTCGTTTTACTATTTTTAGCCCCTCGAAGACCACCAGGTAAACTCCCGTTGATATCAAAACAAAGTACCAATCACTTAGACTCATCGGACCGAACGCAAAGAAGTCGCTTACGTAAGGTCCGTAGAGGGCTCCGGCGACCAGGCCCATGGAAATAAGTATCGAAACCAGGACGATTTTGTTGGAGAAAAAGTTTCTGCTGAAGAGAGTTCTTCGTTCGAACCTTCGTTCGAGTATATTTACGTACTGGGCAAATACTATCGTAGAGTAACTGAGCGAGGTAGCAATGAAGTACGGCGCCGTATTCACGCTATCCACCGTGAGGGTAATTCCCTCCCTGATCATGAATAGGAAGAAATTCGCGAAAGCCAGGCCACCGATCAGGATTCCGAGCGAGGTCACCTCGGTGGCTGAAAAGAGGTTTAACATGTGTTCGCTTTGTTTTCTCGGCGGTCTCGTCATCGTATTTTTACTCGGAGGGTCGTAGGTCAGCAGGGTAAGTGGCCCGATCTCACCGAGGAGGTCTATCGCAAGGATCTGAGCCGCGAGTATCGGGATCGGGTAGTTGCCGATTGCCGCTCCTAAAAGTCCAAACAGGACGAGTGCGAGCTCACCGACGTTGGTGGTAAGAGAGGCCAGGACGGTCTTTTTGAGGTTATCGTATATGGTTCTGCCTCCCCTGACGGCGTGAACCAGGGTGGAGAAGTTATCGTCCAGCAAAACCAGCTTCGAGGCTTCTTTTGCGACGTCCGTTCCTTTCTCTCCCATGGCAACGCCTATATGGGCCCGCTTGAGTGCAGGGGCGTCGTTTACCCCGTCTCCCGTAACCGCGACTACCTCTCCCTGATCTTCCAGCGTTTTGACGATATTCAATTTATCCTCGGGGTCGACCCGGGAGAATATTATGGATTCTTCTTCGCGAAGGAGGTCCTTAACCTCCTCTTCTCCCATCTCTCTCAGCTCCATGCCTGTGACGACGTTTGCCTCTTCTTCTGAGTCGACCAGGCCCACCTGCCTTCCGATTGCTCTGGCCGTGTCCGGGTGGTCGCCGGTAAGGATATTTACTCTTATGTGGGCCTTTCGCGCTTCGGAGATCGCCTCCTCCACGCCTTCTTTTGGCGGATCGATCATAGCCATTAAGCCCAGAAAAGTGAGGTCCTTCTCTACGTTTTCCCGTTCGAATTCCTCTTTATGGGATTCCAGTGATTTTCGGGCGATGGCGAGAACCCGCATTCCGTTCTGGGAGTATTCTTTGTTCATTTCCTCGATTTCCCGTTTATCTTCCTCCGTCAGTTTCGCCTTTTCCCCGTCCCGATATATGTAGTTGCTGACCTCGAGGATACTGCCGGTCGAACCCTTCGTGGTTAACATTAGCCCGTCCTCGAACTCCCTTACGGAACTCATTCTGTTGTAATCGGAAGAGAAGGAAAACTCCTGGATTTCCGGGTTTTCTTCGTCCTCTGTCTCCGACCGGGTTCCAAGTTTGGTGGAAAGTGCAACCAGTGCAGCCTCCGTCGGATCACCTATCGGGTACCAGGATCCGTGCTCCTCGTCAGGCTCGTGGATCTCGGCGTTGGACGACATCGTTGCCGTATCCATAATGGACTCCAGTTCGTCGAGTCTCTCCTCGGTCACGGGGTCTCCTTCCTCGTTAAGTATATCGCCCTCAGGTTCGTAGCCGGAACCTGTGACTTCGAACTTTTCGTCGTCGAACCAGACCGACTGGACCGTCATTTCGTTCTTCGTTAAAGTGCCCGTCTTGTCGGTACAGATGACGGTCGTAGAGCCAAGCGTTTCCACTGAGGGCAGACTCTTAACGACCGCGTTTTTGTCCGCCAAAAAGTTACTGCCGGTCGAAAGGGCTACAGTTACCTGGGCCGGTAGAGCTTGCGGTACCATCGCCATCGCCACGCCGAGTGCGTAGACGAGACTCATGTAGATCGTGAAGTCCTGGACCATTCCGAGGACAAATAAAACCACGCTGATAATCACGACGACGGCGGTTAGTTGGTTTGCCAGGCGACGCAGTTCTTTCTGGAGGGGCGTTTTCGTCCCGCTCTCCTCTTCCGTCATGCCCGCGATCTTCCCCGTCTCGGTCTCCATTCCGGTCGCGACAACTACACCCGTACCTCTCCCCGTCGCTACCGTGGTCCCGGCGTAAGCCATGTTGTTTCTGTCCGCCATCGAAACTTCCTCGTCTATCGGTTCGGTGGATTTTTCCTGGGGCACTGATTCCCCGGTAAGGGCGAAGTCGTTTGTTTTAAGGTTGGCCGTTTCTATCAATCTCAGGTCGGCGGGAATCTTGTCCCCTTCTTCGATCTTTACGATATCACCTGGTACGAGCTTGTCCTGGGAGATCTCGACCAGTTCGCCATCCCGAATTACCTTGGACGGGGAGCTTATAAGGTTCTTTAGCTTGTCGACTATTTCGCTGGCTCGGTATTCGTGAATAAATCCGATTACCGCATTGACGAAAACTATTATAAAAATTATCGTCCCGTCGCGGATGTTACCGATAAAGTAGGATGTTAGTCCGCCGACGATAAGTACTATTGTGAGTAATTCCTTAAATTGAGAGAGGAAGAGGAGCCATAGAGGAACCTCGAGTTCGGCCTTTAGCTCGTTCTTTCCGTATTTATCCAGCCGTTTGGTTGACTCGGCTTCGGTCAAACCCTCCTCACCGGTATCGAGAGACCGGAAGAGATCCTCTTTGGTCTGCCGGTAAAAGTCATTTTCGGACATTTCTATTCCTCCTCTCACGTCTATTTTTCTCAGACAGGTATTAAGTAGGCCAGTCTATTTTGACCGATAAGATAATTCGGTTCAACCGGAATAGGCTACGAGCTCAAATTGAACCGGGACTTCGAATCCTTCTACGTTGAGAAGAAGGCCTTACGGGTTGAGATTGAATTATTTTTGGCAGACGCTATGCTTTTAATGAAAAATTTGAGAAAAGATAAGGAGGAGTGAAGCAATGGAAACAGCAACAGAAGAAAAACCGACCAGGCTGGAAATAGACTATCCGGAAAGAGACCTCGATAGACTTACTACTTTTTTCAGGCCGATCGTCGCAATTCCGATTTTAATAGTCCTGGGAATTCTGTCGGGTGGACCGGCATTCTGGGAAGAAAGCAGATGGGGTTGGGATTGGATAGGCCACTGGCAGTGGCAGGGCGCCGCGGCGTTTGTGGTCGCTCCGACGGCACTGCTGATAATATTCAGAAGCAAGTACCCCCGGTGGTGGTTCGACTGGAACCTGCATCTGGCCCGGTTTGGAATGAGGGTACTTGCCTATATGGCGCTGCTGACCGACGTCTATCCGTCGACTGATGACGAACAGGGCGTACACCTCGATCTGCATTATCCGGACGTTTCCGAAGATCTGACCTCCTGGATGCCTCTGATCAAGTGGTTTCTCGCCATACCGCATTATATAGTGCTTTTCTTCCTCAATGTGGCCAGCACGATGGTAATTATCCTTGCCTGGTTTGCAATATTATTTACCGGTCGTTATCCGAGAGAACTGTTTAACTTCGTAGTGAATGTGTTTCACTGGAATCTCAGGGTAATGGCTTATGCTTTTCTGTTGATTACTGACAAATACCCCTCGTTTAACTTTACCGGCTGGGAATAAATATAAATTTGTGTTTGAAAGGAGGTTGTCATGAGTGGAGGCAGAATATTTCTGGTTATTGTTTCCGTACTGATCTTGCTGATTGGGTTGGGTTTAATTGCCGGCGGTGGGGCTCTTCTGTGGTCTAACGCATTTCTGAGGGACGCTGAAGGTTATTACACTACCAGGACGATTGATATTGAGCGTAATTCCTACGGGGTGACCACCTACCCGGCACGTATAGAGTTCGGTCCGACGTGGTTCTTCGATTGGTCCAACCTGGTCAAGGTAAAGATTACCGCAAGTAACAACAGAGTAAAAAAGACCTTTATAGGAATAGCGGAGGAAAACGACCTGTTAAATTACCTGAGCGGTGTTGCTTACGACGAAATAAGGGAATTAAATATCAACAAACCGTTTGGATCGCCGAGGATTTCCTACAGGGAATTCCCGGGTGACGCACCTGCAGGGCCGCCGACCGAGGAAAACATTTGGACTGCGTCCACGGTCGGTAGCGGCACCCAGGTGCTGCGCTGGGGCCTGGAGGAAGGTCGTTACTCCGTGGCTATAATGAATCACGATGCCTCCAGAGGGCTGGATATCAGCGGAAAGATAGGGGTAAAGGTCCCGATGGTTCGGGGTATAGGTATAGGTCTGCTTGCCGGCGGGCTGGTACTGATAGTATTTTCTTTCCTGATGGTCTACCTGGTGGTGACGAGGAACAGGGCCGAGAGGGGCTAGATCTATTCGTCGGAACCGTTAGTTCCGATGACTCTGTCGACCAGGTTTATAACCATTTCGGAAAACCTGTTTACCAGGGTAAGGGGATATTTAACCCAGGATATACCGTGGTGTATGCTTCTCCAGAACCTGGGAAAGTAGATTATGCTCAAAATCAACCCCAGCAGGAATACTCCCAGAAGGTAACTCAGGCTGGAGGCGTAGTTACCCCAGGTCAGAAGGAGCCCGATTTCGTCCATCAACAACCCGAGGCCCGCACCGTACACGAGGGCGAGCTTTTCCTTGCTAATTTCGACGGCTCCCGCTATTGCTAACCAGCCGGCAATCCCGATCAGGAGAATGCCGAAATAGAAATGGTGGATATGATAGCCGAACAGGATTATGTTTCTGCCGATATGGAAGTGGGTTAGAGTGGATCCGCCTTTGACTATCTGAGCGATTTCACTATTGGCCGAGCCCGCCAGTATTACCATTACTCTAATGAAGATAAACGCGGCCAGATAAGAAATAGCTATAAGAAATGGCGTTTTTTTGTTCTCTTTCGGCACTATGTCAGGTCACCTAAGGCATTTTACCAGCTGAGGTGGGAAGTTGAAAGATTGGGAAGTTATTGGTGTTCCAGTACATTTAGAGGTACGACTCTATCTGCTGAAATTTTCCGGGCCGGAAGCCCGGATTTCTATCTGGTTGACCGGGCAGAGACCGCCTTCCAACGCTCAACCGAACCTTTGATTCTCCAAAGTTAGTCTATTATTCGGAAAGTAATATTCAGGTTTTACAGACCTAGACATTCATCTGTTGTATGCCGGATTTCGGCTATTTAAGCGAGATGGTGGGCCTTCGAACCAACCGCTCGGGGAATGAGTGCCTCGCTGAACTTCGAGGCTCAGCGACTATGAACCCACGGGGGAATTGTCGAATTATTCCATCTGATGGAAACTTCTCACTGCCAGGGTCGCCAGGCTCAACGAGAGAAAGGCCATTATCCCCAGGTCCATCAATATCGTTACCCGGACGTCGAAAAGGGATATTCCGAGCCCGAATTCGGGAAGCCGGTCCATCATGGTTGACGGTAGACCCATGGAGAGGAAGAATAGCTGTCGCATCGAATCTACTACGTAGGAAAAGGGGTTTATCCTGACCAGTGCCGCCATCCAGGAAGGTATGTCTTTCAGAGGAAAGAAGGCGCCGCTGAGGAAAAACATGGGAAAGATCAAAAAGTTCATTACCATCTGAAAACCTTCCGCGGAGTCCAGTTTGTTACCGACGAAAGTACCAAGACTCGTAAATCCCAGAGAACCGAGGAAAACGAGCCCCCAGACCTTGATAACGAGCAGTGGAGTAACACCAACCCCTACCAGCGGTGCAAACAGGAACAGGAGCGTGGCCTGTATCATAGTAACCGTGCTGCCGCCGAGGATCTTGCCGCCTGCTACGGCCAATCTATCCACTGGAGCTACGAGTATTTCCTTCAGGAAGCCGTATTCCTTGTCCCTTACGATCGATAGTCCGGAAAACATCGAAGTGAAGAGAGTTGTCATACCGATAATCCCGGGAAACATGAACTTCTTGAAGTCTATACCGAACTCCGCAGCTCCTCCCATCATCTGGCCAATGGAAGATGACAGTCCGGAACCGAAAATTATTAAAAAGAAAAACGGCATCGCCAGTGAACCGATTATTCTTGGCTTGTCTCTCCAGTAGCGGAGTATTTCTCTGTACCAGATTATTCCTACGTGCCTTAGGGTGTTCATTAGTGCATCATCCTCTTTTCCATAGAATTGTCCTCCGGTTCGGATTCCCTTATTTCCTTTCCGGTGAGATGTAAGAATACGTCGTCCATGGTCGGTTCGTGCAAGTTTATCGATTTTATGCTGTCTGAGAGAACCTGAGTCAACCTGGGTATGAGTTGTTCGCCTTTTTCCACCGTAAGTTTTAGCTTGGAATCCACCTCCTCGACCTCAACGCCAAACTCCTCCTCGAGTTTTCTAAGTGCTTTCTCGTTGTCGTCGGTTTCGAGAAAAATCAGATCTCCGCCCAGTTGATCCTTCAAAGCTTCCACCGAGTCGAGGGCGATTATCCGACCTTCGTCGATTATTGCAGCTCTGTTTGCAAGCTCTACTTCATCCATGTAATGGGTTGTAAGGAAGATGCTTATCTCTTCTCTCTTTTTGAGCTCCTGGATGTAATCCCAGATATAGCTGCGCGTCTGAGGATCCAGGCCGAGCGTCGGTTCGTCCAGGAAGAGCACGTGAGGATGGTGGATCATACCTCTTATTAACTCCAGCCTGCGCTTCATTCCTCCGGAGTAATTTTTGACGCGGTCGTCGAGCCTGTCCTGGAGCCCAACCCGTTCGCTTAGCTCGTTAATACGTCTTTTTTCGGTTTCTCTATCTACGTTATAAAGCCTGCTATGAAAGCTGAGGTTTTCTCTCCCGGTAAGTCTGTCGTCCAGGCTCGAGGTCTGAAAGACGAGACCGATCTGCTTCCTTATCTCCATCGGATTTTCCCCCACGTCCATTCCGGCAATACGCGCCGTTCCCGACGTCGGAGCAAGCAGGCCGCAGAGGGTCTTGATCGTCGTCGTTTTGCCCGCTCCATTCGGCCCGAGAAAACCGAATATTTCTCCCTCGTAAACTTCGAAGCTTATTCCATCTACGGCTCGAAGGTCGCCGTAATCTTTGGTCAGGTTTTCTACTTCAATTACTTTTTCCATTACCTATTCCTCCGGTCCTATCAAATCGTCGAGTTGTTTATGGATACCGTCGATAAACCTCGTCAGATCTTCGTCGCTGATAGCCGGGTCATCTACTTTGTCCTGTAATCTGTGATGTAAGCCGTGAATCTTCTTCCGCAGCTTGCTCGTCGCTTCGCAGTTTTCATCGATTCTTTCGGCTACTTCTCTTATCCCCTCTTCATTGAAAACCTGGGAGAACACTACCATGGACTGTTTCAAACTTTTCCTCATCTTCTTCTTTGCCTCGGCGGCTTCCTCGTAAGCCACTTGTCCTTTATCTGTTATCTCCCAGGAGTTTCCCCTGTTTGTGTCCTCTCCTTCTATAAGACCTTCTTCTTCGAGCGATTCCAGCAGGGGATAGACGGAGCCCGTCGAAGGTTCCCAGAACCCTGTCTCCTCTTCGATTTCCTTTATCAACCCGTAGCCCGAGTAACTGTCTTCGGTTAGTAATTTCAATATGTAATACTTCAAAAACCCTCGTCTGACTCCTCTCAACCTTTTCATCTCCTTTTATTGCTAACGATATATCGGTAACGATACATAAATAATAATCACGATCGCTCAACGAAACAACCCTGGGCTTGAGTCAGACCTTTTCTTTAGCAGTCGGCTACCTTAACCTTAAACAATTCCCAATGAACGGTGATTTAGACAGATGATTATTTCCGGAGAAGGCCACGTAGAAAACATGATCGACGGAGACGTCCAGTGTCAGCAGGCAGGGATAGATCTGACAGTGGAAAAAGTTGAAAGGTTCACAGGGGCCGGCAGGATAGATTTTGACAATTCAACCAGGAAAATTGCCGGGGGCGAGGAGCTTCGAGGTAATAAACTGGAAGGTGGAACTTCCTACAGGATTACCTACAACGAGAAGATCTCGGTTCCGGGGGACGCCATGGGGCTAGTATTCCCCCGGTCGTCATTAATGAGAAATGGGTGCCATTTAGTTACCGCTGTGTGGGATCCGGGGTACGAGGGTAGAGGACAGGGACTATTACAGGTACTCAATCCCCGAGGAGTAGTCCTGGAGGAAAACGCAAGAGTTGGCCAGCTGGTATTCTTTCGCCTGGAAAACGAGGCTTCCGGTGGTTACGATGGCCGGTATCAGGGAGAAAATATATGAATTTAATGAAGTCAAGAACCCCGCACCAAGGGACGGGGCTTTCTCGGCAAGTGTTGGTAACAGAAACTGATTTTGTAAAATGTATTCCAAACTAAACTCAAGAAGATTTCATTTTTTTGAATTTTGCCGCGAAGTCCTTTGCAGCTGAAAGATCGATCTCGTCTTTGGTCAACGTAAGAACCTCGTCCCCTTTTAGCGAGAATACCATCCTGTCGCCTTTCAATTCGAGTTGAGCTTCCCGGATCGGGTGCTCCAGACCAATTCCCTTTTTTGCCAGACCCCAGTCCAGGACTTTTGGTAGGTATCTGTCCACATAGCTTTCTACTTTCTCGAGGATGTATTTGGTCAGACCCGAGTGATTTTTTGCCTCCCGGCTTAACTCCTCTCTCGCTTTATTT
>Ga0207797_1000278_pt1 | contig 39218 bp, 33 predicted proteins | sample PRCRCaboRojoPR_6_FD_187275 | JGI IMG/M metagenome (GOLD analysis project Ga0207797, IMG submission 187275) | Marine sediment microbial community from Cabo Rojo, Puerto Rico - PR CR 10% Liquid 1 (SPAdes) | ecosystem: Environmental > Aquatic > Marine > Coastal > Sediment | place: Cabo Rojo, Puerto... | reverse complement strand
CCGCGAGCCTCAACGGCCGGGTGATCTCGGCGGAGACCGGAAAGCCGCTGCCCAGGGCGCAGGTGATTCTCGACAGCACCCGGCAGGGGGCGATCACCGACAGCACCGGCCGGTTCCGCCTCCCGGACGTCTCCCCGGGAGAGCAGACGGTTCGTGTGAGGCTCATCGGATTCGCCACCGCCGAGACCACCGTGGAGATCCGCCCGAAGGTGATCACCGAGGTCACCTTCCTCCTGGACCGCGAGGCGCTCCACGTCGAGGACCTCACCGTCACCGTCCCCTCGGGCACCAGCGGCAAGCTGGACCGGGTGGGCTTCCTGCGGCGCCAGGACCGGGGGCTCGGGGTGTTCGTGACGCCGGAGGAGATCGAGCGGCGCAACCCCGACAACCCCAGCGACCTGCTCCGCAACCTGCCCGGGGTACGGGTGGGCCGTCCCATGCTCGGCCAGGCGAGCGTCCGGGTCGTGCGGGGGCACAACGAGTGCGCTCCCATGATCTACCTGGACGGACAGAAGGCCCGCGGGCTGGACATCGATCAGCTCCGCAAAGAGGACGTCCTGGCCATGGAGGTGTACCGCGGCGCCTCCGAGACCCCGCCGGAGTTCTCCTTCCAGCTCAACGGCTGCGGGGTCGTCGTGATCTGGACCCAGGCCCCCGGTCGCCCCGACGGACGACTGATGCCCTGAAGGACGCCGGCTCGAGACGATCACCCGGCCGCCCGGACCGAGGATCTCGTGCCGGTCGACGCGGCCACCGCCCGCCACAGCCACCGCACGCCACAGCCACCCCCCGAGAGAAGGAAGTCTTCCCATGAGGCGTTCCCCGACGACACGGTCCGCCCCTGATTCCGAAGCGCTGTCCCCGACGCGATGGATGACCACCATCGGGGCGGTCCTGGCGTTCCTGGCGCTGGGAAGCGCCCCCGCCGCGGCCCAGGGCCACGGGGATCAGGCCCTGGAGCCCCGGGGGAGCGAGAACATCGAGGTGCTGTCCCACGTTCCCCTGGGGGCCCGCCTCAGCATCGCCGACATCGAGCTGGAGCAGGAGGTCGGTCGGCCCTTCGCCTACGTGGCCCGGATGCAGTACGGGGAGCAGGGACAGAAGGGCACGGACATCGTCAGCGTCGCCGACCCGGAGAACGCCGAGGTCATCTACCGCTGGCGCATCGAGAACCAGGAGCTCCACGACCGGACCGGCGGGATGGACGTCAAGTACTTCAGGTGGGACGGCCGCTACTACGTGGTCCAGTCCCTCCAGTTCGGACAGGGCGGCCCGAACCACGACCTGGGGGCCGTGCTCCTGGACGTGACCTCGCTCCCGGACACCTCCGGCGTGGAGGAGGCGGCGCGGATCCGGGCGCCGGAGACGCCCGGCGGGTTCCACAACATCTTCGTCTACAAGCACTCGAACGGCCGCGTCTACCTGTTCGCCACCGTGTCGGGCCCGTACGCCAACGTCTACGACCTGGGCCGCGCGGTGGAGGGGGACGTGGAGAACGCCCTCGTCGCGCAGGTGCCCGTGCCCGGTGCGGAGGAGCAGGGGGCCTTCCGCGGCTACCACGACTTCTATGTCGGCTATCACCCGCCGAGCGGCACGGATCGCTTCTACGGCGGGGGAACCGGCGGGTACTACGTCTACGACATTACGGATCTCCAGCAGCCCGAGCAGCTGGTCAGCCTGACGGGCATCAGCGGCGTGCGGGGCGGCCACACCTTCACGCCGGGTCCCAACGGCCGCTACGCCGTGGCCGAGACGGAGTACCAGTACGCCCCGCTCCGGATCTTCGACATGCAGCCCGCGCTGGACGGCGAGGTCGAGAACATCAGCTCGCCCATCTCGGCGTGGACGGCGAACTGGCGCAACCTGGCGCACAACCACGAGGTGCGGTGGCCCCTGGTCTTCGTCTCGGGCTACGAGGACGGCCTCCAGGTCTTCTCGATGGAGGATCCGGAGCATCCCAAGACCGTGGCCTGGTACGACACCTACCTGGGCCCCCACAAGACCGGGGGATGCGGCGATCGGGTCTGCAACGGCGCGTTCGGCGTGGACGTGCGGAACGAGGACGGCCTGATCGTGATCAGCGACATGGTCACCGGCTTCTGGGCCTTCCGCATGGAGGGCTTCCAGGGGTGGGACGGGGACGACTGGGGCGTGCCCGACGTCTCGAGCGCCCAGAAGTGGGAGACCGGGCCGGCGGCCTCCGGGGGGAACTGAGGCCGGATCGGACGGACGGCGCCGGTTTCCGGCGGCGTCCGGGTCGTCCGGGTCGTGGACCGGCCCGGGTCAGCCGCTCATCGCGTCCTCGGGACGGGGGATCGAGAAGCGACAGCTCGGTCTCGCCCCGTGCTCGCACTCCTCCCGGACCGGGCGGCCCGTGATCTCGCCGATCAGAGCCTCGGCCAGGCGGCAGGCGCCGGGATGGTCCCGCACGAGGGCGGAGAGGGGACAGCCGGCGCTCCTAATCGTGGCCCCCTCGCCGGAGAAGTCGGCCTCGGCCATGCCCCCCATGTCGTTGAGCACGGCGACGGCCTTCCGCACCCGGCGCTCGAAGCCGTTCCGGGCCGGCGCGAGCTCGCTCCCGAGCCGCCGGCCGGCGTCGTCCAGGACGCGGTGGACATCTTCCTCGTCCACGGAACGCTCCAGGCTCTCCACGATGGAGCGGAGCACGTCCAGGTAGGCGGCCCCGAAGGAGTCCTCGCCCGCCGCCGTGAGCTCGTAGATGCGGGCGGGCTTTCCCCCGGTGCCCCGCTGCAGGCCGGTGGCCTCGACGAGTCCACGCTCCCGCAGGACGTCGACGTGGTCCCGGACCGCGTTGCTCGTGACGCCGAGCTTCTCCGCGAGATCCCGAACGGTGTGCCCGTCCCGGCGGAGCTCGGTCAGGATCCTCTGTCTGGTCTCCAGCGGGGAAACGGCTGCGGTCCTCCGGTGAAATTCGGGTGCGGCGACTCGGCTTCGACGTCGCCCGCAAGATACCCGGCCCTGCCCGGTTTGTCCACTAAAGCAACTAACTACTTGACTTACTGACTGACCCTCCTTACTGTCTTCCCGCGCCGGGGAGAAGCCCCGGCGACGGCGGCGTACGAGCCGGCGATAAGTGAAGTAACAAATTAGTTAATATGTGTAATCCGTCGTCCGCCCCGGGCCGTCGTCCCGGCGCGCCGGGGGACGCACAGAAATCGGAAGGAGTCGAGACCGTGACCCGTGACAGGACCGCTTTCGATCGAACCGGGATCGGGCCCGCCTGCCTCCGGGCAGCCGTCGTCGGCGTGCTGGTGTTGGCGGCGGCCGGCTGCGAGGTGTTCACCGATCCCGAGCCCCCGGAGCCCTCCTTCGACGGGCAGGATGTCTTCCGCCATGCCACTTTCGGCAACGAGGTCTACTGGACGGACACCCTGCAGCTGCACCGGGTCATCGAGTCGTCCGTGGACCCGAAGACGGCGCTCTCCGTGGGGCTCAAGGTGGACGCCGCGGCGCTGCCGGAGGGCCTGCTGTCCAGCGCGGACCTGGACGATCCGGCGACGACAGTGGAGCTGATCCGACGCGACGCCGTGGTGGGCATCCAGGGGTCCGTGGACTCCGCCGGCCGGCTGACGGAGGTGGGGGTCACCTGCGCCCTCTGCCACTCCACGGTGGACAACTCGGTCATGGAGGGGGTGGGCCAGCGGCTCGACGGCTGGCCCAACCGGGACCTGAACGTCGGTGCCATCATCGCCCTCTCGCCGGCCCTCTCTCCGCAGCAGAAGGAAACGCTCCGGAGCTGGGGCCCGGGCCGGTACGACGCCTACTGGAACCAGGACGGAATCAGCGATCCCGCCGTGATCCCCCCGGCCTACGGTCTCCAGGACGTGGAGCTGGAGACCTACACCGGTGAAGGGCCGATCTCCTACTGGAACGAGTACGTGGCCGTGACCCAGATGCACGGCCAGGGCTCCTTCGAGGAGCCGGCGCTCGGCATCGACATCGACGCCGACGAGGAGAAGGTGAAGCCGCGCCTGCCCGCCCTCCGTCGCTACCAGCTGAGCCTGACCGCACCGGCGCCGCCGGACAGCGTGATCGACCCGGCCGCCGCTGCCCGCGGCGAAGCGCTCTTCGACGGAAAGGCGGAGTGCTCGAGCTGCCACGTGCCGCCGACCTACACGGACGCCGGCCAGCGCCTCCACGATCCCGAGGAGACGGGGATGGACCCGACGCTGGCGGAGCGAAGCATCACGGGGAAGTACCGCACCACCCCGCTGCGCGGTCTCGTCCACCATCCGCCGTACTTCCACGACGGCAGCGCCGAGACGCTGATGGACGTGGTCGAGCACTACGACCGGGAGCTCGACCTGGGCCTCACGCAGACCGAGAAGGAGGAGCTGGTCGAGTTCCTGGAGACGCTCTGATCTCCCCGCGGGAGGAGCGAGAGGACCATCCCGCCCCCGGCGCCGCGAGAGGCGGCGTCGCGGCTGTCACGACGAACTTCGAATCGAGAGATGGAGGAATACCGAGATGGATCGAAGCATCGCTGCGAAGCGGACGCGTACCCTTCTCGCCGGAGCCGCCCTGGCCCTGGCTGCCGTCGCCTTCACGGGCACCGACGCCGCGGCCCAGCAGACGGCTCCCCCCGGAGGCGAGTTCCAGAAGGTGAGCCAGCTGGTCGAGCTGCCGGAGTTCGTCCCGGGGCTCGGGGTGCTCTACGTGAACCCGGAGACGCTCCCGGCGGGGCCCTTCCTGGCCTACGACCGATCGGGTGAGCTGCTGAGCACGATCTACATGGTGCCCCTGGACGCCATGAACGAGAAGAAGGCCTTCACGAACCTCGATGCCGCGGGCGCCGAGGTCGACCACGTGGACGTCCGCTTCAACCCGGGGCATCCGGGGATCGACGAGCCCCACTACCACGTGGTCCTGTGGCACGTGTCCGAGGACCGGGCGTCCTCGCTGGGGAGCTGACGGGACGGTGACGAAGGACGAACGGACGTCCAGCGTCTCCCGCAGGAGCTTCCTGGTGGCCAGCGGCCTCGCCGCCGGTCACCTCCTCCTCGGGGAGGCCCCGTCCATACGGGGCGTGCGCTCCCGAGGGGCGGGTCCCGCGGAGGTGAGGATGCGAACCGCCAGCGGAGGAGCCGACGTCTGGTTCGAGCCCGTCGGCCTCCGGGTCGAGCCGGGAGAGACGGTCCGATGGGTCGTCGATCGGGGCGTGCACACGAGCACGGCCTATCACCCGGAGAACGGCGAGTTTCCGCTCCGAATCCCGGGGGCGGCCGCTGCGTGGGACTCCGGCTACCTCACGGGCGCCGGGGAGACGTACGAGCACACGTTCCGGCGGGAGGGGGTCTACGACTACCTCTGTCGGCCGCACGAGGCGGCGGGCATGGTGGGACGGATCGTGGTGGCCCGGGAGGACCGCACCAGCCACCTGGAGCTTCCGGGGTGGAACGGCGGAGCCCGGGAGCGGGAGCTCGCCCCGCGGGGCGGCGACGGCTCCGACGTCCCCGATCTACCCGCGGCCGCCCGGAACGGCTTCCCCTCCGTCTCTCGGGTCCTGGAGGAGGGGCGCGTCACCCCGGCTCGCGCCGGCCCGCCGTCCGCGGCCTGAGGGCCCGGCGGCCGCCGCCCCGGCTGCGCCTCTCTACCGCTCCTGCGGGTTCGTGGCCCAGACGCTGAACTCCGGGATGAAGCCCCGGTCGTCCATCTCCAGCGCGCTCACGATGGCGTGGGCGATCTCCTCGGGACGGAGCTTCGTCGGGTTCTCGGGCTGCTCGTCCGGATCGCGGCGGCCGAAGGCCGTCTGCACCTCGCTCGGGTCCAGGTGCATCACCCGGATGCCCTGGGAGCGGAGCTCCGAGCGCCAGCAGTCGGACATGCCCCGGAGCGCGAACTTGCTGGAGGCGTACGCCGTCCCGCCGGGGTAGCCGTTCCGGCCGGCGGTGGAGCCGATGTTCACGATGTTGCCGCGCTCCCGCTCCACGAAGTGGCGGGCCGACTCCCGGGCCACGAACATGGCGCCCAGGACGTTCGTCTCCCACACGCTCCGCATCTGCTCGGCGGTGAGGTCCACCAGCCGGGAGCCGGCGCCGAAGCCGGCGTTGTTGATCAGCACGTCGTAGTCGCCGTCCAGCTCGTCCACCGTCTCCCGGACCAGGCGCCGGACGTCCCCCTCGTCGCTCACGTCCGCCTGCACCGGGTGGGCGCCGGTCTCGGCCGCCGCCTCCCGGAGCCGGTCGCCGCCCCGGGCGCAGATCACCACGTCGGCGCCCCGGTCGGAGAGCAGGCGGGCGGTGGCCCGCCCGATGCCGCTGCTCCCGCCGGTGACCAGCGCGCCCGCCGTCGAGATGTCCATCCTCTGGCTCCTCTTCCTCAGATTCGTTCCTTCATCCAGTTGATCATCCCGCCCTTGAAGAGGACCTCCTGCTGACGGTCCGAGAGCAGGTGGCGGGTCGTGACGGTGCGGCCGGTGGTGGCGTTCTCCACCTCCACCTCGGAGCCGGCGCGCACCTGGTCGTGGATGTCGCGGATCCGGAGCTCGTCGCCCTGCGAGAAGAGCTCGTAGTCCTGGTCGTCGATGAAGTTGAGCGGCAGGACGCCGAAGTTGACCAGGTTCTGCCAGTGGATCCGGGCGTAGTCGCGGGCCACCACCACGCGCAGGCCCAGGTAGCGGGGCGCCAGGGCGGCGTGCTCGCGGCTCGACCCCTGGCCGTAGTTCTTGCCGCCGACCACGGCGTGTCCGCCGTCGTCGCGGGTGTCCATGGCCTTGTCGTAGTAGTTCGGGTCGACCACGTCGAAGGAGAACTTGCTGATCTCCGGGATGTTGCTCCGGTACGGGAGCACGTCGGTGCCGGCCCGCAGGATCTCGTCCGTGGAGATGTCGTCCTCCGCCTTGAAGTTGATCGGGATCTCCACGTGGTCGGGGATCGGGTCCAGGTGGGGAATGGAGGAGACGTTGGGCCCCTTCCTGAGCTCCACCTTCCGGCTCTCTTCCGGCGACGGCGGCGCCTCCAGCGACTGCTCGTTGACGATCGGGTCGTCGGGGTCCGAGACGTCCGGGTACGGCATGTCCAGGTCCCGGGGGTCGGTGATCTCGCCGCGGAGCGCCGAGGCGGTGGCCGTCTCGGGGCTCACCAGGAAGACCCGGTCCTCCTTGGTGCCCGACCGGTCGGGGAAGTTGCGCGGCACCGTGCGCAGGCTGTTGGTGTCGGTGGCCGGCGCCTGGCCCATCCCGATGCACCCGTTGCACCCGGCCTGGTGGATGCGGGCGCCGGAGTGGATGAGGCTCAGCAGGTGGTCGTCCCGGTCCAGGTTCTCCAGGATCTGGCGCGACGTGGGGTTCACGTCGAAGGAGACGTCCGTCTTCACCTGCTTCCCCTCGACCATCTCGGCCGCCACCGCGAAGTCGCGGTAGCCGGGGTTCGCCGAGGAGCCGATGTAGGCCTGCGACAGGTCGCGGCCCACCTCCTCGCGCACCGGCACCACGTTGCCCGGGCTCGAGGGCTTCGCGATGAGCGGCTCCAGCTCGGAGAGGTCGATCTGCTCGTGGTGGTCGTAGGTGGCGTCGGGGTCCGCCTCGAGGCGCGTGAAGTCCTCCTCGCGGTCCTGGCCCTTCATGAACCGCCGCACCTCGTCGTCCGCCGGGAAGACGGTGCTCGTGGCGCCGAGCTCGGTACCCATGTTGGCGATGACGTGGCGGTCCATGGTCTCGAGCTCGTCCAGGCCGGGGCCGTAGTACTCGATGATCCGGCCCACGGCGCCGTCCACGTCGTGGCGGCGGAGCATCTCCAGGATCACGTCCTTGGCGCTCACCCAGTCCGGCAGCTCGCCGGTGAGCTCCACGCCCCACACCTCGGGCATCTTGAAGTAGTAGGGCTCGCCGGCCATGCACATGGCCACGTCCATGCCGCCGGACCCGATGGCCAGCATGCCGATGGCGCCGGCCGCCGGCGTGTGGCTGTCGGAGCCCACCAGCGTCTTGCCGGGCTTCCCGAACCGCTCCTGGTGCACCGGGTGGCTGACGCCGTTCCCGGGGCGGCTGTACCAGGCGCCGAACTTCTTGCAGGCGCTCTGGAGGAAGAAGTGATCGTCGGGGTTCTTGTTGTCCTCCTGGATGAGGTTGTGGTCCACGTACTGGGCGGAGAGATCGGTCTTCACCCGCTCGAGGCCCATGGCCTCCAGCTCCAGCATGACCAGGGTGCCCGTGGCGTCCTGCGTCAGGGTCTGGTCCATGCGGATCCCGATCTCCTCGCCGGGGGTCATGTCCCCCTCCAGGAGATGCGAATCGATCAGCTTCTCGGCGACGTTCTGGCCCACTTGATTCTCCCGTCTGGAAAGAGGCGTGCGGCGTTCGGACGAACGGCGTCTGCGTCGGTCGGCCGGACCGGCCGCGGGTGCGGCCGACGGGCCGACGGTCCTGGCGGCGGAGACGGGCCGTCGGGTCGACCGCCCGCGTGCGCCATCGGGCGCGGAATGGTAACGAACGAGGGGGGCGGCTTCAACGAGAATCGTTCCGGCCGCGGCCTCTCCGCGGAGACGCGGTGCCCGCGTGCGTGGAGGCAGGGACGGGCGGGGAACCGGAACCGCAGAGGCCGCGTACCAGTTCGGTGCCATGACGTTCACCGTGGGCCACTCGACCCGCTCGGCGGAGGCCCGGGAGCGGCGGGTGGCGGCCATGTGCGCCGAGGCGGTGCCCTGGCGCTGCCACCGGCAGATCATCGCCGACCACCTGGTGGCCCGCGGCCTGGGGGTGCGGCACATCCTGGACGAGGGACGGACCGACGGGCACTCGCTCCGTCCGATGGCCGAGGCGGCGGGAGACGGACGGGTGGTCTATCCGGGGACCGACGTGGAGCAGCCGGAGCTGTTCGAGTGAGGCGTTCCGGCCGGGGCGCGGCCGGAGAGCACGTCTCCGCCGCCCGGCCCCGGTGGCCTCAGCGTCGTCCCGGCGGCGGGTAGTCCACCGGCCGCAGATACCCCTCGCCGATGGCCGAGTCGGAGACCATGGCCACCGTGGGCGGGCGCCGCTTCCAGTGGGTGCCCTCCAGCCGCCGGTGGACGATCTCCACGGCCTCGGCGTCGAAGCCGCACTCCACCAGCCGCTCGGGGCGCTCCCCCCGGACGAGGTGGTGGAGGATCAGGTCGGCCTCGTCGTAGGTGACCCCCAGGTCGCCCTCGTCGGTCTGCCCCTCCACCAGGCCGGCGCTCGGCGGCTTCTCCACGACGCCCTCCGGCACGCCCAGGTGCCGCGCCAGGGCCCGGACCTGGCACTTGAAGAGGTCGCCCAGCGGGTTCACCGGCGGCGCGTCGTCGGCGTGCCAGGTGAAGTAGCCCAGCAGGCGCTCCGACTTGTTGCCCGTTCCGATGGGCAGGGCGTCCAGGGCCACCGACTGGTCGTAGAGCACGATCATCCGGGTGCGCGCCGCCACGTTTCCCCGGCGGCGGTCGCTGATCTCGGGCTCCTGACCCCGCACGTAGCCCTCGACGGCGTCGGAGATGTCGATCTCCTCCAGGTCCACCCAGAAGGTCTCCGCCACCTCTTCGGCGTCTTCGCGGCTCTCCGGCCGATTGGTCTCCGTGGGGAGCCAGAGCGCGGTGACGTTCTCCGGACCCAGGGCCCGGGCCGCGAGCCCCAGGGAGGTGGCCGAGTCGACGCCCCCGGAGAGGGCGAGCACGGCCCGGTCGAACCCCCGCTGCTCCCGGACCTCCCGCCGGAGGAAGCGCACCAGCCACTGCTCCACCAGCTCCGGGTCGATCTCCAGCGGCGAGCGGTCGTCCGGGTCCGGCGCGCCGGCGGCCTCGGGGTCCCCGCCGGGAGCCCGCGCTTCGCGGTGAGCGGGCGTCTGCGCGGTGACGCCTCCGTCGTCGTCCTCCTCTGCGTCCGCCTTCCCGGCGGTCTCCCCGCCGGGGGCGACGGCCGGGTCCGCCCACTCCTCCGGCGGCGCCAGCGGTGAGTTCTCCAGCACCCGGGGCAGGGCCTCCCGCAGGTCGGCCAGCAGCGGCTCGTCCCGGCGGGCCAGGAAGATCTGCTCCCGGTCCAGCCGCGCCGCGAGCAGGTGCTCGTCGAAGAGCGGCGCCCGGCGGAGGATCCGCCCGTCGGGTCCGGCCAGGAGCGCGGGGCCGGCGTAGGCCTTTCCTCCCTCGGAGCCCACCATCTGGGAGACCGCCACGTAGACCCCGTGCTCCGAGGCCGTCCGGCGGGCGATGCGGTCCCACGTCTTCGCGCTGTCCGGCCCCCGGCCGCCGGGCCCGGCGCCGCGGGCCGGGGCGGCGCTGGAGACCAGGATGAGCTCGGCCCCCTGCAGGGCGGCGACGGTGGGGAGGAGGGAGTGGAACAGGTCCTCGCAGACCAGGCACGCGACGCGTCCCCACCGGGTGTCGAAGGCCCGGACGCCGCTTCCGGCGTCCAGGAAGCGGCTCTCGCGGAAGACGCCGTAGGTGGGGAGGAAGACCTTTCGGTGCACGCGCCGGATTCCGGGGTCCCGGCCGCCGAGCTGGGTGTAGAGGAGCGAGTTGTACAGGTGGCCGTCGTGGCGCTCGTAGAATCCCAGGGCCACGTCCACGACCCCGTCGCTTCCCCCGGCGGCCCAGACCTCCTGCAGCCGCCGGTCCACCCAGGTCGCCGTCCGGGCGCACTCCCGCACGCCGCCCTCCAGGTCGTACCCGGTGAGGGAGGCCTCCGGGAAGAGGACCAGGTCGGCGCTCCGGTCGCCGCTCGTTGCCCGGCGGAGGACCTCGCCGATACTCTCCAGGCTGTCCTCCGGGGCAGCCTTCCGCGGCTCGTACTGGGCGATCGCCAGATCGATCATCGTGCGCGGAAACGTCTCTCCGCTCTCCGCGCCTGTCAACGAGGCCGCCGGACCGCCCGGGCCTCACCGACCGGTCGAGGCAGAGCGAACACCTCCAGAACGGACGAGCACGAGTGTACGAACTGGCCACATCCGCCGAGTGGACCCTCGTCGCCAGGGGGTTCCTCGTCCTCCTGCTGGTGGGGCTCCCGCTGGTGGCCTCACGGGGGGTCCCCGACGAGGAGGAGCTGGAGGAGCTGCCCGGCGCCCGCCGCGTCCTCTACCTGTCGACGGTGGTCTCCGTGGGCGCGCTGGCCCTGGTCACCTGGGCCGTCGCCGCCCTCACGGGCCTGGACGGCGGGGACCTGGGCTGGCAGGCGGGCCCGCCCCGGGAGCTGGCCCTGTGGACGGTGGGCCTCTCGCTGGCCGGGCTCGCCGTGGTGTGGGCCCTCACCCGCCTGGGCCAGCTCGCCGGCGCCGAGGAGAGCCCCCTGGTTCGGTTCCTGCTCCCCAGGAACCGGGGCGAGCGGTGGGGCTTCGCGGCGGTATCGGCCGTGGCCGGCGTGGGCGAGGAGTACCTGTTCCGCGGCTTCCTGCTCCACGGCCTGGTCGACTGGACGGGGAGCGTCTGGCTCGCGGTGGCCGTGGTCTCCGTCGCCTTCGGCGTCGGACACGGCTACCAGCGCGCCATCGGCGTCGTGAGGGCCGGAGTGCTCGGGGCCCTCCTGGCGCTGCCCGTCGTGTTCACGGGCAGCCTGTACCCGGCCATCGTCGCCCACTTCTGGATCAATCTGGCTATCGGACTCGGGGGATGGCGGACGCTCGTTCCCCCGGGAGGAGAGGAGATCACGTGAGACACCACATTCCCGGTACGGACAGAACGGACGGAGAGGGGCGTGCCGACACGTCGGGGCTCGGGCCCGGATGGGCGGCGGCCCTCGCGGCGGCCCTCCTGCTGCTCCCGGCCACCCCCGGCGCGGCGCTGGCCCAGGGCGGCGGAGCGGGCGGCCCGGCGGGCCGCCCCGGCGTCGAGGTCGGCGGCCTGCTCATCGCCGGCTTTCGGGCCGAGCCCCCGGAGTCGGCCCGCAGCACCGCCTTCGACCTCTTCCACGCGCGCCTCTCCGCCTCCGGCACCGCCGGGCTCGGCGTGGAGTACCTGGTGAAGACCGGCTTCGACCCGGCGGACCGCGACCTGAGCCTCCTGGACGCCCGCCTCACGGTTCCCCTGCGTCCGGAGCTCCGGGTCTCGGCGGGACAGTTCAAGGCCCCCTTCAGCCGGGAGGCCCTGATGGGGCCGGCGGAGCTCCAGTTCGCCGAGCGCGCCCAGGGGCCGGCCGCCCTGGCCCCGCTGCGCCAGGTGGGCGTCCAGCTCGCCGGCGACGTCCTGGACCGCCGGCTCCGCTACCGGGCCGGCGTGTTCAACGGCGAGGGACGGACGGCCGAGAACCCCGACGGTCTGATGCTGTACGCCGGCCGCCTGGAGTTCAGCCGCCTCGGCGGCGACGTGCAGTTCTACGACGAGCTGAACGTCACCGTCGGGGGCAGCGCCGCCTTCGCGGACGAGAGCGGGCGGGACGTCTCGGACGCCGGGCCCTTCCACGCGCCGCTGGCCGACGCCACGGACTTCCGGGGCGAGCGACTCCTGCTGGGCGGCGACCTGCAGGTGGCCTACAGGGGCGTGTTCCTGGCCGGCGAGTACGTGCGGGGGGAGTACGAACCGGAGCCGCTGATCGACGGGAGCACCGGGGCGCCGACGCAGGTGGCCGAGGGGGTCTCCGTGGAGGGCGGGTACAAGCTCTGGGGCGGCCTGGTGGACCTGATCGGGCGGGTGGACAGCTTCGATCCCCCGGCGGCGGGACGGAGGGACTTCCTGGTCCTGGGGGCGAACGTCTATCCCGGGCTGGACGCCCGGCTCGGGCTGCAGTGGGCCGCCCGGCTGGACGAGTCGACGGCACCTCCGAACGACGGCGTCACGTCGCCGGTCCCGAGCCCCCTGCCCGGCGGTCTGGCCGACGGGCAGTTCATCATTCGGCTGCAGACCGGCTTCTGAGGCGGCGCGGCGGGTCCGGCCGGATCCGCCGCGGGAGGAGGTCCGAGCCTACGCGCTGACCGGGGACCCGTCGCGCTGCCGACCGCCGCCCTCTCCCTCCTCGTCCTTTCCTCCGGTATGGCGGATGGTGCGGCCCTGCACCAGGTAGACCACGTCCTCGCCGATGTTGACGGCGTGGTCGGCGATCCGCTCGATGTTGCGGCTGATGAGGAGCATCTGGAGGCAGGCCGAGATGTCCTCGTCCAGCATGTGGGTGAGCATCACCCGGAACACCGACTCGTGCAGGGCGTCGACCTCGTCGTCACGGGCCCCCAGCTGACGGGCCGTCTCCGCGTCCAGGTTCACGAAGGCGTCCAGCGCGTCCCGAAGGATGCCACGCGCGAGCCGGTTCATCTCCTCCAGCTGCGGGGGCACCGGCGGGTACTCGCCCTTCTCCCGCAGCCGCAGAACCGCCTCGGCGATGTTGACCGCGTGATCGCCGACCCGCTCCAGGTCGTTGTTGATCTTGAGGATCGTGACGATGGTCCGCAGGTCGATGGCCATGGGCTGGTGGAGCGCCAGCAGCTCGATGGCCGTCTCCTCGATGGCGACCTCTTCGTCGTCGATCTCCTGGTCCCGCTCGAGGATCTCCTCCGGCTCGATGCTCTCCTGGCGCGTGGCCAGGGCCACCGCCTCCGCGACCTGCTCCTCGACGCCGTGCGACATGTCCAGGAGCCGCTGCTTGAGCGTGTCGAGCTGCTGGTCGAAGTGCTCTTTCGGCATGGCCCGTCACACCTCCGTGGCCCGGGACGCCCTCATCCGAAGCGTCCCGTGATGTACTGCTCGGTCCGCTGCTCCCGGGGATTCGTGAAGAGGCGGTCGGTGTCGCCGAACTCCACGAGCTCGCCCATGTAGAGGAAGGCCGTCAGGTCGCTGACCCGGGCCGCCTGCTGCATGTTGTGGGTGACGATGACGATCGTGTAGTCCTGCTTCAGGTCCTCGATCAGGTCCTCGATGCGTCCGGTGGCGATGGGGTCCAGCGCGCTGGCCGGCTCGTCCATGAGCAGGATCTCCGGCTCCACCGCCAGGGCCCGGGCGATGCACAGCCTCTGCTGCTGGCCGCCGGACAGCCCCAGGGCGCTGTCCTCCAGCCGGTCCTTCACCTCGTCCCACAGGGCCGCCGCCCGCAGGGAGGTCTCCACCCGCTCCTCGAGGTCGCCCTGGTAGCCGTTCACCCGCAGGCCGAAGGCCACGTTCTCGTAGATGGACTTCGGGAAGGGGTTCGGCTTCTGGAACACCATGCCGATGCGTCGGCGCACCTCCACGGGATCCACGTCGGAGTCGTAGAGGTTCTTGCCGCGGAAGAGCACCTCCCCGGAGACGTTGGCCGCCGGGATGAGGTCGTTCATCCGGTTCAGACAGCGGAGGAAGGTGCTCTTGCCGCACCCGGAGGGGCCGATGAAGGCCACGATCCGGTTCCGGGGGATCGACAGGCTGATCTCGCTGACGGCGGTATCCCCGTCGTAGTCCACGCTCAGCGTCCGGGTCTCGAGCGCGGCTTCCAGGTCCCGTGCCACGGGAGGCGTGTCCGCTCCCGGTGATCCGGACGTCGAGGGCGATCCGGACGCACCACCGGCCTCCTCCGGGGCCGTGTCCGCGGTATCGGCCTGAATGTCGACGAGCGGTTCCTCGGGCATCGCGCTACAGCTCCTGCCGGTACCTGTTGCGGAGATAGATGGCCGTCGCGTTCATGGCGAGGAGGATCACCAGCAGGACCAGAATAGCGCCGGCCGCCACTGCGTGAAACTGCTCCTCGGGACGTGCGGCCCAGTTGAAGATCTGAATCGGCAGCACCGTGAACTGGTCCAGGGGGCCCTCCGGGTCGAAGGCGATGAACGTGACGGCCCCGACCAGGAGGACGGGGGCCGTCTCGCCGATGGCCCGGGAGAGGGAGAGGATCGTTCCCGTGAGAATGCCGGGCAGGGCCACCGGGAGGACCTGATGGCGGATGGTCTGCCACTTGGTGGCCCCGATGCCGTAGGAGGCCTGCCGCAGCGAGCCGGGCACCGCCCTGATCGCCTCCTGGGCGGCGATGATCGTCACCGGCAGGATCAGCAGCGAGAGGGTCAGCGCTCCGGCCAGGACGCTCTGCCCCAGCGCCATGAAGCGGACGAAGACCGCCAGCCCCAGGATCCCGTAGACCACCGACGGGACGGCGGCCAGGTTCGAGATGTTCATCTGGAGGGTCCGGGTGAACCAGTTGCTCGGGGCGTACTCCTCCAGGTAGATGGCCGCCCCGACCCCCAGCGGGAAGGAGATCAGCGCCACCAGCCCCATCATCCACAGGGTGCCGAGCAGGGCCGCACGGATGCCGGCCTGCTCCGGGAACCGGGAGGGGTAGCTGGTCAGGAAGCTCCAGTCCACCCAGCGGTAGCCGTCGATGAAGACGTCGGCCAGGAGCACCACGAGCGCGACGATGCCGAAGACCACGGCGGAGAAGCACAGCCACTTGAAAGCCGTTCCCAGCCGCCTGCGGGCCTCACGACGGGGCTCGAAGTCCTCCTGCGCCTCCAGTCCGCCTCCGCCGGATCCCATCGCACCGGTCTCCCCGGCCACGGCCGTCGAGCTCACTCGTACACCTCGCGGAAGCGCTGCCGCACCACGTCGCTCAGCAGGTTGATCCCCAGGGTGATGACGAAGAGCAGGAGGCCCACGGCGAAGATCGATTGGTAGGCCGTCGTCCCGTGGGAGGCGTCTCCGAGGCTCGCCTGCACGATGTAGGAGGTGATGGTCTGGATGCTCTGCGTCGGGTCGGCGGTGACCCGGGCCGTCACGCCGGCCGCCAGATAGACGGCCACGGTCTCGCCGATGGCCCGGGAGACGGCCAGGATGAAGCTGGAGACGACGCCCGAGAACGCCGCGGGAACGACGACCCGGGTGGAGACCTCGAACTTGGTGGCGCCCACCCCGTAGGCCGCCTGCCGCAGCGATCGCGGAACGGCGCTGATGGCATCCTCCGACAGCGACGACACCATCGGTACGATCATGATCCCGACGACGATGGAGGCGCTGACCGCGTTGAAGACGCCGATCCCCGGAAAGACGTCACGGAGGAGCGGCGTGATGAAGGTGAGCGCGAAATAGCCGTAGACCACGGTCGGGATCCCGGCCAGCACTTCCAGCGCCGGCTTGACCACGTCCCGGACGCGGTCCGAGGCGTATTCCGACAGATAGATCGCGGTGGCGAGCCCCACGGGGAGGGCAACGACCGACGACAGTACCGCGATCATCATGGTCCCGTTCACCAGCGGGAGCACGCCGTAGCTGTTGCCGATCAGGGGCTCCCATTCGGTGCCCGTGAGGAACTCCAGGGCCGGGACCTCCCGGAAGAAGGCCACGGACTCGCCCACCAGGACGACCACGATTCCCACGGTCGTGAGAATCGAGATCACCCCGCAGAGGAAGAGGAGGCCCTCCACCACCCGCTCCCTCCACACGCGGGTGGAGGGACGGTCCAGCTGCAGGACCCCCTCCCGTCCCTGGCGGCCGGGCCCGCTCATCTCGTCGCCGGGCGCGTCACGTCAGCGACACGTCGGGAAGGTCGTGCCGGGCACCGTTCAGCTCGCGCCGGCGCTCTCCTGGCCGGCGCCGGCAGAGCCCAGGTGCTCCTGCATGATCTTCCGGTACCGCTCCTCGGAGAGGGGGACGTAGCCCACGTCGGGCACGAGGGTCGGTGCGTTGTCCAGGTAGTAGCGGACGAACTGCTCCACGGCCGGGCGCTGGAGTGCCGACTGCTTGACGTAGATGAAGAGCGGGCGGGCCATGGGCGCGTACTTCCCGCTCTCGATGGTCTCCCGGGTCGGCTCGACGCAGCCCGAGCCGCCGTCCACCGCCAGGGCCCTGAGCTCGTCCTGATTCTCGATGTAGTAGGCGAATCCGAAGTAGCCCAGCGAGCCCACGTCCCCGCGGACCCCGCGGACCAGCACGTTGTCGTCGGCGCTGGCCGTGTAGTCGGAGCGACTGGCGGCCTCCTCGCCGACCACGGTCTCCGTGAAGTAGTCGAACGTTCCGGAGTCCGTGTCCGGCCCGTAGAGCACGAGCTCGCGCTCGGGCCACTCGTCCCGGACCTGGCTCCACTGCTGGATGGTGCTCTCGGGCTGCCAGATCCGCCGCAGCTCCTCGACCGTGATGCACTGCGCCCAGTCGTTCTCCGAATTGACCGCGACGGTCACGCCGTCGTAGGCGACCGGGATCTCCACGTAGTCGACTCCGTTCTCCTCGCAGAGCTCCTGCTCGCCCTCGGTGATGGGGCGCGAGGCGTCGTTGATGTCGGTCTCGCCCCGGCAGAACCGGGCGAACCCTCCGCCCGTGCCCTTGGCGCCGGCCGTCACCCGGATGTTCCGGTTGGCGGCCGAGAACTCCTCCAGGACGGCCTCGGTGATCGGATAGACGGTGCTCGACCCGTCGATGGCCACGTTGCCCTCGGGTCCGCCGTCTCCGCCTCCGCAGGCCGTGAGAGCGATCGCCGCCCCGGCGGCGATGGTCGCCGTCGCAGACTTCCAGTTCATGATCTATCCTCGCTGGTTCGTTGTGCGTCCGTCGCGTTCAGATTCAGAAGTGAAACTGATACTGCATCTTGAAGGAGTTCGCGGACGACGTCCCGTCGTCGGCGAAGCTCACGAAATCCCAGTTGAGCGACACCTTGTTCCGCCCGGCGAAGAACACCTGCACGCCGGGCGTGAAGCCGTAAACCGCGTTGTTGTCGAGGTCCGTGTTCGGCTCGGTGACGGCGATCCGGAGCAGGGGCTCCACCGCCTCCACGTGCGGCACGTCCTCCACGTCGCTCCTGTAGCTGCCGATCACCTGGAAGCTGTGCATGGTGGCCAGCTCCGCGTCCGGCGGAGTGGGCGTACCGCCGACCGGCGACTCCAGGGTGTTCTCGCCGAACACCCATCCGGCCTGCACGTGGGGGCCGCCCTCGAAGTCGCCCAGCTCCGCCCACAGCTCGCCGTTTCCGTAGTACTGTCCGGCCAGGCGTCCCTCCGCGCCGGTGTAGGGCAGGTCCGTCAGCGCCCCGGCCACGGCCAGCTTCAGCGGCAGCTCCCCCGCCTCGAGGCTGTACTGGAGCCGCCCGACGAACTGCTTGTCCGTGTTCACGTCGCCGTTGGCCGCCGGGGGGCGTCCGTCGAACGTCCCGGCCCAGTACCGCACGTTCTCGCCGATCCGGCCGGAGAGCATGACGCCCAGGTCGTAGCTGGACAGCATGTTCCGCGTCGTGAGCTCCGCCATCGACAGGGCCCGGGGGCCCGGTACGCCCGGGACGTCCAGGTCCCGCTCGATGGTCAGGATCTGCGTCGAGCTGGTCAGGTGGAAGCCGTCGAACGGCTTCTTGAACTGACCGACCTGCAGCCTGGCCGACTCGCTGAAGGTGAGCATGCCGTAGGCGTCGCGGAGCGTGACGCCGCTCACCGATCCGTAGTCCGGCTCGATCTTGCCCGAGATGAAGTCGTTCACCGTGACCGTGGCCGAGAGCCGGGCCCGGCGGGCGAACCAGTCGACCCCCGGCGCCACCGAGGCGCAGGGCGACTCCGCGTCCGGCGGATCCCCGGCGCAGCTGCTCGTGACCGCCTGCAGCTGGAACCGTCCCGACAGGTCGATCTCCTCGGCGCTGGACACGATCGGAACACCCTCCTGCGCCGGTGCAGTCGACGGCACCGCCAGCAGTCCGATCAGCGCCACGGCAGCCACGTGAATCGGCCGGAAGCGCGCAGAGTCGCCTCCGGAGAGTGAACGCTCTCCAATCATCGGTATCGCTCCCTCTGTGAGGGCCCCCGGAGAAGGTCGCCGGACAGCGTCTCCGGAGAATGGAAGTTTACAGCGGAATGCGACGGTGACGTTATGAGGATGTAACGATCGTGTCACGTCGCCGCCCCACGTACGTCGTGAGGCCAGGAGCCACCGCGCCCGGCGAGCTGGCGGAGCTACCTCGCCGGGGTGCCGCGACCCGATGTCGCCGGCACGGTGAACCAGAACGTGGAACCCCGTCCCACCCGGCTCTCGACCCCGACCTCGCCGCCGTGGGCCTCGACGAGGTGCTTCACGATGGCCAGGCCGAGCCCCGTGCCGCCCTCCTCGCGGGAGCGTCCCGCGTCGACGCGGTAGAATCGCTCGAAGATCCGGTCGCGGTGGGCCGTGGGGATCCCGGGGCCCCGGTCCCGGACCTCGACGCGGATCATGCCGTCGACCGGCGCGGCCGAGACGGTGACCCGTTCTCCGGCCGGACTGTAGCGGGCGGCGTTGTCCAGCAGGTTCCGGAGGATGGACCGCAGGCCGCCCCGATCCGCCCGGACCGCCGTGTCCTCGTCGAGGTCGACGTCCAGCTCGAGATCCTCGTCGCGTCCCCCGGCCACCGCCTGCCAGGCCCTGCGCGTGGCGTCGGCCAGGGAGACCTCCACCGGCTCCGGCTCCCAGGCCCCGGATTCCACGCGCGACAGGTCCATGAGCTCGTCGATCATCCGCCGCATACGGACGCCGTTCTTCAGGATCCGCTGGCCGAAGTCACGGGCCCGCTCCGGCGACATCTCGGAGTCCGCCAGGGCTTCGGCGAAGCCCAGGACGCTGGTGAGCGGGGTCTTCAGCTCGTGGGAGACGTTGGCCACGAAATCACGGCGGACCCCCTCGAGCCGGCGGAGCCGGGTCAGGTCCCGGGACGTGACCACGGCCCCGTCGCCGTGGGGATGCACCGAGAGCAGGACGTGGCTCTCCCCGAGCTCGACCTCCCGGCTCCCGGCCTCGCCCTCCAGCCCCCGCTCCAGGAGCCGCCGCGGCGCCGGGTCCCGGAACATCGTGCCGAAGCGCTCGCCCACGGCGTCGTCGCGGCCCAGCACGTCCAGGAAGGCACGGTTGGCGCGGGTCACCCGGCCGTCGCCGCTCACGACGGCCACGCCCTCGTCCATGTGCTGGAAGACGTCCTCCAGCTCCTGCCCCTCCTCGAGGCCCTCCTCCATCCGCTCCAGGCGGTCGGCGATACGGTCGGAGGCACGGGCGAGTCGTGCCACCTCGTCGTCTCCCGACGGCCCGAGGCGCGCGCCGAACCGGCCCTCACGCAGCTCCTCGAGGGCGTGCCGTACCCGTCGGATCGGAGCCGCCAGGAAGCGCTCGAGGGGACCGGCGAGGGCCAGGAGCAGGAGGAGCACCCCGGCCGCCGCCACCACTGTGACCCGGCGGATCTGAACGACGGGTCCGTCCAGCTCCGAGGCCGGCATCGCCACCCTCAGAACCCCGGGTCCGTGGGGCACGGCCACGTAGAGGAGTTCCCGGGCGACGACGGTGCTCGCGCGGAGGTCGGATCCCACCCGGCCGGCGAGGGCAGCCCGGATCTCGGGCCGGTCGGAGTAGTCGCCCAGGGCGGAGAGGCGGTCGGAGGAGACCTCGGAGTCGCCGGCGATGCGGCCGTCCTCCCGCACGAGCGTGATACGGTGGCCGACGACCGACCCGAGGGCGTCCGCCAGGGAGTCCGAGAAGGCGGCGTCGCCGACGTGCTCGCTCGCCAGGCGGGCCTCGCGCTCCAGCTCGTCCGTCCACCGGTCCCGTATCTGCGACTCGAAGGGCCCCGAGGCCCACCAGAGGAGGGCCGAGGAGAGGACCGCCACCGAGAGGGCGACCGTGGCGAGGACCCGCGTCCGGAGAGTCATGCCCTTCGCTCCCGAGCGATGGTCCGCTTCCTCCGGGCAGAGCGGCGGGTGAGACGGCGCACGGTCAGCGGTCCACCGCCTGGAAGCGGTAGCCGACTCCGCGCACGGTCTCGATCAGGCCGCCGGCGTCCCCGAGCTTGGTGCGGAGCCGTGCCACGTGCATGTCCACCGTCCGCGTCTCGATGTCGGCGGTGGTCTCCCATACGGCCTGCAGGAGCTGGCGGCGGGACTGCACCCGCCCCCTGCGTTCCACGAGCGTCTCCAGCAGGCGGAACTCCAGCGGCGTGAGGTCCATTTCCTCGTCGTGGACGAAGGCCCGATGGGCCTCGCGATCGACACGCACGGGGCCCACCGACAGGCCGCGGCCGGCCGAGACGGGCCCGGACTTCGCGCGCCGGAGGAGCGCCTTCACCCGGAGCACGAGCTCGCGGTTGCTGAACGGCTTCGTCACGTAGTCGTCGGCGCCGTACTCGAAGCCCCTGACCCGCTCCTCCTCCTCCTGGCGCGCCGTGAGTAGAAGGATGGGGATGTCCTCGGTACCTTCGTCCCGGCGCAGGGTCTTGAGGACCTCGTACCCGTCGATGCCCGGCAGCATGAGATCGAGGACGATGCAGTCGGGGTGCTCGTCCCTGGCCGTGGAGATCGCCGAGCGGCCGTTGACGGCCGTGCTGACCTTGAAGCCCTCCTGGCTCAGCTGATACACGAGGAGGCTGAGGATGTCCGGTTCGTCGTCGACGACGAGGATGTGTTCGTCGGCCATGGCTCCTGACGTGGGCTCGGGGTCCGTGCACGGTCGCCCGTCGTGGATAACTGGCGAGGCGAAACTGCGGCGCGCAACCGCGCTGCACCGAGCCGCGCCCGCGGAATCGAAGACGTGACCGAATTCGTCGAGCTCGCGGCCACCGGGGCCTACGTCCTGATCCTGCTGCTCCTGTTCCCCTTCGGACTCCACCGCCTCTACCTGCTGTGGCTGCGGTTCCGGCGGGATCCCGGTCACGAGAGGGACACCTGGACGGGCGAGCTCCCCCCCGTCACCGTGCAGCTCCCCGTCTACAACGAGGCGAACGTCGTGGAGCGGGCCATCGACGCCGCCTGCCGGCTCGACTACCCGTCGGACCGGCTGGAAGTGCAGGTCCTGGACGACTCCGACGACGGGACCTCCGAGCTCGCCGCCCGCCGCGTCGCCGCGTGGCGGGAGCGGGGAGTCGACGTCCGGCACCTGCAGCGGAAATCGCGCGAGGGATACAAGGCCGGCGCCCTGGCCCACGGCGTGGAGCGCGCTTCCGGCGACTTCTTCCTGATCCTGGACGCCGACTTCGTCCCGGAGCCGGAGCTGATCCGACGTCTGCTTCCCGCCTTCGACGACCCGGAGGTGGGCCTGGTCCAGGGCGCGTGGTCGCACCTGAACGAGGACGACGGCGGGTGGCTCACCCGGGCCCAGGCCGTTCTGCTCGACGCCCATTTCGCGGTGGAGCACGAGGCCCGATGCCGGTCCGGGCTCTTCTTCAACTTCAACGGCACGGCGGGGATGTGGCGGCGCGAGTGTCTCCGCGACGCCGGCGGCTGGGAGGGGGACACCCTGACCGAGGACCTGGACCTGAGCTACCGGGCCCAGCTCCGGGGCTGGAAGGGTGTCTACCGCGACGATGTCCGGGTCGCCGGCGAGCTTCCGGCCTCGGTGCGCTCGCTGGAGGTCCAGCAGGAGCGGTGGGCCCAGGGCGGCGTGCAGACGGCCCGAAAGCTCCTGCCGGCCATCTGGCGGAGCGGCGAGTCTCCCGCCGTGAAGATGGAGGCCACCTCCCACCTGCTCAGCCACCTGGCCCACCCGCTGACCACTGCACTGGGGGTGGCCCTTGCGGCCGCCGGCTTCCTGGGCGGTGTGCAGGGGCTCCCGGACTGGTTTCACGCCCTGGCCCTGTCGCTGGCCGTCCTCCCCTTCCTGCTCTTCTACGGGGTCGCCGCGTGGCTCCGGGGCGCGCGTCCCGCGGCCGGGCTGCGGAAGGTCGCGGAGGCGATGACGCTGGGGATCGGCCTGGGGGTTCCGCTGAGCGGCGCCGTGGCCCGGGGAGCGGTCGACGCGGGAGAGGACACACCGTTCCGCCGCACCCCGAAGATCGGCTCCGGCCTCCTCCGGCAGTACAGCGTCTCCCTGCGGCCCGTCCGGACCCTCCTCCGGCTCGGCCTCGGGCTCCTGCTGCTGGTGGCGACGGCGCGCCACCTGGCTGCCGGTGACCCGGCAGCCGTCCCCTTCACGCTGCTCTTCGCCGCCGGCTACCTGTCGACGGCGGTCTCCAGCCTCCGGGGCGCGGCCTCCTGACCTGACCCTCGCGGGCGAACCGCCCGCGGCGCTCCCAACCCGGACCTGTCCACGACCCGGGTCGGCCCACCCCGCTCCCTCCCGCTATCTCCGGGTCGCGGCGGATCGTTACCCCGCCGTTACCCCGGCTGTACCTCCCCGTGAATCAGCGCTGGTATCATCCCATCCGAATCGGGGAAGGAAAGGACGACGGTCGACCGGCCGTCCGTGCCGAAGCGCCTGATTCTCGCCGTGTCGGACCCAACAGACTCGCAGCTCCGACGTCTCGGATACATCGATCGCAGGAGGTTTCAGCGTGACCCGAACAGCACCGGCCAGCCCCCCCGGCAGCAGGCTCGCCAGCGTCGTCGCCGCGGCGGCACTCCTGGCCGCGGCCGCACCCGCTCCCGCACAGGACACCGACCGGGCGACCGGCCGGATCCAGGGACAGGTCGTCGACTCCGAGGACGGATCGCCCGTCTCGTCGGCGACGGTCCAGCTCCAGGGCACCCGAATCGGGACCCTGACGGACCTGAACGGCCGCTACCAGCTGAGCCAGGTTCCGGCCGGAACCCACGAGCTGGTCGTGAGCAGCCTCGGCTTCTCGCGGAAGACGGTGACGGGGGTGACCATCGAGGCGGGTCAGGCGACGAGCCTCGACGTCACGCTCTCCCCCGAGGCCGTGGAGGTCAACGACCTCACGGTCTCCGTGGAGCAGGAGAAGGGGTCGGCGGCGGCCCTGCTGGACGAGCAGAAGCAGTCCCTGACGGTCAGCGACGCCGTCGGCGAGGAGCAGATCTCCGGTCTCCCCGTGTCGAACGCGGCCGAGTCGGCGAAGCAGATCGCCGGTGTCACGGTGACACAGGGGAAATACGTCTTCGTGAGGGGGCTGGGGAAGCGATACAGCCAGACGTCCCTGAACGGATCGCCGCTTCCGAGCCCGGAGCCGGAGAAGTCGGTGGTGCCGCTGGACCTCTTCCCGGCGGGCTTCCTCCAGAGCGTGAAGGTCCAGAAGACCTACACGCCGGACGAGGGGGCGGACTTCTCGGGCGGGACGGTGCAGATCGAGACGAAGGAGTTCCCGGACCGGTTTACCGCGAAGTTCTCGGTGGGCAGCAGCGTCAACACCCGGAGCCAGTTCAACGACGGCTACCTGAACTACCCGGGCGGGTCGCTGGACTTCCTGGGGATCGACGACGGCAGCCGCAAGATGCCGTCGACCATGACCGAGGAGCTGGGCGGCCTCAGCGGACAGTCGCTGCCGGCCAGCGCCTCCAGCCGCGAGCGCCTGGGCGAGTCGCTCCTCGGCGATCTCTCGCAGTTCTCCCCCACCGCCGGCTCGACCCCCAGCAACGTGGACTGGAGCTTCGCCCTGGGCGACCGCACCGAGGTCTTCGGCGACGATTTCGGCTACTTCCTCGCCGGGAGCTATGCCAACAGCTACTCGATCCGCCGGGACGAGATCGAGAGGAAGTGGAGGACCACGGCCTTCGACCCGGAGCTGGTGGCCGAGCGCGAGGTCGAGCCCAACGTGAACTACGAGTTCACGCGGGGCAGCCAGGACGTGGAGTGGGGCGGCATCGGAAACTTCACCTACCAGCCGACGCCGAAGCACCAGATCAGCCTGAAGACGCTCTACAACCGGCACGGCTCCGACGAGGCACGGACCTACGTCGGCCCCAACCGGGAGGACCTGGGCGGAGTGCTCCGGGACGAGCGGCTGCGGTTCATCGCCCGGGAGATGGCCTGGGGACAGCTCTCCGGCGAGCACCAGGTACCCGGCGACCTCCGCCTGGAGTGGCGGGGCGGCGCCGCCCGGGCGAAGCGGGAGGAGCCGGGTCTGCGCGAGGCCATCTACAAGCGCGGGTTCACCGACGAGGACGAGCCCTTCGTTCTCGAGAACACGGGCGAGAGCGCCCGCTACCTGTTCAGCGACCTGACGGAGACGGACGTCAGCGGGGGGCTCGACCTCACGATCCCCTTCGAGCTCCTCACCGAGCGGGACACGGAGGTCAAGGTCGGCGTCTCGGCCCGGGACCGGGGACGTGACTTCGCGGCGCGCCGCTTCCGCTGGCGCTTCAACCAGGGGGCGTCGATCACCAGCCTGGACTCGGTGCTGACGCCGCAGAACGTCTCCGGGAGCCTGGACGGGGTGAACAGCCTGATGCTCACGGAGCTCTCCGAGCCCGGTGACACCTACACGGCCGACGACGACCGAATCGCCGGCTACGGGATGATCACCGTTCCGCTGACCGGCGACGTCACGGCCACACTGGGCGCCCGGGTGGAGCGGTACGAGCTGACGCTCCGCGATCTCACGCAGACGACGGACTCCACGACCCTGCTGTCGAGCCAGGAGCGCACCGACGTCTTCCCGGCCGTGAACCTGACGTACTCGCTCACCGACGACATGAACCTCCGGGCAGCCGCCAGCAGGACCACCGACCGGCCGGAGTTCCGGGAGCTCGCCCCCTTCCAGTTCACCGAGGCGGCCAGCCTGCGCCAGGTCTTCGGAAACCCGGAGCTGGAGGCCGCCGAGATCACGAACGTGGACCTCCGCTGGGAGTGGTTCCCGGGGGCCGGCGAGGTGGTCTCGCTGAGCGGCTTCTACAAGGAGCTGGAGAAGCCCATCGAGCAGGTCTTCATCTCGGCCGCCGGCGAGGCGTACTCCTACCAGAACGCCGAGGACGGTCGCATCTACGGCGCGGAGCTCGGCGCCAGGAAGCGGCTCGGCCTGCTCCACGACGTCGGCGGGTTCACGGTGGGCGGCAACCTGGCGCTCATCGACTCCCGGGTGAACGTCCGCCGCGGCGGCATCTACAACCCGACGAACCTCGAGCGCGCCCTGGAGGGGCAGTCCGACTACGCCGCCAGCGCGACGCTCAACTACCGGACGCCGGACCGGGGAACCGAGGTCGGGGCCTCCTTCAACGTCTTCGGCGAGCGGATCACCGCCGCCGGCGGCTCCGGGCAGCCCGACGTGGTCGAGCAGCCGCGCCCGGAGCTCGACTTCACCGTCAGCCAGTCCCTGGGGCCCCGCGTCGACATGGAGCTCGAGGCCACCAACCTGCTCGACTCCGAGCACCTGTGGGAGCAGTCGATGAACGGCATCACGCGGGTGCAGAGGCGCTATACCACGGGGCGGACGTTCTCCGTGAGCTTCACCTACGGCGGATGACCGCCGGATCGATCACGGCCTCCTGACGAGGCACGGCACATCGGAAATCGTCCACCCACGAGGTGGGCGCAGAGGACCGTTCACCAGAGCGGTGAACACGCGGGAGAGCTTCGAATCCACCTCAAATACGAGGAAGAGGAATACGATGAAACTGACTATGTACAGGGGCGCTGCGATCGTCGCCGTGCTGGGGATGCTGTCCCTGGCGGCGTGCAGCGATGACAACGGGAACAACGGAACGGGCCCTGACGCCCCCTCCGCTCCCGGCAACGTGCAGGCCACGGTGAGCCAGGACACCATCACGGTCACCTGGGACGCCGTCTCCAGCGCCGACGAGTACGGGGTGCGCATTTCCTCCAGCTCGGACGAGCGGACGCAGACGGTCCAGTCCGGCACCACGACGGCCACGTTCGGCGGCGTGAACCGGGGCCAGACCTACGCTGCCCAGGTGCAGGCGTCCAACGGCGCGGGATCGTCCGGCTACAGCGCGTCCGCATCGGTGGACGTGCCGGCGCCGAACTCCGATGTCGCCGTGATCGACAGCGACATCACCACGGACACCACCTTCACCGCGGACAGGGACTGGGTGCTCGACGGGCCCGTCTTCGTGGGCGGCGACTGTGGCCCGTCCGGGGACTGCGCCGACGCCGTGACGCTCACCATCGAGCCCGGCACCACCGTCTACGGCCGCAAGGACCCGACGACGAGCGTCCGGGGCAGCTACCTGGTCGTGTCGCGCGGCTCGAAGATCATCGCCGACGCGAATCCGAACGACCAGGGGTGCACCAGGCCGACGGCGGACAGCGTGATCGTCTTCACTTCCGACCAGCCGCGGGGCCAGCGCGCCCGGGGCGACTGGGGAGGGCTGGTCATCAACGGCCAGGCGCCCATCAACTCCGGCCAGGAGGCCCAGGGAGAGGGTGACTCCGGCCTGTACGGCGGCACCGAGGCCGACGACGACAGCGGGGTGCTCTGCGGCGTCCGCGTCGAGTACGCCGGCGACGACGTCACCGCCACCGACCAGCTGAACGGGATCGCCTTCCAGGGCACCGGCTCCGCCACCACCGTCGACTACGTCCAGGTGCACTACAACGTCGACGACGGTACCGAGCCCTTCGGCGGGACCACGACCCAGACGCACATGGTCATGACCGGCATCGGTGACGACAGCTTCGACGGCACCGACGGCTACCAGGGCTTCATGCAGTTCCTGATCGCCCAGCAGCGCGGCGACAACGCCGACCAGGGCCTGGAGCTGTCCAACAACGGCTCGACGCCGGACGCCAGCCCGCACTCGTCCGCGGTTCTGGCCAACGCCACGCTCGTGGGCGCGGGCGTCGACCTCGGGAGCGGCGAGATCGCCGCCGAGGGGAGCTCCAGCGACGCGGGTGTCCTGCTCCGCGAGGGCTCCAACTACCGCGTGTTCAACAGCATCGTCACGGGATTCGGCGCCAGCGGCTTCGACGTCGAGGGCGCGCAGACGGCCCAGTACGCCGACAACAGGCTGGCGGGCCAGACGGATCCGTCCAGCACCCTCCGCTTCGAGGGCAACATCGTGTACTCGAACGTGGCCCAGGGCGGAGCCGCGGCCGACAACCTGGCCGACGAGTCCGGTGACGGCTACAGCCAGTCGGAGAACGAGAACTTCTTCACCGAGAGCGGCTTCAACAACATGCTCGCCGATCCGCAGCTCGCGAGCGGAGCCTTCGACATCGGCAGCATGAGCAGCCCGCCCAACCTGGTCCCGAGCGGCACGCCGTCGGGTTACACCGCGGTGGACGTCTCGGCTCTCAACAACGGGCCCGGTCTGGTGATGCCCACCGACGGCCGCACGCTGCAGCAGACCAGCTACGCCGGCGCCGTCGAGCCCGGCACTGCCGTCGCGGACGCCTGGTACTCCGGGTGGACCGTGTGGACCGTGGGGGGAGACGACTCCCGCCCCGCGCCGGGTAGCTGACGCTACGCCGGCCGAACCCCGAGACAGACGGCCGACGGCCGTCGGCCCGGAATCAGCGACGAGCAGGGGCGCCAGCCGGCGCCCCTGTCGTCGTTCATCACGACCTGCGAGGAGAGAAGAGGAGAAGAATGGAGAAACTGCGACGCGACGGACGGAGGTCCGCCTCGCCGCCGGTCATCGCCGCCCTGCTGATCGCCGTCGTCCTCACGGGTCCGGCCGCCGCTGGCTGCGGCGACGTGGCACAGGCACGGGGGATGGCGCGGGCGAAGGAGAGCCCGGAGGCGGTGGCGCGAGCCGTTCTCGACGCCATCGAGCGGAGGAGCGAGCGGGGGCTCGGGAAGCTGCTGGTGACCCGCGACGAGCACCGGAACCTGTTGTGGCCCCACCTGCCGGAGCGGGGGACGCTTCCCTTCGGCTACGTGCGAAAGCTGAACCGGCACAACACGACCGAGGGAATCGACGCCGCGCTCAGAAAGTACGGCGGAGCGGAGCTGGAGCTGGTCCGCGTCGAGTTCCAGCGGGAGCCGGAGCACTACGAGGACTTCACCCTTCACAAGGGCGCGCGCGTGTGGGTGCGACGCGCTCCGGACGGGGAGGAGGGCTACATCGAGATCCTGGACGTCCTGGTGGAGTGGAACGGACGCTGGAAGCCGTTCAACTACCGGGAGTAGACGCAGCCTCCCGCTCCCGGGCGCCGTCGACGGCCAGGAGGAGAATCGGCGGGGCCCAGGTGAGCGCCGAGAGCCACGCCGGCTGCGGCCACTGCCCGGTGGCCATGAACGTCTCGTGGTGCCAGTAGCCCAGCAGGGCGGTACCGGTGAAGAGAATCCAGCCGCGGCTGCCCCGGAGGGCCGCCAGCGGAAGCACCCAGAGCACGTACCAGGGGTGGAGCGTGGGCGAGACCAGCAGGCCCGCGCCGACCGTCCACAGCAGCGTCCGCTCCAGCGGCCAGCGGCGCCAGGCCGCCCAGCCCGCGACACCGGCCACCGCCACGGCGCCTGCCCACCGGGCCGGGTCCGCCCCTCCCAGCACGGCCGACAGCAGCCGGTGGGGGCCCGGGTTGAACGACCACCGGCGGGCGTACTCGAGCAGCCCGTCCGTCATCGCGCTTCCGGCCCCCAGCAGGTACGGGAGGGTCAGGGCGCCGGCCACGGCGGCGAAGAGCAGGGCGGCCCGTCCCCCGCGACGGCGCCAGAGGGCCGGCAGGGCGGCCGCCGGGGCGAACTTCACGCCGGCGGAGAGGGCCAGCCACGCACCTCCTCCCGCGGCTCCGGCGGCCAGGGCCAGCGTCATGGGCAGGAGCCCCAGGGGCTCCAGGTGTCCGCTCCACGCCACCTCCACCAGGAGCAGCGGACACCAGAGGTAGAGGAGCAGGGGGAGGCGGCCGTCGCCCCCGCGCCGCCGGGCCAGCCGGCGGATGACCTCCGCGGCGGCCAGGTCGGCGACCACCCAGGCGGCCTTGAAGACCCACACCGCGGGCCCGGCCAGGGCCAGGACCGCGAAGACGAGCTGGGCCGCCGGCGGGTAGATCGTCGACACCCCCGGGTGGTTCACCAGTCCGTGCCAGGCCGTGCGCAGCTCGGCCAGCTCCGGCGCCGCCGGCGGGTGCACGTACGGGTTCACCCCGTTCAGCTGCACCCAGCCGTCCCACATGTACCGGTAGATGTCGTCGGTGAAGTGGGGGAGGAGCGGGAGCAGGGCCAGGCGCGCGGCGATCCCGACGATCCACAGGTCCCGCGTCCTCAGCCCCGGCGCCCGCTCCGCGCCGGCGCCCGGCCGCAGCCCCGGGCCGCCGAGCCGGGCCGCGGCGGCGGCGTAGCAGGCGAAGGCCCCGCCCCACAGCGCCAGGGCCGGGAGCGGGGTCCCGCGCGCTCCCGGGAGCCAGCCCACGGCGGCCAGGAGCCCGACCTCCACGACGCCCAGGGCCACCACGGTGGCGCCCTCGCCGTCCGAGCCCCACGATGGGGACCATGGCAGCCACGAGCCGATCATCGGAGAGCGGGAAGGCCGGCGGCGTGACGGTGCTCGTCCCGGCGCGAAACGAGGCGGAGAGCCTGCCCGAGGTGCTGGCGGCCCTGGAGGACACCCGGCCTGACTACCGGGTGCTGGTGGTGGACAACGGCTCCACGGACGCGACCGCCGGGGTGGCCCGGGAGGCCGGGGCCCGGGTCGTCGCCGAACCCCGGCCGGGCTACGGGCGCGCCTGCCAGGCGGGGATCGCGGCGGAGGCCCGCCGCCGGCATCCCCCCGGGGTGCTGGCCTTCCTGGACGCCGACGACCGGCGCGGGCCGGCGGAACTCCCCGGTGTCGTGGAGCCGGTGCGCCGCGGGAGCGCCGAACTGGTCCTGGGCCGACGCCGCCGGGAGGACGGTGTGCCGCCCCACGCCGCCGCCGGCAACGCCCTGGTCAGCGCCGCCCTCCGGGGGGTGTACGGGTGGGCCGGCCGCGACATGGGGCCGCTGAGGGCGATCCGGTTCCGGAGCCTGCTGGCCCTCGGCCTCGACGACCCGGACTTCGGGTGGAACGTCCAGATGCACGTGCGCGCCCTCCGGGCCGGCCTCACGGTGCGCGAGGTGCCGGTGCGCTTCGAGCCGCGGCAACGGGGCGAGTCCAAGATCAGCGGGGTGCCGTCTGCAGTGGTCCGAGCGGGCGCCACGATGATCGGCACGCTGGTGCGCGAGGCCATCCGACCGCGCTGGCGGTGAGGGAGGTCTCAGTCGCGGACGGAGACGAGGAACTGGCGGAGGGTGGAGTCGTCCATGCCCCGGGCCCGCTCGATGACCTCCTCCTCGGTCTCCTCCACCACGATCGGCGCCGTGTCCAGCCGCCGGTCGCCCTGTCGGAAGGAGATCTTGCCGCGGACCAGCTCGCGTCCCGCGCGCTCGACCAGCAGGTAGAGCTCCCACGGGCCGTCGTCGGAGTCCTCCAGGGTGCCGAGAGAGATCTCCTCGGCGTCGCCTCCCCACATATGGAGCTGGGGGCGCGACGCGTCGTCCCCCTCTTCTCCGTCCGCCCGGTCGTCGCTCATTCCCCGTGTCCGCCGGCCTCGTCGTTCGGGCCCTCGGAGCCGCAGATCCGCTCCACCGGGCTCTGGCCCAGGCCCAGGAGATAGGGCTCGAATTTCTCGGGGTCCTGGCGGTACTCCCGGATCCACTCGTCCATCTCCGGGAGGGGGACGCTCTCGCGCAGCTTCTCGGTGACCAGCCGAACCTGCGTCCGGTACCCGAGCTTGCCGGGCTCGAGGCCGGCCTCGTGGGCGGCCTCCTCCATGATGTCGTAGATGCGATCGTCGGAGAGGGCGAGGAAGATCTCCGAGATCCGGGCGGAGCAGTAATCGAGATACTTCGCGCGCAGGGTGGAGTCGGTCCCCTCGTCCGCCTCGGGAGGGGGCCAGTCCGAGTCGCTGTCGGCGTGGTGGTTCAAGTCTCCGCCCGTCTCGCGGCGCTCTCTCGACCGCCCTTCAGCGTGTGGGGTTCCGCACGACCGCTCGAAAGAGGTTTCCAATCAAGTATCTAGCCGAACCTCCCCGGGCAGTCAAGAAAACCCCCGCCGCGACCGGAGATTCCGGCCGGGCGGGGGCGGGGACGGAGCGCGCTCCGTTCGGGGCGGCGGATTCCCCGGGCCCTTGGCGGGCCCGGATCCGACGCCGTCGGATCAGGCTTCCGGCGTGCGGTCCTCCATGGCCTGATCCAGCTCCTGGTACACTGCGCGTCGCGTCAGCCCGTACCGGATGACCTTGCTCAGGAACTCCGGGTCGTCCTGCCGAACCCGCTCCACGTCCTCCGCCAGATCCTCGGGGAGGTCGAGCGCGAATTCGACTTTCCTGGTGTCACGGGCTTGCCACATGGACCCAGTCCTTCTCCTCGCGGGAATTCGAGAGTCGGGGCGAATGAGAGGTCGGGGATGCCGTCGCGCGGGGCCGTCCGAACGTCCAGCGACGGCGGCGCTCCCTCGACGCGGATCGAGTATAAATCGGCCGACTCGAGGGTGACAAGAAGCCCACCGCGGCCGTCGAAATTCGGGCCGATCGCACACCGACCTGGCAGTCAACGGGTTATCAACGGTGGGGAAAACCGCCCGCCGTGTGGATTCCGCGGTGTGGAAATGTGGAAAATCCGCGGCGAGCGGACGTAGGATCGAGGCGCCACGGGGGAGGTCGGTGTGTGGCGGGGGCGAGCGATGATCCACGATCGGGAGGGGCCGGCCTCCCCGTGAAATCCGCTCCGATCGCCGCCGGCCAGCGACATCGGGTCCCCGGCGGGTGATCCGAGCGCCAGGGCACGGTAGCTTGCCGCGGCGGGCCGGCGGACCGACGTCCGGTTCGCGGGGCCATCCGATCGCGTCGGAAGAGACAGAACGGCAGCCGAGGAGCGGGAGATGGGGTCCAGCAAGACGCGCTGGGGCGGGCTGATCGTGGCGCTGGTGCTCGTGGGAGCCGGAGTCTTCTTCGCCGGCGACGTGCCGCAGAGCGGGGAGCACTACGGCTTCTGGTCGGTCATCCCGCCCCTGGTGGCCCTGGTCCTGGCCTTCGCCCTGCGCGAGGTGGTGTCCGCCCTCCTCATCGGCATCGCCCTGGGCGGGGTCATCGCGGGCCAGCTCAACATCGTGGACGCCTACCTGATGCCCTCCATCGGCTCGCAGGACTACGCCCTGATCCTGCTGGTCTACCTGTGGGCGCTGGGCGGGATGATCGGGCTGTGGACGCGGACCGGCGGCGCGCATCGCTTCGCGACGTGGGCCGGCGAGCACATCGTCCGGGGCCCCCGCACGGCCAAGTTCTTCGCGTGGATCATGGGGCTGGTCTTCCACCAGGGCGGCACCGTGAGCACCGTGCTCACCGGCGCCACCGTGCGCCCGGTAGCGGACCGGAACCGGGTGGCCCACGAGGAGCTCTCCTACGTGGTGGACTCCACCGCCTCGCCGGCGGCCACGCTGATCCCCTTCAACGTGTGGCCGATCTACGTGGCCGGGCTGGTGGCCGGCACGGTGCCCGTGATCGCCAGCCAGCAGGAGGGCATCCAGTTCTTCTTCCAGGCTGTGCCGTTCAACTTCTACGCGATCTTCGCCATCACCTTCACGCTCCTCTTCTCCTGGGAGAAGATGCCCTGGATCGGCTCCAAGATGGAGGCGGCCCGGGACCGGGCCCGGGAGACGGGGAAGCTCGATCGAGACGGCGCGGAGCCCATGGCCGCCGCGGAGCTGGCCGAGCTGAAGGTGCCGGAGGACTACGACGGCGGGCTCATCGACTTCTTCGGGCCCATCGGGACCCTGCTGGGCGTGGCCATCATCCCGTACGTGACCACGTACTTCATCATGGGCCAGAAGGAGGATCCGCTCCTCCCCATCGCCGAGGCCTTCCTCCTGGCGGTCCTGGTGGCGGCGACCATCGCGCTGACCAAGGGGATGACCCTCCAGAAGGTGATCGACGGCTTCGTGGACGGGTGCAAGGGCGTGACGATCGGCGCCATCGTGCTGGCACTGGCCGTGACGCTGAAGTCGGTGGTCGACGACCTGGGCACGGCCGCCTACATCGTGCAGACGCTGGGCGACGTCATCGCGCCCATCGCCCTCCCGGCCATCCTCCTCCTCATGTGCATGCTCATCGCCTTCTCGGTGGGCACGTCCTGGGGCACCTACGCGGTGGTGTTCCCGGTGGCCATGCCCCTGGCGTGGAACGTGGCGGCCGACCCCTTCTTCCTGACTCTCTGCTTCGGGGCCGTCACCGGCGGCGCCGTCTTCGGCGACCAGTGCTCGCCGATCTCCGACACCACGATCCTCTCCTCCCTGGCCACGGGCACCGATCTGATGGACCACGTCTACACCCAGATTCCCCTGGCGCTGGGCGCGGCGGGGCTGGCGGCCATCGTCTACACGGTGATGGCCGGGTTCGTGGTGTGACGGAGATGAGGAAGGAGGGCCCCGTCGGGGCGGCGGCCGCACTGGCCCTGGCGGCGCTCCTCGGCGGTCCGGGCGCGGGCCCCGCGGCGGCTCCGCAGGAGGCCACCGAGACGGACGTCGACCCGTCCCCCGGGTTCGACGTCCTGCACTACGACTACCGCGTCTCGCTGGCGGAGCGCGATCCCGCCATCGAGGCCCGTCAGCGGGTGCGCTTCCGCGTGGACCGGGGCGGCCTGGCCCGGGTGCGGCTCCACCTGGAGGGGCTGGAGGTCGACTCCGCCCTGGCGGGAGGGCGGCGGGTCCCGGCGTCGCGGACCGGCGGGGCGGGCGGGGCCGCCGTCTCGATTCCCCTGGCCGACTCCGCCGACCTCCGCCCCGGGGACACGGCGACGGTGACGCTCTTCTACGGCGGTCGGCCCGAGGACGGCCTCATCCTGCGTGAGAACGTCCACGGCGACTGGACGGCCTTCGCCGACAACTGGCCGAACCGCGCCCGGCACTGGTTCGCCTCCGTGGACCACCCGGCCGACAAGGCGTCGGTCACCCACCGCCTGGAGGTGCCGGCGGACTGGGCCACGGTGGCCAACGGGGTGAAGACCGCCGACCGGCCCGTGGGGCCGGGGAGACGCCTGCACGTGTGGAGACAGGAGGCGGCGATCCCCGTCTACACCATGGTGATCGGGGCCGGGCGCCTGGCGGTGGTGGACAACGGCCGCGCCCCGGACGCCGGCCGCGGGGGGCACGACGTGCCCGTCACCCGGGTGGTGTTCCCGGAGGACGTCGAGGTCACCGCCGGGCCGTTCCGCCGCTCCGTGGAGATGATCGAGATCTTCGCGCGCCTGGTGGCCCCCTTCCCGTACCGGAAGCTGGCCCAGGTGCAGTCGGCCACCCGCTACGGCGGGATGGAGAACGCCGGGGCGATCTTCTACTCCGAGGAGGCCCTGGCCGAGGGGACGATGAGCGAGACCACCGTGGCGCACGAGGTGGCCCACCAGTGGTTCGGCGACGCCGTGACCGAGGCCCGGTGGACGCACCTGTGGCTGAGCGAGGGCTTCGCCACCTACTTCGGGGCCGTCTTCCACCGGGTCGCCGACGGCGAGGAGCGCTTCCGCCGGGAGATGCGGGAGGCGGAGGAGGGATACCTGTCCTCCGACGCCGTCGGCCGCCCCGTGATCCGCCCGGAGCGGCCGGCGCAGCTCACCGACCTCCTCTCCGCCAACAACTACGAGAAGGGCGGCTGGGTGCTGCACATGCTCCGGGGGGTGGTGGGGGACTCCGCCTTCTTCGACGGCCTGCGCCGGTACTACGAGGCCCACCGGGACCGGGCTGCCCTGACCCGGGACCTCCGGGCCGCCGTGGAGGAGGCCTCGGGGCGCGATCTCGGGTGGTTCTTCGACCAGTGGCTGCGGCGGCCGGGTCACCCCCGGCTGGCGGCGACCTGGGAGTGGCTGCCCGACCAGGGGGTGCTGGAGCTGGACTTCCGCCAGGAGCAGGAGTGGCCGCCCTACCGCCTGAAGGTGCCCGTGTCGGTCGAGACGGAGCCCGGCGGGACGCTCCGGCGGTCCCTGTGGATCCCGGCCGAGCGGAGCGCGACCCGGCGGGTCCCCCTGCCGGCACCCCCTTCCGCCGTGGCCGTGGATCCCGACAACCGGATCCTGGGCCCCGTCACCGTCGGGCGAGCGGGAGGCTGAGCCGGCGGAGCGTACCCCTGCGCGGGCTCCCGGTCCGGCTCAGGCCTCCACGGCCGCCGCGGACTCGATCTTCTCCAGCAGCTCCTCCAGGGTCGTCTCGCCCCGGTCCCGGGCGTACCACTTCCGCGTGTCGCGGTAGATCTCGTCCACGGGCCGCTCGCCCTTCTCCTTCTCGCTGATCACGAGCTCCTGCAGCTCCTCGGGCCGCGGCCCCCAGTGGCCCACGGGCTCGAAGTCTTCGTCCAGGATCACGACGACGGGGATCGAGCGGGAGCCGTTCGTCAGGTACCGGTCCATGAGGTCGGTGTTGTCGTCCCGCTTGACGACCCGGAGGTCGACCCGGGGGGAGTCCTCGGCGAGCCGGGCCACCACCGGCACGGTGTTCGAGGCGTCGCCGCACCAGTCCTCGGTGATGGCGATCAGGTGCCACCGGCCGCCGATCTCGTCCAGCCGCTCCAGCGCCCAGCCGGGCGTCTCGTGCTTCCGGTAGACGCCGGTCCACAGGTCCTCGTTCTCCTCGACTTCCGCCTCCAGGTACGTGTCGAAGGTGAAGCCGTCCTCCCAGTACCGTCGGTGGTCGATGTCGCTCATGGTCTCGTACTGGCCTCGTTCATGGAATTCGCATTCGTGTGAGAACCGCCGCGGGGAGCCGTCCCCGTGTGGGGAGCGAACCCCTGTGGCCGCGGCGGCGGGCGGGCGAAAACGTCGGATCCAGCATCTCCCGCGTCGGTACCACAACACCCGCCGGGACGGGAAAGTTCATCACGGACCACTGCCGGAAGATTCGTGCGCGTCCGGCCTGTCGCGCGCGTCCGCGATGGGGTCGATACGATCATACCGGCAGAGCCGGACCGGCAGGGCCAGAAAAGAGACGTCACGCCAGAGCGCATACGCCAGAACACAGGAAGGCAGGGACCCATGGAGCCCGTGTCCACCGAATCCACGGAGTCGACGCCCGAGACCCGGACGGCCGGAGCCCCCTCCGGCGGGGCCGCCCGCGACGGCACGCGCCCGTCCACGGGCGACGGGATCTTCCGTCCGCCGGAGCCGGCCAACGAGCCGGTGCTGGACTACGCGCCCGGGAGCAGCGAGCGGAAGCGCCAGAAGAGGGAGCTCGACGACCTGGCCGACCGTGAGATCGAGATCCCGGTGATCGTCGGCGGGGAGGAGATCCGGACCGGCGACACCTCCGAGGTCGTGATGCCCCACGACACCGATCACGTCCTGGCCCACTGCCACCGGGCCGGGGCCGACGAGGCGGAGCGGGCCGTCGAGGCCGCGCTGCAGGCGAAGCGGGAGTGGGCCTCGTGGAGCTTCGAGGACCGGGCGGCGGTCTTCCTGCGCGCCGCCGACCTGCTCGCCGACGAGTGGCGCCCCAGGGTGAACGGCGCGACCATGCTCGGCCAGAGCAAGACCGTGCACCAGGCGGAGATCGACAGCGCCTGCGAGCTCATCGACTTCTGGCGCTTCAACGTGAAGTACGCTGCCGAGATCTACGGGCGGCAGCCCTTCTCGGGCGACGGCGTCTGGAACCGGATGGACTACCGGCCGCTGGAGGGCTTCGTCTACGCCATCACGCCCTTCAACTTCACGTCCATCAACGGCAACCTCCCCACGGCGCCGGCCCTCATGGGCAACGTCTCGATCTGGAAGCCGGCGGCGACCTCGGTCTACTCCTCCTACTTCATCATGCGGCTCCTGGAGGAGGCCGGGATGCCCGACGGCGTGATCAACTTCATTCCGGGACCGCCGCAGAAGGTGAGCGAGCCGCTCATGACGAGCCCCCACCTGGCGGGAATCCACTTCACGGGCTCCACCGGCACCTTCCGGCACCTGTGGCGTCAGGTGTCCGAGAACCTGGACACCTACCACACCTACCCGAGGGTGGTGGGGGAGACCGGCGGGAAGGACTTCATCGTCGCCCACGAGAGCGCCGATCCCGACGCGCTGTCCACCGCCATCGTCCGCGGCGCCTTCGAGTACCAGGGACAGAAGTGCAGCGCCGTGGCCCGGTGCTACGTCCCGGACGGAATCTGGGAGGAGACCCGGGAGAGGATGCTGGAGATGATCGACGAGATCCGGATGGGCGACCCCCGGGACTTCCGGAACTTCATGACCGCGGTCATCGACGAGGACGCCTACGAGAAGATCACCGGCTACATCGACCACGCCGCCGAGTCGCCGGATGCCGAGATCATCGCCGGAGGCGGCTACTCGGACGAGGAGGGGTGGTTCATCGAGCCCACCGTCGTCGTGACGGAGGACCCGAAGCACCGCCTCATGCGGGAGGAGATCTTCGGGCCGGTGGTGACCATCTACACCTACCCGGACGACGACTGGGAGGAGGCCCTCCATCTCTGCGACGAGACCTCCCCCTACGGTCTCACCGGGGCCATCTTCGCCCGCGACCGGGGGGCGATCCGCACCGGGACCGCGGTGCTCCGGCAGGCCGCCGGCAACTTCTACGTGAACGACAAGCCCACCGGCGCCGTGGTGGGGCAGCAGCCCTTCGGCGGCGCCCGTGCCAGCGGCACCAACGACAAGGCCGGGAGCCAGCTGAACCTGCTCCGGTGGGTGTCGCCGCGGGCCATGAAGGAGAACCTGGACCCGCCCACCAGCTTCGAGTACCCCTTCATGGACGAGAAGTGAGGTTCTCCTGAAGGACTGGCTCCTCCTCACCGGGGACCGGTGGGCGGTCGCCGGCCTCCTCCTCGGCGCGATCCTGGCCGCTCTCCTCCTGGTGGGGTCGGCCGCGGTCGGGCCGGACCTCCACCCCCTGGTGGGAGGAGACGCCGTCGAGACCCTCTTCCAGGCGCTGGTCACAGCGATCATCACCGGAGTGACGCTGGTCCTGGCCGTGAACCAGCTCGTCCTCTCCCAGGAGCTCGGATCGCTGTCGGACCAGAGGGACCGCCTGCGGGGGGCGCTGGACTACCGGGAGGACGCCGACGAGTTCGTCGGTCGCGAGGGGGTGAGCCCGGCGGAACCGGCGGCCTTCCTCAGGGAGCTCGTGGGGCGGATCGGCGAGATCGGGGAGCGGGCCGCCCGGCGGGCGTCCAACGCGGGTTCCGCAGGTGAGCGGGAAGCGCCCGCGGCCGAGTACGCCGGCTCGGTGTCGGAGAGGGCCTCCGCCGTCATGGACAGCCTCTCCGGACGGAGCTTCGGCGACTTCGGCATGCTGTGGGCCGCCCTCCACTACGACTACTCCCGCCAGATCCAGGAGGGGCGGAGCCTCCTGCACGATCCGGACGTGGAGCTCTCGGCGGAGGCACGGAGCGAGGTGGGCGAGATCGTCCGCGGGCTGGTCCTCTTCGGCAGCGTCCGGGAGCACTTCAAGACGCTCTACTTCCAGCGCGATCTGATCGACCTCTCCCGGGCTCTCCTGGCCCTGGCGCTTCCGGCGCTGGTGGTGGCCGTCCTGATGCTGCTCTACTTCGAGCCCGGCGGCTTCGCGGGCGGGGGTACGGTCGGCGTGCCGAATCCGGTGTGGGCGGTGAGCGTGGCGGTGGCGGTCTCGGCCGCCCCCTTCGCGGTACTGCTCTCCTTCATCCTTCGAATCGCCACCGTGACCCGCCGGACGCTGGCGGCGGGCCCCTTCGTGCTCCATCCGGAGCTGGAGACCGGGGCCTCGTTCGACGCCCCCGGGGTCTGACCGCGGCCGCGTGGCGCCCGGAGGTCCGCCGGCCGCGGCTCAGCCGACGGCCCCGGCGGCCGTCTCAGC
>Ga0207797_1000277_pt1 | contig 39261 bp, 30 predicted proteins | sample PRCRCaboRojoPR_6_FD_187275 | JGI IMG/M metagenome (GOLD analysis project Ga0207797, IMG submission 187275) | Marine sediment microbial community from Cabo Rojo, Puerto Rico - PR CR 10% Liquid 1 (SPAdes) | ecosystem: Environmental > Aquatic > Marine > Coastal > Sediment | place: Cabo Rojo, Puerto... | reverse complement strand
AGGATTTCAAGGCGATTGTATTGTTTATTCACGGGTGCAATACGCATGGCACGGCAACCTTACGAAGGGTCAGATCCGGGCTCCATAGAGGAGAGGACGCTGGTGATGTGGGTGGATAGTCCGGGTTGGCATCGCCGACGTCACCTGCGTAAGGTTAGTCTTGGATCCCTGCCCAGCCCAGGCCGATGCGGCCGCGCTCGGGCTCGACGTTGAGGACCTCGACCTCGATGACGTCCCCGACCTGGAGGGATGTGCCGGGCGGAATCTGACTGGTGTGGAGCAAGCCGTCGTTTTTCACCCCGATGTCGATGAAGGCGCCGAAGTCGACCACGTTCCGCACGGTGCCCTTCAGCCGGAGCCCGCGGTGCAGGTCCTCCATCTTGAGGACGTCGCTGCGGAGGATGGGGGCCGGCAGGTCCTCCCGGGGGTCACGTCCAGGCTGGACGAGCTGCTTGAAGATGTCGGCCAGGGTGGGGAGGCCGACGTCGAGGTCGGCGGCCAGCTCCGGCAGGGGCGTCTCCTGGAGGAGGGGGACCAGGGCGTCGGCGCGCCGGGCAGGGGGCGTGCGAGGGGAGAGGTCAGCCCGGCGGAGGACCGCCTCGGCCACGTCGTAGCTCTCCGGGTGGATGGCGCTGGCGTCCAGGGGCTGCTCGCCATCTCGGATGCGGAGGAAGCCGGCAGCCTGCTCGAAGGTCTTGGGGCCGATGCCGGACACGTCCTTGATCGCCTCGCGGGTGGGGAAGGGGCCGTGGGCGTCGCGGTAGGCCACGATGCGCTCGGCGAGGGTGGGACCGATGCCCGCCACGTGGGTCAGCAGCGCGGGCGAGGCGGAGTTGAGAGCGACGCCGACGCGGTTCACCACGCTCTCCACGACGGCGTCGAGGGCCTTCTCCAGCTCCGTCTGGCTGACATCGTGTTGATACATCCCGACCCCCAGGGATCGGGGGTCGATCTTTACCAGCTCGGCCAGAGGATCCTGCACGCGACGGGCGATGGAGACCGCGCCACGGAGGCTGACGTCCATATCGGGGAGCTCCGCCCGGGCCAGGGAGCTGGCGCTGTAGACGCTGGCGCCGGTCTCGTCGACCATGACGTAACGCAGCGCTGGCAGGTCCTCGATCAGCTCGGCGGCCAGCCGCTCCGTCTCGCGGGAGGCGGTGCCGTTCCCGATGGCGAGGAGGGTGACGTCGTGTTTGCTGGCGAGCTTCTTCAGGCGACGCAGCGCCTCTTCCCACTGGTCCTGAGGCTCGTGGGGGTAGATGGTGGCGGTGTCGAGCACGCGGCCCGAGGGATCGACGACGGCAACCTTGCAGCCGGTGCGGAAGCCGGGGTCGATGCCGAGCACGGTCTCTCCTGTCAGCGGCGGCTGACTGAGGAGGGCGCGTACGTTGCGGGCGAAGACGCGGATGGCGTGGGCCTCGGCCCGCTCGGTGAGGTTGCGGCGCACGTCCCGTTCGATTGCGGGGAGGAGGAGCCGCTGGGCGGCGTCCTCGGCGGCCAGGATCAACTGCTCGTGGAGGGGCGCGTTGGGATCGAAGCGGAAGGCCGCGGCGATGGCCTCACGCCAGTCCCGCTCGGGGACCTCCACCCGCACGCGGAGGACGTCCTCGGACTCACCCCGGTTGATGGCGAGAATCTGGTGCGGCTGGAGGCGGCCGACCTTTGCCTTGAACTCGTAGTAGAGCTGGTAAGTGCCGCCTGGATCCTTCTTGTCCTTCTCGTCCTCATCCTTTTTCTCGGCGTACAGCACGCCCCGGCGGAGGGCCCGCTCCCGCGTGTCCTGCCGGACGTCCGGATGGTCGCTGATGGCCTGGGCCACGATGTCCCGGGCGCCGGCCAGGGCCTCCTCGACGGTTGGCGCCTCGTCGCTGAGGAATGGCACGGCGATCTCCTCCACGGTTTCGTCGGTCCGTTCCTGCTCCAGGATCCGGTCGGCGAGCCCCTGGAGTCCTTTCTCGCGGGCCGCGTCGGCGCGGGTGCGGCGCTTGGGTTTGTAGGGCCGGTAGAGATCCTCCAGCAGGGTGAGGGAGTCGGCGGCGAGGAGCGTCTCCCGCAGCTCGGGCGTCATCTTCCCCTGCTCCTCGATGGTGGCGATGACCGTCCGGCGTCGGTCCTCCAGGGCCCGCAGCTGGTCGAGGAGGGATTTGAGGCGGCGGAGTTGCTGCTCGTCGAGCCCGCCGGTGCGCTCCTTGCGGTAGCGGGCGATGAAGGGGAGGGTGTTCCCGGCGTCGAAGAGCTCGATGGCGGCGGCGGCCCGGTCCTCTGCTATGGTCAGCTCGGTGGCGATGCGTTGACTGATGTTCATTTGTATCCCGCGGTAGAGAATTCGGAGGTCCTGATCGGCGTCTTCACTCGGTGGCTGGCACGCACTCGCGACCGATTTTTTGTATGAGGTCGCTCGCGGGGACCTCCGAATTCTGCGTCGTCTTATTGTCCCAGATCGTGGCGACCGAATCCTGAAGATATCACCGACCGCCGGGTCCGTCAAGTGATCCGGTCAGGACCGGCCTAGGGGGCGGGAAACGTCACCTCGAAGGCCGTACCGTGGTGGTTTTCGAGGTTGATTGTGCCGTTCAACTGCTTGACGAGCATATTGACCAGGTGCAATCCCAGCGATGTGGGGCGGCGGAAGTTGACGTCCGCGGGGAGACCAACCCCGTCGTCCCTCACCGATAGGCTGGCATGCCCATTCTCTTGCCGCGCCTCGACGCGGATCTCTCCCGCTCGCCCGGCGGGAAAGGCGTGCTTGAGCGCATTGGAGACGAGCTCATTGACGAGCAGCCCGCACGGCACGGCGTGATCGATATCCAGATAGGTATCCTCGGCGTCGGTCCTCACGGCGATACGCCGGGCCTGCTTTTGATAGACGCGCGTCAGGTAGGGGACGTAGCGGCGCAGATAGTCGGCCAGGTTGATACGAGCCAGATCCGGGGACTGATAGAGGTGCTCGTGGACGAGGGACATCGACTGGATGCGATCCCGGTTTGTGGTGAGCGCCTGTCGCACTGGTGAATCCTTGCTGAACTGGCATTGGAGACGCAGGAGGCTGGTCATCACCTGCAGGTTGTTCTTGACCCGGTGGTGGATCTCCTGAAGCAGCGACTCTTTCTCCTGGAGCGATGCCTGGAGCGCCTCCTGAGCCTGTCGGCGCTCGCCGATCTCCTCCTGAGCCCGCCTGTAGAGACGGGCGTTCTCAATGGCGATAGCAGCCGATGCGGCCAACGGCTCCAGCAGTTTCAGGTCGTCGGGGCCGAGGCGTTCAGCCTCCGTGTCTACTGCCTGGAGGGTCCCGATGACGCTCCCCTTCACCTGGAGCGGGACGCTGGCAACCGAACGAAGGGCGAGCCCGATCTGCTTCCCGAGCCTGCCCACGTGACGCTCGTCGGCCTGGGCGTCCTGGACGATCAGCGTCTGACCGTGGCTTGTCGTCCAGCCGACGAGCCCCTGGCCCGGCGCCAGCCGCCAGCGACGCACTTCCTCGCTGTCCGGTCCCGCAGCCTGGCGGCACACCAAATCGCCGCTTTGAGGATCGCGCAACCAGATTGAACCGCCGGTTACGCCCAGAAGCTCGCGCATCTCATCGAGGATGGTCGCCAGTACTTCGTCCAGGTCGAGGGTCGAGGCGAAGGTGCGGCTTACCTGGTTGAGGAGGGCGAGCTGGTGCGTGCGCTGCCGGAGTGACTCCTCGGCACGCCTCCGCTCGGTGATGTCCAGGAAGGTGACGACGGCAGCCCGACCATCACCTCGAGCGTCGAGTACCGGGACGGCGTTGAGCACTGCCCAGCGGGGGTGACCAGCAGCTGGATTATCGACTCTCACGACCAGGTCCCTGACTGGTGTCCCGGTGGCGAGCACGCCTTTGACCGGGTGTGCGTCGGGGCGGATGGCAGTGCCATCCTCGTGCAAGAGGCGGCAATCGCGTGCGGCCGGCGGTTTGCCCGAGAAGAGTTCCTCGACCGACCCAATGAGCTCCCGGGCCGCGGCATTGCTGAGGGTGACCTTCCCATCAGCGTCGTGGACGATGACGGCCGCGGGGATCGCCTGGATGAGGGCCCGGTGACGTCTTTCGCTCTCACGCAGCCTTTCCTCCACGTCGTGGCGACGGGAGGCATCGCTGAGGACGTTCGCCACCGTCCCCACGAAGCATACCTCGTCCTCCGAGAACGCCCGTGGCTGTGTCGCGTAAACGCCCAGGACACCCCACGGTCGGTCCGAGGCCCCGAGGGCCACGCCGATGCCGCTGGCGACCTCGCAATCCAACAGGAGTGGAGCGGCCCTGACCCGGGTCTTCGACTCGAGGTCGTTCACGATGGCCGGCTGACCGGAGGAAAGGACATAGCCAGCCAGGGAGTGATCGGCGGCCTCAATCCTGGTGCGGCCTATCAACTTCTCCTCCGAGCTATATCCTGCTGTCAGAAGCAGGGCACTTTCTTCGGGGGTGGGCTCCAGGATGCAACAGTAGTCCGCCTGGAGGACGCCGGCGACGGTGGCGACGGCTTCGCTCATCAGGGTCTCCATCTCCGTACCCGCGAGGGCGCGTCGTGCCAACGTCGCTACCGCTGCTTCTCGTTCGAGTCGGCTTTCGAGCATCGGATCCTCTCGCCAATCTCTGCGCGTCCGGTCCTGTTCACCACGCTCCATACCCGTCGGCGTAGTCACCCGGCGTCCGACAGGCGTAGAGGACGGTGGGCGTCTACGTCAGAGCGACGGCGCAGGAAGAGAACAGAGAGCTTCCTGAAGCGGTCTCTGCTGTGCCGCGGAGGCCCCGGGACGGACATCCTCGGGCGGACTGTCCGAGGTCGTACGCCGAGTGGCCTTAAGGGTGAAATAGAACGTGCTCCCTTCGCCCGGGCGGCTCTCGACACCGACCTCTCCGTCCAGCTTGTCCACGATGCGCTGCACGATAGAGAGTCCGAGGCCATGCCCCTCAGCTCGCCGGTTCCCGAGCCGGGTGAAGGGGGCAAACAGTTGCTCCTGTTCCTCCTCGGTAAGGCCGGGACCATGATCCCGGACCCAGAAGCGAACGGACCTCCCGGAGGGACGAGGGGCATGGTCGACATGCGTGCCCAGCTCTATGCGCGGCCGTTCCCCGCCGTACTTGATGGCGTTGCTGAGGTAGTTGACCCAGACTTGCTCAACCCACGGCTCGTGGCCGAGGGCGGTGGGCCAGGTGTCGGGCACGCTGATCTCGGCCTCGTGCTGCTCAATCATCGGCTGAAGTCTCTCGCGTGCTGCGTTGACGATGTTTCCCATGTCGAGGGGCTCCATATCTACATCGGCCTTGCGCACCTCGGCGAGCAGTAGCAGCTCGTCGATGACGCTGTTCATCTTCCGAGCCGTCCCGGCAATGCCCCGGGCGCAGACCTGGAGGACCTGCTGCGTGGTCGTGCCTTCCTCGCTGAGCAGCACGTCCGCATAGCCGACGATGAGGCTCAAGGGATGCTTGAGGTCGTGAGCCACGGTATGAGCGTACGCGTCCAGCTCCCTGTTGCGCGTCTCCAGCTCGGCGGCGTACTCTCGCAGCTGCTGTTCCATCGAATGCCGGTAGAGGGCCAGCTCAACCGCGACCTGGAGTTCCCTCTCTTCGAAAGGCTTGAGGAGGTAGCCAAAAGGCTCGCTGGCTTTCGCTCTCTGTAGCGTTCTATCGTCGGCGTAAGCGGTGAGAAACACCACCGGGACGTCGAACTCGTCGCGCAGTATCTCGGCCGTCTCCACGCCATCCAGGGTCCCCCCGAGCCGGATGTCCATCAGCACCACGTCTGGCCGGGCCTTCTCCGTTCTGCGAAGTGCCTCTTCGCCCGAACTGGCGACATCGGAGACGGTGTAGCCGAGACGCCTCAGTTGGTACTGGAGATCCAGTGCGACAATGCGCTCATCTTCGACGATCAGAACCTTGTTTTGTGTCACGTTTCGCACCTCTATCGACCGATTGTTGTCCAGAACGACCACGCTCTTATGTGCGTCAGTATATCATGGTCCCGACGTCGGTGCTTAAGCGTAGGGTGGCAGCGGTGTGGCAGTTACGTTAGTCCTGCGGGGCTTTCGCGGGTCCGATTCTATCAGCTATTGGATGCGGGATCGGTCCTTCTTCACGGCGGAGCGGGAGGGGGCCCGCGGCAGGCTCTGCGTGGGGGAAGGAAGCCGTCGATGGCCTGGACGGTTAAGGCCTGCGCGTCACAACTCCCTATCGGAAATCGTGTACCCCACGCCGCGCACGGTATGGATAACGTCCCGCCGTCCCGTGCAATCCTCGATCTTCTGACGGATGCGGTAGATGTGATAGCGCACGGTCTCACTTGCTTCCCAGGGGTCCTCGTAGCCCTGGGCCTCGCGGGCCACCTCCTCTGTGGAGACGACCCGCGGCGCCTCGCTGATCAGATAGGCGAGGACGTCGAACTCGGTGGGACTGAGCTGCACCACGTGCCCGTCCACTTTGATCAGGTGGCGAGCGAAGTCGACAAACAGATCCCCTTTCTCCAGGGAGTGCGTTGTTTCTGCGTCGGACTTCTGGGAGGGTTCGGGGGGTGTCACCGGTAAATCGTCGGTTTCGCTGCGGAGTTCGGCCAGACTCCTGGTCAGGAACCCCTCCAGGTTGGACAACACCTCGAGTCGCCTCTCCTCCCGGCGCGACTTCGTCAGGGCGGTTCGAACGCTCTCGCGGAGCCGGGAGGTCTTACAGGGTTTGAACAGATAGTCGTGGGCGCCTTCCCGGAGTGCCTCGACCGCCGTCTCCAAAGACCCGTGGGCGGTGAGGACGATTGCCGCGGCGCTCGGCGTTGCCCGCTTCAGCGCTTTCAGCACCTCGATGCCACCGACCTCTCTCATGACCAGGTCGATGATCGCTGCGTCGAAGGTCTCCTCCGGGATGTGCTCCAGCGCCGCCTCACCGCTGTCTGCGACTACTACGTGGTAGCCCTCGCCTTCGAGCACTTCCTTCAGGAAGAAACGCACTCCTGGTTGATCGTCAACGACCAGGATCCTGGCGCCAGCTTCTGCCATTGGTCACCCCCGTCCCACCGTCCGCCGATCCATATTCTCACGTCACCGATCCCGGAGAGCCAGACTGAGTAGACCCAACGCTGCCTGGCTGGACCCCTCCGACACGCCCCTGGAGGGGCCCTTCCGCGACGCTTCGGGCAGGCCAGCGCCAGATCCAGGTCGAGTGACATTGGCTCGCCTGAGACCGGACCCTTTCTTCCACTATACCATGGGATGGAGCCGCTGTCTGTAGTACCATTTGGTCACCTCCACCGGCGGAGGGCAAGATTCCGGTGCCGACCCGCGACGGGCCAGAGTCCGGCAGCGACCGTCAGTCGGCTGGTTGGCCTCGTATCTGTCTCACGGGGAGGAGGACGGTGAACGTGGCACCCTCGCCGGGCTCGCTCGTCGCCGTGATCTCGCCGTGATGGGCCTGGATGACGCCGTACGTGACAAACAAGCCCAACCCCGTTCCATTCTCCTTGGTGGTGACGAATGGCTCGAAGATGTGAGGGGCCATCTCCGGAGATATCCCCTCGCCTGTGTCGCTCACCTGGACGCGCACGGCAGGGACCGTTTCACTTCGGCTGCCCGTCGTGATGCCATCCGCTGCGGTACGAATGGACAGGGTTCCCCCAGTTGGCATCGCGTCGATGGCGTTGAGCACCAGGTTCAAGAGGACCTGTCTCAGCTGATCTGCGTGGGCGCAAATCGTGGGCAGATCCGCAGCGTACTCGCGCTCGACGACGACGTTGCTATCCTCCAGCTGCTTCCTGCTCAGGGCCAGCACACTATCCAACTCGGCGTGCAAGTCGACGGAGCGCGGGCCGCCAAGCTCCGGGCGATAGAAGGCGCGGGTGCGGCGCACGATGTCCGCGATGTGCTCGATCTCGGTGCTGGAGACGTCGATGTAGTGATCGAGCTTCTCCTGGCGCTGGCGTCCGACTATCTCCTCCTTTGCGAGGGTCAGGCAGCCTTGGATGGCCTGGAGGGGGTTATTGACCTCATGGGTGATGGTTGCGATCAGCCGGCCCAGAGCTGCCATCTTCTCACTCTGGATAAGCCGCGCTTCCGTCTCCTCCCGCTCGCGGAGCAGGCTCTTCAGGTTCTCGTACAGTCGGGCGTTATCGAGCGCGATGCTCATGGTCGAGGCAATGGCTTGTAGCATATTGAGGTCGCCCCGATCGTAGGTGGCCCGTTGACTGCTTGAGACCGAGATCGCGCCCAGGCTCCGGTCCGTGTTCGTCAGCGGGGTCACCATCATTGCCCGGGTCTCGATACCGAGCTGCTGATCGATAGCGGGTGAGAAGCGCTGGTCGGCAGGCGCGTCCTCGACCATAACGGGCTGACCTTGCTTGAGCGCCCACGCAGTGATCCCTTCACCAGATGGTACCGGGAAGGAGACGTCAACCGCGCGCTGGTCAGTGAGGGCCGCCGCCAGTCGGAGCCCCGCTATTTCGGGCTCCGGCTCAACAAACCACACGCCGTCGGATGGGAAGAGGGCCCGGATCTTCGACAGGGCCAAGCGGATCACCTTATCGTAGTCGAGCGTCGAGGACAGTGCCTGGCCGACCTGGTGCAACAGGGCCAGCCTATCGGCCTGGGAGCGCATCGCGGCGTAGAGGCGAGCGTTGTCGAGGCCGACGGCGGCTATGGAACATAGCGCCTCAAACAGGCTCAGATCCTCGTCAGTGAAGGCGGCTTTGCGGTCGCTGATGATCTCGACGGCCCCGATGATTTCTCGTCGGCGCTCAAGGGGAGCGCTCATCAAGGAGCGCGTCTCAAATCCGCTGACGCCGTCGACGCCGCCATACCAACGGGGATCTGCCTGCACATCGTTGACGACCACAGCTTGATTGTGTTCCACCACCCAGCCGGCGATCCCCTCTCCGGGCTGGATGCGGACGTGCTCCAGCGCTGGATTGCCGTCCTGTTCCGCTGAAGACGTGAGAGCGAAGAATAGCTCTCCTGTGTCGCGGTCGCGGAGTAGAATCGATCCCTCGGGCGCTTCGAAAGCCTGTCGCGTCATCGCCAGTATCTGGTCCATCACCGTCTCCGGCTCCAGTGACGAGAAGACAGCCGAGCTGACCGCATTGAGCACCGCCAGACGCTTCGACCGCTTCTGTGCAGCCTCATATAGCCGAGCTCTCCATAAGGCCAGGCCAATCTGCTGAGCCACCGTCTGCATCACCGTGACGTCGCTGGCGTCGAAGACGTTGAGCCTGGGGCTCTGCACGTCGAGGACGCCTACGACCTTCCCGCGAACTCGGATGGGGACGCACAGCTGCGACCGAGTCCGGACAGCATCGGGTTGGAGGTTCTTGTAGAGGGGTTCGGCTTCCAGATCGTTGACCAGCACCATCTGACCTTGGCGGGCCACCCAGCCGATCGTACCCTGATTCAAGGTCTCCCGGTGTTCCGGGGGGATAGCATCGGCGTAATCACCCGCGCCAGCTTTCAGAACGGCTTCTTCACGCTTGGGATCCAGCATAAAAAGGGCCACGTGCTGATAGCCGAAGCTCTCGCGCACGAGCTGGATCGACTTGTCGAGGATCGGGTCCAATTCGAGCGTGGCAGCGATCCTTCCGCCGATGTCGTTGAGGAGGGTTAGTTGGCTCACTCGCCGTTCCAGCTTTTTCTGCACGCTTCGGTGCTCGGTGATGTCCTCAACCATCCCTTCGAAGTAGAGGATGTCTCCCTCTTCGTCGCGGACAGCGCGCGCGTTCTCGCGCACGAGGATTGTGGAGCCATCCTTTCTCTTCCAGGAGGACTCGAGATCGGTGATCCGACCATCTTCCTCGATGCGCTTTCTGAAGTCTGACGGCTGATGACCGAGCACATGCCCTTCGCTCTCCAGGTCGCACTGCTTCAACTCCTCCAGAGACGCGTACCCCAGCATGTGGACGAGCGCGGGGTTCGCCTCGAGGATCCGCCCGTCCGGTAGCGCCTGGTATATGCCAATGGGCATCTCCTCAAACAGGTTTCTGAGGCGCTCCTCAGATTCGCGGAGACGGTCCTCGGCCCGACGGCGCTGGGTGATGTCTCGGAAGGAGAGGACAAATCCGTCCATCTCCGCGCCGTTCCCGTCGCTGATCGGCGAGACACTGCCCGAGACAGGGGTCCGGGTGCCGGCTCTGGACAGGACGACTCCTTCCCCGAGATTGCTCGCGTCCTTACCCTCGAGGGCCCCGCGGAGGCACGCGTCGACGGAGGTGAGGGGGCCTGCGTCGGTGAAGGTCAGCACCTCTCTGCAATTCCTTCCGAGAGCGTCCTCCTGGCTCCAGCCGGTGAGCGTCTCGGCAAGAGGGTTCATAAACGTCACGACGCCGTCGCGGTCGGTAGTCATCACTGCATCGCCAATGCTTCCAAGTACGGCCGCCAGCCGCTGCTCCCTCATCCTGAGTTTCTGCTCGACGGCATGTCGATAGAGCGTCGTCTCAATGGAGACCTGTAACTCGTGATTCGCCACCGGTTTCAGGAGATAGCCGAAAGGATTGGTACCCTGAGCCTCCTGAACCGTGATCTCGTCGACGTGACCGGTGAGATAGATGACCGGAATCTTGAGTCGCGTCGAGATGTGGGTTGCAGCGTCCGTGCCACTCAGCTCTCCTTGCAGTTGTATATCCATCAGGACCAGGTCGGGCTGAGTTTCTGTGGCCTCTTGAAAAGCCGCTTCTCCCGAAGAGACGACGGCGGGGACGGTGTATCCCAGCGTTTCCAGCCTCTGCTTGAGGTCCAGAGCGATGACGGCCTCGTCCTCAACGATCAAGATTCGTGCTTCTGCCATGGTAGTGACTCCTGATGGGTCAGCGGGTGGGCTTGTCGCGGGAACCCGCACAGGCCAGGGCACGGAGTGCCTACCTTCCGCTGAGCCAAGAAAAGCGCCACATCGTGGGCGACGGCCTCTACACAGTAGATTCGTCGGGGCAGCTCTGCCATGGCGGTGGCAGGGTCTGCTCCAGCGTTGCGGTCAGGACTTGTCTGGGCGTGCGGGACCATGATACAACATTGGCATGGTCGCTGCAAATGGCGGGTGCTTCCACCGAGGTTTCATCGGTCTTGGATGGGCGAAGGTGACCGGCACTTCAGTCGACGGGTTGCGAAGAAGGACTCATTGCTGCCAATGCTCTGCTCGACCTGGAGAGGTCGAAAGGCAAGTACCGGTCACCTTGAGGATAAAAATAATAAAGCCTGTGCTTCGACTCAGGTCCGCTCCAGAGTGATCAACTTGAAGATCCACCAGGGACGAAAGCAAGCCGATGGCCCTTACGGCTCACGACGTAGGGAACACGATTCTCACGTGCGTGCCGGTTCCCCCGCTGCTGCTGAAACTGAGGGTCCCGTCTATCTGGTCCGTCAGGATCTGGATCAGCCGTAGCCCGAGCGTTTTGGCGCTACCCGACTCGGCATCCGCAGGTAGCCCGACGCCATCATCGGCAACCGAGAGGACGAGATGCTGGTCGGGCCCAGCCCGGAGCGCAACGGAGATCTCACCGCCGCTTCCGTGGGGGAAAGCGTGTTTCAGGGCGTTCGACACCAATTCGTTGACGATCAGCCCACAGGGGACGGCTTTGGCGATGCTCAAGGGTACGTCATCCGCCGCTACCGTCAGTCGAACCCGGGCTGACTCGGTGCCATATGAACGTATCAAGTGACTGGCCAGGTCCTGAAGGTAGCTGCCGAACTCGACTTTCTCCAGATCCGGGGATTGATACAGCTGCTCGTGAATCAGAGCCATAGAGCGAACACGGTCCTGGCTCTCTCTGAGTATCTCGACCGTTTCAGGATCCTTCCCGCTCTCAGACTTGAGATTGAGGAGACTGCATATGACTTGCAGATTGTTCTTGACACGGTGATGGACCTCTTGAAGCAGAGCCTCCTTGTCCCGTAATGATTTCCTCAGCTCAGCCTCCATATGTACCCGCCGGGTGATCTCCTCCTGGGTGTGCTCGTAGAGGCGGGCATTTGCGATAGCGCTGGTGGCCTGCGTGGTGAGCATCTGGGCCAGTCCGGTCTGACGATCTGTGAAAGCGCGCTCCTCTTGACTGTCCCTTATCTCCACGAAGCCAAACACACGACCCTGGTAGATCATGGGGAGCACCAGGAGACTCCGGATGTTGTCCTTCTGCAGGTACGCGTAGCCGGGCTCCCTTTCGTCGAGCTCGCCAACGACAACCTGCTGGGGGCGTCGCTCAACAACCGTGCGCCACCCCCGGGGATGGTCCGCCAGGTCGTAGGTCTCCCCTGCTTCTCTCTGCCTTGCTGCAGGGGTGGCGGCGTGGTCGACCATAAGCGAGATGATATCCGTATGCTGGTCCCACCTGAAGATGGCGCAACCGTCCGCCTTGAGCAGTTTGGTCATCTCCCGGGTGACCGTGTTCAAGACGAGGTCGAGGTCCAGGGAGGAAGCGATGGTCGCCGCCGACGTCTGGAGACAGAGCGACTCGCAGTTCAGTTGATCGAGCCTGGCCTCGGCGTGCTTACGCAATCTCAGCGCACAAGCCAGCTCGTTTTTCGTCTCCTCAAGCTCCCGTTGGGTTGCCCGAAGCGCTGTCTCCGCCCGTATGCGCTGGCTGTGCTCCCCGGGCTGGTTTCCGCCGGGAGGAACAGGCGCCCGATTCCTGCTTCCTGCTCCTTCTGGCGCACCGGTCTTCTGAGCCACCCAGAGGAGCCCGCTGGGCTCGCCAGTCGAACCGCGCAGCAGACGCGTCCACGTCCTGGTTCGGACGGCACCTCCATGCTTACAGATGAAGTCGAGGGTCAGGGGGCCGGTCTCCTCGGCCCTGCCCGATGGTCTCGCAGCCGCTTCCCTCAGTTCGGCGAGGGCATTCGCCGCCGCCTCCTGAGAGGCGGGCGTCAGTCTTTCGGTCATCTTCTCTCCCAGTATCTCCTCGATGCCGCGACCCACCAGCCGTGAGAGCGATGGATTTCCACCGGTCAGCCGCATGTCCAGGTCTGTTGTCCAAACGGCGTCCGATACGTTCCGGGTCAGGAAACGATAGCTTTTCTCGCCTTCGACGAAGAGTGTCTCTGCGTTTGTCATGTGGCTCTAGTATAACATAGGGACCGGTACTGCGTGTTGGTTCTGAGTGGCAGCCACGTGGCAACTCCATTTGCGGGCTCAGCGTATCGGGGCGTTGCCCGGGAGTGAGGTCTCTTACCGGAGTTGAGATGTGCCAGTCGTTCTCCATCCTTTGGCGTTCCGGACCAGCTGTGTTACAATACAGGCCCGTGAATCAACCATCAATCAACTTGAGGGAGTAAGGAGATATGCGAGTCCTATCCTACGACGCCGAACGGTGCGTCGTCTGTCGTTCCTGCGAGGAGGCGTGTTCCAACACCTTCTTCCGGGAGGTTGACGCAGAGAAGTCGAAGATACGTATCCGCGGCAGCGAAGATGCTCCCAGAGCCGAGTTCTGCAATCAGTGCGGCGAGTGCATCGACGTCTGTCCCACCGTGGCCCTGTATCGGGATAAGCGGGGCGTCGTGCGCCTGCGCCGCGAGCTGTGCGTCGGCTGTCTGTCGTGCGTCGGCTTCTGCCCCTACGCGGTGATGTTCTGGCACGCGGATGAGAGCGTGCCTTTCAAGTGTGTCGCCTGCGGCGTGTGCGCTCGCGAGTGCCCCGAGGAGGCCCTGGAGATGGTCGAGGTCGAGGAACCGCTTCCTTTTGGGCAGTAGTCTGAGGTTATCTAGAAGGAGAGAGTGAAGCAAATGGCAGAGAGAGTAGAAACGAACCGTCGCGTCCTGGCCGAGTTCTCCTACGACCCCGCGGAGACGGAGCGGGGATACACCGGCGAGACCCTCTACGTCAACGTTGGGGATGGCACCATCGAGGCGCGGCCGGTAACGGACGTGATGAAGGAGCAATTCATCGGCGGGCGTGGCTTCGGACTGTATCGGTTGTGGTATGGGGTGGAGGATGACACCAAGTGGGATGACCCGGAGAATGAGATCGTCATCTCCTCGGGTCCCTGCGGTGGTATCACCCAGTACCCCGGCTCCGGCAAGTCGATCGTGGTCTCGATCTCGCCGCTCACCGAGATCCCCGTCGACAGCAACGTCGGCGGCCACTTCGGCCCGCTGCTCAAGTTCGCCGGCTGGGATGCCCTCGAGCTCCAGGGGAAGGCGGAGAAGGACGTCATCGTGATCATCGACGGGCCGGCCGGCACCGTCACCATCGAGGAGGCGCCCGACGTCCCCGTCGACACCCACCTGGTGGGACACTGGCTCATCGAGGAGTTGGCCGAGACGGAGGATGACCGGTACTACACGTCGGTCGTCGCCGCCGGAACCGGGGCCGAGAACAGCCGCTTTGGCTGTCTCAACTTCAGCTTCTACGACCGGCATCGGGAAGCCCCGCGATTCAAGCAGGCCGGGAGGGGCGGCATCGGCACGGTCTTCCGCGACAAGCGGATCAAGGCGCTGGTGGTGAAGAGCGACCCGGTGCGTGGGGACTCGAACGCCCCGGCCGATCGGAAGCGGATTTCGGAGATCGGATCGAAGCTCCATCGCGAGATATACAAGTACGATGACGAGCAGAACCAGATGCGGAAGGGCGGGACGTCGTACCTGGTCAGCATCATGAACGACTACGACCTGCTGCCGGTCCACAACTTCCGGTACGGCCGGCACTCGGAGGCCCACAAGATCGATGGCGACGTGTGGCAGGACCAGTTTACGCAGGGAATCCCCGACGGATGCTGGTACGGCTGCACGATGGCCTGCTCCCACGCGGTCGATAAGTACGAGCTGCGAACGGGACCGTACAAAGGCGACCACGTCATCGTGGATGGGCCGGAGTACGAGACGATCGCGGGCGTCGGCTCCAATTGCGGCATCTTCGAGCCGTGGGCCATTATGGAGATAAACTTCTACTGCGATACCTACGGCCTGGATACGATCTCCTTCGGCACGGGGATGGCCTTTGTGATGGAGTGCTACGAGGCGGGCGTCCTCGACAAGGAGAAGACCGGCGGGCTGGAGCTAACCTTCGGCAACGCGGAGGCGGCCATTGAGGTGCTCCATCAGGTGTCCCGCAATGAAGGGTTTGGGAAGATCTTCGCCCAGGGCAGCCACCGTATGAAGGACATATTCGTCGAGGAGTTCGGGGCCGACCGGGCGTTTCTTGAGGACATCGCCATGGAGGCGAAGGGGATGGAGTACTCGGAGTACGTGACGAAGGAGTCCCTGGCGCAGCAGGGCGGCTACGGGTTGACGAACAAGGGGCCCCAGCACGACGAGGCCTGGCTGATCTTCATGGATCAGATCAGCAACCTGTTGCCGACCTTCGAGGACAAGGCGGAGGCCCTCCACTTCTTCCCGATGTTCCGGACCTGGTTCGGCCTGTGCGGCTTCTGCAAGCTGCCGTGGAACGACGTGGTGCCCCCGGACAACGCCGAGACCGACGAGCCGCAGAAGATTCCGGCTCACGTGCAGAACTACGTCGAGATCTTCGCCGGCGTCACCGGCCAGGACGTGACGGAGGACGACCTGGTCGAGCAGTCGGAAACGGTCTACAACTTCCAGCGGGTGTTCAACATCCGCCTCGGCAAGGGGTTGCGGGAGCACGATGCGATCCCCTACCGCTCCGCGGGCCCGGTGACGGTGGAGGAGTACGAGTCGCGGGCCGAACGGTACGACAAGCAGCTGCGCGAGGATGTAGGGCTCAATCCCGAGGGGATGACGACCGAGGAGAAGGTGGGCGCGCTGCGGGAGCACCGGGAGGAGCAGTACGAGAAGCTGATGGACGCGGTCTACGAGCGGCGCGGGTGGACGCGGAACGGCGTGCCCAGACCGGAGAAGCTGGAGCGATTGGGGATTGATTTCCCCGACGTCGTCGCAGTCGTCGAGGAGCATCTCTAGGGCCCCCTTGATCTGCGTCAATAGACGGACTGACGTCGAGTGGGAGGAGGGGATGACCGTCTCCAATCTGCTGGAGCGGCTCAACTACACCTTTCCCCACATCATCGTCAAGGTCGACGGTGAGATCGTGCACCGGGAGGCGTACGACACGCGTACGATCCCCGACGGCGCGGACGTTCGGGTGATTCACCTGATCGCCGGAGGGTGACGTGGCGAACCACCGAAGGCTGAGGGAGTTCAGTCGATGGATAGAGGCGGCCAGGATGGACGCCGTACTGTTGCTCCATCCTCGGGACGTGCTCTACTACGCCGGCACGGCCCGCCCGGCGAGCTTGCTCGTGACATCCCGCGCGGTCTCTTCCTCTCCGGGAGGGGCGTCGGGCACGGAGGCGATCCTCTTCGTGCGACGTGGCCTCCCGTATGCCCGGGAGGAGGCGACGGTCGCGCGGGTAGAGCCGATGCGGTCGTTCTCCGACGTGACCGGAGCGGTCGAGGATCTGGGCCTGAGGGATGGTGTGCTGGGGGTTGAGCTCGACGTGGCCCCGGCGCAGTTGATCCGGCGTTTGGAGCATGCATTTGCGGGGTGGGAGGTGGTGGACGTCTCGTCGCTGGTGCTGGATCAGCGCGCGGTCAAGGACGAGGAGGAGATCGAAGCCACGAGACGGGCTGCGAGGGCCGCCGATGCGGGTCACCGGCGGCTGCCCCGGGCCGTGAAGGTAGGAATGACCGAGCTAGCGCTCGCCGCCGAGGTCGAGAGGGCGATGCGGCTGGCCGGTCACGAGGGGTTTCAGCCGCTGCGCCATCCCGGCGCCCGGGGTGGGGGGATGCTGCTGATGAGCGGGGAGAACCTGACCGTGCGGGGCGGGCATGGCCTGGTCGTGACGGGCGGCGGCCTGAGCCCCGGGTCGCCCTACGGCGCCTCACGCCGACTGCTAGAGCCAGGTGACTTGATCGTGCTCGACACCGGCTCCACCTGCGAGGCCTACACGGCGGACGAGTCGCGGACGTTCGTGGTGGGCGAGGCCACGGCGGAGCAGCGGGCGCTCTTTGGCGTGACCCGGGATGCGGAGGAGGCGGTTTTGGAGGCGATCCGCCCCGGCTTGTCCTTCGCCGACGTCTACGCGGTCGCCGAGGCGGTGGTCGAGGCTGGGGCGGAGCGGCACTTCGGGCCCGGGAGCCTGACGCTGCCCGGTTTTTTGGGTCACGGCATCGGGTTGGAGCTGGACGAGCCGCCGGTTCTTTGGCCCCGGGAGGAAGGCCTCCTGCGGGAGGGGATGGTGCTGGCGGTCGAGGTCGAGGTTAGCGCTCCGGGGCGGGGGATGATGACGAAGCTGGAGGACACGGTAGTCGTGCGTACCGGAGGGTGTGAAGTGCTGACCCACGCGCCGCGCGAGCTCGTCGAGTGTGACCCGGGTATGTAGCGCGGATTTGCTATCCGCGACGTGTCAGCTTACCAAAGGAGAGGTCTATGTCATACCAAATCACCATCGGTGCCGGCCCGGTGACGATGGAAGCCGAGTTGAACGACACGCCCACGGCGCAGCGAATCTGGGAGGCGTTACCCATCGTTGGTCAGGCGAACACGTGGGGGGATGAGATCTACTTCAAAATCCCCGTTGCGATGGACGAGGCGCCCGATGCGCGCGCCGAGGTGGAGGAAGGGGAGCTGGGATACTGGCCGGCAGGCGAGGCTTTCTGCGTCTTCTTCGGCCCGACGCCGGCGAGCACGGACGATACACCCCGAGCGGCGAGCCCCGTCAACGTCGTGGGGCGGGTGCTCGGCGATTCGGCGGAGTTCCGGCGGGTGACGGCCGGGTCGACGGTGTCGCTGGAGCGGGCCGGGGAGCCGTGACGGTTGGTCCTGCGGATTGGTGGACCGTTTTGGGAGAGCAGGTCTGGTTAGTTGATGGGGAAGACTTCGGGAGTCCAGGAGGTCGGCTTCGGACAGGGGGTTCTACCCAGACGCAAGTCGGTCTCGTGGAGAGGGTTATTGTTGCAGACTTCCGAAGTCCTGATCTTTGGAGGTTAGATTGGGCGACGCGTTGTTGAGAGTAGAGAATCTGTCGGTCAAGCGGCCCGGCGCCGAGGTGCTGCGGGGCGTGGACCTGACGGTGGCGCGGGCCGAGGTGCACGCCCTGCTGGGGCTCAACGGGTCGGGGAAGACGAGCCTGGCCTTGGCGCTGATGGGCGCCGAGGGGTACGAGCCTGAGGAGGGCCGCATTCTGTTCGACGGAGAGGATATCACCGATCTCTCGGTGACGGAACGGGCGCGGCGAGGGTTGACCCTCGCCTGGCAGTCCCCGGCCGGATTCGAAGGGTTACCGGTGGCGGATTATCTGGCGCTGGGGATGGAGGAGCCAACCCGGGAGAGGATTGAGGATGCGCTGGAGGCGGTGGCGCTATCTCCCCGGGCCTACCTGGGCCGCGCCGTCAACAGCGGGCTCTCCGGCGGTGAGCGGAAGCGGATCGAGCTGGCCGCCGTGTACGCGATGCGGCCCAAGCTCGCCATCCTCGACGAGCCCGATTCGGGGATCGACGTCCTCTCCATCGAGGATATCGTGTCGCTGATCCACCACTTGGCGGAAGAGGGCACCTCTGTCCTTCTGATCACCCATCGGGACGAGATGACGCGGATGGCCGAGAGGGCCTCCCTGATGTGTGCGGGGTCGGTGATCAACACGGGGACGCCGGAAGAGGTGCGGGCGTATTTCGCTCAGCGCTGCCGACCGCACGGGGATCTGCTGGGGAGCCAGCCGTGGGGGGAGGAGGCGGGCGGGACGTACCAGCGGGTCGTCGAAGAGGGGGTTTGCGATGAGTAGACAGGCCGCGTCGGGCGTTAGAGAATCGGTCTTGAAGGACCACGATCCGGCCTGGGCGCGCGAGTTCGAGGCGATGATGGAGGCCTACGAGAAGGCCGGGGGGAGACCGGATGTGCTCCAGGCGGGGCGGGTCGCCAGCGCGGTGATCAGCGCCAACGAGGTGCTGACGGTCAGCGAGATCGAGGGGGTGACGATCGAGGCGGAGGAGCAGGAGCACGGCGTGAAAGCCCGCATCACCGTCGCCCCGGGCACGAAGGTCGAGCACCCGGTCCATCTCTGCTTCGGCATGATGGCCGAGGAGGGATTGCAGGAGATCGACTCCGAGTTTGAGATCGGCGAGGGAGCCGAGGTGGGCTTCCTGGCTCACTGTACGTTTCCGAACGCGATCCAGCTCAAGCACGTGATGGACGCGCGAATCCACGTGGGACCCGGAGCGACGATGCGCTACAGCGAGGCCCACTACCACGGCACCGAGGGTGGGATCGAGGTACTGCCCACGACCCACGCCATCGTCGACGAGGGGGGACACCTGGAGACGGAGTTCAACCTGACGCAGGGGCGCGTGGGGCGGATGGCGATCGACTTCGAGGCTGACCTGGCCGGATGCGCCGTGGCCGAGCTGGTGGCCAAGGCGTACGGATCGGGCGACGACGACATCCGGGTGGAGGAGGTCGTGCGCCTCAACGGCGAGGGGGCCCGAGGGCTGACCAAGACCCGGGTGGCCGTTCGAGATCAGGCCCGGAGCGAGGTCTACACGACCGCGGAAGGGAACGCGCCGGGGGCGATGGGCCATATGGACTGCACCGAAATCGTGCGCGGTCGGGCGGAGGCGCGGAACGTGCCGATCGTCGTCGTGCGTGACGATCGGGCTCGAGTGACCCACGAGGCAGCGATCGGGAGCGTAGGGAAGCAGGAGCTGGAGACGCTGATGGCCCGGGGCTTGAGCGAGGAAGATGCGGTCGACGTGATCATCCGCGGCATGTTGCGCGGCTAGTGCTCTCCTTCCTGCAGGTTGCAAAAGTGTGGAGTTGTGTCATAATCACCGACGGCGATCTACTTCGGAAATAGGGATGCGGCGGCCGGTCTCCGACCTCTAGAGACCGGTCTTTGGACGCGTCCTCGTCTAGAGGCTGGAACACGGAAATGAGTTTGTCATTTATGATCGATGGAGGGGTGCGAGGTTCTCGGTCCTGGCCTGGATGTGTCGATCGGGTCAGGCGGACCCGGGGCCGTAGGGAATCGAAGTCGTCGAGGCTGTGGATGAGCCTGCTGATTCTCCTGACCGTTTTCGCCTGGGTGATGGGAGCGGGCCCGGTTCACGCTCAGAGCGAGCCGGTTGTGCGGATGGTCTATTTCTACGCCAACGAGTGTGACCACTGTCATGTCGTTTCCGAGGAGGTATTGAAGCCACTCCAGGCGGAGTACGGGGAGCGGATGGAGATCAAGACGATCGAAATCTCGGAGCCCCAGAACTATGAGCTTCTGGTTCACGCGGAGGAGGCGTTCCAGGTATCCCAGGAGGAGCGGGGGCTACCGACGCTCGTCATCGATGGACAGGTGCTCATTGGGGAGGATGAGATTCGGGAACAGCTTCCCTGCCTGCTCGATTCCTGTCTGGAGGCCGGCGGGACCTCGTGGCCGGACATCCCCGGCCTGGAGGCGGTCACCACAGAGCCATCCACCGACTTTGGATCGGGCCTGGGATTGGGAGGCGACGCGGAGCCCTGCGGGACGGAGGAGGAAGCCGCCTGCGAAGGACCGGCGCCCATCTGGATGGCCTACTTCTACCAGGTGGGCTGCCAGGCATGCAGCCGGGCGGAGTACGACATCGAGTACGCCAAGAGCCAGTATCCTCAGCTGGTGGTCAAGGAGTTCGACGTTCAGGAGAACGCTGCACTGGCCGATTGGCTGGGGAAGCGTCTCGGCGTACCGGAGGAAAGGCGCATGGCCACCCCCTCGCTCTTCGTCGGCGACGACTACCTGATCGGCGGCGATATCACTGGCGAGGCGGTACTCGATCTGGCCGAGAAATACGCTCCGACCGGGGCTGACCGGTTCTGGGCCGACTTCGACGCCCAGGAAGCGAGACAGGGGCTGATCGAGCGGTTCAGGTCATTCAGCGCGCTCACGGTGGTCTTCGCCGGTCTGGTTGACGGGCTTAACCCCTGTGCATTTGCCACGCTGGCCTTCTTCGTCTCCTATCTCACCTTGAGCGGCCGGGAGGGGAAGGAGATACTGGCCGTTGGCGCGGCTTTCACGCTTGGAGTGTTTGGCGCCTATCTGGCGGTGGGGCTGGGCTTGTATAACGTGCTGGGAATGCTGGGTGACCTTCTCACGAGGATGGGGCGGTGGGTGTATGGACTGACCGCCTTGTTATGCGCCGGGTTGGCCATCTTCAGTTTCTTCGATTACCTGAAAGCCCGGCGGGGTGAGATTGGCGATATGAGCCTGAACTTGCCGCATCACCTCCGAACGCGCATCAACGCGGTCATCCGCAAGGGGCGCGGCGCCGAGGCATACGTCTTTGGGGCTTTCGCCACCGGGGTGGTCGTCTCCTTCCTGGAGTTGGCTTGCACGGGGCAGGTCTATCTGCCGACGATCATCTTCGTCACCAGTGTCCCGGATCTGCGCGTGCGAGCGGTTCTCTACCTGGTGCTCTACAATCTGCTCTTCGTGCTCCCGCTGGTCGTGGTTTTCATCCTCGCTTACTTCGGCACCACGTCCCAGGACCTGACGCGCTTCCTGCGGAAGAACGCGGCGACGGTCAAGCTGGGCATGGTGTTGCTCTTTTCATCGCTGGCCGTGTGGCTGGGTCTCTCCCTGGTCTAGCACGGGCAGCGGACGTAGGCTTTGGGAGTCTGCCGGCGCGACCTAATGGACGAGACTGCTTCTGCCCGCATCGGAGTCCGTGGGCAGGGGGGCCTTCGAGACCCCCGAAGTCTTTGACGTCGTCGCTTAGTTTTCTGTGATTCCATTGGCGTCCCTGATCGAGATTTTGACATCACACGTCCGGGATAGCGTTCGTTTATCAAGGAGAGGGTTGCAAAAGATAGGGTTGCAAAGGAGAGGGTTTCAGATATGAAGAACATAGCCGTCATTGGCGTTGGCTACGTAGGATTGGTCACAGGCGTCTGTCTGGCGGACCTGGGGAATCGCGTGACCTGCGTGGACATTGATGAAGGGAAGATCGAGAAGCTGAACCGGGGCGAGATGCCGATCTACGAGCCGGGGTTGGAGGACCTGGTCGAGCGGAACGTCAAAGCCGGTCGGCTCTCCTTCACCACATCGTACGCCGAGGGGCTGGAGGATGCGGATTTCGTCTTCATTGCCGTCGGCACCCCGGAGGGCGTCGATGGAGAGGCTGACCTGCGCTACGTGCGCATGGCAGCCCGATCCATCGCCGAGGAGATGGATCAACCGATGGTCATCGTCAACAAGGCGACGGTGCCGGTGGGGACCGGCGACTGGGTGGCCGACCTGATCCGCCAGTATCGGAATGGGGACATCGAGTTCGCCGTCGTCTCCAATCCGGAGTTCCTGCGCGAGGGGTCGGCGATCAGCGACTTCCTGGAGCCGGACCGCGTGGTGTTGGGGTCGTTGAACCGCGACGCGGCGGAGCGGGTGGCGCAGCTGTACCTTCCGCTCCGTACGACGATCATGATCACCGACCTTCGCACGGCGGAGATGATCAAGTACGCCTCGAACGCTTTCCTGGCCACGCGCATCTCGTTCATCAACGAGATAGCGAATATCTGCGAGGCCCTGGGCGCCGACGTGAAGGAAGTTGCCACGGGGATGGGATATGACGAGCGGATCGGGCACGGTTACCTCGATGCCGGCGTCGGCTACGGCGGCAGCTGTTTCCCCAAGGACGTCAAGGCGCTTACGTATATGGCCGAGATCAAGGGGAGACATCCTCAGTTGCTGCGCGCTGTGATGGACATCAACGACGACCAGCGGCGACAGGTCGTGCGTAAGCTCGACCAGGCCCTGGACGGATTGCGCGATAAGACCATCGGCTTGCTTGGCCTGGCCTTCAAGCCGAACACGGACGACATGCGGGAGGCGCCGGCGACCTACATCGCCCGGATGCTCACGTCGGCCGGGGCGGCGGTCCGCGGCTATGATCCGGTGGCAGAGGACGTGGCGAGGCGGATGTTGCCGAAAGTCGAGCTTTCGGATGACGCGTATGGCCTGGCTGAGGGCTGCGACGCCCTCGTCGTCGTCACCGACTGGAACGAGTTCAAGAACCTCGACCTGGCCCGCATCCGGGACGCGATGCGGGGGAACGTGGTCATTGATGGACGAAACATCTACGAGCCGGAGCAGATGCGGGAGCTGGGGTTCTACTATCGAGGCATCGGTCGTGGATACGAGCCGGCCTAGCTTCAGCCTATCCTTGGAGTCATCGCGATGAGTGATCGCAGCCAGCTGAACGGGCGCTTTGTCCAGACGGAGCTGTCGAATGGATTGTCGGTCCTGGTACAGGAGGCCCACGCCGCGCCGGTGGCGAGCTTCTGGATCTGGTACCGGGTGGGGAGCCGCAACGAGCACCTGGGTACGACGGGCATCTCTCACTGGGTTGAGCATATGCTCTTCAAGGGCACCCCGGCCTTTCCCAAGGGGAGGGCGGAGAAGGAGATTGCTCGCCAGGGAGGCGCCTTCAACGGCGCAACGTCGTACGACTTCACCACTTTTTTTGCCACATTGCCCACGGAGCGCATCGAGCTCGCGCTTCGTATCGAGGCCGATCGGATGGTCAACGCGGTGTTCGACGCTGAGGAGGTCGAGGCGGAGCGGACGGTCATCATCAGCGAGCGGCAGGGGGCGGAGAATAACCCCGAGTTCCTGCTCAATGAGGAGTTGATGGGCGCTGCACTGCGCGTCCATCCTTATCGCAGTCCCACCGTCGGCCATTTGTGCGACCTGGAGACGATCACCCGGGCCCAGCTCTACGACCATTACCAGACCTATTACGCGCCGAATAACGCGCTGGCCGTCGCCGCCGGGGATTTCGACGCCGATGCGATGGTGGCGTTGATCGAGAAACACTTCGGTGGGATCGAGGCGGGAGATGGCGTCCCGCCGGTGACAGCCGTCGAGCCTCCCCAGCGGGGCGAGCGCCGCGTGGTGGTCCGGAGAGAAGGGTTCATTCCCTACCTGAAGGTGGCGTTCGGGGCGCCCACGGTGCGCGAGTCCGACTTCTTTGCGATGACGGTGTTGAACGCTATCCTGACCGGGGCGAGTGCGATGACGTTCCGCGGTGGGGGGCTGACCAACAAGAGCTCCCGACTCTACAAAGCCCTCGTGGGCGAGGAGCTAGCGGTCGGTATCTCCGGGATGCTGCTTCCCACCGTCGATCCTTTCCTCTATTCGATCTCCGCGATGGTGCGGCCGGAGCGCTCTCCTGCCGAGGTCGAGGAGGTGTTGGAGGCGGAGCTGACCCGCGTCGCGACCGATGCGGTGACGCAGGAGGAGGTAGATAAGGCGATCAAGCAGGCCCAAGCCCAGTTCGCCTATTCCAGCGAGTCCGTCACCGGTCAGGCGCTCTGGCTCGGCTTCAGCGAAATCTTCGCCGACCATACCTGGGCGGAGACTTACCTCGATACCCTGGCGACCGTCACGGCCGAGGACGTGAGGCGGGTAGCAGAGATGTACCTCGATCCCACCAGGCGGACGGTCGGGTGGTACGTGCCGACAAATAATGAGCAAATGTCAAATGACAAATGATCAAAGTCGAGTGACCCAAGCTGGGTTGATGAGGTGATTATGTCCGTCCCTGGTCCGAATGATATCACGCGCCACGTATTGCCGAATGGCCTCATACTTCTGGTGCGGGAGAACCGCATCAGCCCGTCGGTGGTCGTCACCGGAGTCCTCAAGGTCGGAGCCTACGATGAGAGCCCCGAGCAAGCGGGTCTGGCTGACTTCACCGCCGAGATGCTGATGCGCGGTACGGAGAACCGCTCCTTCGATCAAATCTACGAGGAGCTGGAGTCGGTGGGGGCGAGTCTGGGGATCAGTGGGGGGACGCACGGCACGGGCTTCGGGGGGAAGAGCCTTGGCGAGGATCTGCCGCTGATACTCGCCGTGCTGGCTGACTTCCTGCGTCGTCCGACGTTCCCTGCCCATGAGGTGGAGAGGGTCCGCGGGGAGATCCTGGCTGACCTGGCCGACCGAGCCCACGACACGCGGCGCATGGCGAGTCTGACCTTCTATGAGCTGGCGTATCCCGAGGGACATCCGTACGCTATCAGCTCCAGCGGTTATCCGGAGACGATCTCGGGTATCGACCGGGATGACCTGCTGACGTTCTACCGGGGTGGGTACGGCCCGGAGGGCATGATCCTGGTCGTGGTGGGGGCGGTGGAGACGGATGAGGTGGTGGCGCAGGTCGAGGACGCCCTCGGCGATTGGGACGGACAGACGTACGCCCGGGAGCCGCTGCCGGAGGTTCCCCCTATCACGGACATCCGAGAGCGCCGAGTCTCTATCCCCGACAAGACCCAATCGGACCTGGTCCTCGGCTATCCGGGCCCCTCACGCACCGATCCAGGGTATCTCGATGCCCGGCTGTGTAACACGATCCTGGGCGTGTTCGGTCTTATGGGGCGGCTGGGGGAGAAGGTACGGGACGAGCAGGGACTGGCATATTCTTCGTACAGCCACCTTAGCGGTGGGCCGGGTCCTGGCCCCTGGCGCATCGTGGCTGGCGTCGACCCGGCGAACGTGGACCGGGCCGTGGAGAGTGTCCGGGCCGAGGTGCGCCGCATCCGCGAGGAGCTGGTGAGGGAGGAGGAGTTGAGCGACAGCCAGGCCTACCTGACGGGCAGCATGCCGCTCCATCTGGAGACGAACAGTGGCGTGGCGGGGACGATCCTGAGCATGGAGCGTTACGGCCTGGGGCTGGACTATCTCCAGCGCTACAAAGATTTGATCGGTGAAATCACGCCGGAGCGGGTGCGGGCGGCGGCCCAACGCTGGCTCGATCCTGACGCTTACGCTCTGGCAGTCGCCGGACCTCCGGAGGACGAGTAGGGCCCGCCGGTCGCGGCGCCAGGGAAAGGGACACGACGTTGCTTACGAATGGCGTTGACCTGGTCAGGATCTCGCGGGTCGAGCGGGCTCTGGATCGGCACGGTGAGCGCTTCCTGGAGCGGGTCTTCACGCCGAGCGAGATCCTCTACTCGCGGCGTCGCCCCGCGGAGCTGGCAGCGCGGTTTGCGGCCAAGGAAGCCGTCGCCAAGGCGCTGGGCGTGGGCATGCGAATGATGGCCCGCGAGGGCATCAGGTGGCACGAAGCGGAGATCGTGGGCGATCATCGGGGGAAGCCGACGGTGCGGCTCCATGGCTGGGCTGCCGAGCGGGCCGCCGAGCTGGGCCTTACCGAGTGGGCCGTCAGCCTCTCCCACACGGACGATCACGCGGTGGCCTTCGTCGTAGCGCAGTAGTTGCCTCTGTCGTTTTCTCAGCCTGCACCTTCATCTACACGACAACTCGATCTATCACGCACTCCAGGTGACCGGCACCTGGCGGAGCCGCTGTTGAGGTGCCGGTCACCTGGAATTCCGTGAGCAGGCCGCCGGCCCGTTGCCCGGGGTCGATTCTTGTCTGGCGGCAACCCCTGTGGTACACTAACTCTGGATATTTCGAGGCAATGATACAGGAATAAAGGGAGGAACTCCCGCGCAATGAGCAATGAGAAAGGCCGCGTCTTTTCCGGCGCCCGCCCGACGGGGCGTCAGCACCTGGGCAACTACCTGGGTGCGATCCGCAACTACGTCGCGCTCCAGGACGACTACGACTGCGTGTACTGCATCGTCGATCTGCACGCCCTCACGACCCTGGAGGACACCAGTAAGCTGCGTGAGTGGACCTACGAGATGGCCCTCGACTGGCTGGCTGCCGGGATCGATCCCGAGGAGCGGGATACGATTCTCTTCGTCCAGTCCCACGTGCCCCAGGTCACGCAACTCCATACGCTCCTTTCGATGGTCACGCCCCTGGGCCGCCTGACTCGTCTGCCGACGTTCAAGGAGAAGGTGCGTCAGCAGCCGGAGAACGTCAACTACGGTCTGGTGGGGTATCCGGTTTTGATGGCAGCGGACATTGCGCTGTACAAGGCGGATACGGTCCCCGTCGGCGTGGATCAGGCGCCGCACCTGGAGTTCACCCGCGACATCGTGCGCCGCTTCAACCATCGATACGGCGAGGTTCTGATCGAGCCCGAGGCGAAGTACACCGATTTTCCCAAGGTGCTGGGGCTCGACGGTGAGAACAAGATGAGCAAGTCGCTGGATAACTACATCGAGATTGCAGCTGAGCCGGAGGAGATCGAGAAGCGGGTCATGACGATGGTGACCGATCCCCAGCGGCGACGCCTGTCCGATCCCGGGCGTCCCGAGGTGTGCAACGTCTACACGCTGCACGGCTTCTACTCGCCGGCCGAGGTCGAGCAGATCGCCGTCGACTGCCGCAATGCGGATATCGGGTGTGTGGCGTGCAAACGGCTCCTGGCCCAGAATCTGGCCGAGTATTTCGCGCCCTTCCGCGAGCGACGCGCCCGGCTGGCTGAAGATCCGGACCGCGTGTGGGGGATTCTGGAGGACGGCGCCCGCCAGGCTTCGGCCATCGCCTCCCAGGTGATCGCTGAGGTTCGAGACGCCATCCAGCTTCCCTAGGAACAATCTGCAGCCGGTACGAGCCGGGGGAGGAGATTTGGCGTGAAGGCCACGGACGACGAGACGACGCTCGCTGACCTGCGCCACTGTGTGGCCGAGTTCGTGGCAGCTCGAGACTGGGAGCAGTTCCACACGCCCAAGAGTCTGAGCTGCGCCGTGGCCATCGAGGCGGCTGAGCTGATGGAAGCGTTCCAGTGGCTCACTGAGGAGGAAGCGGCGCGCGCAGTGGAGGACGAAGAGATGCGCGCGGCTGTGATCGACGAGCTCGCGGACGTGCTGATCTACGTGCTTAGCCTGGCGAACGTCCTGGAGGTCAACGTGAGCGCGGCGGTTCTGGAGAAGGTAGAGCGGAATGCATATCGCTTCCCCGTCGAGGTATGGCGCGGGCGGGCCCGCGCCGACGACGTGGGAGACAGCTTTTGAGAGGAGAAACGTGCGAGCATTAGTACAACGCGTCAGTGAAGCATCGGTTCGAGTCGACGGGGAGGTCGTGGGCGCTATCGGGCAGGGCGTCGCCGTCCTGGTGGGCGTCACCCACGGGGATACCGAGGAGGAGGCCGACTGGCTGGCGCGCAAGATCGCCGGGCTGCGAATCTTCGAGGATCAGGAGGGGAAGATGAACGTGGGCCTGCTCGACGCGGGCGGCGAGGCGCTGGTGGTCTCTCAGTTCACGCTCTACGCCGACGCCAGCAAAGGACGCCGTCCCAGTTTCGTCGACGCAGCCCCGCCGGAGACTGCCGAACCCCTCGTCGAGCACTTCGCCGATGCGCTGCGGGGCTACCGGGTCCCAGTCGAGGAAGGGGTCTTCGGAGCGATGATGACCGTGGAGATCCACAACGACGGGCCGGTGACGATTATGCTGGAGCGCTGATAAGCCAGGGAGTACGAGGAGGCACGCCATGCCAGAGTTGCGGAAGGATCCTGTGTTGGGTCGCTGGGTCATTATCGCCACCGAGCGGGCGAAGCGGCCCTCGGATTTCGAGGTGGTGAGGGAGGAGTCGGACTCCGCCTCCTGTGCCTTCTGTGAGGGGCACGAGTCGGAGACGCCGCCAGAGGTCTACGCTGTACGGGAAACGGGCACCGGGGCGAACGAGCCAGGCTGGGAGGTGCGGGTCATCCCGAACAAGTATCCGGCCCTCGACGTGGAGGGACAGCTCGACCGGGAGGGGGTGGGGCTCTGCGACATGGCGAACGGAATCGGCGTCCACGAGGTGATCGTTGAGACGCCGGCCCACGATCAGCAGACGTCGGATCTGTCCGCGGAGCACATCGGGAAGGTGATGATGACCTACCGTCAGCGCATCGTCGACCTGCGGGAGGACGAGCGGCTAAAATATGTGCTGATCTTCAAGAATCAGGGGCGGAGTGCCGGGGCGTCTCTGCAGCACGCGCACTCGCAGCTGATTGCCACACCCATCACGCCAAAGCGGGTGAAGGAGAAGCTCGATGGGGCGAAGCGGTATTTCGACTACAAGCACCGCTGCGTCTTCTGCGACTACATCAAGCAGGAGACCGAGCTCTTCGGCGAGCGGCTCGTCGCGGAGACGACCGATTTCGTCGCCCTCTCTCCCTTCGCCGCCCGATTCCCTTTTGAGACGTGGATCCTGCCCAAGCGTCACATGCTCGACTTCTCTCTGGTCGAGGACGGGGAGGCCGCCGATCTGGGCAGGATGCTCAAGCGGGTCCTTTCGAAGCTTCGAAAGGCCTTGAACAATCCGCCCTTCAACTACGTGCTCCACATGGCCCCTTACCGGCGTCCCCGGGGAGGCTACTGGACCACCATCGAAGACGACTACCACTGGCACGTAGAGCTGATCCCCCGCCTGACCCGGGTGGCCGGTTTTGAGTGGGGCTCGGGTTTCTACATCAATCCTACGCCGCCGGAGGTGGCTGCGCAGACCCTGCGCGAGACCGAGGCTTAGGCAGGAGCGACGCAACTACCGAAAGCCGGAGGAAGCGCTGTTCTCCACTGTGCTCGTGCCGTCCGATTTTGGGACGTTGAGCGTCGTCTGGAGGGGGTCTGCGCAGGACACGCGGGTCGTCCGCGTGTTCCTACCCGGTTCGAGGATGTCGGCCCTGACCCGGGCCCGGGCGGCTTTCCCCGATGCAGCCCCCGGTCGCACCCTCTCGTGGCGGACCTGGTCGACTCGCCCGCAACCCGTTCCCGATAATTATTCCGTGCCACAGAGCGGTCCGCTCCGACGGTCAGCTCAGCGGGTTTCAGGGTGGGTTGGAGATGAAGCGAGCTCTGCTCGCGCTCGAAGGTATCGAGGTCTCTCCTGCGGGGAGGGTGCTCACGGAGCGGGTCTTCTACTGAGGGCGGCTGCCGGCGACGAGGGCCTCGATCTCTTTTCGGTTCGGGATGCCGACCTCTCGGGCGATCAGCGTCCCTTCTTCGTCGAAGACGAGGAACGTCGGTACGGCGTGGACGTCGTACTTGGCCGCTGCCGTCCGCCCCGGATCGCTGAGGATATCCAGGCGCGCCACGCTCGCTCGACCTTCAAGATCTCTCTCTAGCCCATCCACGATGGGCTTCGCCATAAGGCACGGCGCTCAGGTGTTGCTGAAGACCTCGACGACGACGGGCTGTCCGCTGCCGATGATCTCATCGAGGGTCCCAATGGGGGTGGCGCGGTTGCGGAGCAATAGGAAGACGGCCGCCACTCCGCCCAGCAGAGCAAGGGTGGGCCAGGCGTGTTGCAGGAACTCAATCATCGTGTATGCTTCTCCTTAGTCTTCGCGCATCTGGGGACGGACAGAAGCCCTCCCGCCGAGCCAGATGGGCCGATTAGACGAGCGCTTCCAGCTTCTGGTGGAGCACGTGCTTCGGCTGAGCGCCGGTGACGCGGTCGACCTCCTTCCCATCGCGGAAGAAGACGAGGGTGGGGATGCTCATCACCCGGTACTGCCGCGCAGTGGACTGGTTGGCGTCCACGTCCAGCTTGGCGACCCGCGCCCGACCGGCAAAGGTCTGGGCCAACTCCTCGACGACCGGCGCGACCGTACGGCACGGCCCGCACCAGGAGGCCCAGAAGTCGACCAGCACGGGCACGTCCGCGTTGAGAACCACCTGGTCGAAGGTCGCATCGGTCACCTCCACCGGGTGCCCGTCGCCCGCAGCCTGAGGGTGAGATCGCTTCGGAGTCGCCGGCTTCGCCCCCCGGCCGAGGAGGTATTCGATCCACGGACGGAGCGCCTTGACGCTCGGCATGCCTTTGGCGCGCGCGACGAGCTTGCCATCCCGGAAGAACAGGAACTGAGGGAGCTTCCCGACGTCGTAGCGGGCCCGCGCTTCCGGCGCATCGCTGACGTTGAGCTTGACGACCAGCACGTCGCCGGCATACGTCTCGGCGGTCGGCTCGAGTACGGTGTCGAGCGCCTGGCGGGGCGTCTGCTCGGGTGACCAGAAGACGGCCACGGCGGGGAGCGGCGCTTCCAGCACGGCCGGTTCGAAGCTGGCGTCGGTGGCGTTGATTGGCGTGTCGTATTGCATCGTGTCAGGTCCTTGTTTCCATCCTGCTCGATAAGCTGTTGCTATTATAGACGGTCGGGTTCAGCGTGTCCAGCCGGCGCTTGCGCATAGAAGGTGACTTCTCGGGTGGAGAAGAAGGTGACCGGCACGCTAACAACGCCCGCGGCCCGTGCCGGTCACCCTGAGTGCCATAAGCCGTGGTGCGAGAGCAGGGCGATCGCATATGACCAGAATTCCGAAGTTTCGGCCGAGTATTCGTCCCGAGCGTTGCGCGCATTCTGGGCGGGATGCCTTCAGAAGCAGGCTATCCTGCAAACTTCGGAATTCTAGGCGTTCTCTCCTTTCCATATGCGATTGCCCTGGGTGCGAGAGCCCGTTTGCTTGATGCGGGTTTGCTTTCGTGTTATTATACGCCAGTTGCGAGACCGATTCCGATAATCTTAGACAGGATGGACTATGTACCCTGATAGCGAGATTCTCTTTGCTCCGCACTGCATTCCCGAATTGCATGACTTACGTGGGCCTAAATGGTCACGCCTGGTTGCCAGGGTCGCCTCACTTCCCGACGGCCACATCGAGGTGCTCGGCTTCTCCCTCACCGTCGTCGATCTCTCCAGCTGTCAGACGTGTGACCTGGATAGCTACCGCGCCACCCTGGGATGCTGCACCTGCGCTCAGCGATCTGTTTCCGGCTACAAAGGGACCGACGAGGAGCTGGTCTCTCTGTTCGAGGAGAACCGGGAGAGGGTGCGTGAGTATCTCCGTTCAGACGACGTGCCGGAGCCGGTAGCAGCCCTGGCCACGGAGTCTGAAGCGTAGGGAGGCTCAGTAGGCCCAATTTCGCTGGGCCCAGGGCACGTGTGCCCCGATCACCAGATCCATTCCAAGAGCTGGGATTTGGGAATCGAGACAAGTCACCGGCGAGAGCGTTTTGGGATCTGCTGAGACTTGATTCTCTGCCCGAAATCCATTTCGGGCCCCTTCATATTTCGATCCATGCGACCTGACCACCGCAAACTGTCAAGACTTCTTCCCGTCCTTGCCCTGCTGGCGCTGATCCTCCTTTCCGCCTGTCAGGTCTCCATTGGCGGCTGGATGTTCCAGCAGACAGGAGAGGAGGAGCTTCCCGGCCAGGTCCGGGGGCTGCTCCAGCGAGGGACCGATTTCCTCCACCCCCGGCCGCATACGGCCGACTACGAGCCAATGCCGCACGCCGGCGTCAGTCCCTTTGGCATCAACGTGTTCCTCAATCAGGAGGTCGAGGAAGAGAAGCGAGATCGGTCGTTGAAGATGATCGCGGACGCGGGCTTCCACTGGGTCCGCCAGGAGTTTCCCTGGGAGGACATCGAGATCCACGGCAAGGGGGACTTCGTGGATCGCCGCAACGACCTCGACGGCGACGGGGAAGTTGATCCGATCGACGCATGGGCCAAGTACGACAACATCGTGGATCTGGCGGAGGACCACGACTTGGACCTTATCGTCCGGCTGAGCAACCCTCCGGCCTGGACCCGGGCGCTGACCGACACCGTGGGGGCGTATGCCCCGCCCGATGACCTGAGGGACTGGGGCGATTACGTCCACGCCGTCGTCTCCCGCTACGAGGGCCGCATCCGCTACTACCAGCTGTGGAACGAGCCGAACGTCTACCCGGAGTGGGGAGAACAGCCGGTCGACCCGGAGGGGTACACTGAACTCCTCTGCGAAGGGTATCGCCGCGCCAAGGAGGCCGACCCGGAGGCGGTCGTTATCAGCGGCGCTCTCGCGCCGACGGTCGACCTTCACCTCGCCGGTCCGGGGCGAGGTATGAACGAGTTCGTCTTCCTCCAGCGGATGTACGACGCCGGCGCCGGTGATTGTTTCGACATTATGTCCCTCAACGACTATATGCTCTGGTCCGGTCCCACCGACCGGCGCATGCGTCCCCTTAACATCAACTTCTCCCGACCGCGGTACGTTCGCGACATTATGGTCGCCAATGGGGATGCCGACAAGTCGATCTGGATCGGGGAGATGAACTCGAACGCTGTTCCAAACGATCCGAACATCGCCGGCCTGGGGGCCTATGGCCAGGTGACCCTCGAGGAGCAGGCGCGCTACGCGCCGTTGGCCTACCAGCGCATCCAGGAAGAGTGGCCCTGGATTGGCGTCGCCAACTTCTGGTTCTTCAAGCGCCCTGACGACCGGGAGGCGAACCAGGCCATGTACTACTTCCGCATGGTCGAGCCGGACTTCACGCCCATGCCAGTCTACGGGGCGATGCGCCAGTATGCGACGACAATGGCTCCCACCCTCTATCCGGGCGCACACCAGGAGGATCACTGGGCCCTCGTCTACGACGAGGGATGGGAGCGGGTTGGCGGTCAGGCGGAAGAGACCGGCTATCGGACCGCGACGGCGCCCGGTGCTACGCTCCACTTCACCTTCGAGGGCGCGGCGCTGGAGCTGGTGCCTGGCCCCGGGACAGGGGAGATGGAGGTCCTTGTCGACGGTGGGGCTGCCCGTCGCATTTCTCTGGAGGGGCAACCGGTCCGGCTGCTCAACGGTTGGCGCCAGAATCGACACGAGATTCGCCTGCGCGCCTCCGAAGGACAGGTCAGCGTGGATCAACTCGTCGTGAGGCGTCCCTGGCGGCCTTCTCGCACCCTTGTCATGGGCGTGGTGGGATCTGCCCTTGCCGTGGCATGGCTTCTGAGCTGCGTTCTGCGTCAGCGATGAGGACGGGGCGGTCGGGCGAGAACCGCCCGGGCGGGAGCCGCTCAGGCGAACATCGCCCAACGTCCAGTGCAGCGCGTCTTCTATTTCTGGCCATCCTGGTGCTTGCTGCGCTGTTGCGCTTCTACCGTCTCGATGCCCAATCCTTCTGGAATGACGAGGGGAACGCAGCGCGCATTGCCGAGCGGTCGGTCGATCTGATCGTGGAGGGGGCCGCGGGGGACATTCATCCCCCTGGCTATTACCTTCTGCTTCACCTCTGGCGGGCGGCGTTCGGGCAGAGCGAGCTCGCGCTCCGTTCTCTCTCGGTGGTGGCCGGCCTGGCCCTCGTCGCCGGCACGTACCTCCTGGGCCGGCGTCTCTTCAATGGGACCACGGGGCTCGTTGCGGCGTTCCTGGCGGCCATTTCCCCCTTCGGGATCTACTATTCCCAGGAGGCGCGGATGTATGCCCTCCTGGGCGCTATCTCGGCTCTATCCACCTTGCTCCTCGTTCGCCTTCATGGGCTCACGGGTCCGCCGCGCCTGCGGCGATACGGGGCACTGGTGCCCTGGGTCGCGTACGTGATCGCCGGCGCCGCGGGCCTCTACACGCACTACGCCTTCGTCTTCGTGCTGGTGGCCCACAACGTCGCGTTTGGTGCGTGGTGGCTGGTGGAGCTTCTGCGCGTCCAGCTTCGCTGGCGAGCGCTGGCCGCGTGGGCCGGGGCGCAGATGGCCATGGGTCTCCTCTATCTCCCCTGGCTGCCCATCGCGCTGGATGCCACCGGGCGGTCCTCCGCCGGTGGGGAGGTCCAGCTGGGAGTGGCTCTGCTCGACGTGCTGCGCGTGCTCACCGTGGGCATCACGTTGCCACTGAGGGAGGCCCGGGGGGCCCTCGTCGCCGCCGGTGCGCTGATCGTTGCTGGCCTGATCCCCGGGTTGGGCGCCGGTCGTGATCGCCAGCGCACCGAATCGGGGCTGTGGCCAGGCGTTGGTCTTCTCCTGGTAACCCTCCTGACCCCGTTGGTGCTGTTTTTCGGGTTCGATCTCTACAAACCAGCCTGGCTCAAGTTTCTCGTCGTGGTCCTTCCTCCGTTTTACATTCTTCTCGCTCGCGGCGTGGTGCGGCTGGGGGACGTCATCCCCCGCGGCCTGGGTGCGCTGTCCCGCGAAGCGCGTGCCCAGCACCTCGTTTTACGTTTCATGTTTTACGGCATTATTCTCCTGGCGCTTACTGCTCTTACTTACCCCTCTCTTCGCAATCTCTACTTCAATCCCGCCTATTTCCGAGACGATTACCGGCAGATTGCCGCGGACATCCGGGCGGTGCAGCGCCCCGGCGACGCCATCGTTCTCAACGCTCCCAATCAATGGGAGGTGTTTACGTACTACGCCCCCGATGAGGACGTCTATCCGGCCCCATACCGTCCCTCGTCGGCCAAGGTGGAGCGGTTCCTGGCCCCCATTCGGGAGGAGCACGAGCGGATCTTCGTGCTCTACTGGGGCGATGCCGAGTCCGACCCGCGGAGACGCATTGAGTCTTGGCTGGCGGAGCACGCCTACAAGACGGGCGATCGCTGGTATGGGGACGTGCGCCTGGCGACCTACGGCGTGGCGCCCCTTCCGCAGCAGCCGCAGGCGACCCTGACGGCGCGTTTTGGCGGTTCAGCCGCGGAATCGGCAGCCGGAGGTCGCCCCGGGATTCTCCTCCATGGCTATGCGCTGGCGGCGGATGAGCCCTTCGCCCCGGGGGACGTGTTGCCCGTGACCCTCTTCTGGGAGGCGGAAGGCGCCGTCGAAGAGCCGTACAAGATCACGCTCCAATTGCTCGATGACGCCGGGAGGCTCTCGGCCCAGGTCGACACGGTGCCCCGGGACGGGTTGGCCCCGACGACCTCGTGGGAGGTGGGAGAGGTGCTGACCGATCGCTACGGTCTCCATCTATCGCAGGACCTCCCACCGGCCCGTTACACGTTGATCGTCGCCATCTACCACGTAGCCAGGGGGGAGCGTCTGGACGTCGCGGTGGAAGGCGAGACGGTGGGGGACCACCTGGCAATGCGTCAGGTCACGGTCAGGACGCGATAAGCATATCGGGGGCAGGTGCCGGTCACCTTGAGCAAAGAACGATGAAGCCGTGAATTGTTGCTTGACACCCGGTCGAGGCATGCTATACTTGCCGGTGGAGACGAGATGATGATGCACGAGATGATGCCCGAAATGATTGTAGTTCACTTTTCCGGGTCGGTCGCCGATACGAATCGGAACGATAATCAGCGCAACCCTCGCAATAGGGGGCGGCCGATGGTGTACCTCGTCTGAAGCTTGAGCAGGTCAAGGTAGGCCGCCCGACGTCGGGCGGCTTTTTTGTTGTGAGTGGATGCTCTCCAGGACCTGGCGATTCCACTTATGGGTGAAGCACTGAGGCATTACCGAGGAGCCGACTATGTTGAAATCACATCGTTGTGGTGATCTGCGGGCCCAGCACGCTGATCAGGAGGTCGTGCTGGCGGGTTGGGTGAATCGCCGGCGCGATCATGGCGGTTTGGTCTTCATTGATCTGCGCGACCGGTCCGGCGTCGTCCAGGTGGTGACGAATCCGGACGTCGACCCGGAGACGCACGCGGCGGCCCAGGAGGTGCGGAACGAGTACGTGCTACAGATCAGGGGGAAAGTGCGCGTCCGTCCCGAGGGGTTGATCAATCCCGATATTCCCACCGGGAAGATCGAGGTCGTGGCCCAGGAGCTGGAAGTCCTCAATCCGGCCAAGACGCCCCCCTTCTACATCTACGATGACCAGCCGGTCGACGAGCTGCTTCGGCTCCGCTATCGTTACCTCGACCTGCGGCGCCAGCGCATGCAGCAGAATCTGATCCTTCGCCACCGGGTGGTGAAATACATCCGCGACTTCCTGAGCGACCGTGATTTCGTGGAGGTCGAGACGCCAATCCTATTTAAGAGCACACCGGAGGGCGCGCGGGACTACCTGGTGCCGAGTCGACTCTACCCGGGACACTTCTACGCCCTTCCTCAGTCTCCCCAGCAGCTCAAGCAGCTGTTGATGGTGGCCGGCTACGAGAAGTACTTCCAGATCGCCCGGTGCTTCCGCGACGAGGATCAACGCGGTGACCGTCAGCCTGAGTTCACCCAGCTCGACCTGGAGATGAGCTTCGTGGAGCGCGAGGACGTGATGGCGCTGACCGAGGCGTTGATGGTCGGCATCGTCGAGGGGTGCTCCGGGTGCGAGCTGCTCGCCAAGTCCTTCCCACGGCTGACGTATGCGGAGGCGATGGATCGCTTTGGCACCGACAGGCCGGACATCCGTTTCGGGATGGAGCTAACGGAGGTCTCGGACCTGGTGGCAGACAGCGAGTTCCGCATCTTCAGCGGGGTTGTGGCCGAGGGGGGGAAGGTCAAGGGTATTCGAGCTCCCGGATGTGCTGACTACAGCCGGAGCCAGATCGACGAGCTGACGGAGGTGGCCCGGGATGAGGGGGCAAAGGGGCTCGCCTGGCTCGCCCTGGGCGAGGACGAGGAGGTGCGGTCCTCCTTTGCCAAGTATCTGACCGATCGGGAGGTCGCGGACGTCATCGAGCGGCTGGAGGCGGAGCCCGGCGATCTGCTTCTGTTCGTCGCCGATGCGTCGCGGGTGGTCAACGCGACGTTGGGGGCCCTCCGCCTGGAGCTCGCCAAGTGGTTGAATCTGCGGGCGCACGACGATCGGACGATGGCCTTCTGCTGGGTGATCGACTTCCCGCTGTTTGAGTGGGACGAGGAGGGACAGCGCTGGGATCCCAGTCATCACCTCTTCACGGCGCCGATGCCCGAGGATCTGGACCTGCTGCAGAGCGACCCCGGGGCTGCCCGCGGTCAACAGTACGATCTGGTGTGCAACGGGGAGGAGATCGCCGGGGGGAGCATCCGCATCCATCAGCGGGAGGTGCAGGAGCGGATCTTCGATCTGATTGGCCTCGACCCGGCGGAGGCGAAGGAGCGCTTCGGACATATGTTGGAGGCGTTCGAATACGGGACGCCGCCCCACGGCGGCATCGCCTCGGGGATCGACCGGCTGGTGATGCTCCTCGCGGGCGAGCCGAACATTCGCGAGGTGATCGCCTTTCCGAAGACCCAGCAGGCGAAGGATCTGATGGCCGGCGCTCCCTCGCCGGTGGAGGAGGAGCAGCTGGATGAGCTCCATCTGAGGATTGTGGAGTAGGTGGGTTTGAATCGTAATCGAGGAGGTATTATGCCGAGCGATTTGCTGAAGCGCGTGGAGAAGGATGGCGTCCAATTTGTCAGTCTCCAGTTCACCGACGTGATGGGGACGATCAAGAGTGTGACGATCCCCGTCGGCCGTCTGGAGGGCGCCCTGAAGGAAGGCGTCTGGTTCGATGGCTCATCGATCGAGGGGTTCGCGCGCATCTACGAGAGCGACCTGGTGCTGATTCCCGACGTCGACACGTATCGCGTGCTCCCCTGGAGCGCGCCGGAACGGCGGAGGGCGCGGATCATCTGCGACGTCCACGGCGCCAGCGGCGAGCCATCGCTTCGCGTGCCGCGGCAGGTGCTGAAGCGGGCGCTGGCGCGGGCTGCCGACATGGGGTACACCTACAACGTGGGACCCGAGCTGGAGTTCTTCCTTTTCAAGCGGAACGGAGGGCCAGACAGAGATCACCCGACGCGTCCGGTGCCCCACGACGTGGGAGGGTACTTCGACTTCTCGCCGCGCGACGAGGCGCAGCAGGTGCGCAGCGAGATCATCCTCGCGCTGGAGGCGCTCGGGATGCGGGTGGAGTCGAGCCATCACGAGGTCGCCACGGGTCAGCACGAAATCGACTTTCGGTACGGGGATGCCCTGGTGAGCGCCGACAACGCGGTTACCTTCAAGTACGCGGTGCGCGGTGTGGCGGCCAGCCACGGACTGTACGCCAGCTTCATGCCCAAGCCGATCTTCGGCATTAATGGGTCCGGGATGCACACGCACCAGAGCCTCTTCGATTCGGAGGGACGCAACCTGTTCTACGATCCCGACGATGAGTACCATCTCTCGCGCTTGGCCTACAACTTCATCGCGGGGCAGATGGAGCACGCACAGGCCCTCGCGGCGGTTGCGGCCCCGACGGTGAACAGCTACAAGCGCCTGACGCCGGGGTATGAGGCTCCAGTCTACGTCTGTTGGGCGCAGCTCAACCGCTCGTCGCTGATTCGCGTGCCAGCGCACGAGGGGGAGACATCGGCGACGCGCATCGAGCTGCGCTGTCCCGACCCGAGCACGAATCCGTATCTCGCCTTCGCCGCTATGCTGGGGGCGGGACTCGACGGGATCGAACGGGACCTTACCCCACCGTGCGCGGTCAACGAGGACGTCTATGGCTTCGACCAGGGCGATCTGCGCGAAAGGGCGATCGGCACGTTGCCGGGCACCCTGGCAGAGGCGCTCGACGCGCTGGAGGCGGACGAGGTGGTCAAGGGGGCCCTCGGGCCGGAGATCAGCGACGTCTTCATGCGGGCCAAGCGGGCGGAGTGGGAGGAGTACCGCATCCAGGTTACCGAGTGGGAGTTGGAGCGGTACCTGGAGATGGCTTAGATGAGGAGGGGGAGCGGCTGACGCAGCTACCGGCGTAGGGGTGGGTCCCTGCGACGTCTACGAGAGGGTACGTGACTCACGCCACCGAGCGATGTGTTCCTCGGTGAGAGGGTTGTGATGCGCTGCACCTTTCCCTGCTGCCAGCAACATCTCTGGCTTGCGGCGG
>Ga0207797_1000276_pt1 | contig 39284 bp, 30 predicted proteins | sample PRCRCaboRojoPR_6_FD_187275 | JGI IMG/M metagenome (GOLD analysis project Ga0207797, IMG submission 187275) | Marine sediment microbial community from Cabo Rojo, Puerto Rico - PR CR 10% Liquid 1 (SPAdes) | ecosystem: Environmental > Aquatic > Marine > Coastal > Sediment | place: Cabo Rojo, Puerto... | reverse complement strand
AAAGCCCTCAGTCTGGGTGCGGCGGATAGCATAACCAAACCCTTTAATATACAGGAGTTATTGGAAAAAATCACGAATTTTCTCCCTGATACTGCCTTTAAAGAGAAACAGCATTACGGGAATGGTGATTAAAATCAGTAAACTATCATTCAGCCATAATAATAATCGCTATTACATTTGCATCAATTAATTTAACAACACCCATGCAATCAGATCCTCAATCATACAAGACACTCAGGCATGAAAACGAGCAATTGAAAGAGCAGATAAAAGCTCTAAAGCAAGAGGGCAGGCAGAATAAGGCATTTTCTGATGCGGTGTTTCAAAGCATACAGGATGGAATCAGTTTTCTCAACCTGGATTTGACCATCATGTGGGTTAATGATTGGAGTGAGCAAAGGTACTATCACAGAATGCCCCTGGTAGGCAAAAAATGTTATGAAGCTTATCACAACAGAACCTCTCCCTGTGACAACTGTCCGTCCATCAAGGCAATCGAAACAGGAAAACCCCAATCCGGGGAAATCCGGGTGCCCTCTTCCAATAGCGAATGCCGGTGGACCGAGATCTCAGCATATCCTTACAAGGATGAAAATGGCAATTTAACTGGTGTCATTGAGCATGTGAAAGACATCACAGATCACAAAAAGATGGAAGAGGAACTGAGAAAAAATGAAGAAAAATACCGGCTTCAGACTCACCGGCTATCCATCCTGCTGGAAAACCTGCCTGGTGGGATCATTGTTGAAACTCCTGAAAGAAAAGTACTCCAGGTAAATCAAAGGTTCTGCAAGCTGTTTGGCATCGATGCGCCACCCGAGGCATTAAAGGGAGCGGATTGCAGGGAAGCAGCAAACCAGGTAAAAAGTCTTTTTTCAGAAGAAGAAGGCTTTATCCATCGTATTGAAGAGATCCTTTCCCACGGAAAAACGGTACTCAATGAAGAATTAACCCTGAAAGACGGGCGGGTCTTTAAACGGGATTATGTCCCGGTGGATACCGGAAACGGTATGACGGAAAATGTCTGGCATTACCGTGACATCACCCTAAGTAAAGAAACCGAGAATGAATTGAGTATTGCCAAGGAAAAAGCCGAGGAAAGCGACCGGCTTAAGTCGGCATTCCTGGCCAATATGAGCCATGAGATCCGAACACCCATGAACGGAATCATGGGATTTGCACAGATCCTCAAAAACAGGGAGCTTGAATTCACCGAAAGAAATGAATATCTCAACATCATTTGTGAACAATCAGAGCACCTGATGCAGATCATCAACGACATTATTGACATCTCCAAGATAGAAGCCAATCAGCTCAATATTTCCAAAGAACCATTCAATGTAAATGATTTGCTGAAACACCTTTTTGAGGAACAGAATAATGCCCGGGAAAAAATCGGTAAGTCGGAAATCACCCTTAGAAATGAAAGTCCCCGGGATGACCTGATTATTGAAGGGGATCCCAACAGGACCCGTCAGGTGATGAACAACCTGTTGGACAATGCCCTGAAATTTACGGACAGAGGTTATATTCAATTCGGCTACAGTATAAAAGGCAGAAACATCGAATTTTATGTTCAGGATACTGGCATCGGGATAAACCAGGATAAACAGGATGAAGTATTTCAACGTTTCCGTCAACTGGATGAATCCACCAACCGAAGTTATGAAGGTACAGGCCTGGGTCTGACCATATCAAAACACCTGGTTGAGATCATGGGAGGAAGTATGTGGCTGGAGTCTGAAGAGGATAAGGGATCCTGTTTTTACTTCACATTGCCTTATCAGGCATCTTCTTATGAAAAAGAGGACCCGAAAGAAACCTCCCTCAATGAAAAGCCCGACTGGAATGCAAAGACTTTCCTTTTGGTAGAAGATGATCCCGTTAGCATGGAATATCTGAAAGAAGCCCTCTATCCCACGGATGTTAATATATTGGTTGCAGAAACGGGACATCAGGCCATGGAGCAATTTAATCAGCATACCTCCTTAGATCTTATTCTAATGGACATCAAACTTCCTGACTTCAGCGGGCTGGAGGTTATCAAAGAAATAAGGAAAATCGACCATGAAGTTCCCATATTGGCACAAACCGCACATGCAATGAGTGAAGACCGGAATAAATGTATCAAGGCCGGCGCTGATGAATACATCTCCAAGCCCATTGCAATGGATGAGCTGTTGTCCACCATCAGCAAACTCATCTGATTGATATAAAGGTGAAATTCTGAATCCCCCGGATTCTTTTTAATTCGTACAATCGGATAAACAGCCGGAACAGCATGGGGGAGATCGAAGAAGCTAGCGGTTAAGTTGTGTTTACTTCACTTTTTCATGTACGTGTTTTGTTAATATTCAAATAACAATAATCAAATTGGAATTTATTTAGCATAAGAAACCACAGTTTCAGTCCGCAGGAACATTCCTGCTACAGAAACAGCGTTCTCCAGCGCCACACGCAGCACCTTTACCGGATCAATAATGCCGGCTTCAATAAGATCCACCTCCCTGTGGGCGACTACATCATAGCCAATACCGTTCGTTTGAGTCATAAGTTTCTCCACTATCGGGATTGCTTCTGCTCCTGAATTGTTTATCAAGACTTTTGCCGGTTCCTTTAAGGCTTGAGTGAGAATGGACATACCGTATGCCACATCCTGGATGACTTCCTTTTTTTCCAGTTCCTGTAATTCAGGGATGGTTTTCAGGTAGGCCAGGCCACCGCCATAGGTAATGCCTTCCTCAAAGGCAGCCCTGATGGTATTGATGGCAGCTTCGACCCGGTTTTTCTTTTCTTTCATTTCACTTTCAGTAGGGGCGCCCACATTTATTACAGCTACTGAACCGGTGAGCTTTGACAATCTCTCTTCAAGCTTTTGGCGGTTATATTTCGTCGCTGGTTTGGAAAGCGCATACCGGATTTGTTTGATCCGTTCCTTTACTTTCTTTTTTGATCCCTTGCCATTAATAATATACGTGTTGTTCTGGTCTACAATCACCTTTTCCGCTTCGCCCAGCATGCCCTTTTCAATAAAACTCAGAAGCACACCCTTTTCTTTGGTGAAGAGGATTCCGCCGCAATAAGCTGCAATGTCTTCCAGAAAATCCAGGCGTGCATCACCGAAAGAAGGAGTCTTCACGACAGCGACCTTAAGGGTTCCGCGGATCTTGTTAAGTATTAAAGTTGACAATGCATAAGATTCCACATTTTTGGCGATAATTAGGAGTGGTCGGCTTTCATTATGGCATTTTTCCAGCAAAGGTAAAATATCTTTAACCTCTGAGATCGCTTCGTTATAAAGCAGGATGTAGGGATTCTCCAGTTCGATTTCCATTTTGGAAAGATCGGTAATGAAATAAGGAGAAAGATAACCCCGGTCAAACTGCATGCCCTCTTTGATTTCCAGTTGCGTCTCCGTGGATTTCCCTTCCTCGGTGGTAATCAGACTTTCGTAACCGGTTTTTTCAAAAGCCTCTATTAGAATCCGGGATAGGGCCTCATCGTGATATGTGGCCGTATGGGTTAACTTTTCAAGAAAATGGCCGTTTTGCCTGATGTCCCGGGCATTTTTCCTCAGATTCCTGCAAACTACCTCAAGACCATGATCCAGTCCGGTCTGAAGGTCACTTACATTTACACCTCCATGCAGGAGTTTAATTCCATTACGGATAAGGGCAGCCGTTAAAAGAGCGGCAGTTGTGGTTCCGTCACCGGTTTCCTTTTGGGTTTTCGTGGAAACTTCACGGAGTATTTTTACCCCTATATCCTCATAATGATCTTTACGGGAAAGGCTCTTGAGCACCTTGCTTCCGCTTTTGATCACCTCCGGTTTTTCATATCTATTATGCACAAGTATGTTTCGCCCCGTTGGTCCATAACTGATACCAACCGTACGGGCAGCCAGATCTATGCCTTTTTTAAGGGAATTCCTGGCCTCCCAGCTGAATTGTAATGCTCTTTTCATGCCTTATAGAATTAAAAGAAATTGATGACTTCCATTAAACTGATAAGGGAGATAAGTTATTGTATTTTTCTGAAAATTGGAAGAAAAAAGGGATATTTTTTTCCTTTTGATTAAATTTTTTCTATCACAGGGTAAGGTTTATAAATGCGGGATGTATTGCGGATTATCCAGGAATTGTAGCTTATGTTTCAAAGGCCATCACTTTAATCTGCTCCCCTTTCCTTACATTCAAGACTTTAGCAGCACTGCCTTTGTTCACAGAGATCTCCAGCAATCCCTTAGAGCCGAATATGGCCATGAGGTTGCCCTCTCCTGTTTCGGTATATGAATTTTTGATACCAGAAAGGGAGCTATTGGACAAATGAATGGATAATTCAGAATAAGATTGAGAAAGTTGATTCACCATCTGCTGCTCAATATTGGTAATCAGGTTGCCGAAGCGATCTACATGAATGATGTGACCGGAGATCTCACTGCCTTTCAACTGAGGTTCGGGCAATGAAAGGGATTTTACCTCGCGGGAAGCTTCTCCAAGCTTTTTTGGAGAAACTCCGTTGCTCAGGTGAGCTGCCACCGGTGCGAATATGTCCCTGCCGTGAAAGGTATTGCTGATGTCTGCAAGAAAATATTCGCGGTTGGTTATGGTCCGGATTTCCTGGGGTCGGTAATGAGCAGCCAGTTTGGTCATCACACCGTTATCCGGCGTCAGGAAGTAATGGCCTTCCAGCCTGACCAGCTTGATTGGCCTGCTGCTTCCCACACCAGGATCCACAACCACTACATGGATGGTGCCTTCGGGAAAATAACCAAAAGAATAGTAAAGCATATGGGCGGTCCACTCCACATCCTGCGGGGGAATGTAATGGGTCAGATCAATGACCCGTGCATTCGGATTAATGGAGTGGATCACCCCTTTCATCAATCCAACGTAATCATCCTCAATCCCGAAATCAGTGGTTAAGGTGATCAATTTATGTTCATTGGATTTCAATTGTTATTTAAAATTTTTACTTTGGTGCTTAATATCAATATGAATGGTTATTCATCAAAACCCTAGCATGTTACCTTATACATATATATTCCTGTCTTTCGGCCTGCCTATCGGCATAACAGCCAGGGGATGCCATTTATCCAGGTCAAAAAGTTCACTGACCTTATTATCCTCAAATGCGCCGATTACAACTGTACCCAGATTCAACTCAACTGCCTCCAGGGCAACGTTCTGAGTGGCCGAACCGGCTTCCATCCATACATATCGATCTCCACGGCTGGCATATCGGTCTTTTGTCCTTTCATAATCACAGGCAATCATAAGATTCACTCCCGCATTCTGGATAAAATCCTGATTAAAGCAGGCTTCAACCAGATCATCAGTTATATCCCTGTCAGCTAACTTATGAAGGGAATGTTCTTCAGGGATATACTGGTAGATTCCTTCCTCCATCCCGTCTACACCTTTCTTCCTCACTGCAACAAGAACTTCCAGGGGAAAAGTAGCACCTGCAGATGGCGTAGTGCGCCGCATGTTGAAGCTCTTACTGATGACGCCCTGTCCTGCCCAAAGTATATTTGCCAATTCCTGCATGGTAATAGACTTTCTTTCAAAATTCCTGCAGGAAGCCCGCTTTTCCAGAGCATGGCCTACATTTATTTCCTTACTTGTTTTTCTTGCCGGTAATTTTATTTTGCTCATAATCCTTTTCGTTATAATAATTAAAAACTTGAAAAATGACTTTTTTGTTTAAATAGTAAAAATAAGAAGTTCCCGGGATTTGACAAAAAAGTTATATTAAACCCGTTCCAAATCTACCACTTCATAAGCCACCCTCATTCATACTCGATTGCTTTCAAACCTCGTTATTCAGTTTGATTTTTATTATCTTAGTAATTGAAGCATCTAGAGTCTAAAGGCTGAAAATAAAACGAATAAAGGTTACCGGAATGATAGACAGGGAGACCGTAGACCGAATCATTGAAAGTGCTGAAATCACGGATGTTATCCAGGATTTTGTGAACCTGAAGAAGCGGGGTACGAATTACCTGGGATTGTGCCCGTTCCATAACGAAAAAACACCTTCCTTTACGGTTTCCCCATCAAGAGGAATATTCAAATGTTTTGGATGCGGTAAGGGTGGAAATGCGGTTAATTTTATCATGGAGCATGAACACCTGAGTTACCCCGAGGCCCTGCGGTACCTGGCCAATAAGTACAACATTGAAATCCGGGAAAAGGAGCTTACAGCCGAGGAAGTGGAGGAAAAAAACGTGAGGGACAGCCTCCAGATCGTGACCAATTTCGCGGCAAAACATTTCCTGGAGAATCTGAAGAACAGCCAGGAAGGCCGGTCAGTGGGATTAAGCTACCTGAAAGAACGCAGCATCCGGGAGGATATGATCGATAAGTTTCAGTTGGGATACAGCCTGGACCAATGGGAAAGCTTTACCCAGGCTGCGCTTAAAAAAGGCTTTAAGCAGGAATACCTGGAAAAGACCGGACTGACAATTGTTAAAGAAAATAAACGCTATGACCGCTTCAGGGGTCGCATCATGTTCCCGATACACAGCCTTTCCGGAAATGTCATCGGTTTTGGCGGACGTACCATGAAAAAAGACGAAAAAACTGCCAAATACATCAATTCCCCGGAATCGGAGATATATCACAAGAGCAATATCCTTTACGGCATCTATCATGCGAAGAAAGCCATTACCAAAAATGAAAAGTGCTACATGGTGGAGGGGTATACAGATGTAATCGCCCTGCACCAGAAAGGCATTGAAAATGTGGTGGCCTCGTCGGGTACTTCTCTTACTGAAAATCAAATCCGGCTGGTCAAGCGTTTCACTCCCAACATCACCATCATTTTCGACGGTGATCCCGCGGGAATCAAAGCTTCATTAAGAGGAATCGACCTTGTCCTGGAACAGGGAATGAACGTTAAGGTGCTGCTTCTGCCCGAGGGAGAGGATCCCGACTCATTTTCCAGGCAACAGGGTGCTTCGGACCTGGTCAAATATATCGAAGAGAACGAGGAGGATTTCATCCACTTTAAAACCCGGCTGCTTTCTGAAGAAGCCCAGAACGACCCGGTAAAAAGGGCCAACCTGATCAATGATGTGGTGCGGTCCATTGCCATGATCCCGGACGGCATCATGCGCACGGTCTATATCAAGAACTGCAGCAGCATCCTCGACATCGACGAAAAAGTGCTGTACGAGGAAACCAATAAGATACGCTCTAAAAAAGCCCGTCAGAAATACAGGAGAGAACAGGCTGACAGACAAAGAGAGGAAAAAAACAACCAAAACCTTACGTCGGTACCGGCATTTATTGAGGAAGTCTATTCCGAGACCCAGGAAAAGGAGATCATAAGGCTGCTGCTGCAATATGGAGAGGAAGAGCTATTCACCTATAAAGAAGACAAATACAGCGATCCCAAAACCCTCACAGTAGCACAATACATCATCAAGGAAATTCTTAACGACGAACTGGAATTCAAGAATCTGGTCTACAAACAAATATTCGAGGAATACCTGGAGATCCTGAACAAGGGGAGGCACCCGGACAAAAGCCATTTCATCTACCACAGCGATGAACAGATCAGCAAACTGGCGGCCGATTTGTTGAGTCCTTCTTACGAGCTAAGCGAATTCTTTAAAAAGAAAAGCGGTGTATATGTTGAAACCGAGGATATGAAGCTCAAGATGCTAATACCTGAGGCGATCATAGCCTATAAACGAAAGATCCTGGAAAAAGCCCAGAAGGATAAGGTTAAAGAACTTCAGCAGGCCCAGCAGGAAGGAAAGGACCAGGAAAAGATCGTGGAGCTGCAGCAGGAATACCAGACCATCGCCCAGGCCATCAACTCTATATCAAAAGACCGGGGATGGGTGGTGTTTCGGTAGTACCTAACCCGGATAAACTGGAACTTAGCGCAGCGAGCTCCCAGCCTGTCCCGTCTGGGGGGAAACGTAGTGAGTAAATCCTAAATTCTAAACTCTAATTTCGAATTTAGGATTTAGAGTTTAAAATTTTATCTTTTGCCAAAAAAAAGAGCGCGAATATAAAGTAAATTATTACGTTTATTTCCTCGTTTTCACATTTTTCATGATCATCACGGGCATTTGTTTTTCCATTCTTCTTAAGCTTTCCGTAACATTTCCCAGCAAGCTGGTAACTACCGATGTTTTGCCTTTTGCACCAACCACCAGCAGATCGACTTCCAGCGACCTCGCTTCTTCATAAAGTTTCTCCGCCTGGCTCTTAAATTCTTCGTTTACCCGCATCCTCAACTCGATATCATCGGGCGTCAAATCAAATTTTTTCAGGAATTTTCTGAAACGTTTATGGACTTTCTTGTCCAGAACGCCTTTCGTACGGATCGTAGTAGCCGGAAAATAACTCTTGCTGCTATCGTAGAGATAATGACAAATTATGGTAGAATTTTTAGATTGAGCAATATCCAGCGCACGCCGGAAGGCCTTCTCCGAATCCCTGGAAAAATCAACCGCACACAAAACTTTGTCCAGTTTCAGATCAGGTTCCTCAGGAATGAACATCAAATCGGTTAAAGCCTCGGCAGCAATCTTATGCCCGTAATGGCCGGACCGATCCTCCCCGTATTTTTGACCGATAAGGGCCAGGTCCACATCTTCCTTGCGGGTAAAATCAATGATAACGTTGGCAGCATCCTCGTCTTCAATTCTGGTAATCACATCGGTGTTAACCTTTCTTTTAAAATGGCTGGAAACCACACTATTGATCTCAGCCTTGATCTTTGTACTTAGGTCGGTTTCCAGATCCGGGAATTTTTTACTCGACTTATCAGGCAGATCATAGGCCTGTATGGCGTGAAAAAAGATCACTTTATCCATCTCCAGGGTCTGACTCAGATAGGAGGCGTATTCAATCAGATAACGATCAATTTCTGTAAGATCAAGACAGACCATCAGGGTATTCAGATTTTTTATTTTACTCATAGGTTACGTTTGTTTTTCGTCCGTTTTGTCTGATTCATCATCCCTCTTTTTCTCAATCAAATCCTGAACAAGCTCCTTGTAGGACTCACGTTCTTTGGTTTTTTCGTGCAACTGTTCTTTTTCATGCTCTTTCTGCAGACCTTTGCGCAAGCTGACCGCCATAATAATCAAAATAACTGCAAAGGGCAGGCCTGTAGTGATGGCAGCAGTCTGCAGAGCCTTCAGACCACCGCCAACCAGCAGGATGGCAGCTACCGCACCTTCCATGGTAGCCCAGAAAACCCGCTGGGTAACGGGAGACTTCAATTTACCTCCTGAGGTAAAGGCATCCACAACCAGTGAGCCCGAATCGGAGGAAGTCACAAAAAAACTGATCACCAAAACAATAGCAGCAAAGTTGGTTACTTCAGCCAGCGGGAAGTTTTCAAAAAGGTGGTATATCGAGGTTGCTACATTATCCTGTACTGCTGATATGAGGTCCGATGCACCGTTCAGCTCAAGAAAGATGGCCGAGCCTCCGAATGCCGTGATCCAGAGAAAGGTCAGCAAAGTCGGTACAATCAGTACGCTCAGCACATATTCCTGTACCGTTCTTCCCTTGGAAATTCGTGCAATAAACATACCCACGAAGGGTGACCACGATATCCACCACGACCAGTAGAAGATGGTCCACTGGTTTTGCCAGTTGGTTTGGCGGTAACTCTCCGTCCAGAAGCTTTTGTCAAAGAAGCCTGAAAGATAATTCCCGATGTTTTGCGCGTATGAATCCAGAATAAACACGGTAGGCCCGAGGATTAGAATAAATACAAGCAATATGGCTCCAAGGTTGATATTCATCTCACTGAGCTTCTTCACTCCCTGGTTCAGTCCGGATACTACAGATATGGTGGCAGCGCCGGTAATCCCGACAATGAGCAGCACCCGCGTGGTAAGGGTATCGGGTGAAGAAAACAGGTGATTCAATCCGGCACTTACCTGCTTAACACCCAAGCCAAGTGATGTGGCCAGACCAAAAAGGGTTGCCAGCACAGCCAGGACGTCAATTACATCGCCCGGCCATTTATATACCTTCTCCCCCAGCATGGGATAAAAGATGGAACGAAAAGCCAGCGGCATGTTTCTGTTGAATGAAAAGAAAGCCAAAGCAAGTCCTACCAGCGTATAAATAGCCCAGGCATGCAAACCCCAGTGCAGAAAAGTTGTTTTCATTGCTTCCTGCGCCGCCTGGATGGTTTCACCATTATTCAGTGGTGGATCAGAAAAGTGGAACAAAGGTTCAGCCACGCTCCAGAAAAGGATCCCTATACCCATGCCCGCACTGAAGAGCATTGCAAACCATGCCCCGCGGCTAAATTCCGGAACGGCATTCCTGCCGCCCAGGCGAATGGTACCGTACTTGGAAAAGGCAAAATAAAGGGCAAAGAAAAGGTAAAAGTTAACCGCCAGTACCAGGAACCAGCCAAAATTACCGGAAATCCAGTCCTGAACGGACTGGAAGACCTCCTCCATCGGATCTCCTACAATCAGCGTAATGGCAATGAATATGGCCAGTAATATTGCCGCAGGCCAAAAAACAGGGGGATGGATGTCAAAATACTTTTTTATTCCATTATCCCCCTGGTTCATTTCCTCAATTTTTTTACTCATACGATGCAACCGTTTTTCCCTTAAAATAAATGAGTTCAGTCTAAAAAGGCGCTTAGCTGCTGAATTAGCAAAATGCAGAAAAATTATATACTGATGAACAATTATCTACAAAATCCGCTTAGCGCCTTATCAACCATTATTAGGCTTTTTATACCGGACTCATAAATGCACGTTATTATGTTATGAAAAATAATCCTTAATCATTTCCTTGCTTACCTCCCAGAGCCTGTCCTGTACGCTTACTTCATAAGTGACGGTGGCTGAGCTCTGGGGCATTTGATTCACAAAATATTTACCCGAAACCCCTTCGATGTTCTCCGAGGTGGCCACGTAAATGATGTTTTTGGCACCCTCTTCCTGGGCTGCACCGATATCTCCATAATTCTGCTTCAGAAGCTTCGTACTGATCACACCCGGATGCAGACAGTTGGAGGTTATGTTGGAATTCTCCTTCTCCCTGGCTAGTTTATAGGCAAACAGCACATTGCAGAGCTTTGAAAGACCATAGGCAGCGCTTCCCTCAAAATTCTGTTCTCCCTGCAGGTTATCAAAATCGATGGCTGTGGCATGCACCATCGAAGAAACATTAACCACCCTGGCACTTTCGGCATTTTCAAGAAGATCCATAAGCTGGCTGGTCAAAAGAAAATGGGCCAGGTAATTCACCTGGAAAGTCTTTTCAAATCCGTCCTGTGTCAATTCCCTGGATTTTTGAAAAATGCCTGCATTATTGACCAGAATATCCAGTTTATCGTAGTTTTTTTTAACTTGTTCTGCCAGGTTTTTAACATCGGAAAGCACTTCAAAATCCCCGCAAAAGCCTTTAACATTTTCTTTACCCGATTCTTCCCGGATTTCCTCCAGAGCCTGATTCACCGATTCTTCACTTCTCCCATGAATGATCACATGATAATCCTGTTTAGCCAGTTCAATAGCCGACTGTTTGCCTATTCCATCCGTTGCTCCGGTTATGAATACATTTTTACTCATATCGTTAAATTTTTATGTTCCACTTCCTTTTCAATGAAAGAGCATTTTTCATTAGAATTGCAACCTGTTCGTTCACATTCGATTTGAAACAGTACCTGAAAAATCCCTTTGTCAAGATCCCAACATTTTGATGGTTATTTTCATGGGCAACCAAAAATAGTAAGAAAATTGGGATAACAAAGAATCATACGGATTGTTTTTACACCTTTGTCATTTTAAAGTGTTGGTCCATAAAGTCCTCCGTGTCCCTTCGTGATTTCCTTTGTGTTCTCCGTGGTTAATATTAAATATTTGAACCACGGAGTTTCACAGAGAATAAATATGGAGTAACAAAGAGATAATTTAGAAGAACTTTAAAGATCTTTCGACTTTATGAACAGGCTCTAACTAATAAACACGGGGTTGCCGTGGTCAGGACAGCAACCCCGTGTAAATTCAGAGGAGACAAGCTAGCTTTGAAAGCGCTTGATGGATCAGAAGTCTTTCCGTATTCGGGAAACGCTGAACGTCCATGCATACTTGCAGGGTGGATTATTCCTGATTTCTCCCGGTATCTGAATTTCAAACCCGTATTCTTTTTCTTTCCATTCCAGCGGTTCATCCATACCGAGCATAGTAACCACGGCGTTAGCTTCAGGCTTATGAGAACGGATGGAAATGGTTTCCGGCATGGTTTCACCCTCTCCGGCAAGGTACAAATAATGTACGCTGCCATCGGGCTGTTGGGTCATGCAAATGTTCTCCTCTTTATAGGGCATGATGGGCTCGGATTCATATATGGCTTCGCTGTTGACATCCATCCAGTCACCGATCTGGCCGAGAAGCCGGTAAGCTCCATCCTGCCAGTTGCCATCGGGGCCCGGCGCAACATTCAGCAAGAGGTTTCCTCCCTTCGCCACGATATCAATAAGCATATGCACGGCATCGCGGCCGCTCATGTATTTGGCATTGGGTGTATACGACCAGCCACCACCTGAAATGATGCAGGACTCCCATGGATAAGGCAACGTCTTTTCAGGAACGCGGTTCTCAGGTGTCAGGTAATTCTGGTTGGGGCCGGCTACGGCACGGTCCACCACGATGAGCCCGGGCTGCTTTTCCCGGCATTTGTCCACCAGCTGATCCATTTTAATGTCCTGGTTGACTACCCTCGACTTGATAAAGCCGTTATCACTCCTTTCCAGCTTGCTTTCATAGGCCTGGCGGATCTGCTCTTCCGACTTTTTGGCCACCCAGCCGCCATCGAGCCATAGAATATCAACATCCCCGTAGTCGGTCATCAGTTCCAGTATCTGGTTGTGGGTAAAATCGACGAATTTCTCCCAGCGATCGGGATATTCCTCTGGATCATAGTTTACATTCCGGTCGGGGGTGGCAAAATAAGGCCACCAGTAGTAATCGCTGTGCCAGTCGGGCTTGGAAAAGTAAGCACCCACCATAAAATCCTTTGCCCTAAAGGCATCAAAGATCTCTTTGGTGATGTTGGCTTTCGGGTTGGTATGGAAAGGACATTTCTCATCGGTCACCTTATAATCGGTGTAATCGGTGTCGAACATAGAGAACCCATCGTGATGTTTGGTGGTGAAGATGACATACTTCATACCTGCATCATAGGCCGCATCGGCCCATTTACCCGGGCTGAACTCCGTGGGATTGAAGGTGGTCTGCAAATCCTCGTACTTCTCCTTATACCTGACGTAATTATCCATATCGCGCTGGCACCAGCCTTCATCTTCAGAACATATGGACCAGGATTCCACCACGCCCCACTGACTGTATGCACCCCAGTGCATCAGTAGTCCGAATTTAATGTCCTGCCAGTGTTCCAGGTTTTTCAAAACCAACGGGTCGGTTTCTGGCACATAACGTGTGGTTTCGTGAGCCGGCTGGGAGAAGGCACTCCCAAAAGCAATCAAAAAAATGAAAATTGTTGTGAATTTTTTCATAGCATATAGAATTTGGGACAGTGGTTATTTATGACCTATACTGTCAGATTATAAAAAAATTAGAAATCAATAAAATACCCATTATATTAATTTCTATAGTATCTGTAAAATTCGGAAAAAAGAAATGAATCCATCAACAACAATCTAAAAAATATTAAAAATACAGTTGATTTATTGACGCAATTTAGCTAAATTGCGTCAATAAACAGACGCTATTTTATGAAATACTTTGATCGAACCATTCTTCATAAAATATTACAATCGCTTAAACCCAATAAAGTAATAGTCATCGAGGGGGCCAGAAGAACAGGAAAAACTGTTCTGATAAATCAATTGTTGGAAAAAATCAATGAACCTTATTTTTTACTTAATGGAGAGGACTTTTCCGTCCAGGAAACCCTTCAAAGAAAATCAGTTCAATACTATAGAAATTTCATTGGCACCAAAAAATTACTCATCATCGATGAAGCACAGAATATTCCTGATATTGGCTTGATAATCAAATTGATGATCGATGAGATTCCTGGGTTGAAAGTTATACTATCTGGATCTTCCTCTTTTGACATTTCCAACCAAACAGGAGAACCTCTTACGGGAAGAAAAATCTCCTTTTTTTTGTATCCGTTTTCCGAAAACGAATTAAACCAACAGGAAAATTATTTTCAGAAAAAAGACAATTTAAGACAAAGAATGATCTACGGGAATTATCCTGAACTGATCCATATATATGAAAATGAACAGAAAAAGGAGTATTTAAATGAGATGGTCAACTCCTATTTGTTGAAAGATATTCTCATTCACGAAAATATAAAGAGTTCCTCGAAAATAATAAATTTGCTCAGGTTGATTGCCTTTCAGATTGGAAGTCAGGTTTCCATACAGGAATTGGGCAGACAATTATCCATGAGCAAGAATACAGTCGAAAAATACCTCGATCTTCTTTCAAAAGTATTCGTACTGCATAAAATTGAAGGTTTTAGCCGAAATCTGCGAAAAGAGATAACAAAAACTGCAAAATGGTATTTTTATGACAATGGGATTCGCAATGCCGTGATAGCAAATTTTAACAATTTGGAAATGAGGAATGATACAGGTATGTTGTGGGAGAATTATATGATCAGCGAACGTATAAAATATCTTGGCAACAATAGAATCATTTCAAATAATTATTTTTGGCGTACTTACGATAAGCAGGAAATTGATTGGATAGAAGAGCGGGAAGGGCAATTAACGGGATATGAACTGAAATGGAACACGAATACCGTCAAACCACCGGCAACCTGGCAATCCGCATATCCTAATGCAGGATTTAAAGTGATTCATCCGGAAAATTATATGGATTGGCTGAGTGAATTGATATGAATTAAAAATGTATAATCAACATACATTGGTTTTGATGCGATTCAATGTTTTTGCAATTGGTCAACAACAACCCTAAAAATTGGGATACCGACAAATTCTACAAAATATCAAACCACAACCTTTCGCATGATATCTCCCCATTTGTAGAGACACGCCGCAGCGTGTCTCTACAAATGGGGAGATGTTTTTTACCTGGTTGGGGTAGGTTTTTGGGTACCCCTACCCTGTTTTATACCTGGCAGGGGTAGGTTCGGAACTACCACATACCTAGTTTTTCACTTAGCAGGGACAAATCTGGATCTACCCCTGCCTTGTTTTGTACTTGGTTGAGGTAGGTACTGTACTACCATGACCCTGTTTTGTACCTGGGTGGTGTAGGTTTAGAACAAAACAAGCCTTCCTTTTTATATATCGAGGGTTGCTCTGAACATGGTTGTGGTAGGTCTGAAACTACTCCTGCCTTGTTTTTTACCTGGTCAGGGTAGGTTCAAAACAAAACAGGCCTTACTTTTTATATATCATGGGGTTTCTCTGAACATGGTCGGGGTAGGTTTTTTGGTACCCCCACCTTGTTTCAAACCTGTCAAGGGTAGGTTCAGAACTATCCCCTGCCATCTTTTTTACCTGGTGAGGGTAGGTCCGATACTACCCTCTCCTAGTTTTGTACCTGGTTGGTGTAGGTTCGGAACAAGGTAAGCCTTCATTTTTACATGGTGTGGGTAGGTTCGGAACAAGGTAGGTTTTGTTTTTTACTTGGTGGGGGTAGGTCTGAAACTACCCCTGGCCAATTTCTCGTTTTTCTCGTCTTCCCCTTTTCCCATCTTCTCATATCGTCGTGCTGTCGTTGTTTCAGGTTATTGAAAATGTGGAACACTGATGACACGGATTTAACAGATTTACACTGACTTATATTATCCGTGTTTATCAGTTGAATCAGTGTCATCTGTGTTCGGAATTATTACTTAATTGTCTGCTCTTTCTTTCGTGCCGTAGTTTTATCTGCGGGCGTTTGAATTTATTCTGCGAATACAACCGAATGACTACGAATGACCATGAATGACATTTTATTTTAACTTCTCCCTTGCACTATTGCTCCTTCGCTCCCTCGCGCTGTCGTGCTGTCATGCCGTCGTGGAGACACGCCACGGCATGTCTCTACAAAACTGTCGCTCCATCGTTCTTTCGTGCCGTCGTTCTTCAGATCACCTCACTCACCAGGAACGTGCTTCCTCCGACATAGATCAGATCGCCGGATTGTGCCTGTCTTTTTGCTTCCTGCAGGGCTTCGGCAGAGGCGAAATATGCATCTCCCGTCAGGCCATATGCTGCAGCCTTTGTCTTCAGCTCCTGCTCTTTTAAAGCCCTGGGTATATCAGCCCGGGTGAAATAATACTTCGCAGATCTTGGGAAAAGCGGAAGGATCGCATCCAGGTCCTTGTCGTTGACAAAACCCAGCACAAAATGCAGGTTTTCAACATCCATGGATTTCAGCTCCCTGAGATTCCATTCCAAACCGGCTTCGTTATGGGCAGTATCACAGATGATCAGGGGGGATTGCCCGAGGATATGCCACCGTCCCAAAAGCGAAGTATTGTGCTTCACATGGGCCAGTCCCTCCAGCACACTTTTCCGGTTAAGATCATACCCCAGGGAATTGAGTACGTCGATGGATTTCAGAACAGTTGCAATGTTTTTGCTCTGATAGCTTCCGGTCAGATCGGTGCGGAGCTTTTCAAAAAGTGGCTTCTCCTCCCGGCTTACCCGGTAAATGGCTATTTCAGGCTTTTCTTTTACCATTGGTTCCACCTTATACTCCTGATCGGCAAAATAGATCGGGGCGCTGCATTCCTCTGCCCTGGCTTTAAAAACAGCCGAGGTAAACGGATGCGTCTCACCAATCACCACGGGGCTGTCGGGTTTGATGATACCTGCCTTCTCACCGGCGATGGCTTCAAGTGTATGGCCCAAAAAACGGGTATGATCCAGACTGATATTCGTGATCACCGAAAGATCGGGATCTACAATATTGGTGGAATCCAGCCTGCCGCCCAAACCTACCTCCACCACAGCAACATCTATCTTTTGCTCTTTAAAATACTGAAAGGCCATGGCCACCGTCATTTCGAAAAAGGAGGACCTGACCTGCTCAAAATAATCACCGTTTTCCCTTATAAAATCCACCACAAAATCTTTTTCAATCACCTTACCGTTCACACGTATGCGCTCCCTGAAATCTTTCAGATGCGGTGAGGTATACAACCCGGTTTTGTAACCTGCCGTTTGCAACACTGAAGCCAGAATATGGGAAACAGAACCTTTCCCGTTGGTTCCGCCCACATGAATGGTTTTAAAATGTTTATGAGGATGACCGAACCGGGCATCCAGTTTTTCGGTGGTCTCCAGGTCAATCTTGTAGGCAGCCTTCCCTTCCCGCTGATACATGGGTATCTGGCGGTACATCCAGTCTAATATCTCTTCATAGTTCATATACTATCAGTGGCTTTATATAACCAGTGATCACCACTGATTATGGTGAATGCGGTCTTTATTGAACCGCTCGGGCTGTTCTTTCTCCTCACCGGGATATCCGAGTGAGATAATGGAGAATGGATGAATGTGATCCGAAAGATTGAACAGTTCTTTTATCCCCTGTTTTCTCTGTTCCCGGGGATGCAATCCAAGCCACACCGAGCCGATTCCCATGGAATGTGCAGCCAGCAGGATATTCTGTGTAGCAGCAGCGCAGTCAACCACCCAGTATCCCGGACCATGCTGGAGCTTTTCATCACCCAGCACCACAATGGCATATTGTGCATCCTTTAACATCTTTGAATAGGGATGAATGTCCATGATCTTCTGAAAAACATTCCGGTCATCCACGATGATAAAATGCCAGGGCTGGCAATTCACTGCAGAAGGCGCATACATTCCGGCCTTTACAATATCTTCCACCTGGCTGTATTCGATTTTATCAGGTTTATAAATCCTGATGCTTCTTCTGGTTATCAGTCCTTCATAAAGCTCCATAGAAATAATCTTTTCTTTCGTTGAAAACTTCAGATTTTATTAACAAACCAACCTCTTAAATTTTTCTACATTTATATGCAAAATTAAAGCGTAATATGACATACTCCAAAAAAATCTTCGTCATTGATACCAATGTCATCCTTCATGACTTTCATTGTATTTACAATTTCCAGGAAAACGACATCGTGCTTCCCATTGTGGTTTTAGAAGAGTTGGACAGGCTGAAAAAGGGAAACGACATCATAAATTTTCATGCAAGGGAATTCACTCGTGAGTTAAACGAATTAACCGGCGACAAGCTTTTCAACGGCGGAATATCTCTGGGAAAAGGGCGTGGCAAACTCTCCGTGGAAACCGGTAAGTCATTTTCCGAAAAGGTTACCGAATCTTTCCCTGAAAAAACACCCGACCACAGGATCTTGTCCATTACTGAATATGTAAAAAATAACAACAAGCGCAACGATGTTATACTGATCAGCAAGGATATCAACCTCAGGCTGAAAGCCAAATCACTGGGCATAAAAGCCCAGGATTATGAGTCGGACAAGGTAACGGATATTGAACCCCTGAACCGGAACATTGAAGTCCATGAAAATATTAATCCCGAATTGATCAACCGGTTATACAGCGAAGAACGGGGGATATCGGCCGAAGAATTCGGACTGAAGCCATTTGCCCATCAGTATTATATTTTTAGAAGTGATGGTTCCAGCGCGCTTGCACATTTTGATCCATTTGAAAATGTCTTTACCCGGGTCGAGAAAAAGAGGATGTACGGGATCAATCCAAGAAATGCTGAGCAAGCCTTTTCCGTAGATGCCCTTTCGAGGCCGGAGGTTCAGCTTGTTGCACTCACCGGAAAGGCCGGCACGGGCAAGACGCTGCTGGCCCTGGCCACAGCGCTTCATATGGAAAAACAGTTTCATCAGATCCTGCTGGCAAGGCCCATTGTTCCGCTGGCAAACCGGGATCTGGGCTACCTGCCCGGGGATGTCAATGAAAAGATCACCCCTTATATGACGCCTTTGTTCGATAACCTGTCAGTGATCAAAAATAACTATAAATCGAACAGCCGGGAGTACAAGAAAATTGAGGAGATGCAGGAAAAGGAGAAGCTGGTGATCAGCCCGCTCGCATACATCCGGGGTAGAAGCCTTTCAAACGTATATTTTATTGTGGATGAGGCCCAAAATTTGACGCCCCATGAGATCAAAACCATCATAACACGGGCGGGGGAAGGAACAAAGATGGTATTTACAGGAGACATACAGCAGATCGACTCACCGTATCTTGACATGAAATCCAACGGCTTGAGCTATCTGACTGATAAATTGCTTGGGCAGGATATTTTTGCCCATGTAAATCTCGTTAAAGGAGAAAGAAGTTACCTGGCTGAGCTGGCCAGCAATCTATTGTAGAACCAAAAATTCAGCCTTATGGAAAATCAAAAACAGCTTTATATCGTACGTCACGGTAAATCATCCTGGAAATACGAAAGCATTGAAGATATAGACCGCCACCTTAAGGAGAGGGGCATTCACGATGCCTATACCATGGCCAAACGTCTAAAAGACAAAAAAATTAAGCCCGAGCTGATAATTAGCAGCCCGGCAGCACGGGCATTCCACACGGCAAGCATATTTGCAAGGACTCTGGATTATTCACCCGAGCAAATTACGATTCGAAGTCATTTTTACCCGGGAGAAGACAGTGAAATCATCGACACAATCAAAGGACTGGATAAAAATGTTCATTCGGTGATGATATTCGGGCACAACCCGGCGTTCACCGATACAGCAAACCATTTCCTGTCGGAGGATCTCGATAAGCTGCCAACATCCGGGGTGGCCATGATTTCTTTCAACAGTTCTTCATGGAAGGATATTGACAAAGACAATGTGAGACAGGCGGAAATAGACTATCCCAAGAAGAAAGGATAACCAGCATAAAGAAATTATAAAATTTTCAGCATGGATTGAATGGGTCCAAATAACCTTTGTGTCCTTGGTGAACTACTTTGTGATCCTTAGTGGTTAAACATATTAACCAACCACTAAGGAACACGAAGTATAATCATAAGGCACACGACGAGATTCAATCATGAATTTTGGAATTTTCAATATTATTTAACGAGCAGGTGTCTTTCCCCTTCATATTCCCACCATTTGTCCTCAGCTTTCACCTGTATCAGGTGCACGCCGGGGTCAAGTGGAACTTCCGGTTCAGCCACCCAAATATGTTCGGAAACATGGGCGTTACCCAACTTTCGCCAGGGCACCTCTCCTAGCTCTTCTTCCCGTTCCATAACGCTCAGCCTTTCCGGAGGTTTCTGCGGTCTTCTTTGCATAGGAATCCATTCACCCTCGTCTCCGATCTTCATCTTCACCTCAGCCGAAGGCAAGGCATTATAAATATTGGCAGTAACCGTTATTTTCTCAGTACCATCAGCAGGAATACTTTGAGGAGCATCAATGTGCATCTGAACATCTGCAGGTCTTCCTGCTGTGCGCCATTTCATCTTCCAGTCGTTGCCTTCAATATGAAGAAAAGCATACCCATTTGGTGTGCCATCCGACATCATGGCATGAGGTATTCCATATTCATCGGGAGCACCTGACCACCATGATCCGCAAACCGTTCCCACACTAATCATATGGTGCGGTTCTTTCCCCGGATAACCGTCCTCATTGTCAATGAAATGGTGATAATGCTCGTGTGTGTGGGCCGCCAGCGAAATGCTATTCGGATGACCTGCCAAAAGCTCATAAAAGGCTTTTTTCTCATCCTCATCCTGCCATTGAGTAGATCCCTCATAGGGTATATGGGTAAGCAACACAAGCAGCCGGTCTTTGTCCAAACGCCTGATTTCGTTCCTTAAAAATTCCATCTGGTCCTCACCCAGACCGGTTCGGTAATAGCGATCGTCCTCTTCTACGATCCACCTAATATCATCGAGCACGATAAAATGGGCAGGACCATAGCTAAATGAATAGTATGACGGCCCAAAAGTCCTGTACCATGAACCGCGGGCATCGGTGTTGTCATTCCCTGAAAAATCAATGTCGTGATTACCGGGAACATATCTCCATGGAATGCCTATGGTAGAAATACTGGAGGTTATATGATCAAACAGGCTGAGATCGTCAAACACCACATCGCCAAGTGTCACCCCGAAAGCTGCATCCATGCCTGTAAGTTCGGATATTACATCCCTTTCTATATAACCAATTTCCTTATGATCCCGGGGCTGGGTATCCCCAAAAACAAGTACATCAAAGTTATTCGGTTCTTTATTTGGATAAAGCGGAAAATTTAAAGATTCAGGCAATTTTCCCGTAGGGGACAAACCTTCATAATCTTCACCGGAAGCTCCCTGCGGGCTATGCATATAGTAATAGTCCGGCATCTGGTTTTTATCCACCGGTAAACGCCAGTTGCGGGGCTTAATAACGAATATCGGCGAATTTTCTATGGCCGGCAGCTCATAAACACCATTACTGTTTGTAACCACTACATCCCGGCCATTGGAAACGGCAACACCTTCGATCGGTTCATCCGCGGAAGGGTTAAAAGAACCATCTTCTGTTTTGTCATAATAAACGACCCCTTTAACGGTCGATCCGGTTTGCGCGTAAAGAATTGAAGTGTTTTGTAATCCAGGAAAAAGGAAAAAAACTGCTGCAAAAGAAATAAATAAAAGTTGTCTCATTTTTTTGATTTTTAAGGGTGAACCTGCTTCTGCCAGGGTGATATTATATCCTGTTTATTAGCAATATATTTCTTAAAGATAGATAAAATAAAACGTAAATGTAGATGATATTGTTTAATTTTGTACACCTCATGAAAAACTTAATCAAAATTTAATGCGGGTGGCCTTTCATACACTGGGATGCAAGCTGAATTATTCCGAGACATCCACACTGGCCAGGAAGTTCCTGGAAGCAGGCTACGAGCGTGTTGATTTCAATGGAGAAGCAGATGTATATGTAATCAATACCTGCTCTGTAACCAGTAAAGCAGACAGGAAAAGCAAAGAGGCCATTAAAAAGGCCAGGAATAAAAATCCTGAAGCTACAGTTGTTGCCGTAGGCTGTTATGCCCAGCTACAACCAGATAAAATAGCGAATATTGAAGGAGTAGACCTCATACTTGGAAGCAGCGAAAAATTCCATATCCCGGAGTATCTGAAACATTACCGCAAAAGAGAAAAGCCGGAAGTTCATACCTGCACACTGAATGATTCAGTAGAATACGAGCCTGCCTACTCCCTGGGCGACCGCACCCGTTCATTTCTGAAAGTGCAGGATGGTTGTGATTATGTATGCTCATACTGTACTGTCCCACTGGCGAGAGGGAGAAGTCGAAACCAAACCATCAGGAGTATCATTGAGGAAGCCCGTCATCTAGCCTGGTACGGGATAAAAGAAGTGGTACTGACAGGAGTGAATATAGGAGATTTCGGAAAGTCTACCGGGGAATCTTTTTACAACCTGCTTGGTGAGCTGGAAAAGGTAGAAGGAATTGATAGGATCCGAATATCCTCCATTGAGCCCAATCTTCTACATGACGAGATCATCCTGCTGGTCTCCCAATCAACGAAATTCATGCCCCATTTTCATATTCCCCTTCAATCGGGATGCAATGAAATACTGGGCACAATGAAAAGGCGGTATAACCGTGAACTTTTCCGGGAAAGGACCGAACAGATCAAAAAATACATCCCGGATGCCTTTATTGGTGTTGATGTGATTGTAGGCTTCCCGGGCGAAGACCGGGATAAGTTCAAAGAGACCTTTCACTTCCTGGAAGATTTAAATGCCAGTTACTATCATGTATTTTCCTATTCGCAAAGGCCGGGAACACCGGCGGCGAAAATGAAAGACCAGTTACCTGCTGGAGAGATCAGGGAAAGAAGCAGGATGATCCAACAACTGGCAGATAAAAAAAGGGAGCAATTCTACCGGCAACATCTTGGAAAAACGAAAAAAGTGCTTTTTGAAAAGGAAACAAACAGGGGCAGGATTTACGGGTTTACAGAGAATTACATTAATGTGGAGACAGATTCCAAACAGGCACTTCAGGGAAAAATTTCAGAAGTAGCTCTGAAAGAAATTAACGAACAGGGAAATGTGACAGGAGAATTAATATCCGATTCACATTATAGGATTTAAATGATCCAATATTCATATTTTTTTTATAACATTGCTTCCCAAAATTTTAACGAACTGAAAGGCATACATATGGATCTTGAAGACATAAAAAATCAGGTTAAGGATTTAACCAAAGAAGTAGGTAAATTTATTGTGAATGAATGGGATGAACTGTCTTCTGAAAATGTGGAAAAGAAAGGACTGAATGACTTTGTCACCTATGTGGATACAACCTCGGAGGAAAAGCTGGTAAAGGGTCTGAAGGGAATACTCCCGGAAGCTGGATTCATTGTAGAGGAAAACACCAGCCAGAAGAAAGGGGAACGCTATAACTGGATCGTAGATCCGTTGGACGGCACCACCAATTATATCCATGGAATTAAACCCTTTTCCATCAGTGTTGCCCTGGAAAAAGATGGAAAAATTGTAATGGGGCTGGTCAATGAACTGGGCGGCAACGAAATATTCAGTGCCTGGACGGGTAGCCCGGCGTTTTTAAACGACACCCAAGTAAAGGTATCTGAAACTGCAACGCTGGAGGAAAGCATCCTGGCCACCGGTTTTCCATACAAAGATTTTGACAGGCTGGAAGCCTACATGAACCTGCTGAAACATTTCATGCGAAGCTCTCATGGAATCAGGAGATTCGGCTCAGCAGCCGCGGATCTTTGTTACGTGGCCACTGGAAGGTTTGAAGCATTCTTCGAATACAGCCTCAAACCCTGGGATGTAGCAGCGGGATCGTTCATACTGAAACAAGCCGGCGGAAAAGTATCGGATTTCAGCGGAGGAGATGGTTATCTTTTCAACCAGGAGATCATAGCCGCAAACAGTAAAGTTTTCGACCAGATTCTGCAGGATATAAAAAGTTATATGATGGATAAAAAGTAATCGACGATTGATGAAGCATCCCGGGCTCATTCTTTTCGATGTATTTAGCCGGCTCCTTTCGATATTACCCAAACGGGTGATGTATGTTTTTGCTGATCTGCTTTATCTTGCCGGGTACTACCTGGTAGGCTACCGAAAGAAAGTGGTTTATGAAAATCTAAGGTATGCCTTTCCTGAAAAGTCAGATAAGGATATAAAAAAAATCGCCAAAAGGTTTTACAGCCATCTGAGCGATGTGATGGTCGAAGATATAGCCATGCTCCATATGGGCACCAAACGGCTGGACCAGTTTGTCACCGTGAAAGACATGGATGTACTGGATGACCTTTATCGGCGCAACAGAAACGCCATGGGTATGCTGGGGCATTATGGTAACTGGGAATTGCTCACCACCATTCCGCTGCATTCGCCATATACCATCCTGACGGTATACAAGCCGCTCAAAAACCGGTTCTTTGACAGAAAGATCTATGAAATGCGCAGGCGTTTCAATGAAGTTCCTGTGCCCATGAAACAGGCCTATAAAACCATTGCCCGGCATCAAAACCAGGGCGGACCTTACATAGTGGGGATGGTAGCCGATCAAAGCCCAACGAAAAGCGGCCTGAACTACCGGACCACCTTCCTTAACCAGGATACTGCCTTTTTTCTCGGGGCTGAAAGAATTGCCAGAAAATACAACCATTCGGTAATGTTTCCGGCTGTAAAAAAAGTCAAACGGGGATCTTATGAAATCCGCTTCACCCTTCTATTTGACAATGCAGCAGAAACAACTGAAACGGAAATCACAGAAAAGTATGCCAGAACCCTGGAAAGCCTCATCCGGGAAAAACCTGAATACTGGCTTTGGTCGCACCGCCGGTGGAAACACACTAGGGATTGAATGATTGGGTGATTGGGCGAGAGAAGGCCTTCATGCTGGGAGGTATGATTGAAGAATGAAGGAGGATGTCAAATTGTTAAATTGTTGGATGGAAAAAGTCTAAAGCTAAAAAATAGATATATAGATACTATAAATGACAATTTTGGTTACTGTCATTACTTACCTTTACGTGCGTGTATCCAACTATGGTGGCTCATTTTGACAATATGTTATAAAACAGAATTTTACAGGGCATTTTTTTGGCATTCCAGTGGCTTCTGAACGGAGGTTTTTTGTAAATTTATAAAAAATCCCAAAAACCCATAAGCCATAGGAGGTTGCCATGATCAACAATTTAGAAAAAATATTTTCGGATAGTGCAAAAAACATGAAAAGGTCTGCTATCCGGGAAATTCTAAAGCTAACCCAAAATCCCGAGGTCATCTCATTTGCCGGAGGCCTTCCCGCCCCGGAATCGTTCCCCGTGCAAGAGCTTAAACAGATCCTTAATGAACTGCTCGATGAAGAAGGAGCCGACGCATTACAGTACAGTGCAACCGAAGGAATTACAGAACTCCGGGAAGTTCTTCTGGAACGCTACCAAAAGGAAGGTATGAACGTTGGTATCGATAACCTGACGATTACTACCTCATCACAGCAAGGGCTTTACCTTCTGGGAAAAATATTCCTTGACAAGGGTGACAAAGCCATTTGCGGACTGCCTTCCTACCTGGGTGGAGTCTGTGCATTCAACACCTTCGGAGTGGACCTGCACGGGATAAGATCAGACCATAAAGGGATGAGGAGCGATCACCTGGAAGAAAAACTTTACGAGCTGGAGGGACAGGGATTTAAGCCGAAGTTTATTTATGTGATTCCTGACTTCCAGAATCCCACGGGGATCACCATGCCGGAATCTCGTCGAAAGGAAATCCTTACTCTGGCAAGGAAACATGATATACCGATAATTGAAGACAGCCCTTACCGGGAAATCCGGTTTGAAGGTGAGCACCAGAAAACGCTTTATCAACTGGACAACAACGGGCAGGTAATCCTACTGGGAAGCCTATCGAAAACCTTTGCCCCCGGCCTTCGCCTGGGCTGGGCTATCGGCCCGCGGGAAATCATTGAAAGGATGGTGATAGCCAAACAATCCCTGGATTTATGCACCCCAACATTTACCCAAAAGTTGGCTGCAAGGTACATCAAAAGTGGGTTATTCGATGAAAACCTGAAAAAGACCATAGAACAGTACCGAAAAAAAAGGGACAACATGATTCAAGCTTTCAGAGAATATATGCCGGAAGGAGTTACCTGGAACGAGCCCGCGGGAGGACTCTTCCTTTTTCTATACCTGCCCTATAACATGGATTCTGAAAAGCTTTTCTCTACAGCCATTAAAAAAAATGTGGCATTTGTTATGGGTAATGTCTTTCATTGCGACGGAGCCGGAAGGAATACACTACGGATCAACTTCTCCTATGCAAGTGAAGAAAGGGCTGCAGAAGGAATCAAGAGGCTTGCCAGTGCAATCAAAGAGGAAATGAAATAGATTTCGCCTATAAACCCATAGCTCCTTTAAACTTAGGAATAGAGGTGTATTTCAACTCATTTATATTCATTAAAGCTGGTAATTTGGAAAAATTCGATTAATTTCCTATTTTTGTTTAGAAGAAGTGGGATAGTCATTATAATGACAGGCCTTTTAAGCGAAAGATTTAAGAAAGAAGGGCTTACCGGTTACTAAAAAGAGAGAATTTCTTATATTTGATATAAAGTTTCCCTAATATGAAAAAGTTATTTTGTATTTTCTTTCTTTTTAGCCTTACACTGCAGCTAACCGCCCAAACCAAACAAAAGCCGGCAGAACTTTTTAAAGATGCAGAATACTACCGGATGTATGAAGAATACATTGAAGCATTGCCTCTGTACAAACAATTGCTGGATCGGGGATATAATAATGCCCACATCAACTACCGGATCGGAGAATGTTATCTTAATATATCCGGCCAGAAGGAGCTTGCCATCCCCTATTTTGAAAAAGCGGTTAAAAATATGGACGATAATTTCCGTGAAGGTGCCTTCAGGGAAGAACAAGCTCCCGTTTATGCACTTTTTTACCTGGGCAGGGCTTACCAGATCAATAACCAACTGGATACCGCGCTGAATACGTATAACAGGTTTGTAAAAAGCATAAAAAACGAACGGAATTATAACATGGGCTTTGTAAAAAAACAAATTCAATCCTGTAAAAGAGCCAGGGAATTCCTGAATGATCCCATCCCAGTTTATCAGGTTAACCTGGGCAAAACAGTAAACAACGATTTTTCAAACCTGAAACCTGTGGTGGATAGTGCCGAGAACAGACTGATTTATACATCAGAGCTCCAATTCTATGATGCTGTATTTATGGCAGAAAAAAACGCTGAAGAATGGGAAAATCCCATAAACCTTGCGCCCCAGATAAAAAGCGAAGGAGATATATATCCCAGCAGCATGAATCCTGCCGGTGACAAAATGGTTTTGTTCCAGGCCCAACGCTATCAAGGGAATCTTTATATCAGTGACTTTAACAAGGAAACAGGAGAATGGAAGCAACCCAGGAAGCTGAATGAACCTGTGAATACAAAATTCTGGGAAACCCATGGCTCACTCGGACCCGATAATAAAACGCTGTATTTCACCAGCAACAGAAAAGACGGACATGGTGGGCTGGATATATACGTATCCCGTTATAACGAAAGCAAAAACCAGTGGACTGAACCCTTAAACCTGGGAGAGCAGATCAATACCCCATACCACGAGGAAACCCCCTTCATTACCGCTGACGGAAAAAGGCTTTATTTCAGTTCACAGGGACATGAAGGGATTGGAGGTTTTGATGTTTTTTATTCTGACAAGATCGGGGAAAATGAGTGGTCAAAACCGGTAAACATAGGATATCCCATATCCACCACAGATGATGACCTGTTCTTTTGTCCTGTAGAACATGGTCACGCAGGCTACATGGCAAAGTCCGAAAATTCGGGTTACGGCAATGAGGATATCTACCGGATAGAAATTTATTCAGAGGATAATCCCAAGTTAATCCGCTTAAAGGGACAAATCAACCTGGCCCGAAGGTTAAGAGGCATATCCAGTGAAGATTTTTCTGTCAATATTGATTCCCTGAACGGTGCCAGTATACAATCGCTCACACCGGGTGAAGACTCATTAAGCTATGCCTTCACGCTGACACCGGGGAAATATCAATTAACTTACCGGGGCGAGGGTTATGGTACAATCAAAGAGAAGATCAGCTTTACATACGATTATCCGCGGGAATCCTATAATCTAGATGTAACCCTCAATCCCACGAAAACACTTTCCAGAAGTGAATTCATCAGCCTTCCGGACATTTTCTTCCCCTTTGACCAGTATGCGCTCGAAGACCAGGAAAGAAAGAAGCTGGATACGGTTGCCCGGACCCTGAAAAATCATCCCGACGTAAATGTTGTTCTGACCGGACATACGGATGCCATTGGAAATGAGGACTACAACCGGAAACTCTCAGAAAGAAGAGCCCGTTCGGTTATGAAATACCTGGTTGAAAAAGGCATCGATTCTACGCGAATGGAACTGGAAGCAAAGGGTGAAAATTATCCGGTGGCCCTGAACACATACCAGGATGGCAAGGATTGCCCTGAAGGCAGGGAATACAACAGGCGGGTGGAAGTCAACCCATTTTCAAATAAGACCAAAAGAGTGGTTGGCAATTTACAAATGGTACCTAATGAACTCAGGAAGAAAAAAGGCCTCTATTACACCGTGCTTCTTTCCCGTAGGGATAATAAGCTGCCGCAGGATTATTTTGACCAGTTCCCCTCTCTGGAAGATTATTCCATTGAAATGTTCCGTAACGGGGAGTATATCTATACCATGGGTAAATTTGAAAATCAGGCTCAAGCCATTGACAGCTATCAGCAAGTGGTCAACCTGAATTTCAATGAAGCCCGTATCATTTCCAGCTATCAACTAAGCGAGATGCTGAAAATGGATGCAGGCAGGTAGTAAAATAAGAAAGTAAAAAGCCGGTTAAGATGACCAGTTATAAACTCCGCCTTCAGGCCAAAGAAGCAACGAGCTTGTTAAATCATCAACCCAAACCCAAACGTTTTGGATATACTTGAGGAAAAAAACATTAAACTCAGGGCAGTTGAACCTTCTGATGCCGATTTGATGTATGAATGGGAAAATGACTCATCGGTATGGCATGCCGGTAATACCATCGAACCTTTTTCCCGGCATGTCATAAATGAATACGTCAAAAGTGCCCATCTTGACCTGATTCAAAGCAAACAACTAAGATTGATGATCGACCTGAAGTCGGGGGAAGGAAAACCCGCGGCCACTATTGGAAGCGTGGATCTGTTTGAGATTGATACCTTCCATCAAAAGGCAGGTGTCGGGATCTTGATCCACAGGGAGGCATACCGGAAGAAAGGTTACGCCGGCCAGGCATTACAAGTTATTATCCGGTACGCTTTTGACGTGCTCCTGCTTCACCAGCTTTACTGCAACATTGACGAAGACAACGAACCCAGCCTAAACCTTTTTAAGAAAAAGGGATTTGAGGTAACCGGCAATAAAAAAGACTGGATCAGAATCAAAAACGGATGGAAGAACGAACTCTTTCTGCAACTGGTTAATGAGAATCAATAAATCTGCCTGGTGGTACATTCATCGTAAATCTTCAAATTCAGGAATATCTTTCAGGAATGCATACTTTCCCTGCTCGAAATCAATTCGACAGCAGTAATGGTGGATCCCGTTGGTAACAATAAGATATTCCACCCTCAGCTGCATGTTGTAACGGGCAATCTGGTCGAAATGTTCCTGTTTCAGCTTTACATCGGGAGCTTTGCATTCCACAACCAGAATCGGCTGCATTTGCCTGTTGTAGGCCACTGCATCCGCCCTAAAAGACAACCGGTTATACTCCAGCGTCATTTCAACGGCCATAAGCTGAGAAGAAAAATGCTTTTCATGTACCAGGTAGCGGATAAAGTTCTGACGAACCCACTCTTCCGGTGTTAATAAAACAAACTTTTTTCTTATCTCATCAAAAATATATTTTTTTTGTTCCTTTGATTTAATTTTGAAGGAATAACCGGGCAAATTTAGCTGTTTCATAAACCATGGAGATTTCCACTGTATAAAGATAGACAATTAAACCCAATTGCCATGAAGACCAAGGAAGAGATTGTAAAAGACTGGCTTCCGAGATATACGGGTAACCCGATGGATCGTTTCGGTCAGTATATATTGCTGACCAATTTTCATCATTACCTTGAAAAATTTGCTCTTTTGCAAGGCGCAGAAATAGTTGATCATCATGCACAGATGCCTTGCGCCAATGCAGAGGGGATCACCATGATCAATTTTGGTATGGGTAGCGCCAATGCGGCTACCATCATGGACCTGCTTAGCGCAATTAAGCCTAAAGCTGCATTATTTCTGGGAAAATGCGGTGGGCTGAAGAAGAAGAACAAGGTGGGTGATTTTATTCTCCCTATTGCTGCCATTCGCAGCGAAGGCACCTCACACGATTATATGCCTGCTGAAGTTCCGGCATTACCTGCCTTTAATCTTCAGAGAGCGGTTTCAGGCTCAATCAGGGATATGGGCTATGATTACTGGACCGGAACGGTTTACACCACCAACAAAAGGGTTTGGGAATATGACGAAAGATTTAAAAAATACCTGAAAAAGACCCGAAGCATGGCCATCGATATGGAAACGGCCACCATATTCATTGTCGGCTTTGCTAACGAAATACCATCCGGGGCGCTCCTCCTTGTTACCGATCAGCCAATGATCAGTACCGGTGTAAAAACCGGTGAAAGCGATCAGAGAGTCACGGACACCTATGTAAAGGATCATATAAATATCGGAGTGAATGCCCTGAAGGAAATCATCTTCAACGGAAAATCTGTCAAACACTTGCGATTTAGCTAAAAAAGACTTTATGGAATACAATGACATACTCAAAGAACTAAAGAAAAAAATATACAGGCCCGTTTACCTTTTTCACGGGGAAGAATCCTATTTCATCGACAAATTAACCCGGTTCATCCAGGATAATGTACTCTCCGAATCGGAAAAATCCTTCAACCTGACGATTTTTTACGGAAAAGATACGGATGCCGGTACAGTTATCAATACAGCCAGAAGATATCCCATGATGGCCAGCCATCAGGTGGTCATCCTGAAAGAGGCTCAAACCATGAAAGATCTTAATGAATTGCTATATTATGTAGAAAAGCCTCAAAAATCAACCATCCTGGTAATCACCCATAAACACAAGGCACTGGATAAAAGAACCAAACTGGCCCGGTCGCTCGAAAAGAATGCAGTTGTATTTGAATCAAAAAAGATAAAGGATTACAGGATCCCTGAATGGATCACCCGGTACCTGCAACATCACAACAAAAACATAGATAACCATGCAGCCATGTTGATCACGGAGTACCTGGGCAACGATCTGAATAAAATTGCTCATGAACTTGATAAGCTGCTTTTAACGGTTTCGGAAAAGGACACAAATATCACTTCCGACCATGTGGAGCGAAATATCGGCATCAGCAAAGATTACAATACCTTTGAGCTCATCAATGCACTGGCCGATAAAGACGCTGTGAAAGCGAACCGGATCGTCAGCCATTTTGGCAAAAACCCGAATGAGTACCCCATGCCCCTGGTTATAGGATCCATGTACTTTTTCTTTTCCAAGTTGCTGGGTTATCACTTTATGAAAAACAAAAACAGAAAACAGGTCGCATCCAGCCTGAGGGTCTATCCAAATATGGTATGGCAATACGAAAAAGCTGCCAAAAAGTATAATTACCAGAAGTCAGCAAGGATCATCTCATACCTGAGGGAATATGACCTGAAGTCAAAGGGCCTGAACAACGTAAGCACCCCGGAGAACGAATTACTCAGAGAACTTGTATTTAAAATTCTTCACTAATTAATTTCAATCACTTATGTTAACACCCATTATTATTGCTATAACCGTAGGAATTTCTATCCTGGCCTTCAGAAACGAAAAGCTTTTTGATCGTCTTCAACTGAATCCTTACCTGGTCCATCACCGAAATCAGCTTCACCGGATTGTGACCCATGGATTCCTTCATGCCGACTGGATCCATCTTCTGGTGAACATGATCGTGTTGTTCTCTTTTGGAACCGCTGTGGAAAACCGCCTGGATATCCTGGAAAGCAAAGGTATGATAGGCAATTCCACGCTCCATTTCCTGATCCTTTATTTTATTGGCATGATGATTTCCACCGTATCAACCATCAGAAAATATAAAGACAACTACAACTATAACGCCATTGGGGCTTCAGGGGCTGTTTCAGCAGTTGTTTTTGCCTTTATATTCTTTTCACCAACAAATACCCTCCTTTTTATGGGGTTCATTCCCATTCCGGCCATCATCTTTGGAGTGCTTTATCTTATCTATAGCCAGTATATGCGGAGAAAAAGCGGTGGTAACGTGAATCATGACGCCCATTTTATTGGGGCGGTCTTCGGCTTTATATATCCCATTCTTCTCGAACCAAGCCTGGTAAGATATTTCATCAGTCAGATCTTCTAAATAAAGGGTATGAATCAGTACATCAATCTGAACGGGCATTATTATGATGCGGAAGAACCTGTTTTGACTGCTGAAAACCGGGCTTTCCGGTTTGGAGATGCCTTACGTGAAAACATTCGTGCCAACGGCACTACCCTCCACTTTTTCAACGACCACATGGAACGGCTTATAAAAAGCATGAACCTCCTGAACATGGAAATCCCTTCTCCCATAAAGACCCACCAAATAGGGCAGGATATGGTAAAGCTGCTCCATAAAAACAAACATCTGAAAGGCGCTCAAGTAAGGCTCACCGTATTCAGAAACGGTGGAGAAGGTTATCATGCAACCGGGAATTCCTGTTCTTATCTTATTGAAAGTAACAAACTGGAAACCGATGTCTATGTATTAAACAAAAAAGGGTTGTTTGTTGATGTGTTCCGGAATATGAAAAAGCCCATAACCCCACTGTCCAATCTTAATACTACCAATGCCCTTTTTTATATCCTGGCAGAAAATTTCAGAACCGAACAAAACCTGGACGACTGCCTGTTGATCAACCAGAAAAATGAACTTACAGAAGCCATCGGCTCCAATCTTTTTCTTGCTAAGGAAAATTTCATCAAAACGCCACCTTTAAAATCAGGGTGTCCGGATGGAATCCTAAGGAAACACATCCTTGATTTCTCTAATCATTTGGGATATAAAATCTCCTGTGATAACCCGGTAAATTTTGATGACCTCCTGAATGCCGACGAAATGTTCTTAACCAACACCATTGATGGGATACAATGGGTAGGTGGCATAAGACAAAAAAGGTATTACAAGCATACTGCCAAAAAGCTGTTAAACCTGCTTAATGAAAAAACCCGGATCGATTAATTCATGGTTGGGTTTTCAGGGCAGTTGGTCCAGCTTTTATAGTGACTTCCAAGGCTGTGAAGTATCTTTTTCCACATGTCTTCATCCGGTCGCATGATTTTTGTGCTATCCACCTCCGAAACCAGCCATGCATTGTTCTCCAGTTCTCCCTCCAGCTGATTCGGACTCCAGCCTGAATATCCAAGGAAAAATCGTATTTGTGAGGGCTGTATCAACCCTTCCCTTATATACTCCTTAACCTGGTCAAAATCTCCACCCCAGTAGATGTCGTCTTTCACGTGCACCGAGTTGGGTATAAGCTCTCCCAGCGTATGAATATAATGGACTGTATCCTTACCAACCGGACCTCCAACATATAAAGTAGTTTCAAAAGAAGGGAAATCGCTGATAACATCGGTTATGGGAATATCAATTGGTTTGTTCAGTACAAAACCTACAGACCCGTTTTCAGAATATTCTGTAAGGAGAACCACAGAACGCTTAAAATAAGAATCATTGAGCAATGGTTCTGAGATCAATATCCGACCCTGTGCGGGTGTCATATTATCGTTTTCTACCCTGAAAAAATCATAATGAATCTGCATAGCACAAAAATTTACTATTTACCAAATTACAGCATTTTTTGGTTTATTTCAAAAATTTATAATTTAAATTATGTTAAAAACCCAACCATCTAAATCTTACTTACTAATTATAACGAAATAAATATTTTTAATTACATTCGAGGCTCATTCAAAATCATTTCTCATGGGAAGGAAGTTACTTATCGGGCCCGTTTTACTTCTTTTTCTGACCATTTTTTATATCCCATCTTCATACAGCCAACAAGCAACTACCCCGGCAATAACCATTCAAAACGAAGATGTGCAGGTTGAACATACAGAAATCATTGTAAGAAACATTGAACATGAAATCAATCTCCTGTTTAAGAATGAAGCGTTTCGTGAAGTATACGAAGGTAAAAACATCACGTTACAGGTTAACGACAAGCCTGTAAGTGTTGAAATTACAAAAGGAAAGGCTACCTTTCCCTGGAAATTTTCAAGGGAATCTGATCTCCATATACAATATCAGGATTTTGATTACCGGACCCGTGTTAATCCCATACCCCTGTGGTTTTCCGTTATCCCGCCACTTGTTGCCATTTTGTTTGCATTGATTTTCAAAGAGGTCTATTCGGCCTTGTTTATAGGAATCCTTATTGGGACCACCACCATATTTTCCCATCAGGGATCTGACTTGTTTTCAGCATTTTTTAAAGGCATATTTGCCATACCTGAAACTTATGTTCTGGATTCTTTGGCCAGTGAGGAACACCTTTCCATTATCGTATTTTCCATGCTTATCGGGGGAATGGTGGGCATTATCACAAAAAATGGCGGGATGAAAGGGGTTGTGAATATCCTTTCAAAATATGCTAAAAGTGCCCGCTCCGGGCAATTTGTCACCTGGTTGCTGGGTATGGCCATTTTCTTTGATGATTATGCCAATACCCTTGTCGTGGGGAATACCATGCGGCCTGTAACCGACCGATTAAAGATTTCGAGGGAAAAACTGGCTTATATTGTCGACTCCACTGCAGCTCCAATAGCTGCCATTGCATTCGTAACCACATGGATTGGAGCCGAATTGAGCTATATACAGGATGGGATCAATACCCTGGGACTGGAACAAAGCCCTTACAATGTTTTTATCAATTCACTGGCTTACTCTTTCTATCCCATATTTGCCCTGGTCTTCATTTTGATGCTTACCTATAAGGGAAGAGATTTCGGGCCGATGTATCGGGCAGAAAAGAGGGCCCGCTCAGGAGAAACACCAGATAATGATGAAATGGTAGAGAAAGGAAGGACCGGGGAAAGCGAAATTGAAATACCGGAACACATCAGGCCAAAAGCTTTTAATGCTGTTATCCCGGTAGCCATAGTCATATTCGGAACTTTTATCGGTTTGCTATACACGGGATGGGATCCCGGGGTATGGAACAATCCGGAACTTGCCTTTTCAAAGAAGCTTTCTGTAATCATCGGGAATTCAAATTCATTCAAAGCGCTTTTATGGTCGTCCATCATGGGGGTGGTAGTGGCGCTCCTTCTTACGGTAAGCCAGCGCTTGCTGAATCTGAAAAATACGGTAGATACCCTTATCGATGGCTTCAAAACCATGCTGACAGCCATCATCATCCTTGTGCTGGCATGGTCCCTTGCATTGCTCACCAAACACCTGCACACGGCTGATTTTATCTCGCAAAGCCTGGTGAGCATCAACCTGGCCCCTTTCCTGGTGCCGGCGCTGACTTTCATTCTCGCTGCACTGGTAGCCTTTTCCACGGGCTCTTCCTGGGGTACCATGGCCATACTTTATCCACTGATATTGCCGGCTTCCTGGTTAATTGCAGAAGAAGCAGGCCTGGAACATGCGATGGCCCTATCCATCTTTTATAATGTGGTTTCCTGTGTGCTGGCAGGTTCCGTGCTGGGTGACCACTGCTCTCCCATCTCCGATACCACCATACTTAGTTCACTGGCAAGCTCCTGCAACCATATCGAACACGTCCGAACCCAGTTGCCCTATGCCCTGACTGTGGGAGGTATTGCAGTTGGCGTAGGTACCATACCATCAGCATATGGCATTCCCGGTTATTTAACTTTCCCCGCCGGATTGCTTCTGTTATTTGCTATCGTACATTTCTTCGGTAAAAAGTCCATGAAAGCTGAAAAACTTTTTAAAGTCGTATAAACCGACACTATTTTTTCATTTTTTCCTTATTTTAGTTGCACCATAATTGCTATAGCCAAGAAATCGTGACGTAAATGAAACTACCATTTCTATTCCTTCTTTTTCAAGCATTCTCACTTTTCCTGACAGCACAGGAATACAGCTATAAAAAATATACCACCGACCATGGCTTGCCTCAATCGGAAATCATTGCACTTTACCAGGACAGCCGGGGTTACATCTGGATAGGAACAAAAGCTGGCTTAAGCCGTTTTGACGGACTTGAGAACACCAACTTTTACATTTCTGATGGTCTGGCAGCCAATTATATTGTTGACATTAAAGAAAATTCAAAAAAGGAATTGATCGTCCTTACCCGTTACGGGGTAAACATCATTAAGAATTCAGAAGTCATCGAACCAGCTGAAAAACTAAACACCAGAATTCCCTATGACAGACAGGCGGCTATTGACCGGAAAGATCATGTATGGATGATCAACAAAAACCAGGATCTCATCAAATTCGACGGGAATACCTATCACAACATAAATCAGAAAGGAATCATTCCGGATTCACTTACATTAAACAGCCTAACCTACTGCAGCAAAAGAAACAAACTCCTCTTAAGCACCAGAAATAACGGCATCTTTGCACTTCGTGAATCCAGGCTGAAGCACCTTGTGGATCAACCAAATCAAAACCCCTTGATCCTTATCAGCCATTCGGAAAATGATGTATTCTGCCACAACAGAAAGAAATTCTATACCTTAAAGAATAATCAGCTTAATGAGTATTGCACGTCACCACGGAGGTTGGCTTCCGATCCCAAAATGGTTACGTGGAACCATAAGAACAACAACCTTATCTTTAGCACCCGCGAGTTTGAACTATATGAATTCAACGGAAACAGCCTGAAAACTTATAAAACCAACTTTAGCAGGATCAATTGCCTTTTAGTGGATGACGAAGAAAATTTATGGGTTGGTATGGAGACCGGGTTAAACAAGATGTTGTCCAGAGCTTTTCTGAATTTTACCCATAAAAACTCAGGCATCAACAACTACATATACAGCATCGCCGAGGATGATAAAGGAAATATGTATTTTGCTTCCTTTGGAGAAGGATTAACCCGCTACAACGGGAATAACTTTGAACGCCTGAATGCTTACAGAAATCTGATCAATGACGATCATTTTTATATGGGAGCTACCTATAGTAAACGAAAAGGGGTGACCCTCCCAAACGCCGGCGGCATTCTTCACTATAAAAACGGGGGATTCCGATTAAACCATAACATTCCCGGGAAAGCTACGCTGGAAATCTATGTTGATTCGGTTAATCAATCCATCTTATACGGGAATATACAAGGATTATATGTTGAAAAACCGGATAATACGGTAGAAAACTATCATGTATCCCCCGGCGGCGATCAGGATGGCTATATCACAGCGATTACAAGGGATAAAGAGAACAGGTACTGGTTGGGCGGCATTTATGGATTAAGCTGGCTCAGGGATGGAGACATCACCCATTTGCCCTGTGAAAAATATGATTACAACCATGGTGCCATATGCCTCTTAAGAGATTACCGGGACAACCTTTGGCTTGGTACAAGAGAAGGTCTTTTTCACTTCAATTATAAGTCTTTTAAGAAGATTGCACCAGAAAAAATCCCTTCCTACGTGGTTTCCCTGACAGAAACTCCTTCCGGTGAAATGGTTATAGGGGCCCTGAACAAAATCTTCACCCTTGATCTGAACGATTTTTATAGTAAAAACAGGGAGAAGGTGACCGTCTATGATAAATCAAACGGTTACCTGGGGGTAGAATGCATCCAAAACGGGCTGTTTACCGATTCAAAGGGCAATGTATGGATTCCGGCTACCGACCGGGTGGTAAAGTTCATGCCCGATCTGGAAGAAAAGCTGACTTACCCGCCAAGAATTTATATCAAATCCATTCATACCCTCAATCAAGCAATGGAATGGGAACAACAGGCACATTATCATGGAGATGCCGATACCTCGATACAATTATCGCATCAGTCAAAACATATCCGGTTTCATTTTGCTGGCATACATCATTCAGCACCGAAAAAGGTAAGGTATCAATACAGGCTTGAAGGATTTAATGAAGGCTGGTCAAAGCCTACAGGAGAGCGCTTTGCTACTTACACCAACCTGAGCCCCGGTGAATATACCTTTAAAGTAAAAGCCTGCAACATGAAAGGGATCTGGAATAAGGAGCCTGCCATCTTACAGGTAACAATTTTGCCGGCCTTATGGCAGAGGACCTGGTTTGTGATTCTTTTATCCGTCATTGGCCTTGGGTTCCTGATTCTCTTCATCTTTTATCTTTCATCCAAAAAACAGCAAATCAAGCAAAGCAGGATGGAAAATGAAAAAAGGCTTGCAGAACTCAAGTTATTGTCCATCCGGAATCAGATGGAACCCCATTTTACCTTTAATGCCCTTAATTCCATAGCCGCAACCATGCTGACCGGTGAAAACACCCAGGCCTATGATCACCTTACCCGCTTTTCAAAACTCATGCGAGCCTCCCTGGAAGACTCCGAAAAAATCAACAGAACGCTCAGGGAAGAAATTCAGTTTGTGAAAAATTATCTCGAGATACAAAAGTTCAGGCACGATGATAAATTTGACTATGAATTCCATTTGGCCGACGAGATAGACCTGGAACAGCCTGTTCCCAAGATGATCCTTCAGATTCATGTTGAAAATGCCATCAAGCACGGGATCAAACACAAAACCGGCCGGGGTAAAATCTGGATTTATGTCCAGAAACGTAATCATTCAGTGGAAATCACCGTGGAAGATAACGGCATAGGCCGTGAAAAAGCCAGCAGCATCGGGAGCCACTCAAGCGGGAAAGGTATAAAGATTATTGAAGAAATCAACAAACTGTTCAATAAGTTCAATAAGGAAAAGATCAAGCACTATATAGAGGACCTGTTTGACAAACAAGGCCAGCCTTCCGGCACAAGGGCAAGGGTCATTATACCTGAAAACTACAGGTTCGAAATTTAATTTATTACTCCTGCAGCAACTGCCTCACGGATTATTAAATTCACACATAACAGGCATCATAATTTACTTCTTGGAATCCCCGGTATATCATGCGTAAAACAAAATCAACCATTCAATTTGCTTTTTATCGCGCCCTCTAACGAGGCGCTGGTGAATCGGTGGGAGATTGTTGCTATCGCTATCTGCCCTCTCCGAGGGCGGT
>Ga0207797_1000275_pt1 | contig 39289 bp, 33 predicted proteins | sample PRCRCaboRojoPR_6_FD_187275 | JGI IMG/M metagenome (GOLD analysis project Ga0207797, IMG submission 187275) | Marine sediment microbial community from Cabo Rojo, Puerto Rico - PR CR 10% Liquid 1 (SPAdes) | ecosystem: Environmental > Aquatic > Marine > Coastal > Sediment | place: Cabo Rojo, Puerto... | reverse complement strand
CTGCAATCACCGTCAGCCCCAGCCAGACGATTGTCCCCAATGCGGTGGGAGTCGCATCCGGTATTTCGGTCTGGGCACCGAGCGCGTGGAGCGGATCGTGCGCGAGCGGTGGCCCGATGCACGACTGCTGCGTTGGGATAGCGACACTGCTCGCACCCATCAGGCCCACACGAACATTCTCAGGCGCTTCGCCGCTGGCGCCGCCGACGTGCTTGTTGGCACACAGATGATTGCCAAAGGGCTCGATCTGCCACTCGTCACCTTGGTGGGCGTCATCTCGGCCGACACGGCGCTTAATCTCCCCGACTTCCGCTCAGGCGAGCGTACGTTTCAGCTGCTCACCCAGGTGGCGGGTCGGGCTGGACGCGGACTGCTGGGCGGGCGGGTTGTTATTCAGACTTACCACCCCGACCACTATGCCATCGCGGCTGCCTCCGAGCACGATTATCGGGCTTTCGCCGAGCAGGAGTTAGCCTTCCGCCGGGAGCAGGGGTACCCTCCATACAACCGCCTGGCGAAGTTGATCTATGATGATACCAACTACTTTCGTGCCCGGGACAAGGCTGAGCAGATGGCGGATCGGTTGCAGGATACCTTGAGCCATCACGGTCTACCAGCCGCTAATCTGATCGGTCCCGCCCCGCCTTTCTTCGCCCGTGTGCGGGGTCGCTACCGCTGGCAGATCCTCGTTCGCCATCCTGCTCCTCCGTTACTACTTCACGATACGGAGATTCCCTCTGGCTGGCGCGTGGAGGTGGATCCGGTGAGCGTCCTGTAGTGCGCCTGGCACGATGGGGAGTCACCTCTCATTCGTTTTCTACTTATTGTTCGATCCCCCCGGACCGTGTCTGACTTCCCTGATCGCTTTAAACTGAGCGTTGTCCGTGGATTGGAACAATGTTATAATCGATTCTGATGCATTCGCATCTCGCGCTGACGGTTATTGGAGGAGTAGACTATGGTAACGAAGATCACGGAGTCGATGGAAACAGGCCAGGCGCTGCAGACGCTCAAGTGGCTTGATGAGGAGCGTCGTAAGGACAAAGCCACGATCGCGAAGTTAGAGGAGCGTTTGGCGGAACAGCAAAGAATACTGACTCGACAATCGGCGCAGATTCAACAGCTGGAGTCGTCGCTGGCTGGCGTCGAGAACGTGCTCTCCAAGGTCGATGAGTTTGAGCAGATGGTCTCGAACTACAAGAAAGAGATGACCTATCAGCTCGAGCAGCGAGACGAAACCTGGCGCAAGGAGCGAGCGGAAACCAAGCGGTTGCGGCAGATCGAGCATGAGGCCATAAAGGAGCATCTCAATCGTCTGGAGAAGGAACTCCGGGTTCTACCTCGCTACGATGAGCAGATGAATGCCCGTCAAGCCGAGGAAGAACGCTTGACCGAGCGCATCCAGTCCTTGGAAGTCACCGTTGCGGACTTGGATAAACAGCTTGAGGAGCCGACGAGGGCCGTCTCCTATTTGGAGGAGCGGCGTCGCTCGGACCATCGTCGTCTTACTGAGTTCGAGCAAGAAATCCCCGACTTGCACAGGAAGATCGACAACCTGGCGCAGAAGCTCCCCCTTCTCGAGCAAACCCTCCAGAAGCAGCAGTCTCGTATCGAGCGGGCTATCCAAGAGACACGGAAGTATGAGGAGCCGATTGAGGACCTCCGCGTGGCTAGCTTCCAGCGGGAGCAGAAAGTGCAACGGTATCTGGACCAGGGTAAGGAGGTAGCCCAAGAGCTGGAGCGGCTCCGGGAGCAGACCCACGGCTTCATAGAGCGCAGGCAACAGGTGAAAAGGGCTCTCAGCGCGCTAGAGAAGTTCAAGACCCGTATCGAGAGGCGCCAGGACGAGATGGTCGAGAAGCAGCGCATCGCTGAAGAGCGCGTTGAGCGAGAATGGGAAGAATGGCAGTCGGCGCGCGCCAAGGAGTTGAAGAAGCAGGCACTCGTCTTCGAGCAACGTTGGGACGAGCAAGAGCGTGTCGACACGGAGCAGCAAAGGCGACTGGAGGCTCTGGAGCAGGCTGCGGGACTCTATCGTGAACAACTGAGGGCTTTGTGGGAGACGCATCGCGCCGATGCCGAGAGTCTCTTGAGCGCCGCCCAGGAAGTCTATGGCGAGCTCATTGCCCCGATTGATGAACAATTGACGATTCTGCGGGGCGAGTAAGACAGGACGGGATAATGCGCGTTATTGGAACTGCCGGTCACGTGGACCATGGCAAGTCTGCTCTCGTCCTGGCGCTGACTGGAATTGATCCGGATCGGCTTCGTGAAGAGAAGGAACGAGGGCTAACCATCGACCTGGGATTCGCTTGGTTGAAGCTTCCCGACGGTGAGTCGGTAGGCATCGTTGACGTCCCCGGTCATCGCGATTTCATCGAGAATATGCTGGCTGGGGTCGGCAGTATCGACGCCACCCTATTCGTCGTCGCCGCTGACGAGAGCGTGATGCCCCAGACCCGGGAACATCTCGCTATTCTGGACCTCCTGGAGGTGGACACGGGCGTTGTCGCCCTGACCAAGGTCGACCTCGTGGAGAGTGAGGAGTGGCTTGAGCTGGTGGTGGAGGACGTCCTGGAGACGCTGAGCGGCACAGTGCTGGAGGATGCGCCCTTTGTCTTCACGTCAGCGCGGACGGAGCAGGGCCTTGATGAGTTACTGACTGTCTTGCAGCGGGTGCTGACCGAGAGCGAGCCCCAGCGCGTGGATGGACGTCCTAGGCTCTCCATTGACCGGGTCTTCACCGTCAGGGGCTTTGGCACTGTCGTTACCGGGACGCTGATCGATGGTTCTCTCCAGACAGGGCAGGAAGTAGAGATATTGCCCCCGGAGCTGCGAGCGCGTGTGCGGGGGCTTCAGACCCACAAGGAAGAGGTCGAGCGGGCCGTGCCTGGAAGCCGTGTAGCGATCAATCTCAGCGGCGTCGATAAGCGTCAACTGAAGCGTGGGGATCTCATTACCACTCCTGACTGGCTCCAAGCGACGACGCTGGTCGACGTTCAACTGCGCTATCTCCCTGAGGTCCTCTGGCCCGATTTGGGTCAGTTTGCGCAGCGTCCATTGCGGCATAATACTCAACTCAAGTTTTATAGCGGAGCCGCTGAGGTTATGGCTCGCGTCCGTCTCCTGGGCAGCGAGACGCTCCTACCGGGTCAGACGGGCTGGGTCCAGTTGGAGCTTCGTGAGCCGCTGGCGCTGGTTAAGGGCGACCGCTATATCGTCCGCTTGCCCTCACCTCCGACGACCATCGGAGGGGGAATCGTTGTGGATCCCAATCCCGGTCGCAAGCACCGTCGATTCCGCTCTGAGGTGGTTGATCGCCTGGAGACACTGGCTGAAGGTCGTCCATCGGATGTGCTGTTGCAGACCCTTGAGCGGGAAGGCCCTATGCTGGTTCGAGATCTGCTCCGAGATTCACGGCTCGAAGAAGGAGCTTCAGAAGCCCTGATCCAGCTTCTAGACGAGAATCGGGTCCTTCTTCTGGCGGAAAGGGAAGACCAGGCGCCTCCCAGCAGGGAGGAAATGGCTACCAGTGGACGGTGGATCGTCAGCGCGGAATGGTGGTCCGAGTTGATCGCCCGTGCTGTCAGTGAGCTATCGGCCTATCATGAGTCGTTCCCGTTGCGAAAGGGGATGCCTCGAGAGGCGCTGCGCAGTAGCCTGCATCTGAAGCCTCAGGTTTTCGATGCGGCGATGGGTCAGGCAAGTATCGAGAGGGAAATCGCTGACGAAGGTGCCACTGTGCGGTTGTCGTCCCATACTGTCCGCTTCACGCCCGAACAGAAGCGACAGACAGAGGCGTTACTGACTCGTTTCCACAATCAGCCGTACGCGCCCCCGTCCGTCAAGGAGAGCACCGATCTCGTGGGTGAGGCAGTGCTGAACGTGTTGCTGAATCGTGGAGAGCTGGTCCAGGTGTCTCCGGACGTGCTCTTTCTGTCAGGGACCTACGAGGAGATGGTCGAGCGGATCGAGGAGCGGATTCAGCGCCAGGGCAGCGTCACGCTCGCCGAGGTTCGAGATATGTTCGATTCCAGCCGCAAGTACATTCAGGCCCTGCTGGAGCACCTGGATGAGGTAGGGATGACGCGACGGATTGGTGACAAGCGCGTCCTTCGCTAGATCCCTCGGTGCCATAGGCTGAGACGGGCTTCCCTTTTTCCTCAACCGTCTTCTTCCGCCTGCTGTTTCATCTCCTTCAGCCGCTTGATGATCTCCTGCTCGTAGCCGTGCCCTTTCGGCCTGAACCAGTCCGCGTCGACTCCTTCTGGCAGGTACTGCTGCTCCACCCACCCCCTCGGATAAGCGTGCGGATACTTGTATCCCTCGTGCTCTCCTATCGTCTGCTTGTAGTGCTCGCGGAGCGCGCCGCGGAATACGTCCCCCTTATCGCGTAAGTACAGCGGAATGGGTCCGGTACCCTGCTCCTTTACCTTCTCCAAGGCCTTCCAGTAGGCCCCCACGGCGTTCGACTTCGGCGCGGTGGTCAGGTATAGTGTCGCCATCGCCAGATGGTACTGCCCTTCGGGCATGCCCACCCATTCGAAGGCCTGGGCACAGGCGTTGACGACCTGGATCCCGTTCGGATCAGCCAGTCCGATATCCTCTGCTGCCAGGATATGGAGCCGGCGGAGAATGAAGCGCGGATCCTCCCCTGCGGCGACCATCTTAGCCAGCCAATAAAGAGCAGCGTCGGGATCGCTGCCGCGTACCGACTTGATGAAAGCCGAGGCGGTGTCGTAGTGCTGATCGCCGGTCTTGTCGTACCGCAGCGCGCGCTGCTGTATCGAGTCCTCGGCTACCTCCAGGGTGATGTGAATCACCCCATCCTTGTCAGGCGGCGTGCTTTCGGCGGCCAACTCCAGGGCATTCAGAGCATCCCGGGCATCACCCCCAGCCACCCGTACCAGATGGGCCAGCGCACCGTCGCTGATCCGAATGGGTCGATCGCCGTAGCCGTGTTCCGCATCCTTGACCGCGCGCTGCAGAATCGACCTCACCGCATCGTCGGTCAATGGCTCGAACTGGAAGACGCGGGAGCGGGAGACGAGGGGCCCGATAACTTCGAAATAGGGATTCTCCGTCGTGGCACCGATGAGCACGATGGTCCCATCTTCGACGTGGGGGAGCAAGGCATCTTGCTGCGCTTTGTTCCAGCGGTGGATCTCGTCCACGAAGAGGATCGTGCGCTGTCCGTACATTCCCAGTCGATCCTTAGCCTGCTTGATGATACGCCGCAGGTCCGCCACGCCCGCCAAGACCGCGCTGATGGTCTCGAAGTGTCTCTCAGTCGAGTTCGCGACGATCATCGCGAGGGTTGTCTTGCCGGTGCCCGGCGGCCCCCAGAAGATCAATGAGGAGAAGAGTCGATCGGCCGCGATCGCCCGGCGCAGCAGCCGTCCCTCGCCCACGATCTGCTTCTGGCCGACAAACTCGTCCAGGCTGCGGGGCCGCATACGTGCTGCCAGGGGGGCCTGGCGGCGGATCTGCTCCCGGCGGCTGTGATCAAACAGGTCGTCCATAGGTAACTCACTCTCGGTACTTGTCCGGGAGAGACGCTCTCTCTCGGTCAGCTGTCAATCGTGTCTATCTATTCTAGACCAGGGGCCAGTTCGCGACAAGGTGCTAGTTCTGGATGGGCACGGTCTTATCACTCTCGAAGGAAGGAGGTGACCGGCACTTGCCGCACGCGTAGCTAAGATGCCGTCCTCCTTGGGGTCCTAATCATCTGACCAGGACTGGCACTGGCTCAGGCGGTTAAGTCCAAGACTGTCGGCCTCGACAGTGCGCTTATTGACTTCTTGCGGTATACTAAAGAGGAAGAGTGGAACAACACATGAGCGGATACGAAGCATCGGCGCACCTCTATGACTTGTTTGATCAGAAGGAGAACGTCGGCTTCTTCAGCCACTACGCTACCCCGGGCGAGGTGGTTCTGGACGTGGGAGCAGGCACCGGACGCATAGCTCTCTTTTTGGCCGAGAGGGACGTGCGCGTCGTTTGCGTGGAGCCTTCCCCGGCTATGCGTGAGCAGTTGCGGACCAAGCTGGCGGAGCGTCCGGAGTTGAACGACAAGGTTCACGTCGTGGCCCAGGATGCTGCTTCTTTCGACCTGAACCGCACGTTCCCCCTGGCTATCCTATCCGGTACGTACGATCATTTCCTCGATCGCCAGGAGCGCCTGGCGTCACTGCGCAACATCGCCTGCCATTTGCAGCCCGCGGGCATTCTGGTGTTTGACGTCTTTCTGGGATTGATGGAGAGCTCTCCTCTTTCGCGGGCCGGAGAGATTCAGAGAGGGAATCGGACCTATCGACGCTTCGTCGGTAGACAGCTGCTCCCGGGCCGGAACATAGAAGTCAAGCTGGTTTTCGAGGTCTACGAGGGTGGCGAGTTGGCGGAACAGGTCGAACAGCGGTCGGTTGCAGCCGTCACAGATCGAGTTCAGGTTCACCAGGTGCTTGCCGAGGCGGGTTTCTCTGTTCGCCGGGAATTCTCCGACTACGCTTTCACGCCGTATCGGGAGGGGGACGAGCTATTGATCGTGGAGGCTGTCCCGTCTACTCAATCGAAATAGCTCTTAACGGATTCCAACAGAGCGGGACGCAATAGGACATCCACTGCAGTCGCAGCCAGCGCCTTGGCGGCGTCGATCATCGCGCGGTGTCCCTTCTCCGAGGCAGCTGCCTCGGCAAACTCGGTCGAGTGGCCTACCAACTCCTCTGGGCCGATACTCAGGTAAGGGTGGATCGTGTTCGTGACGTGACTGACGTCCCCCATATCAGTAGACCCGATGTGAGCCGTTGGATCGACGTCCTCGAAGGTCCATCCGATGGCTTCCAGATTCCCTCTAAACGCCTCGGCCAACGGCATGTTCGTCCTCAACGACCGATACGCACCCTGCATATCCATCTTTACCTCCGCCCCGGTGGCCAACGCGGCCGCCCGCGCGCAGTCTCGCACTTTCTCCAGCAGGTCGTCGCAGGCATCGTCGTCCAAGGCTCGAACGTAGAACAGGGCCGCCGAGTAGTCCGGCACGATATTCGGCGCGTCGCCACCGTCAGTAATGATCCCATGGATTCGCGCATCGTCTACGATGTGCTCGCGCAGCGCGTTGATATTCTGGAAGGTCAGGAGGATAGCGTCGAGGGCGCTGATCCCTTTCTCGGGATGCGATGCCGCGTGCGCGGACCTTCCGAAGAACTCGATGAAGAGCTTGCGTCGCGCCAGGGCGCGCTTCCAAAGAATGGTGCGTGACGAAGGATGGAACATCATCGCTACATCTACGTCGTCGAGGACGCCCACTTCTGCCAGAATGACCTTGCCGCCACCCCCTTCCTCACCCGGAGTCCCGATCAGTTGGAGGGTGCCGGGCACCTGACTCATCCCCATCTTCATACCCAGTGCTGCTCCTAGACTTGCGGTCGCAATCAGGTTGTGGCCGCAGGCGTGGCCCAACTTGGGCAAGGCGTCATACTCAGCCAGGAAAGCCACCACAGGTCCTTCCTCTGAGCCGCGATAGGTGGCCCGAAACGCCGTTTCCAGTCCCCCAATCCCCATTTCAACATCGAATCCTGCCTCTTCGATTGCATGAGCCAGCCATCCTGACGCGTTGTACTCCTTAAACTTCGTCTCGGGGTGGCGGTGAATCCGCAGGGATAGGTCAACGAGTCTGGGTTCCAGTTGGTCGATAGCTTCATAGATGCGCTTCTTCACCTCAACCACAGCGTCTTCGTTCATGGTCCTCCCTTAAACATCTCCTTTTCGGCCTTCATCGAACAGGAAAAACGGCGTGGGACCCTCATCCCATAAGGGAAGGGCATCCACGGCCGGCGGTGCTGCGCATATGAGGAGCACAGTATACGGCCTGTTCAATGCCTAAGCAAGCCAGATGTTCTCGGAGCGTCGGTGCTACGGGCGTCGCCCCCAGCAGCCCCGGTCCGGCGGATTCCCACGTCCGGGCTCGGGGACCCTCGGCGACCCGCTCGCTTCCACACCAGGTGCTTGCGTGGAGTTGGTAGACAAGGGCCTAAGTCTAACTCATTGCAGGATACCGACTCGAGCTCTGTCTGCGATTGGTTTGAAGTCGTCGAGGTGGTGACTTCTGCTCTGCGGTGTTATAATGTCTCGTACAGGGTTTGTTGGCAGTTCTTCTTTCACGCTGTCAGTCTCTAATGATGCCATGGAGGTGCTGATGCCTGAACTATCTGTCCGACCACCGGCTGTCGCCGGGCAGTTCTACCCGGCGGATCCCGATCGTTTGAAGCGAGAGGTGCGGCAGTACGTCGATCACGCATCGCTGCCCGAGGACCTCGGCTATGTCCGAGCGGTTGTCGCCCCCCATGCTGGATACGTCTACTCCGGGCCGACAGCTGGATACGCTTTTAAGGCGCTGGAGCAGCTGCCCGCCCGGGACTGGACAGTCTTTCTCCTTGGACCGGCGCACCGGGTGCCAGTGAATGGTGTGGCGCTGGGTGACTACTCGGCCTTTCGCACGCCTCTGGGGGATGCTCCCATCGCAGTCGAGCGTGTTGCCGATATGTTGAACCGCTCATCACTTTACACACGATCTCCCGGCGCACACGCGCGCGAACATTGTCTCGAAGTCGAGGTGCCGTTCCTCCAGGCGGTTCTGCCCGACTTTCAGCTCATACCCATGTTGTTCGGACAGGTAGATCCGGAGGATGTGGCTGAGGATCTGGTCGATCAGATCGGCGAAGATGACCTGGTCGTCGTCTCCACCGATCTGAGCCACTTCTACTCATATGACATGGCCCAAGAGTTGGATCAGGGTTTCTTGGAAGCTGTGCTGGCAGGAGATGAACGCGATGTCACCGGTGGTGAGGCCTGCGGAAGAGCGCCGGTGAAGACGCTGATGGAGATCGCTGAACACAGGGCGTGGAGCCCCCACCTACTCGACTATCGGAACTCCGGCGACACAGCGGGTGACAAGTCGCGCGTCGTGGGCTACGCCTCACTCGCTTACACAGGCTAACATCGACGCTTAGCCAAGACGAAGAAAAGGGGACAGAATGACGCTATCGCCACGTGATCGACGATACTTGCTCAGTCTGGCACGGGAATCGATTGTTCAAGTCGCTGCGAATCAGGACTTGCCGGCTATCGATGATATGGACGACGTGCCGGAAGCCTTGCGACGGGATGGGGCGAGCTTCGTTACGCTGAACAAGCATGGTCGTCTCCGTGGCTGTATCGGGTCCCTCGAAGCCCAGCGTCCCTTGGCGCTGGATGTACAGCAGAATGCTGTTGGAGCCGCGACCCGTGATCCTCGCTTCCCACCGGTAAGCTCGGACGAAGTCGATGATCTCAAGATAGAGATTTCTGTTCTTAGCCTTCCGGAGCCCTTGGATTACGATAGTGCCGAGGACCTGTTCGACAAGCTCCGTCCGGGGGTGGATGGCGTGGTGATTGAGCGGGGATGGCACCGCGCTACCTTTCTACCCCAGGTGTGGGAGAAGCTGCCGGACGAGCGTCAGTTCCTCGAGCGTCTCTGCTTCAAGGCCGGCCTTGCTCCGGACGCCTATCGCCGCGGTGAGCTTGAGGTATTGACCTATCAGGTAGAGAAGTTCGCGGAAGAATGAGCTGATTTGGGGTCCGAAACCAAACCGGGGGTGAGAACGCGTTCCCACCTCCGGTTTTTCAGCTCAATCGAGCCGACCTGAAGACTTCCTCTTGTCTACGGCTCGACTGTGATCTCGATTCCTCGCTCACCCTGCGGAACGACCTCGAAGAGCGTACTTCCCACCTTGAATGGAAGAGGGGTCCCCGCTTCATCTGCGAGGGTCACCATATCTTCTCGCTCTTCTCGGTTCCAGATACCGTCGAAACGTTTCCCATCTCGGAAGAGGATTGCCGGCCGGTTGGGATTGTCCTCATTCCACAGCGCCCAGCGGATGGAGAGCGCGCCGCTGTGAGGCTCCTCTACAATGTTCGTGTTCCACTGTGGTACGTAGAGTACCACGACGTTGGCCACACCCAACTGCTCGCCAGATAGAGCATCTCTGTGCGCCGACCCATCGCTCCAGCGCAGGTACTGTTCGCTTCCTTCGTCGTAGCGCCATTCGGCCGTTAGACGGTTCCAGGGAATTGTAACCGTGGTGGCGGGTCCGCTTGCCTTCATGTCTGCCCCCGGTTTCTCAGAGAAGAGCATACCCTCGAGATCCTGCCTCCCTTCGACCCCTCTGGCGTTTGCCCACTCTCGCACCAGCGCGGGACTGGTGTACATCGTATGCTCAAGCGGCACGTTCCGGCTGTGATCGCGGAAGAAAGGACGTGGCTGGATCGTCTCTGGCAAGCTATCCGAGACGACCCGGTCAGGATACAGATCTGAGTCTCGAAACAGGGCCACGACCCCGTTGCTAAACCCGGAGTTTGCGAAGACAGCGCTATACATCGCGGGGATTTCCAGGTCTATAATGCGTCCGCTGCGGATCGGACCCACCCGCTCCGGGGATTCGTCCAGAAAGACAGCGGTCCACCGGGTTGCGAACCAGCCTTCGTTGTAATGCTCGTAGATCAGGTCGGCGCTGTTGATGCCTGCCTGAGGACGCACATATTGGCCGGGCCAGTTGGAGATCTTGATTGCCACTGGCACTCGCTCCAGCGCGCTGGGATCGTTCACCATTTCGCCCGTTAAAGGATTGACGTCTTCTGGCCATGGCGTTGGTGTCGGCGTTGGCGTTCGAGTCGGAGTCGATGTCGGCAACGGCGTGGCGGTTGGCGGGGGCGTGTTTGTGGCTGTCCCCGGAACTTGCGTTGAAGCTGGCGTGGGCATTGAAGTGCGGCTAGCGCTCCGGCACCCTCCCAACAAGACAGACACAACTGCCAGCAGTGTCAGACCAACCGCGATGAGCGTCAATTTGCGAAGGTCTCGATCGGGATGCATGTGCTCCATTCTGGTTCTTTCCTCCAATGGGGATACTCAAAGTAGGCCGCATTATAGCATAGGCGAGACGCGCGGCAACCGCTTTGACCTTTTGTGAGATTCCCCACTGCGAAAGCCACTTTGCTTCTCTCTCTTTTCGCCTGCGGGCTCTGGTGGTATACTCCCGTAAGCTATCGACGCGCAGCGTGGGGTGGTCTATGCCCAGAAGGAGCCAGTTCTTTCCTGGTCGATCGGCAGCACCTAAGCGCCCCCTGGCCCATTATCGCCCTCACCAGCCGGTGGGAGCGGTGTCGGACTACGTGCGAGCGCTCACCGCACCGGGCGATCTCGTGGTAGATCTATTCTGCCAGGGGCCCACGTTTGTAAGAGAGTCCCTTGAGCTCGGACGCCGCGTTCTGGGCTTGAGTATCAATCCTCTTCTCCTCGTTGCCGCTCGCGTTGGCCTGATTCATCCAGACCGTCGGGCGCTCAATTCGGCCGTGACTAGAATGGCTGACAGCTTAAAGGGGGACAAGCCGCTCCAGCGCCATCTGCTCTCGCTCTACCGTTCTAACTGTCCGGTCTGCGACACGCCCGGAGTGGCTGAATGGTTTGCCTGGGATCGGGATGTGGACTACCCATTCGAGAAGAGAGTCCGCTGTCGGATGTGTGGGGAGGCACAGGAGGGGCCGACAAATGCTGAGGATCTAGCTTTAGCACGCTCGTTTGCGCCGCGAGGCCTGTCCTATTACTATGCGCTGGACCGCGCAGCGCCTCCGGATCACCCGGCCCGAGACCGCGCCACTGAATTGATTAGGTGTTACACTCCCCGCAACCTGTCCGCCCTGATCGACTTGAATCGGCGGCTCGATGGGCTGGAGGTTGCCCCTGAAGTCAAAGCAGCGCTCATAGCGGTGCTCCTCGATTGTTTTGATCGCGGCAGCAGACTCTACCCCTACGGTGAGGATCGTTCGCGCCCCCGTACCCTGCGCATTCCCGTGCGCTATCTGGAACGCAATGTCTGGTTCTCCTTCGAGGACGGACTATCAGACCTGGGTGGCGAGGCATCGCCCTCGTTCTTCGAGGTAGATCAAGCAGAGTCCTTGTTGCGGGGTGACGGTGGGGGGTATGCTCTGGTCCCGCGGTCGGCTCGTGCGATTCGAGACGTCGTGCCCCCTTCCAGCGTATCTCTGTTCCTCGTCGACCCGCCTCGTCCCGACGGGGTCTTCTGGGCGCTCTCAGCCCTTTGGGCAACCTGGCTGTGGAGCTCGCCGGAAGCCTATGCAATGCGCCCCTTTCTCCGGCGACGTCGCTTCGACTGGGAATGGCACTGGGGTGCCCTTCGAAAGGCCCTTGAGAGCGTTGGTCCATGTCTGGACGCCGAAGGACATTTGATCACCCTCTCTTCTCCATCGGATGACCCGCTTCTCGAGTCCGTGTGTCTGGCGGCAAGCAGCGCGGGGTACGATCTCCGCGCCTGGGGATACACACCCGAGACCGGTTATCGCTTGGTATGGCGCTGGAAAGGAAGCCATGCACCACGTTCCTTCGGCGTTGACACGCTCAAGGAGAAGATGGTCGACGCTGCAAGGGCGACAGTCGTACGGACCCTTCGACATCGGGGAGAACCCACTCCGATGTCAATGCTGGTGGCTGGTGGATATGCTTCTTTGGCCGAGAAGGCACTCTTGTCCTCCGCCGCGGTGCTGCAGGATGACGTTTCCGCCATAACGTTCGCTATGGACGCGGTCAATCAGGGATTCGATGTCGCCCCCATTGTTGAGCTCTCTAAGGAGGGGGCGGAGTCCTTGTGGTGGTTAAGCGATTCCTCTAGGGGCCTGGATACGCTGGCTGACCGCGTCGAAACGGAGGTACGGGCCTTGCTCGCCGAGGGGCACGTCTGGTCCGAGAACGATCTGGTCAATGCCGTCTACGATCGCCTTCCCGCCCCGCTTACGCCGGACCTCGCACTCGTGCAAGCTTGTATCGAGTCCTACGGGGTGCGCAACGGCGAAGGGGTGCGCCTGCGTCCGGAGGATGATCAGCATCGCCGGCGCTGTGAGATTGAGCAGATGCGCGAGAATCTGATCACTATGGGACGAGGGCTTGGATACCATGCCCTCGTGGGTGACGTCTGGGATGTTCGCTGGCTGGAAGAGGGGCGAGATACCTACGGTTTCGTCGTCTCCTCGACAGCGGCTGTTGCCTCCTATCTTCTGGATAGCGGCTTGCCGGCCCTGGAAACCGATTCGACCGGGGAAGTCCGGCGTTGCCTGGTTGTGCCTGGCGGTCGAGCCGGGTTGATCGACCTGAAACTACAACGAGATCCCCGCCTGGCCAGCGCCGTCGAGCGTGATAGCTGGCAATTCATAAAGTTCCGGCATCTCCGTCGCCTGATGGCCAAGAATGATCTGGATCGCTATGCGTTCAAGACAGTACTCGGGCTTGATCCGATCGTCGAGCAGGAAGGAGCCCAGATTCCACTATTCTGAGAAACGGTCCCTCAGCAGACGCACGACAATCCATCGATACCCTGATTAAGGAGCCCTTCAATGAAAAGACCCTATGTTATCGCCCTTATTCTATTGGGCGTGCTGACTTTGCTGTCCCTGGTTCTCAATGGTATCGTCATCTTCCAGTTCTTGCGGTTGAGATGTGTGGCCCACGGCGTCGTTGCCGATACTCGGGCGCTCATCACGGAACTGACCGATGACACGTTTTCCCACACCGTCGAGATCGATCAGGAGATTCCTATTTCGACTGACCTGCCTTTCAATGAAGCGATGACAGTCCCCATCAACACAGTCGTTCCGATCAGCACTACCGTCGTCGTGCCGGTCGATCTGGGCTTTACAACGTACAACCTCGCTGTGCCGATTGATACCGTCTTTCCCGTTGATATGGAGGTCACTGTGCCGTTCAGCCAGACGGTGGACATCACTACAGCTGTTCCGATCGACGTGGATGTGCCTGTCGAGATCGCCATCGCCGATACGCCCTTGGTTGACTATCTTGATGAACTGGACGCTAAATTGGAGGAGATTGATGCGCAACTGGGATGTCTCGGCTGGCAAGAGTGATTGACGATCAATGCTGCCGATAGTATAATCGCGGATAGCATGCTGAATAGCATAGCATCGACGTCGCGAGCTGGCCTTGGACGAGATGCCGATGTGCACATCGATGCTGGAGAGGTTTCCGTCTGGCGTCGACGCTCTCGAGCATGGCAGGACCGCAAGTTGGAGCTGGCGCTGGTAGACTTCACGTCTGTCGCTGATGTGACGGCCTTGGTCCCCAGTTTCCGCTTTGAGGGCGACACCCAAATCCTCGTTGCCCGCTATGATGGGCTACCCTTCCCTGCCGTCGCTTTTCACACTCAACGCAGAATGGGCAATCTGGAATACGTCATTCGGCGGCTCAGAATGCGGACCCGACGACCTGTCGTCGCCGAACTCCCCTGGTATCTCGTGGATGAGGGACGCCGGTCCGTGGTGGAATCTGCGTCTTCCATAACGGAAAGTCAGCAGGAGTGGCAGATGTATCTATTGAAATGTCGTCTTGCCGTTTCATCTTGAGTGCGTTGATGCGTCGGATATCAACGCTTTGTAATGGAGGTATGAACGAGTATGGCGCGAGGAATGGTTCTAATCAAGGAAGATCGCTGCAAAGGATGCGGTCTCTGCGTAACCGTCTGCCCTGTGGATATCCTCCAGTTAGCGGAGGATCGGTTTAACGTCAAGGGGCATCACCCCGTCGAGGTGACTGACCCGGAAGAGTGTACGGGTTGCGCGATGTGCGCCACGATCTGCCCTGACGTAGTCTTCACCGTATATCGGCGCAAGCGAAAGCGGGAGCGGATCGCTGCATAGGAGATAGATTATGGCAAAGGAACTCTTGGAAGGAAACGAAGCGTTCGCGGAGGCAGCCGTCCGCGCGGGATTGGAGGCCTTTTACGGCTATCCAATCACGCCACAAAGTGAGGCCCTGGAGCACCTGTCAAAACGTCTACCAGAGCTGGATCGCGTTTTCCTGCAGGCCGAAAGCGAGGTCGCGGCGATCAACATGGTATACGGCGCGGCCTGTGCCGGTGCGCGAGTGATGACGTCCTCGTCGAGCCCTGGTATCAGCTTAATGCAGGAGGGGCTCTCCTACATCGCGTGTTCCGAGGTGCCGGTGGTATTGGTCAACGTGATGCGTGGAGGACCGGGTCTGGGGAATATCCAGCCATCCCAGGGGGACTACTTCCAGTCTGTGAAGATGGCGGGGCACGGCGATTTCCATATGATTGTTCTCGCGCCGGCCAACGTGCAGGAGTTGATCGACCAAATGGTGCTGGCCTTCGACCTGGCGGAGAAGTATCGTACGATTACACTGGTTGTAGCTGACGGATCGATCGGGCAGATGATGGAACCGGCGGAGCTCCCGCCGATGCGACCGGTCCGACCGCCCGAAGAGAGGGCCGACTGGGCATTGTCCGGTGCCAAGGGCCGTGACGCCAACACAATCACGTCCCTTTATCTGGGAGCCGAGAAACTTGAGGAAGTCAACCTCCGGCTGCAGAAGAAGTTGAAGGAGATCGCTGCCCACGAGGTGCGCTGGAAAGAGTTTGAAACCGATGACGCCGATCTGTTGCTCGTCGCCTTCGGCACCGTCGGGCGTATCTGCCAGACGGTGGTCCGGGATGCTCGGGACAAGGGAATCAACGTGGGGCTCCTGCGGCCAATCACCCTGTGGCCCTTCCCCAGTAAGCGCATCGCTGAGCTTGCCGGTCAGGTCGAGGGCATTTTGACGGTCGAGATGAGCGCGGGCCAGATGGTAGAGGACGTGCGCCTGGCTGTCGAGGGACGCTGCCCGGTCAAATTCTACGGCCGCATGGGAGGAGTTATCCCCCTCGCCGATGAGATTCTCCCTGAGCTTGAAAAGCTGGCTGCCGATGTTGACGCTGGAGAGGAGGCATGAGATGGCGGCTGTAAAGATCCCCGAAGATATGGAGCTCGTTTACGACTATCCGGACAGCCTGACGGAAGCGGATACCCATTATTGCCCCGGCTGCACGCACGGGACGATCCACCGTCTTGTGGCAGAAGTGCTGGACGAACTCGATGTCCGGACGAGGACCATCGGCATTGCCCCCGTGGGATGCTCGGTGCTCGCGTATAACTACTTCGACACTGATTTCGCGGAAGCGGCCCACGGACGTGCGCCGGCGATGGCCACCGGTCTCAAGCGGGTCAACCCGGACAGCGTAGTGTTCACCTACCAGGGCGACGGTGACCTGGCGGCCATCGGCACGGCGGAGATCGTTCACGCTGCGAATCGAGGCGAATTGTTCACGACCATCTTCGTGAACAATGCCATCTACGGAATGACGGGCGGACAGATGGCTCCTACGACGCTGCCTGGGCAGGTCACCACATCGTCGCCGACCGGTCGAGATGTAGCGATCGCTGGATACCCGATTCGGATGGCCGAGTTGATCGGAGGCCTCCCTGGTTCCGCCTACGTCACCCGACAGGCGGTTTTCGACGTGCGGGGGATCCGCCGCACCAAACGAGCCATCAAGATCGCTTTCCGAGCTCAGCTGGAGGGGTTCGGCTTCTCCATGGTCGAAGTGCTGTCGACGTGCAGCACGAATTGGGGGATGTCGCCTCAAGAGGCGCTCGAATGGGCCGAGGAACATATGGTGGACTATTTCCCGCTGGGCGATACCAGGGTGAGCGAAGACGTGCGCGCGATTATGGAGGAATAGGAGACGACAATGCAAGAGGAAGTCATTATTTCTGGCTTCGGTGGACAGGGAGCCCTCTTCGCCGGGCAGTTGCTGGCTTACGCCACGATGGATCAAGGCCTTGAGGTGACGTGGATCCCATCCTATGGCCCTGAGATGCGAGGTGGGAAAGCCCGCTGTACCGTCGTCGTCTCCGATCAGCCCATCGGCGCGCCCTTGGTACGGCGCCCCAGCGCGGCCATTGTCCTCAACATTCCTTCCATGGAGGCTTTCGAGCCCGCGGTGAAGCCTGGCGGTGTCCTCATCGTCAATAGCTCGATGGTTCCGGACGAGAGTGAGCGGGAGGACATTGACGTGACCTACGCTCCGGCGAGCGACATGGCAACCGAAATCGGCAACGTCCGTATGGCCAATGTGGTCTGTCTCGGTGCCTTGGTGGAAGCCACTGGCGTCGTGTCTCTCGATGCCGTTGCCCAGGCTTTGAATGATCACTTGCCGGAGCGCCATCGGAGTCTGCTGGAGCTGAACAAGAAGGCTCTGCGCGAAGGGGCCGCGCTGGCCCGGAGTTCGTAGCCGACATCTCCAGACGCGTCCGCAAGCTGAAGAACGTGGAGCGGGCTGAGACTCCACGTTCTTCTTTGCTGCTACCTGGGGTGGAGGATACCCCGATCTTCGCACCATTGACCCTCTTGCCAAACAGCCCACAGAGGAGTATAATAATAGAAATTGAGAATAATTCGCAATAAGCTGGGTGCAACATGCCGAGGGAAGGAAATGAGTGAGCAAACAGATGCGCTGCAGGAGATTCTCCAAGAGTCGGGGCGACGCTTGACGTCTCAACGGCGTCTGATTCTGGATGTGCTCAACCGCTGCGACGAGCACTTGGAGGCAGACGCTATCTATGATCGCGCGAAGATGCGTGCTCCCGGCCTCAGTCTTGCGACTGTCTACCGCACCCTTGCACTACTGAAGGAGCTGGGATTGGTTGAGGAGCATCGACTGGGTGAAGGCCATAGCCACTACGAAGCGGTGCAGGAAGAGCCGCACTACCATTTCACGTGTCGGGGCTGCGGAAAGGTGATTGAATTTGACACGCCCTTGGTCGCCCAGATCAGGCGCGAGATATGCGAGCGGGAAGATGTTCAGATCACCCAGTCTCATTTATACTTCATAGGATATTGCCCGGATTGTCAGGACTGAGCCATACAGAATGGTTCTCGTCTTTATTCGTGTCCGCGGATGTGAACGCTATTAGGAGCCACGTCCCTATCTTTGGGAAGGTTAGGCAGGAGGACAACGTAGGTATGAAACGCAGGTCCGAGAGGTGTCGGACGTCATCATCGTCTGGAGAAAGTGACTGTGTCGTATCATTGAGCGCTCTCCATGCGGGTGAGCACGGTGAAGTCGTCGAGTTGGCCGGGGGTCACGGGATGTTGAGCCGGATGACCGCTCTGGGCTTCACGCCGGGGGCGGATGTCACCATCGTACAGAATTACGGACGGGGGCCGCTTATCGCTCGGGTGCGCGACGCTCGAGTTGCTTTGGGGCGTGGCGAAGCTCGACGTGTCTACGTCCGCCGGAGGTAGACGTGGATCCACAGTCTACACCCTCTGTCTATGAGAGCGTGGTCAGGAGCCCGGAGTCGGGGGATAGGTCCCTCCTTTTGGCTCTGGCTGGTCAGCCGAATGTGGGCAAATCGACACTTTTTAACCTCCTCACCGGCCTCAATCAACACGTTGGGAACTGGCCCGGGAAGACTGTCGAGCGGAAAGAGGGTACGTTTACCCATAACGACACACCCTATCGGCTGGTCGATCTGCCGGGGACCTACAGCCTGACCGCCAACTCGGCTGAGGAGGTTATCACCCGCGAGTTTATCATTCGGGAGCGTCCAGACGTGGTCGTGGCCCTGGTCGACGCTGCTATCCTCGAGCGCAGCCTCTATCTGGTGGCCGAGTTGATATCTCTCCCTGCTCCGGTGATTGTGGCGCTGAATATGATGGATGTGGCTGAACAGGAAGGGATTCACATCGAGCCTCAGGTGTTGGAGGCGGCTCTTGGCGTCCCCGTCGTTCCTATGGTCGCCACTCGGAATCGAGGCGTGAACGAGCTCCTCACAACCATCGATACCGTGGCGAGGGGTGAATATGATTATCATCCGACTCCTCCCCGTATTCGCCAGGATCACCAGGATGTTCTGCAAGACGTGGAGCAATTGATCGAGGGATGCGTTCCCGACCCCTATCCTCTCGACTGGGTAGCTCTCAAGCTCTTGGAGGGCGATCAAAAGATCACCCAGATGATGGAACGGTGTCTTCCCGAGGAGCGTCAGGAGGCGCTCCACGTCCTCTTGCGAGAGCACGACGACGCCCTGGTCGCCGTCGCCAGCGGACGTTACGAGTGGATCGGCCGGATGATTCGTGCGGCGCTGACCCGTCCGAAGACGGGCCGCATCGGGCTGACAGAACGGCTGGATCGTTGGGCGACGCATCCCCTCTGGGGACTCGTGATCCTGGCCGGGATTCTTGGACTAGCGTTCTGGCTCACCTATGCCGTGGGTTCCCCCCTCCAGGAGTTGCTCGACACCTACGTGGTGAACAACCTGGCAAACGTTGTCCGCAACGCGCTAGTCGGTGGCCCCTCCTGGCTTGCTAATTTGCTGGCGGACGGCGTCATCGGCGGAGCTGGGGCGATGCTCACTTTCTTGCCCATTCTGGTCGTCTTCTTCGCGGTGATGGCGACCCTGGAGGACGTGGGGTATCTGGCGCGAGCGGCCTATGTGATGGATCGTTTTATGCACCTTATGGGGCTCCACGGCAAGTCATTCTTACCCTTATTCCTCGGCTTCGGCTGCAACGTGCCCGCCGTCCTCGGTGCTCGGGTGATCGAGTCGAAGCGTGCTCGCTTGCTCACAGTCCTTCTTGCCCCTCTTGTTCCCTGTACAGCTCGCATGACGGTAATCGCATTTCTTGCCCCCGCCTTCTTCGGCTCGGCGGCTGCCTTCGTGTCCTGGGGAATGATCCTCCTGGCGCTGGCTGTGCTGGCCATCTCCGGAGTGCTTATCAACAGAATCTTTTTCCGGGGCGAGCGGGCGGCTTTCATTATGGAGCTTCCCCTCTATCATCTGCCGAATCGACGCACCATTGCACTACGAGTCTGGCAGCGCAGCGTGTCGTTCATCCGCAAGGCTGGCACGTTGATCCTGGCTGTCTCGGTCGTCGTATGGGCGCTTTCGACCCTGCCCGGTGGCGATATTGAAACCAGCTATCTCGCCCGCATTGGGCGTCTCCTCGAGCCGGTGGGCCAGCTGATGGGGCTCGACTGGCGTCTGACGGTGGCGCTGCTTGCCAGTTTCATCGCTAAGGAGAACTCCATTGCCACTCTCGGAGTCCTCTTCGGCACGTCTGAAGGGGCAGGTCTGGCGGCGACCCTGGCGGAGACGTTCTCTACGCCAACGGCCCTCGCCTTTCTGACAGTGCAGATGCTCTTCGTCCCGTGCGTGGCGACCGTTGCCGTCATTCGGCAGGAAACCTCCTGGAAATGGGCCTTGTTCGATCTGGCTTTCCTGCTGGGTATCTCGCTGACCGCTGGTGTGATCGTCTATTGGATCGCTCATCGGCTGACGTTCTAGATTCGGAACGACCCGAGTGCGGTGTGCGTGCGCTCCAGTTCGATTCATGAGAAGGAGATATGCGTAGATTAGAGTGGCTGCTCCTCGTTGCTCTGGCTGTACTGGTTGTCCTGGCTGTGGGTATCGTGATCATTGCCCCACGGCTTGGCCAGCCGTCTTCCCCTCCCGATCAATCTCTCGAGTCTGGTGAGACGGAGAGTATGCCCGCACAAGTCGTCGAAATCCTTGAGCAGGGCACCGTCGAGTTGGGCGATGGGTCCACGCAACCGTATCAGCGCCTGGTCGTGCGGGTCGAGGCAGGCTCGATGGCCGGCCAGGAGGTCGTCGTCGAGGAAGGTGCCGTAAACGTCATTGGTGAGGGCCGGCTCCTGGAGCCTGGCGATCGCGTCTTCCTGGAGCGCGCGGCTGGACTTGAGGATGACCGCTTCTACATCTCCGACGTGATGCGCCTTGGCCCGCTCCTTTTCATCGTCTTGTTCTTCGTCGTCCTGGTGGTAGCTGTGGGACGATGGAAGGGCGTGCGCTCCCTTGGCGGCACCTTGTTCAGCCTGGCAGTTATCTTCGCTTTTATCCTGCCCCAAATTGTGTCCGGACGCGACCCCGTCGTCGTGAGTATCGTCGGTTCCATTTTCCTGCTCTCCGTTTCGACGTACCTGACCTACGGCGTCAACCTGAAAGCGCATGCCGCCGTCGCGGGTATGGCCCTGAGCTTGGCGTTCACGGGTGGGTTGGCCTGGCTTTTTGTGACCTGGGCGCGTCTCACCGGTATGGGAACGGAGGAGACTGCCTTTCTGGTGATGACATTCGGTTCCGACATCAACCTCCGCGGCCTCGTGCTCGGTGGCATCATCATTGGTGCTTTGGGTGTGCTGGATGATGTGTGCGTCGGTCAGGCATCCGCTGTCTTTGAACTGATCAGCGCTAACAGAGAGCTCAGCTGGCTTGAGCTCTTCCGCAGCAGTCTCAATATTGGCACGGATCACATTGCGGCGATGGTCAACACGCTGCTTCTAGCCTACGTGGGTGGGGCAATGCCCCTTATGCTCGCTTTCACCATCTATCAGGAACCTCTCTTGCGCCGCCTCAACCGTGAGCCCATCGCTGAGGAGATCGTGCGTACCCTTGCGGGCAGCTCCGGGTTGGTGCTGGCCGTGCCGATAACTGGCTTGCTTGCCAGTCTTCTTGCCCGTTGGTCCGTCCGGCGGGATCAGCCGAAAGGCCAGGAAGCCCATGCTGAATAAGTTGCTGAACTTGCTGCGAGAAGGGAGCGCCCGCCGGATAGAGGATTTGGCCCGCGAGCTTGATACGACGCCTGGGCTCGTTGAGGCGATGTTAGAGGATCTGGACCGTATGGGCTACGTGAAGAGGGTGAGCGCCCAATGCTCGGATGCCTGTGCTGAGTGCCGCCTGTCCAGTATGTGCGCCGCTGGGGGGGGCTCCTTTGATGCAAGCCGTGGGCAGATTTGGGTGCTGGTCGATAAGCACGAGGAGTGATATACTCCTGCCGTCACCTGAGTCAGCTACCCTTCAGGAGAGCTTCACTGTTGATCCGCGAGCTGTAGGAGGAGATCTGAGATGAATGTTGGCATTCCAAAAGAGCGGAGGGACTTGGAAAAGCGCGTAGGATTGACGCCATATGGTGTGGATCTGCTGACCCGCGCTGGCCATATCTGCTACGTCGAAACTGAGGCCGGACTTGGGGCCGGATTCACCGATTATCATTACGAACGAGTCGGTGGACACATCGTCTACTCTGGCGAGGAAGTCTATGGACGATCGGACTTGGTGCTCAAGGCGGTGCGCCCCACCGAGGGGGAGTTAGATTGGCTTCGAGAAGGACAGATCATCGCCGGATTCCTCCATCTGGCTGCTGCCCGTCGTAACAAGATTGAGACGCTGTTGGAGAAGAACATCACGGCCATCGCTTATGAAACCATCGAGAAGGACGATGAAACGCTGCCAGTGCTACGGACGATGAGCGAGGTGGCTGGACGTATGGCTCCGCAATTGGCCGCTACCTTCTTGCAGAGCAGCTACGGCGGCCGGGGCGTGCTTCTCAGTGGCGTGCCCGGTATTCCGCCAGCCAGCGTGGCTATCCTGGGCGCTGGTGTCTTAGGGACCAATGCGGCTCGCACCTTCTTGGGTTTGGGGGCCAGAGTCTACGTCCTCGACCACGACCAGGAGAAGCTCCGCGAGATCGACGAGCAGTTCGCGGGCTGCGCTACGACGATGGTCTCTTACCCATTCAATATCGCGCGTGTAGCCCGCTTTGCCGAGGTGCTCGTCGGCGCGATCCTTGTGCCGGGAGCGCGCACTCCGGTTCTCGTCCCCCGGGATATGGTGCGTTCGATGAAGAGCGGGTCTGTCATCTTGGACTTCAGCATCGATCAGGGAGGCTGCGTTGAGACGAGCAGGCCAACTACCCTGCGGGATCCCGTCTTTGTCGAGGAGGATGTCGTTCACTTCTGCGTCCCCAACGTGCCGGGGGCGGTCCCCCGCACAGCGACTCACGCGTTCAACAACGCCATCTGGCCCTATATCCGGCAAATCGCGGAGGTGGGGTTGGAACAGGCGGCAACAGAGATGCCGGGTCTCGCCCGTGGGATCGTCACGCAGGGAGGCGAGATCCTGAATGACAGTCTGGCGGCAACGTACTACGCTGGTGAGGAGGAGGGACAATGAGCTGGACGGAGGCTTACGAGAGTCGTGTCACGACTGCCGAACAGGCTATCGCTGAGGCTGTCGAGTCCGGCGATCGGATCTTCCTCACCGGGAACTGTAGCGTGCCGCAGAGACTGATGGAGGCCCTGGTTGACCGTGCCCCCGAGCTTGAGGATGTCGAGATCTGCCACGCTCTCACCCTTGGGTCCGGCGACTACGTCGCTCCGGAGATGGAGGGCCACATCCGGGCCAACTCCCTCTTCATCGGGCCCAACGTGCGAGCAGCTGTGCAGGAGGGTCGGGCTGACTTCACCCCCGTGCTCCTCTCGGAGTTCACGCTCCTGTTCAAGGAGCGCGTCCTCCCGTTAGACGTTGCCTTCGTTCACCTTTCTCCACCCGATGAGCACGGCTTCTGCTCCTACGGGATCGAGACCGGGCTGACCAAGTCCCCTGCCGAGGCGTCTGACATCATAATTGCCGAGATCAACGAGAATATGCCGCGTTGCCTGGGAGACTCCTTCATCCACGTCAGCCACCTGGACTACATCGTGCCCGTCGACTACCCTTTGCTGGAGCTGCCGATGTCAGAGGGTGGCCTCTCCGAGACCCACACCAAGATCGGCCGGTATATCGCCGAGTTAATCCCTGACGGGGCGACGATGCAGATGGGTATAGGCGCCATCCCGGACGCCGTGCTCAAGTTCCTCCACGATAAACGTGATCTCGGCGTCCACACCGAGCTGTTCTCAGATAGCGTGATCGAGCTCGTCGAGTCGGGTGTCCTGACCAATGCGCGTAAGACCTTGCACCCGGGGAAGATTACGGCTGGCTTCATGATTGGAACCCATCGTCTCTACGAATGGGCGCACGACAATCCCCTCATCGAGCTCCATCGCACAGAGTACATCAATGATCCGTTTGTCATCGCCCAGAACGATCGTCAGGTGGCCATCAACTCGGCAATTGAGATCGATCTGACGGGCCAGGTGTGTGCTGATTCCATCGGTCCTAAGCTCTACAGCGGCGTGGGCGGGCAACTGGACTTCATCTACGGCGCGTCCCGCTCCGATGGCGGCGTGCCGATCATCGCTCTACCTGCCACCGTCGCGGGGAAGGGGATCAGCCGGATTGTCCCGATGCTCAAGCGCGGGGCTGGCGTGGTCACGACGCGTTACCACGTTCACTATGTCGTGACGGAGTACGGTGTGGCAGACCTGTACGGCAAGACGATCCGAGAGCGCGCAAAGGCTCTCATCAACATTGCAGCCCCCGAGTTCCGCGATGAACTGACGAGAGCCGCGAAAGAGCTGAACTACGTTTAGACACCTGGAGATCCTGGGGGGCTGACAATCCTCAGGGTCTCTCTCCAACGAGGTCGTATTCCAATGCGGCAGTAATCCGCAGAGGCACGATCTCGCCGATCGATAATTCTTCCTCGACCAGCACGAGCCCATCTATCTCGGGCGCGTCACGATACGAGCGCCCTACGCTCAGGCCCTCTCCCTGGCCTTCAATCAACACGTCCAGTACCTCTCCCACCAGCGCCTGATTCTTCGCCAGGGAGATCGGCTGCTGAGTCGCCATAAGCCGTTCCAGGCGGTCTGCCTTCACCTCGGGGTGCACGTCGTCCTCCAGCTCGGCGGCTGGTGTTCCCTCCTCGTGCGAGTACGTAAAGCCGCCTACACGGTCAAATTCCATCTCCTCCACAAATGCCAGAAGGGTCTGGAACGCCTCCTCCGTCTCACCCGGGTAACCGATCAGGAAGGTGGTTCGGATGGCAATCTCCGGCATGGCCCGCCGCAGCTCCTCTATCATATGGCGCACTCGATCGATGTTCGCCGGGCGTCGCATGCGGCGGAGCACGTCGGGATGCGCATGCTGTAGCGGTAGGTCGAGGTAGGGCAGTATCTGGGAATGATTCGCCATCGTCTCGATCAGTTCATGGGATAGACCGGTGCGGCTCGGGTAAGCGTACATCAGCCGGATCCAGGGTACCTGCGGTACCGCTGCGACCATCTGATCCAGGAGCGTTGCCAGGCCGTTCTCCATACCCAGATCCCGACCGTAGTCCGTCGTTTCCTGCGCGATCAGGATGATCTCCTGCATTCCGAGCCCGGCCAGCTGCTCTGCCTCTGCCAGGATAGCCTCTGGTGACCGACTCACCGTGGGCCCTTTGATGAGGGGGATGGCGCAGAAGGCGCACCCGCGGCGGCAACCATCAGCTAGCTTTAGATAAGCGCTCCTTCCCTGTACTGCAGCCCGAATGACTCCTTGCGTGTCCTGGCCTACCGTCTCCACGTCTGGCGTGTGACAGACAGGGGGTGGCGTCCGAAGCTTCTTCTCTCGCCCTGTCAGTTCCTCAACTAGATCTACGATGTCCATCCAGCGTCGTGTGCCGAGGAGACCATCGATCTCCGGGACTGCCTCGGCAAGTTCGTCGGGGCAGCGTTGTGAATAGCATCCGGCGGCGATGATTCGCTGGTTCGGCTGCTTGTTCTGTGCCAAGTCCTGTAGCACGGCGCGTGATTCTTCCCGCGCCGACCCGATAAAGCCACACGTATTGACGATCAGCAGGTCGGCTCCGTCGGCGTCGACCGCCGGCGCGTATCCAGCGTGCCGGAGCAGCGTAGCGATTCCCTCGCTATCTACTAAGTTCTTGGGACAGCCGAGAGATATTAGGTAGAAACGTTGCGATTCACTCATAGTCTTCTGTGCTGATATAACAAGGCACCGATACAAAAATAGCGGGCTGCTTGCCCGCTGTTGAAGGGGGTGTCGATTTCTGACGGGCTGAAAAGAGAGCTACGGCGGGGCGACTTCGCCGGCCGGCCCCCAGGCACGGGCGCAGGACTCACCACGCCCGCACATCGCCCCCTGAGCCTGCCCGTTGACCGTCACCTGCAATCCTGCCCCGTTGCCTGTCTTAACCATTAGTACCCCGTCATCCGACCACGTCTCGGTCTGGCCTGGGGTCATCATCTCTTCAAACAGAACTTCTGCCCCCCGTTCGACGCGGATCAGGACGTGTTCGGTGGCCTCCAGCGTGAGCGTGACTTCTTCACTGCCGGTGGCGACGAGCGTAGATTCTGGAGCAACGGGAGTCGCGGTCGCCGTCGGTGATGATACGACTGCCGTGGGGGCTGCCGTTGCCGCCGGTACCTGAGCTTGATCGTCGTCCGGCTGATTCATCACGTAGACCGCCACGGCAAGAATCGCAAGCAGGATGATGAGCACGAACCCTACGATTAGAACCGTCTCCACGCTCATCCATCGCGGAAGCGACGAGGATACCGGAATGTCGCGGGGGCGAAACCGGATCGACGTTAGGTCGTTAGTGGACTCCTCAGATTGGGCCTCCGTCTCTGGAACCTCGGTGGCGATGGATAGAGCGTCCGAGTTGTAGACCTCGGCGCTGTAGCGCCCCAGGACCTCTTCTGGTGAAAGGTCGAGATATCGGGCGTAGATGCGCAGGAAGCCTCTTAGCTGTACGTCACCACCGGGAAATGCAGCGAAATCACCCGCTTCCAATAGCTCCAGGAACCTGGCACGGATGCGGGTTGCTTCACCGGCCTCCTCAAGTGTGACGCCCTTGGCCTCGCGGGCTTCCCGCAACCATCGGCCAAGCTTCTCCACCGCCATACGCTGAGTACTCAGTTGCCCACAGGCCTATGATTCTTCGGTGGGTTCAGCGTCCGGTGTCCACTCACCGTCTTCTGGCTTCACGATCACCTGGACTTGGGGCTCCACGTCCTCCATCAGTTGAATAGCGACGAAATGCTCCCCTACCTCCCGGAGTGGTTCAGAGAGGGCGATATCTCGCCTATCGATCTCCACATCCAACTCCTGTTCGAGGGCTTCAGCGATGTCTGCACTGGTAATCGAACCATAGAGCTGTCCCGTTTCCCCCGTCTTGACCTCGAACGTCAGGGTATGGGCGGTCAGGCGCTGAGCGAGCCCTTCTGCACGCTTCTTCATGCGCTCGTGCTTTTTCGCTTGCACCTCTTGGCGGTGTTCGAAGTCCTTCATTGCGCCGGCCGTGGCTCTTACAGCCATGCCCTGCGGGATCAAGTAGTTCCGCGCATAGCCATCCGCAACGCTCTTGATATCACCCGCTCGACCTAAGTTATCTACGTCTTCCTTCAGAATGACCTTCACGACGGTTCACCTCCAAAGTAATCTGTTAACCAACAGGAGCTGAATAGGGCGGGTGGGATTCGAACCCACACGTCCTCGCGGACAGAGGATTTTAAGTCCCCGGCGTCTTCCTGTTCCGCCACCGCCCCGCATACAGCGCGGGCAGCTTCAGCTGGCTGCCCGCGGTCAGTCTCATCAAACGCATCGAAGAAAGGCGGCGGCCGGATTCGAACCGGCGGATGGGACTTTTGCAGAGTCCTGCCTTGCCACTTGGCTACGCCGCCTTACGGTCCTACATTCTACCATATCTCGGTTCTCTCTGCAACCCTCAAGCTCGAGCCCGGTCCTGTATGTGCTCCCAGTACCGATTCACAGCCTCTTCGATCTCCTCATAGGCTTTGTTCCGAGCGTCCCATCCCTTTGTCTCGACCTCCGCCCGCTCCAGGTCCTTGTAGACGCTAAAAAAGTGGGCTACCTCCTCCATGAAATGTACCGGGACGTCGTCGAGCTCGCGATATTCGTCGAAGAGAGGATCTGTGTCGGGAACGGCCAGAATCTTGTCGTCTACTTCTCCCTTATCTCTCAGGCGGAAGACGCCGAGAGGGCGAGCTTCGATGACGCAGCCGGAAAAGGTCGGTTCATTCGTCATAACCAGGACGTCGAGAGGGTCGCCATCCCTGTGTAGTGTCCGCGGGATGAAACCGTAGTCTCCGGGGTAGTGCAAGGAGGAGAACAGGACTCGATCGAGCTTGATGAATCCACCGTCTTCATCGTATTCATACTTGTTCTGCGATTTCCTCGGGATCTCCACGACGACGTAGATGATCTCGGGCCAGTCAGGTCCTGATGGCAGCTCGTGCCAGAGGTTTGTCATTGATCCATCTCCTTGTCCCGGGATTCGACGCCGACTTCACTTTCCAGTTCTCTTGAACAACCGCTGGGCCGGCGGCAGGTGCAGCAGGGTCCAGAAAAGGAGCAGAAAGGTCGCCGTCACGACCACGTCCCGAGGGATAGTCTGGTGGGCGTAGTCCGAGACGCTGAAGAGAAGCCGGTTGGCCCAGACGTTTATTTGATACAGAGTCACCGCTGCCAGAGTGGATCGTCGAGCCCACTCGCGGAAAAGGGATAGCCCAATCGCGCAGCTGATGAACACGACTCCCCAGAATCCTCCCATCGCTGCCAGGTAGTCTAACGATACGGTCAGCGGCAAATCGGGGAGGCGGGTCGAATAACGTAACGCCAGCACGGCTCGTCCCACGTTCGCCATGCCCAGGATCAGCAAGATCGCGATTAGCAGGATCACGCCTATCTCAGGCAGAGTGAGCTGCTTCAGAGATTGCACAATCCCGGGCCCTTCCTTAGGGGACAAGGACGATCTTGCCGAACTTCTCTCCAGATTCCAGGATCTCAAAGGCCCTCTTCCCCTCAGAAAGCGGCATCACCCGGTCCACGACCGGCTCCAGCTCTCCCGCCCAGATCGGGAGAAGTCCCAGTCCTCAGGCATAGCCATCAAGTTCCCCGCTGGAACGACTACGAACTCTGCGTGGCCGCCCCGGACGTCCTCTCCCAGGATGGCGTAACCCGGGCTCACTGAGTCCTCTCCTTGCCGCGTGAACTCGTCTTCAAGGGTGGTAACCCCCGGGTCAACCACGACGCCCTGCCCCACCTCCCGGTTGACGACTCCCTCGCCGAGCATCTCGATCTCACCTGCAACGTCGGAGCCGCCCCAGTGAGGCATCTCCAGATCGAGACCCGGCCAACCTCGACGCACAAATACGTCCAGATGGTTCAGGGCGGTAGCCCGGACGCGGACGAGAACCTCCCCCGGGCCAGGTTCCGGTGTAGGCACGTCTGTGTGCTGGAGGACCTCCAGATCGCCGTGATCATAGAGGCAAAGGACTTTCACGTGACCTCCGTGGATTCTATCGCAGTCCGGTTTCCAGGCGCGCGATCACCATGCGCTGGATCTCGCTCGTTCCCTCGTAGATCTCGGTAACCTTGGCGTCGCGGAAGTACCGCTCGACGGGGAGTTCCTTGCTGTATCCCATTCCGCCGTGGATCTGCACAGCCTCCGTGGTGACCCACATCGCCGTCTCAGAGGCGTAAAGCTTCGCCATCGCCGATTCGAGGGTGTAGCGGCCACCGGTCTCCTTCGTCTCGTCTTTGGCGAGCGCTGCCTGGTATATGAGCAACCGGCTTGCCTCGATGCGGGTCTTCATGTCGGCCAGCTTCTGCTGAATCATCTGGAACTCGCCGATCTTCTGGCCGAACGCTTCTCGCTCGCGGGCATAAGCCACCGAGGCTTCGTAGGCCGCCTCAGCGATGCCCAGGGCCTGAGCAGCGATCCCGATGCGACCGGCATCCAATACCGACATCGCGATCTTGAACCCTTCCCCTTCTTCCCCGAGTCGTCTGTCCACGGGGCACTTGTAGTCCTCGAGATGAATCTCGCAGGTGGCCGAGGCACGGATCCCTAGCTTCGGCTCCGTCTTGCCCTGGGAGAAACCGGGGACGTCGGTATCGATGATGAAAGCGCTGACGCCCCGGTAGCGGGGTTTGGCTTCAGGGTCAGTCTGTGCGAAGAGCAGGATATAACGCGCCACGGGGCCGCTGCTAATCCACGACTTGGTGCCGTTGATGATGTAGTACGACCCATCAGGAGACTGTTCCGCTGTGACGCGGATGTTCCCCGCGTCGGAGCCGGACTGGGGCTCTGTCAGCGCATACGCGCCAACCTCTTTGCCGCCTGCGACGGCGCGAAGGTACGTCTGCTTCTGCTCCTCGGTCCCGTACCGTTCAATACCGTAGCAGAAGAGCGAGTTGCAGACGGACATAATGACGCCGTGAGAGGCGTCTACCTTGGAGATTTCCTCGAGTGTCAGGACGTAAGCCAGTGTGTCCATTCCGGCCCCGCCGTACGCCTCCGGGACGGCGATGCCCATAAAGCCGTGAGCACCCATTTTGGCAATCGTGTCCATCGGGAACTCGCCGCTTTCGTCGTATTCGGCTGCGATAGGCGCGATCTCGGACTTCGCGAAATCGCGGGCCATATCGCGGATCATGCGGTGTTCGTCGCTTAGCTGCAGATCCATCTCGGAGCCTCCTTTGTCTTGCTGAAACCCTCTCCCGGATATCCCAAATCAAATTTGGGATATATTTGGGATAAAAGCCTGACTTTCCACCGCGGCTTGATTGGGCGCCACTATCTCCTCAATTCCCCGTAGACAATATGGCGAAATCTCTACCCTCCTCGATCGGCAAGCGTGTCCCTTCTTCGTCATAGAGGCCCACCCGCAGGGTAACCTCTCTAGAGGCCCCCTGGGGGAGGGTAAGGTAGTGTACGTCACGAAAGACGGTCTCCGATGGCAGCACGCTCGTTGGGCGATGCGCGTCGGCCGGCCAGCTGTCGTGTTGGGCCAGTAACTGCCCGTTACCGCTCAGAGCGTGTACAAAGACGGTGTAGTTCCTGTCTGCCGACTCATCCACCCGCCAGAAAAGGGACACACGCAACGTCGAACCGGCAGGCAATGTGCCCGACAGTGGCGCAAACGCCTCCCCCGGAGGCGCCGCAGCCACGCTGTAGCCCGTCAGCGTGAGGAGGTTTCCCCATCGTTCTCCGCTCTTCCGTTCAGGAGAGACGGTCTCCCCGTTTCGAAATATGTACAGACTGTCTATTTGATGGTCGATCACGTACTCAGTCCCGGCCAGGACATCGTAGAACAGGGTTCGATAGGTGGGCCTCTTCACCGGGTAGGTCTTCATTTCTCGATCCAGTACAATGTACTCTGGAGGAGTCTGCTCGGGAAACCAGGGAAAGAGATAGATCTGCTCGCGGTGCGAGAGGTGTGGCACGATCGGATCCTGGGCTGCTACGGCCGCGGTGGACGGTATTCGCTTCAGGGCGGCTTCAACCTGTCGGTGGTGCTCCGTTACCGTGAAGCGATCAAGGTGCGGCCACAGCTCGGGACGTAGATCGCTCAGGGATATGTATCCCAAGCTGCCGGCGACCAGCAGGGCGGCCAGCGCGCCTATCTGCCACCGTCCGCGCAGCCGCGATATTCCGAGTCCAACGGCCCAATATAATATGGGAAGTATCGCGGAGGGATACCAGGCCCTCAATTGCCCCATCGTCTTGGAGCTGCTGATGAGCAAATAGCTGAGGAAGGGTATGGCAAGAGCGCTGAGCTCTGGAGCCAGGAGGAAGAGAAACCCTGCTGGCCAACTGAGCTTGAAGATCGCCTCCCACCGTTCCGGACGTCCGGCGTACTCAAGTAGCACGGCCGGATTCCGGAGCATGGTGGATACCATATCCTTGGGCGAATCACCTAAGTAGGAGAGATAGTTCCCGGTGGCCCGGTACGTCCCTCCGAACGCCGGCACAGCGATGAGGGGCACCAGGACGACCCAGGCCATGCCCAGGGCTACTGTCGGAAGGCCTATCTTTGGCGTCCGATGGATCAGCCACACGTACGCACCCAGGCCCATGGCGAGGAGTGCCATATTCTCTTTGCAGAGCAGCGCCGCCAACAGTCCCACCGCCATCCAACGATAGCGCCGCTTGAGCATCTGATAGATGCTGAAGGATGCGGCGAGGACGGCGGCCGTGACCCGCCGAAACTCCACCAGATTCACTTGATGAAGGACAGGGTGGAGTGAATAGGCGGCGTAGACGGCCAGACCCAGCCAGGGCGCGTCCTCCCGAAAGAACGAGTAAATCAGGAAACCGGCTCCTCCGAGACAGAGGGACTGTACGATAAAAAGGAGGCGAATGTCCGTCCACACCCAGTAGAGCGGCGCATAGAGGGCCAACCCGGGCGAGAAGTGTCCCTGTACAGCGGATTGCCGCGTGATCGTACTATACGGCTGGCGCCCCTGTGCCGCATTCCATATCATCTGATCGAACTTGGCCAGATCCAGCGCGTTCGTGCGGAAGCCGTTGTGTTGCCGGATCGTCATCCACGAGAACGCTGTCACGTAGACCAGCAGCAGGGCAAGGGCGATCCAGTCCGTCAGTTGGAGGTTATCGAGGAGGCGCTTCGCTCTCATCCGCATCTAACAGGGTGCAGAGGGACGGCATTTGGGATAAGTTGGGATATATTTGGGATATCTTTGGGATAAGTCGGCGTGACCAATCACCTCAGGATGTAGTACGTGCCCTTTTTGGCGCCGACCTTGAGCAACAGCCCCCGATCTACCAGCTCGACCAGATCCAGCCTCAACGTCTCCGGACTCAGGCCGGGACAGAGGTCCTGGTACTCCCGGTTGGTGATACGTCCCCTCTTCTCCACGAAAGCCAGGGCCTTGGCCTGGCGTTCACTCACCCGACCGGCCCAGTCCGGCTGGGGCTCCCGCTCCAGCACGTTGTACAGGGTGACGCTGAAGGAGTAAGGGGTGTCCTTGAATCTTGGTGGTGGATGACCGGCTCGAACCATCTCGTCGATCATCAAGTCGACCCCCAGTCCCAGCTCCTCGATGTAGCCCCATTGATAGAGACCGGAGACGATGCGCGGATTGCGGGAGAAGTGTTCATCGACGATGTTGTCCACGGTGATGAAACCGGGGAGACCGCCGGGGCTCGTGATCTCCATGCGATCCGAGAACATGCGGACCTCGATCCGACGTCCCCGCAGCCGGTAGTCGCGATGGGCCACGGCGTTGACCAGCGCCTCCCGTACGGCAGAGACGGGATATTCCGTCCGTTCCTTCCGCTCGAGCTCGGTGACGACTGCGCCGGTGCGCATCTCCTCCCCGACGACCTGCCAGGCCCGGCGGATAATCTGCGGCAGTGGCCCGCCAATCTCCTCTCGCCGTCCATAACCCGGGTATCCGTCCTCGCCCCGCGGTTCGTTGCCGATGAACTTCACGAACGTCAGTCCGCTCTGCGGTAGGAAAACTTGAGGGGTAGACGCGAATAGCAAGACACCCGCCACGGTCGGCCTTCCCTCTTCTGTCAGGGCGCCGATCTCGAGTAGAAGGTCGTCCGCCGAGCGGGTCCATTCCCGGTGCTGGCGTTCCTCCCACTTCTTGATGAACTCTTCGATTATCTCGTCGTCAAAATCCTCGCGCTGAGCCCCTGGCGCCACCTCGGCCTCAAAGTCCCCTGTTGACTTGGTGGCGGCCAGTTGACGAATCTCGTCTCCACTCAGTGGGCGATTCTCCGACCCGGTGCGCACGAGCACTCTTCCGTCGGCCAGGCTGTGCAACTCGGGACTCCGATTCACCACGATAGAGAAAACCAGCACGTCCTCAGCTGTGGCTTGATGCCAGCGCGCCTCCACCGGAGGGCGACATCTCTCCACAGCCGCATGCAGTGCCATCTCAACCTCGTCGGCGAAGGTCTGTCCGCCGATCTGACCTTCCTCGTCGACCCCGATGAGGATTGTGCCTCCGTCGGAGTTCGCAAAGGCCACCAGTGTCTCGGCCAGAGCGCGAGGGTCGGGCTCTGGAATCAGAGCTTGCATCTGCCCTTCTTCCCACTCTTCCAGTTGCTCTTCCATTTCTCCCACAATCGAACTGCGGTATGCTTCGCCGGGCTGTTTATTCACTATCGTCAGCCTCTTCGCCGAGTACCGCCACGGACGCTATCTCATCGCCTTCCTTGAGGTCCATCACCTTGACGCCGCGCGTCACCCGGCCCATCTGGGAGATCTCGTGCGCGTGAGTGCGGAGGGCGATACCGCCCGCTGTGATAAAGGTGAGCTGTTCGCCGGGATGCACCACGCGGGCGGTGGCAATCTTGCCTGCCTCATCTCCTCTGCCTCTGAAGCACAGCACGCCCTTGGTGTAACGTCCCTGCACTCGGAACTCGCTCAGAGGCGTGCGCTTCCCGTACCCCTTCGTTGTAACTGTCAGGAGATCGGCCTCGGGGGCCACCACGCACGCGCTGACGACGTGATCCCCCGGGTTCAGTTTGATACCATAGACGCCCATAGCATTTCGTCCGACCGGACGGGCCTCTGCCTCCCGGAAACGGAGCGCCTGTCCCTGTTCGGTCACGACGATCAGCTCCTGATTGCCGCGAGTGCGCCGCACCCAACCCAGATGATCTCCAGGTTCCAGCCGGATCGCGATCAGGCCGCTCGGCCGTACGTCTTCGAACTCGCTCAGGGCCGTGCGCTTCACGCGGCCGTCCCGCGTGAACATCGTCAGATACCCCTCTTCGTCGAAGTTCGACACGGCGATTGCCGACGTGATCTGTTCATCGGCGTCCAGGCTTATCAGTCCAACGAGCAGGTCCCCCTCGGCGGTACGCCCCGCACCGGGGATCTCGTAGGCCCGTTTCTGGTACACCTTACCCTCGTCGCTGAAGAAGAGGATCGAGTCCAGGGTGTGGGCGGGGAAGAAGTGAATCACCTCATCCCTCTCGCGGGTGTCTACCCCGATGACGCCTCGACCTCCGCGCCGCTGCGTGCGGTAGACATCCATCGGCACCCGCTTGATGTACCCGCGCTCCGTGATCGAGATAAAGACCTCTTCCTCGGCAATCAGATCTTCCTCTTCGAGCTCAGCGTCGCCGCTGACAAGGCGTGTGCGGCGCTCGTCGCCGTAATCCTCTTTGAGCTCGACCAGCTCTTCCTTGATGAGTTGTAGGATCCGTTGTGGCGATGCCAGTAGGTCCTGTAGATGGTCGATCTCATCGCTCAGCGCGGCGTACTCATCCTGGACCTTCTGGCGCTCCAACGCCGCCAGGCGTCGCAACGGCATGTCGAGGATCGCCTCCGCCTGTACCTCCGTCAGGGTGAAGCGCTCCATCAACCGCTCGCGGGCGGTGCTTGCATCTGGCGACTGTCGAATTGTCTCAATAACTGCGTCCAGGTGGTCGAGCGCGATCAGCAACCCCTCCAGGACGTGGGCGCGACGCTGCGCCTTCTCGAGCTCGTAGCGCGTGCGTCGAATCAGCACGTTGCGACGGTGCTCGACGTAGCGCTGAAGGGCGCGCTTGAGGCTCAACAACTGAGGCTCATTGTCGACCAGGGCCAGCATCTGCGCGCCGAAAGTCGTCTGCAGCGGCGTGTACTTGAACAGCCGGTTGAGCGCCTTGCGGGGCTGCGTGCCTCGCTTCAGCTCGATGATCACGCTCAGCCCGTGTCGATCGGACTCGTCGCGCAGGTCGGAGATGCTGGTCAGTCGGTCGGAGCGGACGAGTTTGGCGATCCGTTCCAGAAGCGTGGTCTTGTTGAGCTGGTACGGAATCTCTGTCACTACGATGCGGTGACGCCCGCCGTCCATCTCCTCGATCTTCGTCTTCGCACGCATGACGATACGGCCTCTCCCGGTCGCATAGGCCTGGGTGATCCCCTCACGTCCGACGATGACGCCTCCCGTTGGGAAGTCTGGACCCTTCACGTATGTCATCAAATCGTCGAGCGTCACCTCGTCCTGCTCGTGCCAGTGGTCGATGAGATGAGAAGTAGCATCGCATACTTCTGTCAGATTGTGTGGCGGGATGTTCGTTGCCATGCCGACGGCGATGCCGGCGGATCCATTGATCAATAGATTGGGAAGGCGCGCGGGCAACACCTCCGGCTCTTGAAGCGATCCATCGAAGTTATCGACCCAGTCGACGGTGTCCTTATTGATATCCCGCAGAAGTTCAGTGGCGATGTGGTCCAGGCGAGCCTCAGTGTAGCGCATTGCTGCGGGGCTGTCGCCATCGATTGAGCCAAAGTTACCCTGTCCATCGACCAGCGGATAGCGCAAGCTGAAGTCCTGGGCCATCCGCGCCATCGCGTTGTACACGGCAGCGTCCCCGTGGGGGTGGTATTTCCCCAGTACCTCACCGACGATGCGCGCCGATTTCTTGTGCGCACGATCCGGGCGCAGCCCCAGATCGTCCATCGCGTAGAGGATGCGGCGTTGAACGGGTTTGAGTCCGTCGCGCGCGTCTGGCAAAGCACGCGAGACGATCACGCTCATCGCGTAATCCAGATAGGCGCTGCGCATCTCGCGCTCAATATCTATAGGTTGTATCGTGCCAATCTCAGCGTCCAAGAAGTAACCTCCAGGAGGTCCAACAAGATGAATCTGTGAGGATATTATACTCCGTAAGACCTAAAACGTAAAACATAGGGCTTTCCAGCCCGATTCTACGCATCGCGAGCCACGTATCGATACACGTCGACACGTGCGAAGTGTGCCTCGTCCGCGCGCTCGAAGTGCTCCTCAAGCCAGCGCTGCACCAGGTTCCGTTCATCCCAGGTTGCCACCTCGCTCGCCACCAGCCAGATCGTCTCGTGACCTTCGGTCATCTCTTCCATCCGCCAGGCCGTCTGTTGCTCGCTCATCTGATACGCGCCGTCCGGGCTTCGATGATTCGTGTAGAGGCCCTCGGCCCAGACGTAGTCCTCCGTCGGGAAGTAGTAGTCGAATGTGTGCCTCCCGTACGGCATTTGGAAGATGATTAGCTCCTCGGTCTCCGAATACCCAGCTGTGACGATGGGTAGGTAGGTTTCGAATCCGCGGTCTCTGGCTGGAGGTGGAGACTCGACGGGCGCTGAGGGTTCCTCGTAGCGGGCCACGTAGGCTGCCGCGGCGCGGAAGTCCGATTTGATCGGTGTGGTGGCCTGCTGCCAGATATTGACCCCGTTGATGGTGAGGAGGATTGTCAGCGGCAGCACGCCCCACCAGCGGCCCCAGGTCCTGGCGCTCTTGGAGGGGGTCAGCGTCAGCGCCGCGAGCAGGTAGAAGGCCGGTGCCGTCCAGATCAGGTACCGGTCGGTGAACAGTGGCTGTCGCAGCGAGATGAGCCATACCGAGAGGAGCGGGAGCATCAGCCAGATCAACAGGGCGAAGCTATTGCGTGAGCTCCCTTTCGGCGTTGCGCCCGCTACAGAATCTGCAGATGAGGACAACTGGACCGTCCGCGCGATGACCCCCGCGGCAGCCAACAGAGACATCAGCGCCGCTCCCCACGAGTCGGCCCAGCCCGTTATCCCTGTAGACCACCCATTGAGCAGGATCACGATCATCTGATTCAACGAGTAAGAGCTAAACCCCGTCTCGCGGGCCTTCAGCGCCAGTGGAGCTTGCCATAGGACCAGGGGCAGATAGGGTAGGATCAGAACGGCAAAGCTGGTCGCTGCTTTCTGCCACCGTTGGCGCGTTTGCGGCCACCAGGCGATGCAAAGCAGGGCCTGGACGGGGATCAGCAGCGCAGCCAGGATGTGGGAGTAGAAAGCCAGCGTGGTCGCCGCCATCTGGGTCAGCCACCAGGACCAGCGCCCGCTTTCGAGCCCACGGCGTAGACCATAGATGGCCAGTAAGGACAAGGCCAGCACCAGGGCATACATCTTGACCTCTTGGCTGTACCAGACCAGGTAGGGAGAGGTCGCCGCCAGCAATGCGGAGATGAGTCCCGTCGCCGGTTCGAACAGGCGCCGGCCAAGCACGTAGATCAGCGGAATCGACAGGACGCCGGGGATGAGCGAGAACAACCGCATGGCGTACCCGCTCGTTCCGGTGAGCGCGACCCAGCCGCGAAGCAGCAGAAAGTAGAGAGGCCCGTTCCAGCCGGGCTGGGTGAAGTTGCCCAGAATCTCTGACCGTGGGGCCGTTGCGAAGCGGAGCGCGTCCACCTCGTCTCGCCACAGTGATTGGGCATCCAGCGACGCGGCTCGTATGGAGAAGGCAACCAGTACCAGCAGGCCGACCGCTGTCAGGTGCCAGGAGCGTCCTCGACCCATCGTTGTACTGCTCACCTGTCGTCGTGGAGGAGGACGCCGACCCGCCACGTCTCGTTGGAACTGATGGGAACGCAGGCGGGGTCGGCAAGGACGGAGCTTCGCGGAATCTGGCGGATCATAGCCGAATTATAGCTTGATCGATCTCCGCCTGCCAATCGATTGAGGCCGCTATTCGTTGCTCTCTGAGTCAGACTCTATTGCGGTTCGACGCAGCCAGTACCAGGCCGACGAAGGCCCAGTCGGATCTTCTCCCCCTTCCTGTCGCTCTATCCGGAAGGCGGGACTGAACAGCGCCTCCACGCCCTCCCGTGCGATGCCCCGAACCGCGGAATCCGCCGGACGCAGGGTGAAGGCATAAAGCATATAGTGTCCGCCGGGACGGGTTAGCCGGGCGACTTCCGATGCATAGGGTTCTCGGCCATCTAGGGGCAGGCTGTGCAGGCAGCCGATATCCAGGGCCAGGTCGAAGGGATCCCTCAGGAAGCGGAGATCCGTCACGTCGGCTTGCTGGAACTGGCAGTGAGCATCTGCTCTAGACGCCCTCCAGCGTGCCTGAAGAATCGCGATGAGAGAGATGTCGACGCCGATGGCTTCCCAGTCGTGGCGGGCCAGGTACACGGTGTTCTTGCCCGTGCCGCAGCCTAGATCCAGTGCTCTACCCGGGGGCCTGTCGTGCTCTTTTACGAACGCCTTCAGCTCCGGCGGCGTCACCCCTGTGTTCCAGGGCGCTCGGCCCAGTAGATAACGTAGATCGAAATGTACGTTGCGAGGGAGCACGCTGGCCTCCTGGTTAGACGCTTCCACCATCGGTATCGTGATTGGGATATAGCATACCACCCCCCGACCTGTCAAGGTCGCGCAGGACTTCATCATCCTCATGCTCAAGGTGACCGGCGCTTGTCGCAGACGTCGTCAAGCGTGCGAAGCCAAGCCAGTGTCGGTCCCCTTCGTCCGTCCGAGAATGATAAGCCCGTAAGGATTCGTGATCCGATCGGTGCTCCATAAGAGCACCTTGCCCCTATTTCGGTCTGAAGTACAATCCTGACCGCCGGCGGAAAGGGGCTCTTGGTATCGTGGGGATCCCTATCTTTCTCAGGCTGAATAGGATCCGTTGGAAGGCCTTGTCGTGGTTCGCACATACACTTCGTTATCTTCTAGCTTACATTCAAGGAGAATCGCAGATGAGAGCATCATTGACACGCCCACTGATCGTAGCGTTAATCGGTTTCTTGCTATTCCTGCCCCTGTCGACCAGTGGTGCGGCTGAGACCACGACGCCGAGTCCGTCTACAGGTTCCTCCACGCGAGTCGGACTCCCGATACGTCTGCGGTATGACCCGGCTCCGTCCAGTGTGCGCATTCCCCCTCCTCAGACCCTCGGGATGGTGCGCATCCAGAGCGCGACCCTCACCGTCAATTACCTCAGCGGTGGAGATCTGGACGGAAGTCCCTGCTATCCCTGGCCCGAGGATGCCAGAGCGGCCTTCGATTATGGCGTCAGCATCTGGGAGTCCCTGATCGATTCGTCGGTGCCGATTCGGATCAACGCTTGCTGGACCGAGTTGGGC
>Ga0207797_1000274_pt1 | contig 39411 bp, 32 predicted proteins | sample PRCRCaboRojoPR_6_FD_187275 | JGI IMG/M metagenome (GOLD analysis project Ga0207797, IMG submission 187275) | Marine sediment microbial community from Cabo Rojo, Puerto Rico - PR CR 10% Liquid 1 (SPAdes) | ecosystem: Environmental > Aquatic > Marine > Coastal > Sediment | place: Cabo Rojo, Puerto... | reverse complement strand
AGCCGAGAAACCAGAGCCGGACGACTGGACGCCCATCGAGGGCCCGGCGGGCCCCTCGGCCTTCGCCGGTGCCGACGCCGTCGCCTACCGGACGGAGTTCGACGACCCGCGGTCGCCCGAGGACGAGCGGGCCGTCCTCGAACTGCGCGGCCTGTACGCACACGCCAGGGTCTGGCTGAACGGCGACCTCGTCGGCAGCCACGACGCCTACTTCCGCCCGCTCCGCGTCTCCTTCGAGCCCGCCGATCTCTCCTTCAAGAGTGGGCGGGCTACCGGGCCGGTTCAGCTGACCGTCGTTCGCGCTCCCCTCCTCCGGAGATGATGGGTACAACAGCAACACCGACACCGTCCCGAGTCGGCGCTCGTACCGGGAAGCCGCGACTGGTGCTGGACTCCTGACATGGCTCGCGTCCTGAATTCCCGAAGCTTCACAGTTTCCTGATCCCGTTGGAATCTGCCGGCTCTTTCTGCCGACGGGGACAATCCCAAGAACCCTTCAGGCCCGCCGGGAGTTCCATGTTCCACGTCACCCTCAGTGCCAGCGCCAACCACCGCCACGACTCATGCGAGGATTGACCACGTTGTTGAAGACGGATCCGAAGGTATAGGAGAACCCGATGTCGAAGCCGTACTCGAAGTCCGTGCCCAGCTGTCGGCGCTCCAGGAAGATGTCCTCGTCGGAGATGTCCTCAAGGGGAACGTAGATCTGGTTCTTCACCCGGGCCGCCGAGCCCCGTACGTCCAGGCTCAGGCCCCGGAACAGGCGGATTTCCACACCCGAACGGAAGTCCAGGCGGTGCACGGAGAAATCGTCCATGTAGTTGGACCACTCCGCCGAAGCGTTGATCTGGCCCCAGGGCTGCTCGAAGGCCGCCGCCGCCTCCAGACTCTGCTCCACCCGGAACTCGGTGGTCTCCATGAAGAGGGTGATCTCCTCGTAGTTGAAGTAGGCCGCCTCCACCGTATAGAGGAAGGTGATCTGGCGCCGGTCGGACTCGGCGTAGGGGTAGATGTTGTACTCCACCGCCGGGCCCAGACGGACGGCCAGGTCCTGGTTCAACCTCGTGGAAACCGTGGCCGAACCCTCCACGCCCCAGGACCAGTGGGGCCCCAGGCTCCAGACCGCCAGTGCTTCGGCCTCGTGGTTCACCGACGTGCTTGTCACCTTGTCGCCGTCGCTGAGCTCGTACTCAGACTCCGAGTACCTTCCGCTGATGTCCAGGTCCACCTTGAACTCCTCCGTGGTTCGGCTGGCGCTGAAGGAGCCGTCGAAGGAGCGATCGCTGACCCTCTCCTCCCCTTCCAACTCACCGCTCACCCGAGCCGTGAAGACCCAACGGTTCCAGGGGTCCGCCTCCTCTTCCGCCGTGGGCTGCCCCCGAGGCCCCTGGTAGAGGACGTCCAGCCGACCGCCCAGGGGGGTGCTGGCCACGTAGGGTACCAGGCCGAGCTTGAAGACCCGGACCATCCCCCGGCGCACCTCGTCATCCGTATCGTCGGGGCGGGAGACAAAATGGAGAGTGTCCTGCCGCTGGTACTCTCCCAGCCCGATGAAGTGGAAGGTGTAGTCCATCCCTCCGGCCCCGGTCCGTTCCTGGGTGACCAGAACGTGGAGCTGGGCGTCCATCCGGTCACGGACGTAGTTCACGAAGGGCACTTCCCGGCGGAAGTAGTCGAAGTCGCATCGCCGGCAATCCAGGAACACCCTGAGATTCTCCTGGGCCTGGATCCCCTCCTCCCACGAAGGGTCCTCCACGTCCTGGGCCGCCAGGCCCGGGAGGAGAAGGAGAGTCAGGGCCAGGGACAGGAGAAGGGAGGTCCGCCGTGGATGGAATCTGTGCGTCATAGCGCTCTTCCTTATGCGTGGCATGATGCCCGGCATGGATCGCCATATCCGGGGGATGGCGAGCCGGAATCCAGGGTTCCGCTGCCCCTGAGGAAAGCTATCCTCTCGACCCCAGAACCGAATGAGGAACGCGTGGGAAGGGCGTAAGAATGCTCCACGGGTTGTGTAAGAAGGGGGTAAGGAGGTTTGGCGTATAGACTGGGGATGCGGGGAGGGCTCCCGGCTCGAGAATCACCGCTTCAGTCGGTAGCCGGCCTTGCGAGCGGTGAGGATGTGCCGGGGATGGGCCGGATCGTCCTCCAGCTTCCGCCGGAGCTCGGAGATGTGGACGTCCACGGTTCGGGTCATGACCTCGGCGTTTCCGTATCCCCACACCTCCTTCAGGAGCTCCTGCCGGCTTTTCACCGCTCCTCCCGCCTCCAGGAGGGCCTGGAGAAGGTCGAATTCCTTCGGAGTGAGCTCCACGGGCTCCCCCCTCTTTCGGACGCTTCGGGTGGAGGCGACCACCTCCACCTCCCCGAATTTCTCCCGGGACGCTGGGGACGTCTCCCCGACCTCCTCCCCACGGGTGCGGCGCAGGAGGGCACGGACCCGGGCCAGGAGCTCCGCCGTGCTGAAGGGCTTCGTGACGTAATCGTCGGCTCCGCAGTCGAAACCCAGAACCACGTCCGACTCCTGGCTTCGAGCCGTGAGGATGAGCACCGGATAGCGGGCCCCCTGGGTCCGGACCTCCCGGAGAACGTCAAATCCGCTCTTCCCCGGGAGCATGAGGTCAAGGATCATGAGGTCCGGCGCCTTCTCCTTCACGGCTTCCATGCCCGTCTCCCCGTCCTGGGCCACCTCCACCTGGTATCCCTCGAAGCGAAGGATCGTCTGCAGGCCGAAGGCCAGGTCCTCGTTGTCCTCCACAACCAGGATTCGAGCCACGCTCAGCTCCTCTCCTCCTCCGGGACCCCGGCACTGGGTAGCTCCACCACGAAGCGGGCACCTTCCCCGGCTGCGTCCTCCACCCAGGCCCTACCCCCGTATTCCCTGGCCATGTCCGCCACCACCGAAAGTCCGATTCCGCTTCCACGGACGGGGCCTTCCAGGTCCCGCTCCAGTCGCCGGTAGGGATCCCAGATCCTCTCCCTGTGCTTCCGGGGAATGCCGGGCCCCTCGTCTTCCACCGAGAGCCGGACCCGGCCGTCTCGACCTTCTCCCCGAAGTCGGACGGTCTGGCTCCTGGGACCGTACTTCAGAGCGTTGTCCAGGAGGTTCGCCAGCATCTGGTGGAGATGTCCCCGCTGGGCCCCGATCCGGAGCCCGGGCTCCACATCCACCTCCAGGGAGGCATCCCGGTCCTCCGCCAGGGGGGCGAAGGCCTCCATGAGATCCCTCACCGTCTCGTCCACCACGACCTCCTCCAGACCGGTGGAAGGCGTACCTCCCCGGTGACCGCGAGCGAACTGCAGGGTGTTCTCCACCAGGTGCGTGAGGCGTCGGGACTCCCTGCGTATCACCTGGGTGGAGCGACGGCGCTCCTCCTGGGTCTCCAGCTTTCCGTCGGCCAGGAGGTCGGTGAACATGCGGATCTGGGTCAGGGGGGTCCGGAACTCGTGAGAGACGCCGGAGATGAAGTCCTCCCGGAGTCGGGCCAACTCGTGCTCCCGGCGCAGCTGGAAGAGGGCTGCCACTCCCACCCCCAGAGCCAGAACGATGAGAGCCAACAGGAGGGGCAATCGTGACCGTGGAAGCCCTCCGATGATGAGGTGCTCCGCAGCGTCGGTCCGGATGGCCACCTCAACCACCAGGGATCCGTACTCCCGAGGGAGGGTCGTCTCGGCCAGGAAGGCCGAGGTGGGATCCTGGTCCGAGCCCAGAACCCTCTCCCCCGAAGGCCCCCGGACGGAGAGGTGAAGAAGGGAATCGTTGGGCTCTGTGCCTGCCACCACCTCCGGAAGCAGCCCACGATCCCGGTACCAGTCCCGGAACAGCCCCTCCAGAGCCTCCAGGGGCAGGAGGGCTCCGTACACGTATCGCCGAAATCCGTCCTCATCCAGCGCGTTCCAGTAGACCACCAGGAAAGGGTCCTGGCCGAAGGCCCCTGCCGGCGCCGTCCGGTAACCGTACCGGCGGTCCTCCACCGTGTCCCCGGGGCTTCTCAGCTCTGCGGCAAGGGCTGGGGCCAGGGGCGGCCGGGGCGGCTCTCCGGACACCGCCACCGAGGAATCGACCACGGACCAGCGAAAGAAGACCGTACTCTCCTCCAGCCGTCGGGAGCGGAAACCCACCCGCCGGAGGGCATCGTCCATCTCCCACTCCATCACCTCCGGACCCGGCACCCGCCGCCCACGGATCCGCCGGGGAACGTCGTCGAAGAGCTCCCAGGCGAACCGGTCCAGGTTCTCCCGACTCCGCCGGGAGAATTCCCATGCCGCGATGCGGGCGTAGTCCCGGAGGATGCCCTCCGCCGTCTGTCGGTGGGAGCGGGCCGCAGCCAGGGCCTGGTACCCCAGCCACAGGGTGAGCGCCAGGGTGACCACCAGGAAGACCACCAGGAGGGTCATGCCCCGATCGGGATGTCGTCCACGAAGCTGTGGGAGGAGAGACACGTCGCTTTGCCCGCCATGCCGGGACCGTCGGAGGACCCTGACCCGGATCTCAGCCGCTCCGGCTTCTCGAGAGCCTGATCGCACCGTCGAGACTCCACTGGAAGCTAGAGATACCCTTCAGGGGCAGCAACGCAGAGGCAGCCCGGGAACGTTCACCTTGTGTAAGACTTCCGTAAGGGGCTGCAAGAGACGCACCGAGAGGTCGGCGACGGGGACACTCGGAACACGGGGCCCTCGGGACACGGAAAGGACCGTGAAAACGTAACGGGGAGGGTGGGGTACACGGAACAAGGCTTCCCCGAACCCATGCATCGTAGCGCACGGAGGCATCGTGTCCACCTCTGCATCTTCATCGTCCTCCCGTCCCCAGTCCCCGGGATCCGACACCGGGACCTCCGGCGGCTCCGGGATTCCCGGGCCCACGGTGGCCGACCGTCCCCGGGTGGTGGTGGTGGGTGCCGGATTCGGAGGGATGAACGTGGTGAAGGGCCTGGAGGGGGTGGACTGCGATATCATCCTGGTGGACCGGCGGAATCACCACCTCTTCCAGCCCCTCCTCTACCAGGTGGCCACGGCGGCCCTCTCCCCCGCCGACATCGCCCAGCCCATCCGGACCATCTTCCGGCGCCAGAAGAACGTGCAGGTGGTCCTGGGAGAGGCCACGGAGGTCAACCTGGAGAAGCGGACCGTGCGAGTGGATGACGACGTCATCGCCTACGACTGGCTCATCCTGGCCGCCGGAGCCACCCACAGCTATTTCGGCAACGACCACTGGGCCGAACGGGCCCCGGGCCTCAAGACGGTGGAGGACGCCCTGGACATCCGACGACGCATCCTGTCCGCATTCGAGGCCGCAGAGATGGAGGACGACCCGGAATCCCGGGAAGCCAAGCTGACCTTCGTGGTGGTGGGAGGAGGGCCCACGGGAGTGGAGCTGGCCGGAGCCCTCAGGGAGATCGCCGCCGAGACCATCCCCGAGGACTTTCGCCGGGTCGACACCTCCACGGCTCGCATCATCCTCATGGAGGGCCTGGACCGCCTGCTTCCCGCCATGTCGGCGGCGGCATCGGCCCGGGCACTGAAGGACCTGGACGCCATGGGCGTGGAGGTCCGCCTCAACACCATGGTGACGGACCTGGATGACGATGCGGTCTGGGTGGACGACGAGCGGTTTCCCGCAGCCAACGTCTTCTGGGCTGCCGGGGTGAAGGGAGAGAGCATCGCCGAGACTCTGGGCGTGGAGCTGGACAAGCGAGGGAGAATCCCCGTGGAGCCCGACTGCTCCGTTCCCGGCCATCCCCGGACCTTCGTCATCGGGGACCTGGCAGCCCAGGTGGATGGCCAGACGGGAGAGCCCGTACCCGGGGTGGCCCAGGGGGCCATCCAGATGGGAGCCTTCGTGGCCCGGGTCATCGCCGATTCCATCATCCAGGGGGAGCCCCTACCGGCCCGCAGGCCCTTTCACTACCGGGACAAAGGAGACCTGGCCAGCATCGGCCGGGCCCGGGCGGTGGCCGATCTCCGGGACCACACCTATACCGGGTTCTTTGCCTGGGTCCTCTGGAGCGTGGTCCACGTGGGCTTTCTCATCGGCTTCCGAAACAAGGTCCTGGTCATGATCAACTGGGCCTGGCAGTGGCTCCAGCAGGGCCGAGGGGCTCGCCTCATCACCGGAACCCGATCCATCCGGCCCAAGAAGCAGGTGGATCTATAGAGGGGCAGGTTTCCTCAACCGTGCAGCGGCCAGATGAGGGGGATGAGGAGGACGGACAGGAGAGCAAGGAGCACCTGCAGGGGCAGGCCCACCTTCACGAAGTCCGAGAACCGGTACCCCCCCGGCCCGTAGACCATGAGGTTCGTCTGGTAGCCCAGGGGCGTGGCGAAGGCCAGGGAGGCCCCCACGGTGATGGCGATGACGAAGGGCCGCACGTCCAAACCCTGGGAGGTGGCCGCCGAAACGGCCACCGGGAAGATGATGGCCACGGCGGCGTTGTTCGTGATGGTCAGGGTAAAGAGCATGCACGCCGCCAGGGTGGCCGCCAGGATCCCCATGCCTCCCAGGGGCTGGCCCAGGGTCACGATCCCCTGACCCACCCACTGGGCGGCTCCGCTGACTTCCAGAGCCCTCCCCAACCCGATGGCCGCCCCGATGACCAGGAGGACGGACCAGTCCACGGAGCGGCGAGCCTCGGCGGGGCTTACCAGGCGAAGGGCCACCATGGCAACGGCTCCTCCCAGAGCCGCCACGGAGATGTGGAGCACCCGGGTGGTGGCCAGAGCGATGACCACGGCCAGAACAAGGAGTCCCGCACGAGCCTCCACGGGCTTCCAGGTCGGCCGCTCTCCCACCCGCTCTTCCAGGGCCTCCCGCCCCATGAGGTAGAAGTCCCGCCCCTCACGGAACGCCTCCGTGAACCCCGGCGTTCCGGCGAGAAACAGGGTGTCTCCCGGTCGGAGGATCGCGTCGTAGGGATCCTCCGCCAGCTCGACGCCGTGGCGGATCACCCCCACCACCTTCGCCCCGTACCGTCCGGGGAAGTTCACGTCTGCCACCCGCTCCCCCTCCAGGATGGAGCCCTCCGGTACCACGGCTTCCCGAAGCTCCACGGGCCCCTCCTCTTCCTCCAGGGGCTCGGGCAGGGCCACGGCCTCCAACTCCACCCTATCGGCCATGGCCTCCAGCGCTTCCCGGTCCGCCCGGAAGATGAGACGGTCCTTCCGGGAAAGGCTCGTGTCCGGCGTGGGGTGGAGGACCGTCCCCGACTCCCGGATCAGACGCACCAGGGACACGTCCGGGGTGTTGAGGCGGAGGTTCCGCACGGTCCGGCCCCGGGCCCCGGAGTCCTCCGGAACCTGGAGCACGTGGATCCCCCGGCCGGCGGCCTGCGCACCCCGGCGGTCCGTCTCCACGTCTTTCCGGTGACGCAGGAAGCGAGGCGCCACCAGGACCAGGTAGGCCATTCCGACCCCGGCCAGGGGCAGTCCCAGCATGCCCAGCTCGAAGAACCCCAACCCTCGACGACCCGATTCCCGGAGAAGCCCGTCCGCCACCAGATTCGTTGAAGTCCCGATGAGGGTACACACGCCCCCCAGGATGGAAGCGTAGGAAAGGGGAATCAGGAGCTGGGAGGCCCGGATCTCCCGCTTTCGGGTCCACGCCAGGACCGAGGAGATCCCCATGGCCACGATGGGGGTGTTGTTGAGAAAGGCCGAGGAGATCCCGGAGGCCAGGGAGAGGCGGAGAAGGACGGGTCGGAGCCTTCGGAACCCTCCGAAGAGGAGCTCGGCGGCCTTCCGGAGGATTCCCGTGGACCGGAGTCCGGACGCCACCACGAAGAGGGAGCCGATGGCCAGGAGGGTGGGCTCTGCGAAGCCGGCCAGGGCATCCTCCACCGGGAGGATCCCCAGGGTCACCATGGCTCCCAGGGCGGCCAGAAGCACGATGTCCGGGCTCAAGAACTCCACCACCAGGAGGACCAGGGCCAGGAGGATGACGCCCAGGGTGAGGCCGATCTCCAGGGTCACAGGGTGCCTCCCTTCTTGGCCAACCTGCTACGGAGCATAGAGGGCTCCCTGGGCCAGAATCCCTACGATGAGCCCCATCACCACCAAGGCCGAAACGGCCGCGACCACCTCCACGGCGGAGGGCCTCCTCCCCGCGACCAGCTTCCCAGGCGGACCACCACTACCCTTCCCCTTCATCCAGTTCCGAAGATCCTGAAGGGCCACCTCCACCGACCGCATGGGACAGAAGAAGGAACACCAGGGGGTCCGGACAGCCAGCGACGCCACGAGGACGACGAAAAGGAGAAGCCATTGCAGGGTGGTTCCCCGGAGAGAGAAGAGGGCGGCAAAAGGCTCGTAGCTTGCAAGGACGGGGCGGGCGCTGAGAAAGGCGATGAATAGAGCGGCGAACACAACCACATCCCTCACTCCTCCAAGAAGGCGAGCCCACCTCGGGGACACCTTCAACCCGCTCCCTCCGATGACCCCCACGATCCGCTGAGCGGCGCCGAAGGGACAAGCATAGAGGCAGTAGAGGTTCCGACCATAAAGGAATGAGGTCAGAACGAAGCCAGCCACAAGGAAATACATGGCCATCTGTACCCGAGGGTCGGGAAGATAGCCGGATAGAAAGGCGGAGATCTTGGCCAGGGTAACGGGAGAATCCTTCCAGAACCCCAGCACCACCAGGCTCCCGACCTGGCTCGCCCACCTTGCCCTGCGCCGAAGAGGGCCTCGAAGCCGGAGACCGAGGATCCCCATGGCGAAGAGGACGAGGACCACGATCTCCAGCAAACCGAACTCGAAGGGGCGGGGGGGGACCGGAATCCGGGTGTCGAATGCCGTGGCGGCCACCTTGATTACGGAAGTCTGAACACCCTGGACTATGGCCTGAGCCGAGAGTGTAGCCCCCGTCACCCCTGCCACGTCGGCGTACTCCCAGGAGAGAGAATCGAAGGACTCTCCCCGGATGGCTCGAAAGTACTCCGGCGCCCGAACCATGCGCCAGAAGATGGGAGTCTCCCTGTTCTCCAGCACCTCCACCCCCGCGACCTTGCCCAGGGTATCGATGCCCACCAGGAGGGTCAGGGGACCTCCGTAGCCCCGGCCCCGGCCCGTCCCGGCCCAACCCAGCAGACCACCTTCTTCGTCGTAAACGGCGTGGACGTCCTCCCGAACCTTGATGATCTCGGCCTGCGGGAAAATCTGCCGAATGGGCGACTCCACCTTCGGCGCATCACGGCTGCGACCCCAGGAGAGGGCCCCGGCCAGAAGGACCAGAGCCACCAGAAAAGCGAACCGTCGCCTTCGAGGCGTCGTCTCCCGGTCCTCTTCAGCTTCCGCTCTCAACGGATCCGACCCTCTCCCGGTCTCTCTGCTCCCCGGCCCCGAAGAGCCTCCAGATCCCCACCCCACTCACGATAGCTATCATCCCGAAAAGAAGACCGCCCCGTGTGGCCGCCGTGGGCTCCCCCTCCCCGAGGCTGGTGCCCACGAAAGCCAGGGTGAACCCGGCGAAGCCGAGCCAGAGAACGAAGAGAGCCCATGTCCAGGCCGATACCGCCAGGCCCCGGTCCCGAACCCAGGCCCGAGTCCCCAGGATGACGACCATGAAGAGGATGCCTTCCACAAACCAGAACATGCCGGAGGTGAAAATCTGCACGAAACGTATCCTCCTTTCTCATCCCAGGTCCACAAAATCCTCGGTGCGCAGCCACCAGGGTGGATCCCGGAAGGAGGCATTCTCCCCACCCAGGGACGGGATGTAGTATTCCTCGGGATCCGGCCCGGGATAGAAGCCTTTGTGCATTCCGGTGAGCACCCGCTCGGAGAGACCGGTGGGGTCGTTCGCCGTGACCTCGAGGGCCATGCGGTGGAGCCAGTTGGCCTTGCGGGTGTAGGGGCACACGGCGATGCAGATGCGGCATCCCATGTTCCCCAGGTTCGAGTTCCAGAAGTTCAGACATTTGGCCGTGTCGATCTTGTAGCGCCGGTAGCCCCTCACCTCCTCCTTCTCCCCCATGGGGATGGCTCCGCTGGGGCAGGCCTCGGCGCAGACCTTACAATGGGCGCAGAAGTCCTGGACTCCGAAGTCGATGGGTCTGTCCGTGGCCAGGGGGATGTTCGTCGTCACCACGGCAGGGCGGAAATTGCACCCCACCTCCGGGGTGATCATGACGCCGTGACGTCCCTGCTCTCCCAGGCCGGCGTCGATGGCCACCGGCGGCACCATGAGGTCGTAGCTCGTTCCCGGCACGTGGGTGCGGGCCGCGTACCCCAGCGTCTTGATGAAGGCTTCCAGGCGAGTGGCGATGATCCTGGACCGCGAGTAAGCATCATTGGATGTGCCATACGTGGGATTGGCGTACATGGGATCCCAGGACATGGGAACACCCACCACGATGGCGTAGGTCCACCAATCCGGGATCTCCAGGGGCTCCTCCGTATCTTCGAACCCCCGGCCGTGGACGGGATAACCGTAGACCCAGTCCGGGTTGAGCTCGGTGATTCCCACCAGAGTGGACCCGAATTGCATGGCCACGGCCTTGATGAGCTCGGCGGTCCTCGCCGGGTCTTTGAGCCTTACCGGCTCCCCGGGACGGCCTCGTCGGTCCCGAGGCAAGTCGTTGACCTCCGGTGGCTCCCGAATGGGATCCGGTCCCACAGCCCCCATGGCATTGGACCAGGCCCGGGCCAAAACGTACCGATCACCATACTCCCGAGAATCGGCCCGGAGCCTGGGCATGATCTCTTCCACCGCCAGGATGTCCAGCTCCAGGTCCTGGGGTTGCTCCCGGTAGTAACTCCGGAGGGGCTCGGAGAAGTCGCCGGGAGTGATGGCCGCCTTTTCCGGGCCCTCCTCCCCATCCATTCCCCGCCTGGCGCCCAGAATCCGTCGGTACTCCGCCATGAACCGACCCCGCCGCTCGAAGATCTGGTGCGTCCTGGCATCCATCCGACGGGTCTCGCCCACGACCTCGTACGTGGGCTTGTCCACCCGGTAACCGTCCCGGCGGAAGACCAGGCTTGCTCCCTCCTGATTCTGCCAGCCCAGGTAGGTGTCCGGATCCTTCCCGGCGGCATATCCGAAGCCCGCCATACCCGCTCCACCCACCACGGCGCTGCCCAGGCCCGCAGCCTTCAGGAAGGCTCTTCGATTCAGACCGCCTGGGTGGGCGTTGTCATCTGAATTCTCGCTCATCCACTCTCCTCGTTCGTGAGTGACGGAGGGCTTCTGCGAATGCCTCGGAGGGGAGGAAAAGCCCCCGGACCGCACAACCAGTCCGGAGGCTCCCCCTCGTGTCTCCAAGTTGGATCAACGGAGCATCTCTTCCGGGAATACCGCTACCACCCTCGAGCGAAGTGCTCCCAGAAGCGGGTACCCATCTCCCACCAGCGCTGCATGGTGGCCCGGGCGAAGCCGTTGGTGTAGCGGGTGAGGAACTCCCGGAACTCCATGGGATCCTCTCCTCCCTCGGCCTCCATGATCTCCACCGCCTTCTCCTCCATCATGGGGACCTCCACGAAGGCCCGGTCCTCGTATTCCATCACGGCCCCTTCGATGTGCTCACGGGCCCAACCCCACTGGATCTGGGACAGGCGGTTGGCCCGGCGGAACCACCAGCAGGCCGAATCTTCCCGGTAGTTGTGCTGACACCCCGTCTTGAAGCTCTCCGGAAGCTCCGTGACGCCGGCCCAGATGGGGATCCGGGGACTCTGGCCGGGATTGTCGAAGGAGAACCAGGCGATGGTGCCGATCTCCGGGGGGAGCCAGTCCCGGGCCTGGATGACCTGGGAGTAGGAGCAGCGGTCCACGGCGATGGTCCTCTGGTAGTCCACCACCCCGGGCTCCAGGGCGTTGAAGAGGCGACCGATCCCGCCCCCCGTGTTCCAGTTGTTCACGTAGGGGCTCTTGATGGAGTCCGGCTCTCCCGGCTCTCCGGCCCGGGGGTTCGGGACCAGGAGATTCCGGGTCATGTCGAACTCCGTGCCCTCGTAGGTCTCCCGGTAGTAGGCCAGGACGTCCCTGACGTCCACCTTCGCGTCCGGCTCCACGCTGAAAGGGAGCTCCTCCATGTCCATGGTGAGTCCCAGGGAGGGAGCCATGGTGCTGAGGACATAGAACTCCCGGACGGAATAGGGCGGCCGGGGGTTCCCCTCCCGGTCCGTGCGCCCATAGGCCTTCCACCACTTGAACTCCTCTCCGGAATCCGGATCCCAGTACCCCATCTCCTCGGCCAGGGAGAAGACGTTCTCGCTGGCCATGTAGTGGTCCGGATCGTCCAGGTCCAGGGTGCTGATCCTGGGGATGTTGGCGCTCACCCCCACGTGGCCGTCGGGAATCCTCACCGCCGCCCACACGGCTCCCACCTGGAAGGGGCCGGCACCCATGATCTCGAAGTGCCAGACCTCCTTGGAATCGGCGAAGGTGAGGCACTCCCCCCGGTCCCCGTAGCCGTACTCCGCCACCAGCTCCCCGATGAGCCGGATGGCGTCCCGGGCCGTGGTGGTCCGCTCGAGAGCGATGGCCTGGAGGTTCTCGATGAGGAAGAGGCCCTCGTCGTTCACCAGTTCCCGGCGTCCTCCGATGGTGGTCTCGCCGATGGCCAGTCCCTTCTCGTTCATGGCAGGGTAGGCCACGTTGAAGTACCGGTAGGTCTCCGGCACCTCCGGGATGCTCCCCTTCAGACGCATGCCCCGCATGTCGTCGGGAGTCTCGGTGTGGAGGGTCCCCCAGTAGATGGGCCGCTCCGAGCCCGCCGGATTCTCTCGACGGGGCTCGATCTGGAGCCAGGTCCGGTAGTTCCCGTCACAGCTGTGGGCCGTCATGACCGAGCCGTCCGTGGAGGCCAGGCGCCCCACCATGATGCTCGTGCAGCCGCAGTCCGCATCCGGTGCGGACGGATCCTCGCACTGGGGGCCCTGAGGAACGGCCTCCGGAAGCTGGGCCGAAGCCCGGCCACCACCGAGAGCCAGGAGCACGGCCAGAGCCATGAACCATCCCCAAACCGGGCGAATGCCAACCAGACGTCTCACGGGATCAACTCCTTCTTGATGGGTTTCTCGTTCTTTCGGGGCCAGGCGGTCTTCATTCCACCACCACCCGGTCCTCCGGCGCGTCTGCCGGATTCCGGAGCCAGTGTCCCAGCCCCCGGGCAATGACCTCGTCGTAGCGGGGGACCCCCCGGCAGACGGCCGGGCGGTCGGGGTGGAGCTCGGTCCACGCCTCCATGGTCATGAGAACGGTGGAGGTGTGCCGGCCCACCCGGACGTCGATGGGCCATCCCTCCTCGTCGATACGCTCGTAGAGGAGCCCCGCTTCCCCGGCCTTCATGACGAACTCGTCCTGTCCGGTGAGAAGCTGCTCCACCGTGGTCTTGCCCCGGGTGGCATCCAGGAAGGGCTCGGGGGCCTCGAAGAGAAGGGAGATGGCATCGGAGTAGTCCCCCACCTCCCGATGGGAGAGCCCGTGCAGGCTCTCCGGGGAGTACTCCATGCCGATGTTGAACTCCATGTCGCTGAGCATCATGGAGACGAAGGTGGCCAGCTCCACCCCGGACTGGTGGGCCACGATGGTGCTGATGACGGGATACTGGAGCTCCGCTTCATGCAGGTCCATGAAGACGTCCACGTTCTCGTCCCGGATGAGCTCCATGAGGGCGTAGGTCGTCCGCTCCGTAAGGGTCCCGTCGGGCCGACCCGGCCACGCCCGGTTCAGGTTCCGGATATCGGAGTAGGCCAGGTACTGGCCACTGGGGTAGTGGATGTAGACCTCCGGATCCGGCCACTGGTCCAGGGGATTCGACCATCGGTCCCCCATGCGGAAGGTCTGCTCGCCCCAGTCCGTGGGGATGGAGTAATGAGTGGGGTAGGCCCCCGCCGGCCGGGTCACGGTGCTGCCGCTCCGGTTGGCGGTGAGGACCACGATGAGACGCCCCGCCTCCATGACCGCGTTCTCGGCGAAAAGCCAGGCCGCCAGCCGGGAGGCCGGCTCCTCAGGGTGGGTTCCTCCCACCACCATCATGGTAGCCCCGGGCTCCTCCCCCTCGAAGATGTAGACGTTGGCGTCGTTGATGGTGCCCCGGATCCCCTCGAAGTATTCGCCCAGGGACCTCACTTCACTCACACCGGGGCTCAGGACCACGGCTTCCTCCATGTGCCGGTGCCGGTAGAACTCCACGCCGGCTCTGGCCAGGAGGACGATCCCCAGGAGTCCGAGGATGACCTTCCGGACCCTTGCTCCCACCCCGGGTCCTCCGGGCTTCCCCGGTCCCGGAGCGAGCTCCTCTTCCGGTACCTGCCGCTCGCCTCTCATGTCACTTCAACCTCAAGAGCCGGAGCAGGAAGGGGATGAGGACGATCACGTACAGCACTTCCTCCTCCCACTGCCGGCTCTTCACCAGGTTCCACACCATGATCACCGCCAGGTAGGCGATGAAGGCATAGTAGATCCAGGTCACGATGGATTGTAGCAGAATCATGGGCACGCTCCTTTCCTGCAACTCCTAGAGGCCGGTGAGGAAGGAGAGACGTCCGGAGTAGACCACCATGAGGGTTCCCACCACCATGATGAGGACGGCCGGAATCAGGCAGGCTCTCAGGAATCGCTGGTACTTCTCCCGGTAATCCACCACCTCCACCGTGAGCCGGCCGATGATGGCCGTGGGCGGCAGGGCGTCTCCCAGGGGCCAGATCACGCTCATCCCCGCCAGGGCCACGATGGGGTTGAGCCCGATGTTGTTGAACAGCAGGACCAGGGGCACGCCGATCACCGGCGCGGCACCCCACATGAGCACTGCCTCGGAGACCGGGAGAACCAGGAAGAGAGTGGCGAACACCGCGGCCACCGGCAGGGTCACGGCGGTGACGGCCAGCAGCCCCCTCACCCCCGTGAGGGTCATGATCTGAACCAGCACGCCCACACAGGTGAGGGTCCCCACCAGGGGAAGGAGCTGGTGCACCGTCTCCCGGGAGATCCGCAACACGTCCAGCCGCACGGGAGACAGGGCCCAGGAGGTCCCGGCGGCGCAGAGGAACATGAAGGGCAGACCCAGCACCGGGGTGTCATGAGGCCACTGTCTCCCCACGAAGATGAGGGCGGCGAAGATGGCAAAGGGAAGAAGCACCTTCAGCCATCCCATTCCCTCTGGTGCCTCGGGGAGCTCCCGGAGAGCCCGGTCCAGGTCGATCTTCTCCCCACGCCAGCCCAGGAGGAAGATGGTGATGAGAGAGAGGACAACGCAGGGCACCAGGAGGGGCCAGAAGAAGCCCACGTAGGGCATGTTCACCCCGGCGGCCGTCATCATGGCCCACAGGCTCACCGGGGGCGCCGCCGCGCTCATCCCGGCGATGATGAAGACGATGGCCGCGGTCCGGACCCGGGACACCCCCATGGTCTCCAGGACGATGGCCACCAGACCTCCGGTGATGAGGACCGTGACGCTCCCGGCCCCGGTGAGGGCCCCGGGAAGCAGGAGAAGGATGGTGAGGAGGATGACCAGGAGGGTCCGGCTCCAGTGGAAGTGTATGAGGATCCCCCGGACGGTGAAGGCGATCCCACCGGACTCCTTCAGGACGTTCATGAAGAGGGTGGCGGTGATGAAGATGAGGTTGATGTCCAGGTAGGTGATGGACCCCTCGGCCAGATGCCGGGCCGGAATGCCGAAGCCTCCGGCCAGGGACCCGCCCAGGGCCGCCGCGAACATGGCAAGCTCCGTGGAGAGCTTGAAGAGCTTCGCGACGATGTACACCGCCACCATGACACCGAGGACGATCCCGGCGTAGGTGAACATGCTCATGGATCAGCGCCTCGTCAGGACCCGAAGACCCTCTCCAGCACGTCCCCCATCTCCATGTTCTTCTCGAAGAGGATCAGGGGAATGTCCTGGTTCTCGGAGATGATGCTGAAACGTCGGTCCTCGTTGCCGTCAGCCCGGACGAGCATGAGGTCGGCATTGGGACAGGCAGCGTCGATGGACTGCTCGTCGGAGTTGTCCCCCGGGGCGGCACCCTGGGCTCTCCGGGCCATCCCCTCCACGTGGGCGCAGACGACGGGAATGTCCTGGCTCCGGGCCGCCTGAATCAGTGCCTCCGTGCGACTCAGCTCCTCCTGCACGGACACGCCGGCGGCCCCCATCCCCTTCAGGGATGCTCCGGTGACGATGATGAGGGAACGGAAGGGAGTGCCCCCCTCCATCCCGGCGTTCAGGTCCTCCACCGTGGCCTGGGGGAGGAACTCGTGGGCCATGTCCAGCCGGTTCAGGAAGAACCGGACCCGGGTGGGTCCGGGGCTCTGACCGCAGGAGGTCAGCAGGACCGGAAGATCCACCTCCGGCAGGTCCTGGGGCTCCTGTGCCGCGGCGAAGTCGGAGTTCGTCGTAGTCAGGCCCGTCACCATGGCCAATACCATCATCCATCGGGCAAGGGACTTCATCTCCATGCCTCCTCAGGAAGTCAGTGTTCAAAACCGCAGGGGGAAACCTAGGTGCTTAACGTGGTTCACGCACTGCCGGGGAGCGCCCTCCTCCCCGACTCCAGAGGGCCACCCCGACCAGGAACGCCAGGTAGGCAAGGGAAAGCACCCAGAACCAGCCCCCGGCCTCCCCCTCGGGGTTCGTCAGGGACCGTTCCCCCCGCGCCGGCAAGGGTACCGGATCCCAGGGCAATCCGTAGCGCCGCACCAGGCCCCGAACGTGGAGAAGATGGATCACCGGGACGCCTCGGGCGGCCATCTGGAAGAGAACTCCCCTCCGCCCCCGGGGCGGCAAGTCCACGGTGGCGGCGAGGTTCTCGTGAAGACCCGGCTCCACCTCCAGGATCCGGGGGCTCGTACCCATGTTCGCCCAGCTCCCCCCCACGTTCACGAAGGCTGCCGGGTGGGTGACATCGTACAGAGCCAACCGGCGGGCCACGTTCGCCGGCAGATGGTCCTGGACGATCACCGCCAGCCCCGACCGTTCCAGCTCCGTCACCAGGGAGTCCCGAAAGGCCGGGTCCATGCCCCCTCCCACATCCCGGGCCCCTCCAGGGGAGACCGCCACGGGGGCGACGTGGAGGATGCCACGGCGTCGGAGCAACCGGTGGATGTCCAGAAGGTGGAAGCTCGGGCGGGTGGCACCGTAGGAGGAAGCCCCCAGGGAGAGAACGACCCGGGGCCGGGCCCCCAGGACCTCCGCCGCCACCTGGGCTGCCAGGGCGAAAGCCGGGAAGGAACCGGAGGCGCCCACGGCCACCGCATCACCCTTCTTCACCCCGGCCTCCCGAAGAAGGTGAACCAGGAGAGACGCCCAGTCCGGGTTCGTGGTGGTTCTCTTCGCTTCCAGGAGCCCCAGGGTGGTGACCAGGGGCGTGAGCTCCGGCCCCACCAGGCAGGTGCCGTTGGGATCCACCGTGGGATCCATCCGAATGCCCGACTCCCTGCAGTGGGCTGCCACGGCGTCCAGGGCCTCTTCCATCCGGACCCGGGCCTCGGTCATCTCCCGGGTCCAGGGCAGTCGGGGGGGAGGAGAGACGACGGACAGGAGGAGCCAGGCCAGGACGCTCCCGGCCCCGGCCACCAGGAGACCTCGCACCTTCCGCCCGGGACCCAACGACCTCCCAGATTCGATAGACTTCACAGGACCACCAGCAAGCGTCCCAACCATCCCACTACCACCGTAACCGTGACCAGGGAAGCCGTGGTGAGGAGGACACCCTGGCCCTCGAAGTGGTTCGCGATGAGGCCGGGGATCACCCAACCGATGACGGCAAGCTCGGCGGAGGCGGGAAAGAGGGAGGGAAGAAGAAGGCGCCAGAGAAAGGCCCAGCTCCCTCCCACGAGAATGAGGAAGACGAATCGGCGACGGCCGAACAGGATGAGCCAGCGGGAAGCCAATCGGTACACAAGAAAAGTGAGGAAGGCCACCGCCAGGGTACCCAGGATCCGTCCCGGGTCGGAGAGGAAGAGGACCAGGTAGCTGGGAACGATGATCCCCCCGGGGTAGAAGCCGGTGAGGCCGGTAAAGGCCAGGGAGGCCAGAAGGCCCAGGAAGGCCAGCTCAAGCTCCATGAGGCCTTCCCACCTTTCGCCAGTATCGCACCAGCCTCTGCCCCTGCCCCACGATGTTTCCGAAGCCGAACACCACCCCACCGGCCGGGGGCAACGTATGGAGCACGGCCCTGCTGAGATCCTCCGGGCCCTTCTCCTTCAGGACCCGTAGCTTCCCCTTCCACCGTTCCCTTTCTTCCGGCGAGAGGCCCCGGAGGACCTTTCGCCGGAGAGCCTGTCCGTGAATGCCCCAGACGGCCAGGCTGTCCAGCTCCTCCAGAAAGCCCCCCTCCAAAGCCCGGATCCACTGGTGGGTCCGGTCCCCCCGGTCCTCCCGTAAAAGAAGAAGACCGGCCCAGTGTTCCTCCCGGGGAAGGACACGCTCTCCTTTACCGGCCTCTCCTCGCTCGGGTGCCAGAAGCTGCCGGCATCGAGCCAGGAGCCGTTCCGTGGACTCGGGGTCGTTGGCAGCGAAGGCGTTCACCACCCGGGCCCCACCCTTCTCACTCCCCCGGAAGACCTGCCACACCTCCGGGGCCCCCACATCCATTCCGGCCTTGCGAAGGCCCCGGTGGACCACCTCCTCCTCCACGCCCAGCTCCCGGCAGAGGGCCCGTACCAGACTCTCGTTCTCGGGAAAGGACCAGACACCGGCAGAGCCGGCGTCTGCACGGGCCTCCGGGGAGGGGGAGACCGGCGAGGGCTCCGGAACCACCATGAGCTCTCCACCCCGGGCTCCCACCTGCCTGGCGAAGGCCTCCTCCAACTCCCCCTCCGGGACGTAGATCCGGGCTCCGGCGGCCACCCCCCAACCCAGGACCCGGGCCACCTCCTCCCGGCTCTCCCCGGCCGCCGCCACGTGATCCACCCGGAAGTTCGTGGCCAACGTGTAGTGGGGCCGGAGGATCCCCTGGGCTTCCGCCCGGTGGTTTTCCGGATGGAGGCTCATGGCTTCGGCCACCAGGACCTGCGCCTCCTCCCGTCTCGCCCTCCGCAGGAGGCGCTTCTGCTCCAGGATGGACGCCCGCCCCCGGCGGCGGATGGGCTCCTCGGAACCGTCGGGAAGGAGGAGAGCGGGTTCCGAGCCGGTGGTCTTGGCCACGACCCGACGTCCGCTTTCCCTGAGAACGGATGCCAGCATCCGGGCCACGGTGGTCTTGCCCCGTGTACCCGTCACCGTGATTCGGAGGGGAATGGCCCGCCGCCACCGGTTCAGGAGAAAGGCCTCGGTCAGGAGGCAGAGAAGCCAGGTGGCGCCCAGGGCTGGCAAGATGAGAGTCATGGATCGTAGCCGGGTTGATCCCGGGGTTCACTCCGGGAACGCGTCAGCCCCCGCCCTCTCCGGCCCGGGGAAGATGGCCGTCCTTGCGGGCGTTGGAATCCACGGCTCGCCGGAGGCAGTCCTCCCGGAACGTCGCCGGCTCGAGAGAGGCTTCCCGGGAGCCGCCCGCCTTCAGCCCCTCTCTCACCTCCCGGGCGGCACGGGGGGCCTCCAACTCCTCCAGGGCCTCGGACACGGCTCTGAGGAAGCCCCGGTCGTCCACCATCCGCCCCATCTCCAGGACCTCCTCCACCGCCTCCCCTTCCCGTCGCCCCCGCCGGGCGGCCCGGACGTAGTCCCGAAGATCTTCCGCCGCCGTGACGAAATGTCGTGACGAGAGGTCCACCCAGGTCAGGGTGCTGCGGGTGCGGATGGCCTCAGGATGCACCCGGATGATCTTCCGGGCCACGCCTCGGGCCGCCTCGGGCTGCTCGTCCCGGAGAAACCGGTCCATGGCCCGGGCGAAGTAGGCCACGGCCCGGGTCCCTTCGCCCTCCCGCTGACAGAGGTCCCCGGCCTGGTTGAGCATGGACCCCTGGATGCCCAGGGGCTTCCGGTCCAGCACGTCCTCCAACTCCGCCAGACGGCGTTCCAGAGCATGTCCTCCCTCTCTCTTCGAGGAGGAGCCATCCATCGATTCCAGGAGCCGGGAGAGGAAACCCATATGCATTCCGGAGATGTGGGCCTTTTGCTGGCTGAAGGATGCGGTCTCGGGGCCGCCGGTGCAAACCCCTCTCCTCTGTACCGTCCCGGGCTCGCCCCCTACCTTCCGGATCCGGGCCTGGCAAGAGGCCCGGCCCACTGCCGTTTTGTCTTCTCTGCCCTGTTCACGGAGGCGAGACCATGCTCAATGGACTCCCGAATCGATCCCCCGGGACCCGGGGATTCCCTTTCGCCTTTCCGTCCCTCCTCCTGGGGCTCCTGCTCCTGGCCCTGGCCAGCACGGCTGCGGCCCAGACGGCCCAGGAGACCGTCTTCCCCGGGGAGGAGTGGGAGTACATGGGGATGGGGGAGCTGGAGGAGTACGGCTGGGATCCCGCCGTGCTCGGGGATCTGTTCCAATTCGTCCGGGACAGCGCCAACACCACCGGCCTCATGGTGGTGGATCGGGGCAGGGTGGTCTTCGACTTCGGCGACGTGGAGGAGCTCTCCTACCTGGCCTCCTGCCGGAAGAGCGTCCTGGCCATGCTCTACGGGTACTGGGTGGAGAACGGTGCCATCGACCTGGAATGGAGCCTGGAGGAACTGGGCGTGGACGACGTGGGGGGACTTCTGCCCATTGAGAAACGGGCTACCGTCCACCACCTGGTCACCGCCCGCTCCGGGGTCTACCATCCCGCCTCCAACAGCGGGGACAACCTGGCCGACGCCCCGGAACGGGGATCCCAGGAGCCGGGGACCTACATGCTCTACAGCAACTGGGACTTCAACGCCGCCGGTGCCGTCTTCGAGAAACTCACCGGGCGCAACATCTACGACGAGCTCCAGTCCCAGCTGGCCATCCCTCTCCAGTTCCAGGACTGGGACCGGAGCGCCCAGCGGAAGAGCGGCGACCTCTCCGTTTCCAGGAACCCGGCCTACCACATGTGGCTCTCCACCCGGGACATGGCCCGGATCGGGCACCTCATGCTCAACGAGGGCGTGTGGGACGGGGAGGAGATCATCTCTCCGGAGTGGGCCCGGGAGATCACCAGCGTCATCACCCCCCTGGAAGAGATGAATCCCCCTCGCCGGCGGGACGGCTACTTCGGGTACGGGTACATGTGGTGGATCTGGGACGGACCCCGGGCCACCGGGCCCTTCGAAGGAGCCTATACCGCCCGGGGGGCCTGGGGGCAGTGGATCACGGTCCTTCCCGCCGTGGACCTGGTCATCGCCCACAAGACGAACTCCGTCTACCGACGGACCACCAGCTGGGATTCCTGGCAGCGGATGCTGGAGCTGATCCTGGAGGCCCGGGGACAGGAGCCCTCGGGCCCCTATCCCTGGGGATAGGTCGGACCCGGGGCCATGGGAGGCCGGACTCGCAGGCACTTCCGTCCACCGGCATCGGGTAAAGATCTTCCCCGCCGACGCCGATGCTGAGAGCGACGCCGTGCGCCGGAGAGGCCTGCGCCCCCGCCGATCCCGGAAGGGGCACCCGGCCCTCCGTCCGCCGAATTCCGTCCAGGCAGCGGAGAGGAGCCAGGAGTCATGGCCTCGCATTCCAGGAGACCTTCCCCGGGGGCCAGGTGCCGCCCCGTCCTCCTGCCCCTTCTTCTCATGACGGCCCTGGGAGGTGTCGGATTCGGGACGGCACCCTCCCGGCTAGCCTCCCAAGACGTGCCGCCAAACACTGATGTCGCCCATTCCCCTGCCACGGCCGATTCCCTGGCACCGGCGGATACCCTCCAGGAGCGACTGGAGAGCTCCGACTCCCCCTTTCCCGTCTTCGTCGTCCTGGGCCTGGGCTACGGGAGCCGGAGCGATGACTGCGTCCTGTGCGAGAGCATCCAGGACAACGAGAGCTTCACGGGACATCTCACGGTGGCTCGCCCCCTGGGGAAGGGATTCGCCGTGGGACTGGGCGCCAGTGTCTGGCGGCGTTCCAGGCCCGGCACCCCCGTGTCGGGGGAGGAGGCGGAGCTCCTGCCCGGGACCTCTCTGACCAACACCCTGGGCAACGTCTCCGTCTCCCTGTTCTACAGGGTCTGGCACGTCTATGTCCGGGCCGGTGGGGGGGTGGCCTTCGGAAGCCAGGACCTGGAGTCGGAAGGCCCGGACGGGGGCGTGCTGGTTCACACGGCCTCGGGCTGGGGCGTGGGCTATTCCGCCGGGGGAGGCGTCACGGTTCCCCTGGCCAGCGTCGTCTCCCTCTCCGTCTTCGGGAACTGGAACGTGGGCCGGTACGACATGATCTCCCCCCAGGGGGTTTCTGAGCGGGGGGCCCAGCACCGCTACCTGGAGGTGGGCGTCGGTCTGGGCGTGGGGTAATGGTACTCGGCCTTCCTCCTTCGTATACTCCTTCCTGATCTCTCGTCGCACCCCATCCCACCGAGGAAGGTCAGATCCATGTTCTCTCCCGAGATCTATCAGGAGCGTCGGGACGCTCTTCTCTCCCGCTTCGGCGGAGGCCTGCTGCTGTTCCTGGGCCACACCGAGAGCCCCATGAACTTCCCCGATAACCCCTACCCCTTCCGGCAAGACAGCACTTTCCTCTACTACTTCGGGTTGAACCAGCCGGATCTGGCGGCGGTGGTGGACGTGGACGCCGGAACCACGACGATCTTCGGCGACGAGCTCACCATCGACCACATCGTATGGATGGGTGATCTGCCCACCATCGCCCGGCGGGCCGAGAAGACGGGAGTGAGCGAGACCCGGCCCCTGGGGGACCTGGAGGAGATCATGGGCCGGGCCGTGACGGCGGGCAGGGCCGTGCACTTCCTTCCACCGTACCGGGCCGAGACCAGGCTCCAGCTCCGGGATCTCCTGGGCGTGGATCCGGAGGAAGCCACCGAGGAGGCATCGGAGGAGCTGATCCGGGCCGTGGTCGACCAGCGTTCCCACAAGAAGGAAGAGGAGATCCGAGAGATCGAACGGGCCGTGACCACGTCGGTGGCCATGCACGAGGCCGCTATGGGGATGGCCAGACCCGGCATGCTGGAGCGGGAGATCGCCGCCGTGGTGGAGCACATCGCCATGGGGGCCGGCGGCCGGGTGAGCTATCCCGTCATCGGTACCATTCACGGCCAGACCCTCCACAACCACTACTACGGCAACACCCTGTCTCCCGGAGACCTCTTTCTCCTGGACGCCGGGGCGGAGACCTCCATGGGTTACGCCGGGGACCTCACCTCCACCTTCCCCGTGAGCCCCACCTTCGAGCCCCGCCAGCAGATGATCTGGGAGCTGATCCTGGAGGCCTACGACACCGCCGTCGCCGCCCTGGAGCCGGGGGTTCCGAACCGGGAAGTCCACTTCGCGGCCTGCCGGGTGATCTTCGAAGGAATGCGGGACCTGGGAATCATGCGGGGTGACACCGAGGAGGCCCTGGCTGCAGGAGCCCATGCCATGGTCATGCCCCACGGGATCGGCCACATGATGGGGCTCGACGTCCACGACATGGAGGACCTGGGCGAGGATTATGTGGGGTATGCCGGCGAGGAGCGGAGCACCCAGTTCGGCCTCAAGTCCCTGCGCCTGGCCCGGAAGCTGGAGCCGGGTTTCGTCCTCACCGTGGAGCCCGGCGTCTACTTCATTCCCCAGCTCATGGATCTCTGGGAATCCGAAGGCAAGCTGAAGGAGTTCATCGACTACGAGGAGCTGGGGAAGTGGCGGGACTTCGGAGGGATGCGAAACGAGGAGAACTACCTGGTCACCCCGGAAGGCGCCCGCCGCCTGGGACCCCACAAGCCCCAGACCGTGGAGGAGATCGAGGAGCTGAGGGGGGAGTGAAGTCCTCCAGGACACGGCTGTCCGACCCGTAAAGAAACGTCCCTGCCGGCCGATACTCCGACCAGAAAAGCACGTCGGAGGGAAATGATGTCAGAACGCCGGCAGGCGGTCCAGACCGTTCTGGACGCGCTCCAGCACGGGGCATTGTTGATCGACGCCCTGAGCCACGAGATCCTCGAGGTGAACCCGGCCGCAGCGGATCTCATCGGAGCCCCGAAGGACGAAATCGTGGGGAAGGTGTGCCACCGCTTCGTGTGCCCCGCTCAGAAGGGTGCCTGTCCCATCACCGATCTGGGCCAGAAACAGGACAATGCGGAGCGACACCTGGTGGACATCCAGGGCAACTGGATTCCCGTCCTGAAGACCGTGGCCGGAGTCACCCTGGACGGCCGGGACTGTCTCCTGGAGAGCTTCGTCGATATCACCCGGCAGAAGAGAACCGAGAAGCTCCTCCAGGATCAGTCTCTCTTCATCCAGTCCCTCCTGGATTCCGCGCCCACCCCCATCTTCCACAAGGACAAGCGGGGTGTGTACCTGGGGTGCAACCGAGCCTTTGAGAAGATGTTGGGGAAGAGCCGGGACGAGATCATCGGGCACACCGCCCTGGACGTGGCTCCTCCGGACCTGGCGGAGGTCTATCACCGCAAGGACCTGGAGCTCATCCGGAAGGGAGGAACCCAGACCTACGAAGCGGAGGTAGCCACCTCCCGAGATCGACGCACCGTCATCTTCCACAAGTCCGTCTTCCTGAGCTGCGAGGGGGAATCTGCCGGCCTGGTGGGAGTGGTCACGGACATCACGGAACGAAAGAGGGTGGAGGAGCAGGCCAGGGAAGCGAAGGAGCAGGCCGAGGCCCTGGCCCGGCACCTGGAACAGGAAACGGCCTTCGCGAACCAGATGGCGGCCCAGGCGGAAATGGCCAACAGAGCCAAGAGCGAGTTCCTGGCGAACATGAGCCACGAGATCCGAACCCCCCTGAACGGCATCCTGGGCCTCAACCGCCTCCTCCTGGACACCCCCCTGGACGAGGACCAGCGTCGATACGCCCGACTCGCTCGACGCAGCGGCGAGTCCCTCCTGAGCATCGTCGACGACATCCTGGACTTCTCGAAGATCGAGGCGGGCAAGATGGAGTTGGAGGCGACGGACTTCGATCTCCTGGAGCTCCTGGAGGAGTTCGGCGACATGTTTGCCTCCAGGGCCCAGAGCAAGGGGCTGGAGTTCGTCTGCACGGCGGATCCCCAGGTCCCCCGCCTCCTCAGGGGAGACAAAGGACGGCTCCGGCAGATCCTCACGAACCTGGTGGGCAACGCCGTCAAGTTCACCAGCGAAGGGGAGATCGTGGTCCAGGCCTCTCCGGCCAGGGAGGCCCCGGAGAAAGACGAGGTGGTCCTTCGGTTCACGGTCCGGGACACGGGAATGGGGATCTCCACGGAGAAGCAGAAGGGGCTGTTCGAGGCCTTTACCCAGGCGGACAGCTCCACCACCCGGGAGTACGGCGGCACCGGATTGGGCCTGGCCATCTCCCGCCAATTGGCGGAGCTCATGGGGGGCGCCATCGGAGTGGAGAGCCAGGAGGGCGAGGGCTCGGAGTTCTGGTTCACCGTGAGGCTCGGCCAACAGGCCGGATCCGTCCCGGAGCACGAGCCCCCTTCGGAGCTCAGGACACGACGCGTCCTGGTGGTGGACGACAACTCCACCAACCGCCGTACCCTCTGCAGCCACCTGGCGGCCTGGGGCGTGAAAGCGGAGGGAGCCGCCGAGAGCTCCGAGGCCCTGGAGATGTTGCGTCAAGGGGCGGAACGGAACGAACCCTTCGATTTCGCTCTTCTGGACGAGACCGGCCCGGCACCGGAGGGAACGAAACTCCCGGAGGCCATCAGGAGGATCCCGGTTCTGCGGAACATCCGACTCATCGCCATGAGGCCCATGGAAGGCCAGGAGAAAACCCAGGCCCTTCGCGGGCAGGGCTTCGATGCCGTTCTCCATAAGCCCGTGGGCCCCTCCGATCTCCTGGAGACCCTGGTTGCCCTGGTCAGAGGTACCGGGACGGCGGCGGAAGAGCCGGAAGGAGACCTCCAGGATCCCGAGCCCCATCCGCCCTGGGCCGGAGGCAGGATACTCCTGGCGGAAGACAACTCCACGAACCAGGAGTTGATGCGGGCCATCCTGGAGAAGCTGGGTCTGAGCTGCGACGTGGTGTCCACAGGCCTGGCCGCCGTCCAGGCGTTGAAAGAGGCCCGGTACCACCTGGTCATCATGGACGTGCAGATGCCGGAGATGGACGGGCTGGAGGCCACCCGGAAGATCCGGAATCCCGCCACGGGCATCCCGGACCCGGACGTGCCCGTCATCGCCATGACGGCCCACGCCCTGAAGGGAGACAGGGAGCGATGTCTCGAAGCGGGGATGGACGACTACGTGAGCAAGCCCGTAGAGGTCGCCTCCCTGACGGAGGTGCTCAAGGGCTGGCTCCCGGAAGACCTTGACCGAGAGGGGCCCGGTCCGGAGACGACGTCCGAAGCTTCCGACACCCTGAGGGCCTCTTCCGGGGCCCCGTCTCCCCCGGCACCGGCATTCGACCGGGCCGGTCTCCTGAATCGACTCATGGGGGACGAGGAGATGGCCAGGACCATCGCAGCCGGGTTCCTGCAGGACATTCCGGGCCAATTGGATTCGTTGCGCCATGACCTGGAAGCCGGGGATTCATCCGGGGTTCAGCGCCGGGCCCACAGCATCGCGGGAGCCGCCAGGGGAGTGGGCGGACAGGTCCTGGGGCGCACGGCGGCAGAACTGGAAGAGCTCAGCCGGGACGGCCGGATGGAGGAGACGGGACCGCTCCTGAGAGTCCTGGACCGGGACTTCGCCCAGTTGAAGACGGAGCTCGAGACCTTCGTGAGCTCGAATCGAAACGAAAGGACCAAAGACCATCAAGACTCTGATCGTTGAAGATGACTTCACGAGTCGCCTCATTCTCCAGGAGGTGCTGAAGGAGTATGGGCCCACCCATGTGGCCGTCAGCGGGGTGGAGGCGGTGGAGGCCTTCCGGGCATCCGTTGAGGCCCATGAGCCCTACGACCTCATCTGCCTGGACATCATGATGCCGGAGATGGACGGTCAGGAAGCCCTCAGTGAAATCCGGAAGCTGGAGGGGGAGCGCAGGAAGAAGGACGTGATGTTCTCCGACACGAAGATCCTCATGACCACGGCTCTGGATGACCGAGAGAACGTCAAGGAAGCCCTGCGCAACCGATGCGACGGCTACCTCCTCAAGCCCCTGGACCAGAGGAAGCTGCTGGACAAGCTCCGTGAGCTGAGCCTGATTCTCTAGAAGGCTGTTGAACGAGGGGGGAGCGCGGTCTACTCCCACCCTCAGGACCCTTCCTGGACCTCCTCCAGGGCGGATAGGATCTTGTCGTTCTCCGGTCGGACCCGGCAGTCCACCTCCACGAACCTCCAGCGAACCACGCCCTCCCTGTCCAGGATGAAGGTGGCGGGGTGGGTGATCGGGCGGCTGTGGCTTGGCTGGAGGGAACAGAAGAAGGATAGTGGCTTACCGATGCAGGGAAAGAGGGTCGCCGGGGAGAGGCCCCTCCACCTTGCAGCAAACGCCATCGAACCCACGGAACCAACATGGCCGACCAGATCGAGCACATCGGAGAGAGCACCGTTCAGCACGGCCCGGAGAACGACCGGGTCTACGTCATGCATGGCGACGCCACGGACACGGAGCTGGCGGGGCGCGTGGCCGACCTCAGGGAAGAGCACGGGTACTCGAAGATCTTTGCCAAGATTCCCGCCGCCCTCTTCGGGTCGTTCCGGGAGCTGGGGTGCCAGATCGAGGCCTTCATACCCGGGTATTTCCGGGGCGAAGCGGACGCTCTCCTGGTCTCCGCCTTCTTCGACGAGGCCCGGCGCCGCCCCTCCGAGACCGAGACCTCCAACCTGGACATCGTCTTCTCCTCCCCCCCCCGGGACCTGGTGTTCGATCCGGACGTACGGGTGGAAGTCCTGAGCTCCGAGGAGGCGGCGGAGATCGCACACGTCTTCACCCAGGTGTTCGAGACCTACCCCTTCCCCATCCACGACCCGGCCTACATCCGGGAGACCATGGAGACCCACATCGTCTACTTCGGGATCCGGGACGAAGGACGGCTGGTGGGCGTGTCCTCCGCCGAGAAGGACACGAAGGCCGAATGCGTGGAGATGACGGACTTCGCCGTCCTTCCGGAGACCCAGGGCAAGCGGTACGCGTCCTACCTCCTCCGGGCCATGGAGGAGCGGATGCGGGAGGAAGGGCTCCACGTGGCCTACACCATCGCCCGGGCCCTGTCCATCGGAATGAACAAGACCTTCTACCACGCCCGCTACCGGTTCTCCGGGATGCTGGTGAACAACACGAACATCTCAGGGGGGAGGGAGAGCATGAACGTGTGGTACAAACCCCTGAGACCCGAGCTGACCTGAGCCCGCTCCCCTTCATACCGCCCCAGCCGCAACCCTTCCCTTCCCGGCGGTGTCCCATGGGTTGAAAGAGCAGACCCACGGCGATCAACGGGCTCTTCCATTGAGCGACTCAGAACTGGTGGAGCGGGCGAAGGGCGGCGATGAGCGCGCCTACCGCACCCTCTACGACAACAACGTGGACCGGGTTTTCCGTCTCTCCTTCCGGATGGCGGGAGAGGAGGACGTGGCGAAGGACCTCACCCAGGAGGCGTTCCTGAGAGCTTTCCAACGCCTGGACCAGTTCCGGGGAGACGCGGCGTTCTCCACCTGGCTGCACAGCATCGCGGTGTCCGTGGGCCTGAACTGGCTACGGACGGTTGATCGCCACCGCAAACGCAAGCGAGCGCTGGAGGACGCCGCCGCCGGGAACCCGGGGCCGGGGCCTGCGGGGTCCAGAGCGGCGGAACCGGACCTGAAGGACCACCTGGATCGGGCTGTGGAGGGACTCCCGGAAGCCTACCGGACGGTCTTCCTCATGTACGACCTGGAAGGCTACACCCACCGGGAGATCGCCGACGCCATGGGGGTGGCCGAGGGGACCTCCAAGGCCCGGCTCTCCTACGCCCGGGCCGAGCTCAGGGAAGCCCTGGGAGAAGAGATCAAGGAGTACCTCTGACCATGAGCCAGGAAGAGAACGGACACACGGACGAGCTCCGAAAGATGATGCGGGAGGTGTACAACCCTCCCCCTCCCACACCCCGGGAGGAGATCTGGGCCCGCATCGCCCGGGAGCTTACGGAACCAGGGGGGCAGGAGGACCCGGAAGCTTCCGACCTGGACCGGGCCCGGCGGCGCCAACGCCGGCGACAGGGATGGAGACCCCCCCGGGCCCTGGGCTGGACGGCGGCGGCTGCCGCTCTCCTCGTCCTGGGTATCGGGATCGGGCGGACCATGGGTCCCGCTCCCGGGGCCCCGGTCCGGGATGCCCTCACCACAGGTTCCAGCGTCCCTTCCCGCCACTCCCCTCTCCGGCGGGCCACCCTGGAGCACCTGGTCCGGACGGAGGCCCTTCTGGCGGTGGTGAAGAGCGAGGGCCGCTCCGGGTCCCTGGATCCGGAAGTGGGGCGTTGGGCTCAAGGGCTCCTCACCGAGACACGCCTCTTTCTGGACGCCCGGGAGGCCACGGATCCGGCCCTGCGCGAACTCATGGAGGACCTGGAGCTCATCCTGGCCCAGATCGTGGGTGTGGCCCGGACCGGGAGCGGGGACGAAGCCCGGACCCGAACGGAGCTGAACCTGGCCCTGGAGAGCATGAGAGACCAGAAGATCCTGACCCGGCTCCAGGCCACGTCCTGACCGGATCGAGACAAACTCACAGGAGACCAACGACATGAAGGCCACCATGAGAACCGGGAGAACCGGACTCGTCCTGCTGGCTCTGGCCCTGGCCGGGCCGGCGGCATCTCAGGAAGTCGGGCCCACCCTGTTGCCCGACGACGGCTCAGCCCTTGCACCCGAAGCCTGGCTTCAGGAGGACCCGGGAAGTGACCTCTATTCCCGGGCCCGAACGGCCCTGCAGAACGATGGATACGAGGAGGCGGCGGAGCTCTTCCAGCGACTCCGGGAATCCCATCCCGAATCCGGTTACGCAGGCGACTCCTACTACTGGCAGGCCTTCGCCCTCTTCCGGGAAGGGGGTCGAGCCCACTACCGGTCCGCTCTCCGGCTGCTGGAGACCCAGGCCCGGGAGCACCCGGAGGCCGGGACCCGGGCCGATGCCGACGAGCTCCGGGTGCGGATCGAGGCCCAACTGGCCCGCCGGGGTGACGCGGATGCCGCCGCGGCCATCGCCCAGCAGGCGGCAGACCCATGCGGCGAGGACCAGGAGGTGCGGATGGCCGCCCTCTCCGCCCTCATCAACATGGATCCGGGCCGGGCCGTTCCCATACTCCAGGAAGTGCTCCGGAGTCGGGACGCCTGTTCGGCGGAGCTACGGGAGCAATCCGTCTTCCTGCTGGCTCAACACATGAACGAGGGCTCGGTGGACATCCTCCTGGATCTGGCCCACCGGAATCCGGACCCTGACCCCGAGGTCCGTGAGCAGGCCGTCTTCTGGCTGTCCCAGGTGGATTCGGAAGAAGCGGTGGATGCCCTGGCCTCCATCCTCCAGGAGACGGATGATCCCGAGGTGGCCGAGAAGGCCCTCTTCGCCCTGGCCCAACAGCAGGACTCCCGGGCCTGGGAGCTCCTGCAGGGCTACGCCGAACGGTCCGAGGCCGACCCGGAGCTCCGATCCAACGCCATCTTCTGGATCGGTCAGTCGGACCGGGAGGGGGCCGGGCTCTACCTCCGACGGATCTACGACTCCCTGGAAGACCCGGAGCTCAAGGAGCAGGTGGTCATGAGCGTGGCCCAGTCCGGGGGCCCGGAAGCGAAGACGTGGCTCCTGGCCCGGGCACGGGACACGGGCGAGGATCCGGAGATCCGGGAGCAGGCCCTCTTCTGGCTGGGGGAGACCGGAGCTCTCACCGTGGAGGAGTTCCGGGAGCTCTTCGGGGCCTTCACCGACAGCGAGATGCGGGAGCAGATCCTCTTCGTGGCCGCCCAGAGCGACGCCGAGGGGGCCGTGGACTTCCTCATGGAGGTGGCCCGGGACACCGAGGATCCGGAGGTGCAGGAAACGGCCATCTTCTGGCTCGGCCAGAGCGATGACCCCCGGGTGGCCGAGTTCCTGTTGGAGATCATCCGCCGATGAGGACCCGGGGATGGAGGACGGCTCTGAGCCTGACCACTCTGGCTCTGGCGGCTTTTCCCTGGGGCATGGCGGCTCAGGGACTGGCCGAACGGGTGGCGGGCATTCAGGAGGGCCGGGTGCGTTTCACCTTCCCCACCCGTGACGGTGTGGAGATCTGCCACCAGGGCATCCGAATGGGCGGACACCGGATGATGTGGCACTCCCGGCGGGGAGGGGACGCGGCCACGGGTTGCCGGGCCGGCCCCGCCCGGGTGGAGCTCAGAATCCGGGAGGGCCGGGTGCGGGATGTGGAGGTTCTCACCCGGGGTGAGTCCGGATCTACCGAAGGGGAAGGCCTGGGGGAGGTAGGGGGCCGGGAGACGGTACAGTTCTTTCTGCACGTGGCCCGGATGGCTTCCGCCGGAGGCGTCGGGGACGAGGCGGTCTTCCCTGTGATCCTGGCCCGGGTGGAGGAGGTCTGGCAGGACCTCCTGGAGCTGGCCCGAGACCGGGCCGCCCCGGAAGACGCCCGGGAGAGCGCCCTCTTCTGGGTGGGCCAGGAGGCGGCTGAAGCGGTGAGCTCCGAACTGGCCCACGTGGCCGTGGAGGAAGAGGGACAGGACGTACGGGACGCGGCGGTCTTCGCCCTGTCCCGGCGGCCCGACGACGAGAGCCTCCCCTACCTCATGGACCTGGCCCGGACGGCACCCCACGCCGAGACCCGGCGCTCGGCCCTGTTCTGGCTGGCCCAGTCCCGGGACGAGCGGGTCCCGGACTTCTTCGAAAAGATCCTCCTGGGAGGGGGCGGCAGCGGTTCCTGAGCCGCCCTTCCTCCACCCCCTTTCCACCCTCTCCATCTTCCCCAATGCCATAGCCTTCCGGGGTCCGGGAAACGACCGGGACGGGAGGGGTACGAATACCTTGTGCCCGGGCTTCAGTTGCGGTAGGCTCCGGCACGGGGTTGTGCGGGGTTTCGGGTACCGTCCACCGTCCACTGAACACGAGGTTTCGTCATGAGTGTCCTCCCTCTCCTCGAATCGATCCGGTCCACCACCGGTCCCCGCCATACGCTGGGCCTGAGCGACGAGACCATAGAACGATTTGCCGCCCTGGATCCCTCCCTGGTAGAGGCCGTGGAAGTAGCTCGTGAAGAGCTGGATCGCCTCATGGAGGAGTTCCCCGAACTGATGACCATGGACGAGCTGAGCCAGGTGGGTACCGCCCAGGCCGGCATCGTGAATTTCTATCCGGAAGGCACCATCAATCCCTACATGGCTCTGGCGGCCCGGGGCCCCTGGATCATCACGGCCAAGGGAGCGGTGATCCATGACAACGGGGGCTATGGCATGCTGGGATTCGGCCACGTACCCGAGCCCATCGTGGAGGCCATGAGCCGGCCCCAGGCCATGGCCAACGTCATGACCCCCCACGCCAGCCAGTACCGGCTGGTGGAGGTCCTGAAAGAAGAGATCGGTCGGAACCGGGTGGACGGGTGTCCCTTCAGCCGTTTCCTGGCCATGAACTCCGGCTCCGAGTCGGTGGAGGTCGCCTCCCGGATTTCCGACATCAACGCCAAGATCATGACGGATCCGGGCGGACGGCACGCGGGCAAGAAGATCCGGAAGCTCTCGTTGAGCGGCGGATTCCACGGTCGCACCGCCCGGCCGGCCCGCTTCTCCCACTCCACCCGCAAAGCCTACGTTCAGCACCTGGCCAGCTTCCGGAGCGCCGACGACCTCATGATCGTGCCTCCGAACGACATTGCGGCCCTGGAGGCGGCCTTTGCCAAGGCGGAGAACGAGGGAGCCTTCATCGAGGCCTTCTTCATGGAGCCGGTCATGGGTGAGGGGGATCCGGGGATGGCGGTGGAGCCGGAGTTTTACGCCGCGGCCCGGAAGCTCACCGCGGCCCACGGCTCCCTGCTCCTCATGGACTCCATCCAGGCGGGCCTCCGGGCCACGGGGAACCTGTCTCTCGTGGACTATCCCGGCTTCGAGGACCTCCCGGCTCCGGACATGGAGACCTACTCCAAGGCCATGAACGCCGGACAGTACCCTCTGTCCATCCTGGCCATGAACGAGCGGGCCGCGGGGCTGTACCGGACCGGGGTCTACGGAAACACCATGACGGCCAATCCCCGGGCCATGGACGTGGGCACCGCCGTTCTGGGTATGGTCACCGACGAGATAAGGGCGAACATCGTGGAGCGGGGCCAGGAGTTCGTGGAGAAGCTCCAGGCTCTGGCCGACGAGCTGGGCGGTGCCATCACCAAGGTTCAGGGGACGGGCCTCCTGTTCTCCTGCGAGCTGGATCCGGAGTACAAGGCCTACGGCCACGGGAGCCTGGAGGAATACATGCGCATGCACGGCATCGGGGTGATCCACGGGGGAGAGAACTCCCTGCGTTTCACTCCCCACTTCCAGGTGACCTCGGACGAGGTTGACATGGTGGTGGAGCACGTCCGGGAGGCCGTGGTGCACGGACCCAAGGGAGCCCTGGTCTGACGATTCCTTCCGGCAGCTCCCGGGGGAGAATGGAACCCGGAGAAGTGAGGTCTCCATGAACCACGCCGCCCTGGCTGAGGCCATGAAGCGGCCGGAGTTCTATCCCCATCCGGTGGAGTCGGTGGAGTACATCCAGACTCACATCTCCTCGGTCTTCCTCACCGGCGACCTGGCCTACAAGCTCAAGAAGCCCGTGGACTTCGGCTTCCTGGACTTCACGACTCCGGAGCGCCGTCGGGAGATGTGCCACAGCGAGGTGACGCTGAACAGTCGGTTGGCTCCGACGGTGTACTACGGTGTGAAGCCCATCACCCGGGAGGGAAGTCGGCCCGTCCTGGAAGGACCGGGACGGGCCGTGGACTGGGTGGTGGTCATGCGCCAACTGGACCAGGAACTCCTGGGTCCCCGGGTCCTGGCCGCCGGCCACCTGGACGGCGAGAAGATCCGGAGGGTGGTGGATCTCCTGGTACCCTTCTATCGGAGGGCCCGCACGGGACCCGGCGTGGACGAGTACGGGAGCCGGGAGACCGTGAGGTTCAACACCGACGAGAACTTCGAGCAGACGGAAGCGTTCGTGGGCCGGGCCCTCTCCCGGGAGCGGTTCGACGGGATCCGGGGCTTTACCAACGAGTTCCTGGAGGAGCGCTCCGACCTCTTCCAGCGTCGGATCCGGGAGGAGCGCATTCGGGAGTGCCACGGGGACCTGCACCTGGGGAACATCTTCTTCCAGGAGCCTCCGGTCATCTTCGACTGCATCGAGTTCAACGAGCGGTTCCGGTGCTCGGACGTGGCCGCGGACCTGGCCTTTCTGGTCATGGACCTGGATTTCCAGGGACAGGAGGAGCTGGCCCGGGAGGCCGCGGACCGTTACGTGGCGGAATCCGGGGACGAAGAGGTGCTGGAGCTCCTGGACTTCTACGCCTGCTACCGGGCCTACGTCCGGGGCAAGATCGCCTGCCTCACCTCCGCCGACGAAGGCCTGAGCCCCGAAGCCCGGGAGGAGCAGCTGGAGCAGGCCCGTCGCTACTTCCGGCTGGCCGGCCACTACGCCGGCACGGATCCGGAGCCCGGAAGCCCGGAGGGCTGATGCGGGAGCCCTTCCGTCCCTACGTGGACCGGCACTACGGCCCGGACCCCGTCCTCATGGCCTGTGGCCTCCCGGCCACGAACAAGAGCTGGTCCATGGAGATGGTGGCCGAGCTCAAGGGCTACCCCGTGCTCCGAACCGACGAGATCCGCCGGGAGCTCATGAGACGGGAAGACGTGTTCCAGGAGGACGTGGCTTCCAGCATGGATCAGCGTCGGCGAGTGTACCAGGAGATGTTCCGGCGGGCCGAGGAGGTGGCGGCCGAAGGTGGAGGGGTCATCCTGGACGCCACCTTCGTGACCCAGGCCCTCCGCCGGGAGGCGGCCCGGGTGGCCGCCTCCCACCACCGACGGCTCATCATCCAGGAGATGGTCACCTCCCCGGAGTACTCCCTGGGCATCATCGCCGCCCGGACTCCGGACAGCTCCGAATCCAACGCCGTCACCGCCGAAGCCTACTTCAACAACAAGGAGGCCTTCGAGCCCGTGGACCTGGACGACCTCCAGGCCCGTTTCCCCGACCTGGCCGTCCTCCACCTCATCGTAGACGCGGACTCGGATGAGCCGGAGGACTGGTTCGTGGTGCACCAGGAGATGAGGACTCCGCCATGACCCGAGCTCCCAGCCCCATCCCCGTCCTGGGTCTTTCCCTTCTTTTCCTTCCCCTCCTGGTCTTTCCGGTGGGAGGGCAGCAAGAGGAGACCTACGACTACTGGACCTTCAACCGTGAGATGATCCGCAGGGGCCAGCAGGCCATCTTCATGTGCAACGGCCTCTTCACCTCCAACCGGAGCATGGAGCAGGTCTTCGCCCAGGAGCTGGCCTACCTGCCAGACCCCATCGGCACGCCCCGGGGCGGCGCCTACGTGGTGGACCGGGAGCGCCGGGCCGTGGCCATCGGGGAGGATGGCTACGTCCCCAGCATGCGGGCCGCCTTCCGGGAGGGCCTGGGCTGCGTCATCATGGCCCCGGACCAGGACTTCGACGACATTGAGAGGCTCCCGGTCCTGGACATGCCTCCGCCTCCCGGGGACCCGGACACCATCCCCTGGCCCGAGGGAGACCGGGATGCGGAGGCGGCCCCACCGGCTGTTGTGGACGTGGAAGCCCTCCAGCACGCCTCGGACTGGGCCTTCCAACGGGAATCTCCGGAACAGGTGACCCTGAGCCTCCTCGTGGTCCACGACGACCGGATCATCCACGAGCGCTACGCCCCGGGCGTGGACCGGAGCACCCGGACCCGGACCTGGTCCACGGCCAAGAGCATCGCCGTGACCCTCATAGGCATGCTGGTGGACCAGGGCCGGCTGGACCTGGACGAGCCCCTGGACCTGGACTGGTTCCCCCAGGCCCGGTCTCCGGAGAGGGACCCGCGGCGCGGCATCACGTTGCGGCACCTCCTGAACATGTCCAGCGGACTGTATCCGGTGGACAACAGGGGCCGGGAGTACGCCACGGGCTCGGGCCTGGCCTACTGGGCAGGAGCCAGCTCCATCCGGGGAGCCCGGAACCGGGGGCTGATCCGGGAACCCGGGAGCTACTGGGACTACGAGAACTACGACACCCTCCTGGCCGTGTACCTCATGAAGCTGGCCCTGGGGGACGAGGGGACCTATCTGGAGTTCCCCCGCCGGGCACTCTTGGACCGCATCGGCATGCGGAACACCCTGCTGGGGGTGGACCGCTTCGGGGACTTCATCCTGAGCAGCCAGGTCTACACGAATGCCCGGGACCTGGCCCGCTTCGGCCTTCTCTACCTCCAGGAGGGGGTGTGGAACGGGGAGCGGCTCCTGTCCCGGGAGTGGATCGACTTCGTCCGCACCCCGGCCCCGGCCACCGCCGACAGGGGGAATTTCTACGGAGGGCAGTGGTGGCTCGTCCCGGACAACCGGACGGACGTGCCCCCGGACGCCTACTCCACCGCAGGGAACCGGGGGCAGTACGTGATCGTGGTCCCCTCCCACGACCTGGTCATCGTCCGGCGGGGGCTGGACTGGGGCCGGCAGGGGTTCAACCGCTGGGACCTGACCCGGGAAGTGTTGAAGGCGTTTCCCGCCGGCGGTGACGACTGAGGAGCCGTTGCCGGCGGGAAGGGGCCGTCAGGCCTCCGCTTCCGCCTTCTCCTCCAGCTCGTCCAGCTTGTCCGGATCGGAGATGGCCACGTCCACCAGGGCCTTGGGCACCATGCTCTGCTCGCACATGGTCCGGATCTCGTCCTCCTTGTCGGAGAACTCCATGATGTCCCGGATGGCCTCGATGTGCTCCAGCATCTCGTCGGGCTCGATCTCCTCGATGGGAGGACCGGCGGCCTCGGCGGCCTTCTTCGCGGCGGCTTCGGCCTTCTTCCGCTCCTGCTCCCGGATCTCCTCCTCCATGGCCTTCTTCACGTCGTCCACCGCGCTTTGCTCCACCCCGGCCATCTCCACGATGAGCTCTTCGGCCACGTCCTTGTTGATGAGGTGCCGGATCTGCTCTTCGGTGGGCTTGTCTTCCACGTCCTCCAGGAGCCCCCGGACCCGAGCCCGCTCGGCCCGCTCCGCCTCCACCGCCGCCAGGACCTGGTCGAACGTCTCCTGGTCGATCTCCATCCGCTCGATGATGACCTGGGGCTCGATCTCTTCCTGGATGAGGTAGCGGATGCCCGGGTCCAGCTCCAGGCTCTTCGCCTTCTCCACCTGGAGATCCAGCTTGATGCCCTCGATGATCCGCTGGATGTGAGCCCGACGCTCGAACTCCTTGAGTCGGGGCCAGGTCTCTCCCAGCTCCCGGGCCAGCTTCAGGGTGGCCACGTAGGGATCCCTCACCTCCTCCAGGGTGAAGGCCTGGAAGGCCTGGTCCAGGTCTTCCATCATGGGCCGGCCCACCCGGGCCCTGGCAGCCATGGCCTTGCGCAGGTCCATCATGGCCCCGGCGTTCCGGGAGACGCTGTAGCCGTCGTCGTCCAGCTCTTTCGCCACCTTCCGGATGGCGCTCTCCAGGTCGTCCCCGGCGAGGGCCTGCGAACCCAGATCCCGTATCTTCCTCTCGATAGCCAACCACAGCGGCTCGTTGTCCGTTCCGTGGGTCGTGGTCATGTCTGTCTGTCCTGGTTGTGAATGAACGACCTCGGGACCGATTCCCGTTCCCGGCACCACACTAGATCCCGGCCGGCCCACTGGCAATCCGGAGGCGGAGATAGGGTAGCCCCGGACGACGACCTCGATCTCACCCGTGGCCTCCGGGAGAGCCAGGTGGAGGCCCGGGACGTCGAGCCAGCCAGACGGCGGAGACGAGAAGCAGGGCTACGAGGACAGCCGGACTTCCTTTCCTGACCATCTCACCTCCGGTACCGGTAGAGGATCTCCAGCCACCGGACCTCCAGCTCCCCGGGCTTGAAGTGGCGCACCGGAGCTTCCACGTGCTCCACCAGGAGCGCACCGATCTGGAGGGGGCGAGGCCGTGGATAGACCAGGGCGGCCAGGGAGGCATGCTCCAGGGCAGCCGGGGTCTCGTCCAGAGCCCGGGCCACGCCTGCGGCCGTCCCGGGGCCTTCCCCCACGGACGGCAGGGCGTAGACCGCGGCCAGCTCGCCGCCGGTCCCGCTCCTCAGCCGGAGACGGAGGTGGTTCTCACGGATGTCCTGCCCCAGGTAGCGGTGACGGGAGAGGTCCGGGTAGAGGATCGTAGTGCGACCCCGGACCGTCACGGTCCTGCCGGGAGTCAGGGTGTCCCAGCTCTCCCCGTAGGCCGGGTTTCTCCGGAGCTCCAGGACGTGGCCACCGGGATCGAGGCCGGTGCCGTGGAGGGCGAGGTCAAAGCGGTGGGCAGGGTTCGCCTGCCCTTCCGGAGGAGCCAGGGTCACCCGGATCCGGGCCCCCTCCCCGCCGGGGAGTCGCACGAGGCCTCCTTCGGCGTCGAAATCCGTCCAGGCCTCCCCGTTCACCTCGACCGCCGTGATGGAGGCCGGGGCCGCCACCGGGAGGGGCCGCAGCTCTTCGCCCTCCTCCGGCGCCCCTACCCGGAAGTGGAGATCCACGGGCTCCCCCGTGACGAAGAGGTTCGTGTAGAGGTAGCTCAGGAGGGCGTGCTCGGCGGCGTGGTAGGAGGTCTTCGTCCTCACCGCCTTCTCCCCCTTCACCACCCGCCCCGCCGTGTCCACGCTCAGGACGGTCCCCCCGTGGAGCGCATCGACGACGCGGTCGTTCCAGAACGCCGCTCCCCGTCGGAAGGCCTCCACGTTCCCGGGGTCCTTCGTGGCGCCATGGAGGGCGAGCTGGAACATGTTCCCGTAGGCGTGAACCCACCACGGCACCGTCTCTCCCAGGGCCGTGGAGTCGGCCCGCTCGAACTCCGCTACCCAGACGCCGGGCCCGGGGAGGAAGGCCCGCTCCAGGAGCCGGTCCCCGAAGGCCAGGGCCGTATGTCGGTAGTCGGCCCGCCCCGTGAGCCCCGCCAGGCGCAGGGCCATCCAGGCCGTCTCCACCTGGTGTCCGATGCTGATCCGCTCCCGGGGGCGGCCGGGACGGGGCTCGTGGTCCCAGTCCTCGTCGAAGTGCTCCAGGATCCACCCGGTTCGGGGATCGGTCATCCGGGCCAGGACCGTGTCCAGGATCCCCTGAGCCCTCTCCAGGTAGGCTTCATCCCCGGTGGCCAGGTACAGGTAGAGGAGGTAGCCGGAGAGGGGCGCGAGCTGGGGAGAAACGGATTTGCCCGGCTCCTTCACCGAGAGGTCCCGGTTCAGGGAGCGGACGTAGCCCCCCTGCTCGTCGTCCCATGCGTGCTCGTCCAGGAGGCGGAGGGTCCGGCGGACGTACTCCAGGGAGGTGGGATCGTGGGTCACGACCCAGTGCATCGCCAGGCCGGTGACGGCGTAGAGCTGCATGAAGAGGTCCTTGGAGGCGTCCACCACCTCCCCCTCCCCGTCCACCTCGTT